>Ga0182027_10011251_pt1 | contig 12671 bp, 11 predicted proteins | sample 712E1DmetaG_FD_121300 | JGI IMG/M metagenome (GOLD analysis project Ga0182027, IMG submission 121300) | Permafrost microbial communities from Stordalen Mire, Sweden - 712E1D metaG (Illumina Assembly) | ecosystem: Environmental > Terrestrial > Soil > Wetlands > Permafrost | place: Sweden...
AAAGGTTTACAAGGTTTTCCTTTGTGTTCCTTCGCGAAGCACGCAAAGCGTTCGTGACCGCCTGCCCTTCGCACTTTGAGGGTCGTGGTTGAATCTTTTTGGTTCCGGCTTGTCCGGGTTAGGTGAAAAGGAGATAAGAAACATAGAGCGCGAATTCGATCCTGGAGTCTTTCCACTCAACGATGCGAATGGGAACGGGGTCGAACCAGCGAGCTACTTATGTTTTTTTTCAATGCCCTGGCGCTGGCGGATCTGTTTAATGTAATCCTTGACAAGTTGAGGCGGATGCGGCTTGGTACCGCCCATGATGAGATAGCCGGGCGCCCAGAAATCGCCGGAGGGGTTTTCCTTTTTCAGACGCACGAATCCGGCAAACACTTTTTCAGAAGTCTGCTGGCGCATGATGCGCATGAGATAGCCCGGCGAAGTGGCGGGCGGGACATTCACAACCCATTGCAGATATTCGGGGCGGACGGCGAGGTATTCCAGACGCCAGCCAAAGGCCACACAAATATTTGGAAGCCAATCCGAAAGATGGTCGGCAATATCGCCGGTCAAATAATGGGATGAGAAGCGCGGCACCAACAAACAGGCATAGGTTAAATTATAGACGCCGGCATTTACCGGTTCCACCACAATGCGTTCCGAGCCTTCGTCCACAGACGGCGGATTGCTCTCCTCCACATTCACACCCGGTTTTGCGGGAACGGCCGCTTGAGGCTGAGGATGAGGGTGGAGCCTGGACGGCGCCGTAACATCGAGTACATCCCCGGCTTTGGATTGAGAGGAAACCGTTTGATCCAGTTCCGTGGAGGGCTGGGCAACGAGAAGATCCTTGAGCGGAATTGGCATCGAGGATTCGCGGCTAAAGATGGAGCGATGAGTCTGGTTGGGATCCATAACCACTTCAGGGCGGAAAAACCGTTCCACATCATCCGGCGGAGAAATCTTTTTGGACGGAGGGCGTTTGGGATCCGGCGAGGGGATATCTACAATAATTTTGGAAATGGGCGGAACCACCATCTCCTCATCGTCATCATCTTCGTCCGTGATCTCGGCAATGCTGGAAAGTCCGGGCTTCTTCAATTCCGGCGTGACGGCATGGGTTTCATCCTCGGCCAGGGAGGTCACCAACTGCCCCGCCTGCGAACGAATGGTGCTGAAGGGCGTTTCGGCATCGAAGATCATGGCGAGCAAAACACCTTCCGCAAGCTGAGTAGCATAAAGCATGTGCTCGGCCTTGGTGCTTTCAAGACGGATAAAGCGCAGAAGGTCGCTGCCTTTCCCTCCGCCCCAGTTGCGAGCCAGGGCGGCGACAATCTCATTGGCGGCGTTTTGTGAAAGCTGCCCGGCATAGGCCCAGAGGACGGAGTTACGAGTAATCAGCGCGGCTTGCGAGGATGTTCCGAGGCTTAAGCGGGTGAGGTGCTGGGCGGCTTTGGTGACATCGCCCAACCAGGGAAGTTCGCCTTCGACAGGCGGGTCATCCGCTGAGGCGGCCTCCCCAGCCGGGGGTATTTCAAGGGCCTGGTATAAATCCTGGGTTTCAAAGGATTTGGGGATAAGCTTCCAAGGCTGGATGGAATCGAGCGGGGGCGGCGTTTCCCCCTCCGATAGAACCAGCAGTTTGATCTCGGGCGAAACGGTGCGAAGCGCCCGGCCAATTTCTTCAACCCATTGGACGCCCAAATTCAGGTCCAGGAAAGCGGCGATGCACTCCTGCTGATCGGAGCGGACGACCGCCGAGGCCTTGTTATTGACCACAAAAACGCGGTACTCACCGCTTTCTTCCAACCCGCGGCGCAGAGTCTCGCCAAAATTGGAACTTGAAGTCACAACAAGCAAATTTGTGGTCATTCTTATATGCGGAGTGTATCACGCCACAGGCAGAGCGGCAAGTGAATCAAAGGGCCTTTCGAGATTGGAAGGGGGGAGAAGAAGGAGATTGGTAAATGGTAATTGGGAAATAGGGAATGGTTCATGGATCATGGGTCATGGGTGATGGAGGAGGAATTTCTCAGAGTCGGGAGACGAACCGCGCAGGGCGCGATGAACGCAAAGGGAGCAGGGAATGGGAAACGGGCTAATGGATCATGGGTCGTAGGTCATGGAGGAGTGTCAGCATCGGCTTTCTCCCTTTTTACTCCTCGCATCTCCCCTGTTTTGCCATATTGAGAATTGCTGTCACCAGATTGTACCTCTTGTCTTTTTATAAATCAGTAATATACTAAGTCCATCAGTCACAAGTTAAGGTTTTTTCGGGTTCGTCAAGAGTGGTTTACGGCAAATTTTGGTTCTCCAAGCATGATTTTCGCTTATTCGTTTACTCAACTTGCAATCTTTTGCCTTAACGACAAGGCAAAAACCTGCCAAGTCGTCAATATCGGTACCTTTGAGAATAAAAAAAGTCCCTTGACACAGCCCCGAATTGCTTAACTTGTGACCAATGTACTAAGTCAAGATAAGGCCAAGAAAAACTTCAATCTAATAAGGAGAGTGTTGTATGAAAAAAGTATTTGTTCTTGCCTTCCTCGCAATGTTCATTTTGGCATGCAGTTTTACCGCGCCAACGGCGGCGCCAGCCCCGGCTCAAAACCAAGCCCAGGCCACCACCGCGCCCACGGAAGTACCCAATGCCATTGCGGCCACGGTACAGGCACAAAACCAAATGGGAACCTTTGTGGCCCAGACATTGGCCGCGCAACAGCCTGCGGCAACAAACACCCCTGTTCTGCCAAGCGCGACCCCAACTCAATTGTATTTACAGGCACAGGTCAAAGCATCCAAGCTTTATCTGCGTTTGGGGCCCGATATGAGGTTTGAAAACATAGCAGACTCAACTGGATATCCAAACGGCCAAAACATGATCATTATGGGAAAGGACCATACAGGTCAGTGGTTCGAGGTCAAAGCTCCAGATGGAACCATTGGTTGGGCTTATATACAATGGCTTGATTTGCCGTCTGATTCTGCCAGCATACCGACCGCATCCATTATTCCTCCTACTCCAACGCCTGTCTGTGTCTATGTGAGACCCTCCTGGTCGTTCGAGAGTCCCTATTGGGACTGTAAATGACGATCGTTCTGCATGAATAATTTGTGTTGGCTCTTAACTGGGAGCAAGGAGCAACGAGGACTTCCAGCAGGGAGTGGAGTAAGGCTTTGCCGCGGCGACGAACATTGTGGATGAATTCAAAGAAGCCCAGATAGCATGGTAGCTTCTCTTGTGAAATTCCTCGATGAGGTCGCAACCAGGAACGAAGCAAAGATCAAAAGCCTTCCAGGGTGTTGACATGCACTTCATGAAAACCGTCTCCATCTTCATCACGGGCGTACTCTCCGGCAGAGTGATTGACGCTCTTGCGCAGGCAGCCCCATTCAGGCAGGCGATCATAGAGGTCCTATTCATCCGTATAGAATTGACTGCCTGACACCACGATACTTGTAATCACTGGCTGAATGGTCACTTGCTGAACATTGGGCAGCATCTTGATGAACACTTCACCGTCTCTTTGCAGCAATCCCAGCACGGGCGGTTTGTCCCCAGCCAGCGTTCCACGTCCAGGCTTGCCCTTCAAGCGTCTTCGACGCCCTTTTCGGCCTGCTTTTGCCACTTCCGCGGGTAATCCTTTGGGCCCAGCCACGATATACACTTCGTCGGCTTCGATCTCACCGCTCAGTTGGACAGGCTTTTTTTATCCACGACCCCTTGGCGTAATTGGCTGGTCATCTCCTGCACATCCCCAGACGATAAATCCAACTCCGCACCAATCTGCTCGTTCGAAAGGTTCAATCCCATGAAGTATAGGCACAGTACCCACACGCGCAAGGGCTGATGATGATCTTCAAAGAGGGTGCCGCTCAGATCGTCGAATTGTTGCCCGCACTCTTGACACTCATACCGCTGACGATGGGCTTGATGACTATGAAAACCACGTTTGTTGACCGCACCAGACTTTATAGTGGATAAGACTCTTTAGAGTTGAAAAAGGGTCAAAATAAGGTGGAACGATTTGTTAAGGTTGAGTCTACCACAAGCGCATGGGGTGTGCACGGCTTAAGTCGTACAGCCCTTCGCCGCCTGCATTCAGATAGCGATGCCACCATTTCCGCACCCACGCATCCGAGCGTTGCAAGGTGCGATAAATCGTCGCTACCGTTTCACCTGCCAACCTCATCCGAATTGCATGTTGGCGATCCGATAATTCGTTGCGCATAGTTTCCTTTCTGCTGACGATTACCACGCACAGAACTATACGCCAAGAGAATCATCTGAGCAACACAAACCGCTATGATGAGCTGTCGATTGTTAATGTACAAATGGGCTACGATGACCTGTCGGTCAGCATATAGGCAACCAAATCCGAAATTTCCATTAGCGAGAATATACAATTGAATCGCTGAGCTGAAGCATTCTCATCAGACTTTCATTAACCTCCCCGCTCGTCCAGTTGCGGAAAAGTCCAACAAGCCTTATATTCATACAACACTGACAAGTTCGACCTGTCAGACTTTTTAGACTTGTTCGACCTGTCAGACCTTTTAGACTTGTTCGACTTCTTCGACTTGGAGACTTGAAACATGATGCATGGTGGTGGTTGGTTTATGGCGATGCGGGCAGGCGACCAGAAGCCCAAGCTAACGCGTGAACTGCTCCTGCGCGTGCTTTCGTATGCGCGTCCGTATTGGAAGGGGATCAGCGGGATGCTGGTGTTGATCCTGATCAGCACGGGCGTCAGTTTGGTCTCGCCGCTCATCTTCCGTACGATGATCGACCAGGTGCTTCCGCAAAAAGATCTGCAGAAATTGATTTTGTTGGCGCTGGCGCTGTTGTTCCTTCCGATTCTCAACGGCGGGGTTGCGGTTGTTCAAAGACGATTGAACGCCGAAGTGGGCGAAGGCGTGACGTTTGACTTGCGTGTAGCATTATTCTCGCGCTTGCAGCGGATGAGTCTGCGCTTCTTCACCAACACCAAAGTCGGTGAGTTGATGAGCCGCCTCAATAATGACGTGGTGGGCGCACAGAATGCCATCAGCAACACCATTGTCAATATTATTACCAACATCATCGAAATGATTGCCTTACTGGCTGTGATGTTAAGCCTGGAGTGGCGACTGACGATTGTCAGCGTCTTGATCCTGCCACTGTTCATCATCGCCGCGCAGAGACTGGGCGTGGTTTTGCGCGATATTGCGCGCCGTTCCATGGAACTCAACGCACAGATGAACGCGCATATGAACGAGACGCTCAATATCGGCGGGGCCTTGCTGGTCAAATTGTTTGGACGCTGGAAGGATGAAAATGGCCGCTTCGGCGAGCGCGCCGCCAATGTGCGCGATGTCGGCGTTCAGCGGGCTGTGGTCGGTTCGGTGTTCTTTATGATCCTCGGATTGGTCAGCGCGGTGGGCACCGCCCTGGTTTACGGCCTGGGCGGATACTATGTCATTCAGGGTTCGTTCACGGTCGGAACCATCGTCGCCTTCGGCGCGTATCTCGGTCAACTTTACGGTACGCTCCAGGGCCTGGCATCTGCGCCGGTGGACTTCTCCACTTCCATGGTCAGCTTCGAGCGCGTCTTTGAATTGCTCGATCTTCCGCATGACATCACCGAGAAAAAAGATGCGCGTGAATTGAAAGATGTCAAAGGCGAACTGGAGTTTGATCACATCACATTCAACTACGATGTGGACGAAAGCAAATTGTTAAAGGATGTCAAACGCTACGGCCGGATGGAAGATGTGGGAGCGGTTCTTTCGTTAGGGGATAAGGGCAGGGGGGATAATGGAAACGGCAGCCACCCTGAAGAGGATGCTGAAGTATATACTTCACAGGCGCGCGATGTCGCCCTGGAAGGTATCTCATTCCATGCCAAGCCCGGTCAACTCATTGCCCTGGTCGGGCCTTCGGGGGCGGGCAAAACCACGTTGACCTATCTCATCCCGCGCCTGTACGATCCGACCAGCGGTGTCATACGCATTGATGGGCGGGATTTGAAAGATGTCACTCTCGATTCGCTTTCATCCGCAATTGGCATGGTTACACAGGAAACGTACATGTTCCACGACACCATCCGCACCAATTTGACCTATGCCAAATTGGATGCCACGCAGGCCGAGATCGAGTCAGCCGCGCGTGCGGCCAACATTCATCAATTCATTATGGACTTGCCCGACCGTTACGACACGATCACGGGCGAGCGCGGCTATCGTCTCAGCGGCGGGGAGAAACAGCGGATTGCCTTGGCGCGCGTCATCCTCAAAGACCCGCGTATTCTGGTTTTGGATGAAGCCACGAGTTCGCTCGATAGCGAATCTGAATCTTTGATCCAAGATGCGTTGAAGCGTGTCATGGCAGGACGGACGAGCATCGTCATTGCTCACCGCTTATCCACCATTCTTGCAGCGGATTTGATCCTGGTGATGGATCGCGGACAGATTGTCGAGCGCGGCACGCACGAGGAGTTGCTGATGCAAAACGGTTTGTACGCTCAGTTGTATGAAACACAGTTCAAGAGGGAAAAGGTTTAGTCTCTAATGCTAAAGGGCCTCTCCTCAAAATCCTTGATGAGAGGCTTATTTCAACCATGCAACCTCGCCAATGAAACGATGAGCGCAAAGATGATAGTACAACTCACGGCTCCCGTCAGGATGTTCGCAAACCATTTGCCATGCCAGGAATATTTTTTAGTGAAATGATGGATGATGAATGCCAAGACCAATCCCGCCGCGCCGGTGATGAACAAAAGAATCCCTGCAATATCGGGTCCCGATTGATGCAGCTGCCCGAGGTACCAACCGTAGACCATTAGGATCAACGGAGCCATGCTGATTTGAAGGATGTCTTTTATTTTCATCGTCTTATGAAGTATACACCTGCCCAATTTTCAGGATGGGTGGAGTACAATGGGTACATGTCCGACCTCGAAGATGCCAAACTGGCAGCGCAAGTGACGCAGGGAGATGAAAAGGCTTTCCTCGCACTTTATGACCGTTACTCGAGCCGCGTCCATGCGCTGACGTTGCGCATTCTGAACGATCCGATGATGGCCGAGGAGGCTACTCAGGATACTTTCCTTAAACTTTGGAACCGGGCACATTTATATCTGGCCGAGCGAGGTTCCCTGCTTCCCTGGCTTTTGACCATTGCCCGCCGCGTCGCGCTGGACCGTTTGCGGCTCGAAGCCCGCCGTCCGTTGCTTTCTGATGCAGACGATCCCGACGAGAAGTGGCAAAGCATTCCGGATGGGAATACCCTTTCAGATGAGCATCGCTGGCGCAGTTTGCATTTTGCAGTCCAATCCCTTTCGGCAGAACACCGGCAGGTGATCGAACTGGCTTATTACCAGGGCTTGAGCCAAAGCGAGATCTCGGAGACGCTGGGCTGGCCGCTTGGAACCGTCAAGACGCGTTTGCGCGCCGCCATGCAGCAACTCCGGCGCGAATGGGATCGCTAAATCCAATCTCCGGCCGGCCGGCGTATCACTTATTGAAGTAAATACATGCCATTAAAAGAACACACTCCTTTTATTGAAAATATTCCGGCGTATGCGCTCGGATCACTGGACGCGGAAGATGCTTCTGCGCTCGAAAATCACCTTAAAACTTGCAACTCCTGCCGCAGCGAGTTGACAGTTTACCGTGCCATGAGCGAGGGCTTGCTGGCAGCAATTCCGCCGAAGTCTCCGCCTGCTTCCCTGCGCCGCCAATTGCAGTCGAAACTTCCGAGCGCCCGCAGGTTATCGCCTCAACCGCTAAGATGGTCATGGAATCAATTTGCATTGGCATTTGCTGTGGGCGTTCTGGTATTGCTTAATGCGTTTTCTGTTTTTCAAATGCAATCGCTTCAACGTCAGCAGGCGCAGTTGTCGTATCAGCTCCAATCTGAACAGACCGCCCTGGCTTTACTCTCGTATCCCGGCGTGAAGACTCTTGCGATTAATACAGACGGTATCACGGGTACATTGCTGCTTGATGAAGACCGCAACGCGGTTGCGTTGTTCGCTTGGAACCTGCCTCCGCTTCCCGATAGCCGGACGTATCAAGTCTGGCTGATCGGTGCGCAGGGAGAACGCGTCAGCCTCGGACTCTTTCATCCGGAGCCAAGCCTGCCGTTTACATCGTTTTCGATCATTTCTTCGGAAAATATATCCAACTTTGTAGGTCTTGGCGTGACCGTGGAACCTTCCGGGGGCAGCAGTCACCCTACCGGTACGCGCCTTTTGACTGTCAATTTCTGATGCGGGATTTTCTAATCTCCAATTAAGATAAATCCAATCCAATTTTTTATTTTATAGCGTACTCTTTCTTGAATACGTTTCTTATTATATTTTTCAAAGGAGAAAAATGAAATCCACGTACCTTATCTTTACCACGCTGTTCGCTTTGACTTTGCTGGCCAGCGCTTGCGCGCCGGCCGCCACGCCAACAGCAATGCCCGCTACTCAGGCTCCGGCGACCCAAGCTCCCCCTGCCGCCCAAGTGCCGGCAACTCAGGCTCCCGCCGCGTCAGGGGCTGGTGCGGCCACTGTCAACCTTGGAGGCAACTCCCAATACAGCTCATTCCTGGTTGACGGAAAGGGAATGTCGCTTTACCTCTTTACGAAAGATACGGCCGGCAGCGGTGCCTCCACGTGTTATGGAAGCTGTGCAACTGCCTGGCCTCCGCTTCTGACCACCGGTAAGCCGGTTGCAGGCTCTGGTGTGGATATGTCCAAGTTTAGTACGATCACCCGTACGGATGGGACCACGCAGGTTACCTATAACGGCTGGCCGCTGTATTATTATGCCAAGGATCAACAAGCCGGGGATACCACGGGCGAAGGCGTGGGGAGCGTCTGGTATCTCGTCTCGCCGACCGGCGATAAAGTGGGCGGATAACCGCATCGGTTTCAGTTTTACCTATCAGGCAATAATTCACGCATCATATTCTGGCGCGTGAATTATTGTTTTTTACGTAAACGGTCGGAATAATCGTTTGCAATTAATTTCGAAACCCGAATCTTTAAAAGAGTCACATCTTCCTTTAATGAATCCCGTGTACTATTGATCGGTTACCCGGAGGTAAAACAATGAAAAAATTGACTTTTGGTCCCATATTTGTAATTGCCGCTCTTCTGCTTTCATCCTGTCAATTCCATACAGGCCTCGGTAGTTTGTTCAGCGGCAAAAGCTCATCCAGCACCACCGCAACCAAGGAAGTTAAGGCGACCCATACCCCACCTTCGCCCGGTGCTTCTTCCGGTACGCAGACGGTTAGCACTCCAGCGCCCGGCGCTCAAATCATTATTGCGAGCACGGGGGCACAGCCTACAACGTTGCAGGTAAAAGTTGGCACTACGATCACGGTCACCAACCAGGATAGTGTGGCCCATACACTTGTATATTTAAACAATCACTCGGCGATTGCTCCAGGTGTTACTGTTTCCTTCAGCTTAAACACAGCGGGCACGATCACATATTATTTGGATAACGCCTCAAGTGTTAAGTATACGGTCGTTGTGACCCCATAGCGTTCTGTAATGATCCCATATTGGGAGCTCCCCAGCCACAGGGTATTTTGCGCACATTAAATTAATGGATTGCGTGTACTATACTGGGCGGTTACCCGGATGTAAAACGATGAAAAAATTAACTTTTGGTTCTTTGCTCGTGATTGCCGCTTTGCTGCTATCCGCCTGCCAGTTTCATACGGGTCTCGGTAGTTTGATAAGCGGCAAACCGTCTACGAATGCCACGCCGACCAAGCATATCAAGGCCACGCACACTGCGCCGGCGCCCAAGGCTTCTTCTACGGCCGCGGCAACTCCAGCCAGCAACGCGGCGGTATCCGCGATATCCATTACCAGCGCCGGCTTCCAACCTGCCCAGTTGCAGGTCAAGGTGGGCAAAACTGTCACATGGACGAACAATGACACTGTTGCACATACGGTCACATCGGATACGACCGGTGTGTTCGATAGCGGCGCCATCAATGCCGGCGCGGCGTTCCAGTTCACTTTTAGCCAGACGGGTACATTCCCCTATCACTCCACCAGCGATTCAGGCTGGGCGGGTACGGTCACCGTAACGCAATAGCGAGACCCTTGCATCAACGATGATACAAACCCTCTCCCAAATGGGAGAGGGTTTTCTTTTGGGATACAATCGGGATATGGGAATCTTGTATCTTGTCGCTACGCCGATTGGCAACCTGGAGGACATCAGCGCACGCGCTCTTCGCCTCCTGCAGGAAGTGGAATTGGTCGCCGCGGAAGATACCCGTGTGACCGGAAATCTTTTCCGCCATTTCGATATTCACACGCCTCTCACCAGTTATTTCGAACATAATAAAGTAACCAAACTGGATAAAATCCTCGCTGCGCTGGATATTGGAGATGTGGCCCTGGTTTCGGACGCCGGCACACCGGGTTTAAACGATCCCGGTTATGAATTGGTGCGCGCCGCATTGGAAGCGGGTCATCATGTAAGCCCTATACCAGGCCCGGCCTCGCCGGTTGCTGCGCTGGTTGTATCCGGTTTGCCCGCCGATTCATTTTTATATCTTGGCTATCTGCCGCGCAAATCATCCGAGCGGAAAAAGTTCCTGGAACGGGTTGTGGATTTGCCTTATACGTTGATCTTTCTTGAAACACCGCACCGCCTGCTTGATTCGCTGGAAGATTTGCAAACGGTTCTTGGAGAGCGTCAGATCGCTGTTGCGCGTGAGTTGACCAAACTCCACGAGGAGGTTTGGCGCGGGATGTTGGGCCAGGCACGCGTTCATTTTCAAGAACCGAGGGGGGAGTTCGTTCTCGTGGTCGGCGGCCGGTCTTCACTGTTTAATAAGGAATGGTCGCAGGAAAAAATGCTCGCGAAAATCAAAAAGGAGACCGGGAAGGGAAAATCCGTCAAGGATATTTCTTCGGAACTCGCCGGTCAATCCGGCTGGAAAAAGCGGGATGTCTATCGCTTGATTACAAAGGAAGTTAAGGAGAAGAGCTCATGACAGAAAATGAAGAAACCGCGAAAGCCGGAGAGAAGAAAGAAGAGAAGAAGGAGGAGGAACCCAGGCCAAAGGATAATTTGGTTGAAACCAAACATTCGATCACGATCGACGGCAACGAAATCAAATACACCGTCACCGCGGGAACTGTCGTGATGAAGGAGGAGACATCCGACCGCGAGAAGGGGGCGGAGGGGGAAAAGCCGCGCGCCCAGATCTTCTTTGTCGCGTATACAAAGGATGATGTGGAAGATAAATCCAAACGTCCCCTTACGTTCTCGTTCAATGGCGGGCCGGGTTCGTCTTCTGTCTGGCTTCATTTGGGTTTGCTTGGACCGCGGCGCGTAGTCATGGAGTTCGACGGCAATTTACCCAAGCCGCCGTTTCAATTAACAGACAACGAATATTCACTGCTCGATGAAACCGATTTGGTTTTCATCGATCCGGTCAGCACCGGCTACAGCCGTCCGGTGGAAGGTGAGAAGCCGAGCGAATGGCACGGCTTTAAAAAGGATATTGCCTCGGTCGGCGATTTTATCCGGCTTTACATCACGCGTTACAACCGCTGGCTCTCCCCCAAATTTTTGGCAGGCGAGTCCTACGGCACCACGCGCGCCGCCGGCCTTTCCGGTTATTTGCAGGAGCGGCATGGACTGTATCTCAACGGCATCATGCTGGTCTCGGCCGTTTTGAATTTCTCGACGATTGAATTTCATATCGGCAATGACCTGCCGTTTATCCTGTTCCTTTCGGGTTATGCCGCGGCGGCCTGGTATCACCGCAAACTAAAAGTTCGCAAGCCTCTGCAGACCCTGCTCAGGGAAGTGGAGAAGTTTGCATTGGGCGAATATGCAGACGCGTTGATGAAAGGCGATGCGCTCACCGTGCGTGAGCGGAAACAGATCGTGGAAAAGCTGGCGCGCTACACTGGGCTTTCTTCGGAGTTTATTGAACGTACCAACCTGCGCATCACCGACCAGCATTTCTTCAAGGAACTCCTGCGCGAGCGCGGACAGACCATCGGCCGCCTCGATAGCCGCTTCATCGGGATTGACCGGCTGGGCGTCACGGAGCACCCCGAATACGACCCCTTGCTGACGAATGTGATTGGCCCTTATACCGCCGCCTTCTATGATTACATCCGCTCGGAACTCAAATTCGAGTCTGATCTATCCTATGAGATCATGACCGATTTTGTTAATCCCTGGTCGTATGCCAATGCCGAGAATCAATATATTAACGTGGGCGAAACGCTGCGTTCGGCCATGACCTGCAACCCGCATCTCAAAGTCTTTGTCGCCAACGGTTATTACGACCTTGGCACGCCGTATTCTGCCACGCAATATACCTTTGATCATTTGGGGCTGCACGAATCCCTGCGGCGCAATGTCCGCATGAGTTATTATGAAGCAGGTCACATGATGTATATCCATATGCCCTCGCTGGCGCAATTGAAGGCGGATCTTGCGGAGTTCGTCAGGAATTCGGCTGCAAAATAACCCTTACCGTTTCAATATACAGCCATCGCGGGATTCAAAGAGAAGACCTGCGGCTTAAAAGAAAAACGCGCCTTAACCTGGCGCGTTCTCTTTTTATGGCGGGGAGGGCGGGATTCGAACCCGCGACCGAGTTACCCCGGCACTCACTTAGCAGGCGAGCCCATTCAGCCACTCTGGCACCTCCCCAAAAA
>Ga0182027_10011252_pt1 | contig 12670 bp, 8 predicted proteins | sample 712E1DmetaG_FD_121300 | JGI IMG/M metagenome (GOLD analysis project Ga0182027, IMG submission 121300) | Permafrost microbial communities from Stordalen Mire, Sweden - 712E1D metaG (Illumina Assembly) | ecosystem: Environmental > Terrestrial > Soil > Wetlands > Permafrost | place: Sweden...
CCGTACCGAAATGGCCCTGAAGATGGTAGCGGCCGGCATCGATATTGAAAAGCATCATCATGAAGTCGCCACCGGCGGTCAGGTAGAGTTCGGTATGCGCTTCGATACATTGCTGCGTCAGGCAGACAAAGTAATGATGTACAAATACATTGCCAAGAATGTCGCAATCCAGAACGGTTTCACCGTAACCTTTATGCCTAAGCCGCTCTTCCAGGATAACGGTTCCGGGATGCATGTTCACCAGAGTCTGTGGAAAGGCGATACCAACAAGTTTTATGATGCTAAGGGATATGGCGGAATCAGCCAGACGTGCAAATACTACATCGGCGGCCTGATTGCCCACTCACCGTCGCTGTTAGCGTTATGCGCCCCGACCACCAACTCTTATCGTAGACTGGTACCCGGCTACGAAGCCCCCATCAACCTGGTCTACTCTCAGCGTAACCGCAGCGCCTCGATCCGCATCCCGCTCTATTCCAAGAGCACCAAGGCCAAACGGATTGAGTACCGCTGTCCGGATTCAAGCTGCAATCCTTACCTGGCATTCCCTGCGATGTTACTGGCTGGGTTGGATGGCATCAAGAATAAAATCGACCCGGGTGAGCCGATCGATAAAGACATCTACGAACTCGAACCCGAAGAGAAAGCCAAAATTAAATCGACCCCCGGCTCTCTGGGCGAGGTTTTGGATGCGTTGAAGAAAGATCATGATTATCTGCTCGCGGGTGATGTATTTACCGAAGAATTGATTGACACCTGGATTAATTACAAGAAAAAGAATGAGATGGATGCCATCGCGCTCCGTCCTCATCCTTACGAGTTCCACCTGTACTTCGACATCTAGAACTGCTAACATCACTAATTATAAAAAGGGAGTTGTATTTACAACTCCCTTTTTGTTTGCTAATTGGCTTTCTGCCTTTTTATTACCGATGGTTAGCTTAGGCAATTGCCTATGCTATTTAAATCCTGAAAAAATGGTGTAAAATTTAATTATAGGGTGAAAACAAAGTAAAAAGTAGGGAAAAAGTATGCAAGAGGTCACCATCGCCGAAGCCGCAAAATGCTTAGGCATATCTATCGATACCGTACGCAGACGCATAAGCAAAGAGGAATTAAAAGCCCGTAAAGTCCCGTCTCCTCACGGTGAACTATATCTGGTAGAACTGCCGGGTGATGTCGCTCCAGGTAACGAAGCTCCAAAAGAAAAGGTGGAGAACGCATCGGAAGTCGAAGCCATGCGGAAAACGATATCTATTCTTGAGGTTGAATTGGAAGCTCGACGGCGGGAGGTTCAAGAGCTGCATGTGCTATTGCAGCAGTCTCAAAGACAATTACCACCGGGTAAAGAGGAAAAACCCGCGGAAGGTACTCCGGTTAAAGTAATATGGTGGCGCCGCTTAATTCCCTGGAGCAAACATTAACTCTAATTTCTCTTTAAGATATTATCTGGCGGTTCGCCGGGAACGGGCGCCCGTCCGCCGTGTTCTATGAGTGAATACCGGACTCGTTGATGATTTTTTCCTCGTGACGCGAACAGCAGGCTCAGAAATGCGTTGTTCTTCTGTCTCTTCGCTGATAGTATTTCTACTATCGAATTCTCTTTCTAATTGTTGTAAGAGCGCATCCGTATCGGTCTTTGTCTCAGATTCTTTTAAATTGGTCTCCTGCCATTTTTTATACGGGAAGGCCGGGCTCACTGATGGTTTGTTCTTAGAAAAACGAACCGGCTTTACACTGGGTGGGTATTCAATAGCTTCATTGATATTCTGTCCGTTATCCAATTCTCTATCCAGTTGTCTCAAGAGGACATCTGTATCCGTCCGTGATGCGACAGATACCCCGGTATTGGGTCCTTGCCAGGGTAAAGGACGCGTTCCACTGGAGACGACCGCATCCAGATGGACAGCGGCTTGGGCAAGGCTCTTGACAGCGGTGGTATGGCTTTCCAGGTGTTTGGCATATTCGGCCATAGCTGTGGAAAATTTATCCATGGAAACGGTCACGTGCTGGTTCATTTCCCGCATTTGCTCTTGCTGCTCCCGTTGAAAGAGATTGAATTCTGTGGTGGAAACACCAAAAACCACGCCGCGGAATTTTTGAGCGCCCAGGGTAATATTGTCGCCCTTTCTATAGAAGAGAATCAATAATATCAGCCCTCCCACCATGATGATACCGCTCCGGCTTTCTACGAATGCGAGGGGATAACCTACATACGGTATGGCAGAAGTCTCTTTTCCTACCACATTCTCAGGCACAACTAAAAACGGGTCCTGGTTGGTAGCGTCTCCCTTAGTCCGGAAAGCCAGTCCGTCGGTTGTCTGCTGAATGCTGATAATTCTATGACAGATTGAAGCCGGGTAGCCGTACAATTTCTGGAAGGTAGAGGGAACTTTGTAATCGATAATATCGCCGACCTTGAGTTGTTCGGGCGGGGTATTGTGTATAAGCACCATGTCACCGACTTTTAACGTCGGTTTCATACTGCTGCTGGCAATAACCATAAATGAATGTGATGTCGATATAAAAATGAAGAGGCCGGCAAGTGGAAGAATCCATAAAGCTTGCCTGGCCAACCGGGATGCATATTTTCTAATCGACCCGTTCACGATTTTTAGCCTTTTACTACAGTGGCTGAAACCGATTTATTAATCGGTTTCAGCCTATCTGTGCAGTAGTGTTATTTTTTATATTATATTAGTATGCTTTAACATCCAGGTAGAAATCAGGAGAGACGGAATGGGTGGCATCAGCTGTGGTATCGAAGCAATAATAGGAGCCGCCATCAATGCTGATACAATATTCGCTATTACCCTGTAGAATGAAGCTGGCAGTACCCTTATCCAGAGTCAAATAGTCGGTTGCATCGGGGTGGTCGGTACCACTGAGGGGATTAATAGTAGTTGCCAGAGTCCATGACCCGCCGCCGCCTTTTACATAAACGTTTACTTTCATGTTGAGATATGTATAGTCTTTCTCCAGTAAACCGGCATTGGTGAGGTAAACGGTTGCTCTAATATCGCCACCGTAGGCTGATGTCGCGGTGTCAATGTCATAAACATCACCGGCTGTAATATCTCCCGGTACATTCACTACAGGAGTCCATGTCGGGGCTACCGGTGTGTAGGGGCTCGAACCTGTAGAGTTCGGTAATTTTGCGGTAGTAATGGTGGAGGCAAGTACTACATTCGATGCGTCCGTGGTGGCACCCGTGATACTCACTGTCGCTGCCGAACTAGTGTGAGCGAAAGTGAGGGTTGTAACGGCGACCAGTAAAACCGCCGCTAACGAGAATACCAGTTTCTTGTTCATTTTCATTGTTAAGAATTCCTCCCTGTATGCTAAGAGCTTTTTATTGGTCTTTGCATATATTTTTTTCGTCTGCCAATCATTTTCCTACCAGACGACGTGTGACGTAAGGTCTGCAAGTATACAAATGCAGGGGCGAATTGGGTCAAAACCATGAACCGATTAGGTCAAACTAAGGTTCACCTTTTCAGGGGTAGATTACTTAATTCTATCGAGGCTGGGTCATGCACAAATATGGAATTATAACTTGTATGGTCAGAGAATAAAAAAGGGGAGTTTTTCGAACTCCCCTTTCCGATAAAATGCCTCTGATAATATAACTGGTATGGTTTAATCCTCAGGTTCTGCCAAATCGACGTATTTTTCACCATGGACCGGGTCTACCCCGACGCGATGCGGTTTGGACAATCCTCTTTTTCCTCGATATATCCGGAAGGTATGTTTAGTGCCGTTGGCCATATTAATAATCACAAGGTCATCGGTTGGCGTCCGGACTGCCAGGGCTTGAGCTTTAACAACCCCGGCTTGCAAATCGGCTATCTGTTTGTCTACATTTTCCAGGCTGGTTTTTAATTGGGGTATTAGACTAAGGCTATTGAGCTCTTCCGCAACAGGCTTTGCTTTATTCTCGTTCTGAGTTAAGCTAAGACCTTCAACCATCTTTTGAGTATTTTCCAGCCGTGATTCAAGCCCCTCCAGGTTCTTCTTTATAGTCTCGCGATGCTCCTCTATTGCGGCAACCAATTTACTTTGAGCTTCCTGCAGATTTGTTAACGATTGATTAAATTCTTTCTTTTGGGTATCCGTCGCAGTATTGATTTGCCCGATGTCTTGACTCAGTTTATCCACAACGTCGTTGAGTTTGGCCAATTGTTCCGTAGTGTTATTTAACCTATCGCTAAATTCCATCCTTTGAGCATCCGTTGCAGTCTCGCTTAATCTAATGTCCTGACTTAATTTGCCAAATATGTCGGTGAGTTTATTCAATTGTTCGGCGGTGTTATTTAACTTCCTGGTTAACGGTTCGGCATCTCCCGGAATACCGCCTGAATCAGCATCTCTAAGCCCGGTAACAAACTCCAGTCTATTGACGATTTCACTGATTTTAACCAATTGCTCGTTTGTATTACTTAATTTCTGAGGCAGCGGTTCCGTATCGCCCGGAATCTCCACCAGCTTCTGAGTATTTTCAATGCGCGATTTCAATAACTCCATGTCGTTATTGAAGGAGCCATGATATTCCTCTATCGTAGCGGCTAATTTATTATGAGCTTCCTGCAGGTTTGCCAGTAATTGGCTGAATTCCTTCTTTTGAGCATCCGTGGTAGTCTCGCTTTGGCTGATATCCTGGCTGAGTTTACCGACAATATCGCCGAGTTTAGCCAGTTGTTCATTAGTATTATTTAACTTATTACTGAAGCCCTTTCTTTGCCCGTCCGTTATCACATTACTCATACTGACATCCTGACTCAATTTATTGACGATCTCCGTGAGTTTGCTCAATTGCTCAGCGGTACTGTTTAGTTTCTGCGTTAGCGGTGCAGTACCCGCCGGCATGCCATTCGGGACGGAATCTTTTAGCCCCGTAACAAAATCCAGCTTATCGAGTCTAACGGTGAGTTTAGCCAGTTGCTCGGCGGTATTACTTAATTTATTGCTTAATTCCTCTCTTTGAGCATCTGTCGCGGTATCGCTTAGCCTGATATCCTGATTCAGTCTCCCGACCATTTCGGTGAGTTTATTTAATTGTCCGGTGGTATCGGTCAACCTTTGAGTCAGCGGTTCGATACCTTCCGGAATATTATCCGGACCGGCATCTTTCAGGCCGGTGATGAACTCCAACCTGCCGACCATCTCTGTGAGTTTGTTCAATTGTTCGGTGGTGTTATTCAATTTTTGAGCCAGGGGTATTGCATTTTCTGGAACATCATCCGGGCCGGCATCTTTCAAACCGGTAATGAACTTTAATTTATTCACGGTATCGCTGAGTTTGGCCAGTTGCTCAGCGGCTTTACTTAATTTCTTTGTCAGGGACTCGGAGCCTCCCGACGTATCGGTTAAATCAGCATCTCCCAGCCCAATCGAAAACTCCAGCCTACTGACAATACCGCTGATTTTAACCAGTTCCTCGGAGGTATAAGTTAACCGGTTGGAAATTTCCTTCCTTTGCGCATCGGTAGTGTGCCCGATCAGTCGGATATCCAGACTCAATTTATTAACGATGTCACCAAGTTTAGCCAATTGTTCCGTGGTATTGCTTAGTTTTTTCGTTAGCGGTTCGATATTACCTTGTGTATCGGTTGAATCAAAGTCTCGTAACCCGGTAATGAAATCCAGCTTATCGAGTCTATTGCTGAGCTTGTTAATTTCCTCGATAACCCTGACCAATTTCTGAGGCAAGGATTCGGAATCACCCGGTATCTCTACCATCTCTTGCGTCTCATCAATCCGCGATTCCAAAACTTCCAGATTTTTATTAACGGTATCGTGGTGCTCGTTTACGATGGCTGTCAATCTGGTGTCGGCTTCCTGCAGGTTTGTCAGTAATTGGCCGAATTCCTTCTTTTGATCATCGGTTGCAGTTGTGTTTACGCTGATCTCTTGACTCAGTCTACTCACAGCGTCGCTGATTTTAGCCAATTGTTCGGAGGTGTTCTTTACCTTTTGCGTCAACGGTTCGGTGTCACCTGAAATCTCCGTTGAATCGGAATCTCCTAACCCGGTGACGGCTACAAGTCTATTGATCGTTCCATTGATTTTAATCAATTCCTCAGAAGTATTATTAAACCTGTTATTGATTTCCTTCCTTTGCCCATCCGTAATAGCATCATAAAGACTGATATCTTGACTCAACTTGTCAACGATTTTGTTGATTTTGTTCAATTGATCCGTGACATTACTTAATTTCCGGGTAAGCGGTTCGGCGCTGCCAGGTGTCTCCCCTGAAATGGTATCGTTTAACCCGGTGATTGATGTAAATTTATTGACTGTGCCGCCGATTTTATTCAATTCCTCGCCGAGGGAATTTAGCTTAGCGCTGAATTCCTTCTTTTGCCCGTCTGCCATAATATTGTTCAAATCGATGCTTATATTTAATTTGTTGACCGTATCGGTCAGTTTGTTCAGTTGCTCGGCGGTATTGCTTACTTTCTGGATTAGCGGTTCGGCATCCCCCGGAATCTCAATCATCTTTTGCGTGTGATCAATCCGTGATTCCAAAATCTCCATGTTCGTATTGAGGGAATAGTGGTGCTCGTTAATAGCAGTCGCCAATCTATTGTGGGCTTCCTGTAAATTTGTCAATAATTGGCTGAATTCCTTCTTTTGAGCATCCGTTGCGGTCTCATTCAGCTTGAGGTCCTGGTTTAATTTACCTACCATGTCGGTTAGTTTATTCAATTGTTCAGCGGTATTACTTAATTTCCGAGTCAACGATTCGGTATCTCCCGCTAAATCACCTGAACCGGAATCTCTTAACCCGGTAATGAATTCGAGCCGACTGAGGATCTCACTGAATTTGGTTAATTGCCCGGCGGCATTACTTAACCTGTCGTCAAATTCTTTCTTTTGCGCATCAATCGCGGTATTATTCAATCCTACATCTTGATGCAACCTATTCACCGTGCCGGTGAGTTTATCTAATTGTTCAGCGGTATTATTTAACTTCTGAGTTAACGGTTCGGTGTCGCCTTTTGTTTCAACTATTCTTTCGGTGTTTTCAATTCGTGATTCCAGAGCCTCCAGGTTCTTGTTAAAAGACTCATGGCGTTCGCTTGTCATTACAGCCAATTGATTAAGATCTTCCTGCAGGTTCGATATTAATTGGCTGGCTTCCGTCTTTTGGACATCCGTTGCGGAATTGCTTAGCCTCATATCTTGACTCAATTTCTCGACGATGTCACCGAGTTTATTTAATTGGTCGGTGGTGCTGGTTAGTTTCTGTGCCAATGTTTCGGAGCCGGCCGATACTGGATCGGAATCTGCTAACCCGGTAATTAAATCCAGCTTTTCAAGTCTGATCGCCAGTTTAGCCAGTTGCGCAGAAGTATTGTTTAGCTCATTACTAAATTCTTTCTTTTGCGCATCCGCGGCAGTATTGCTAAGCATGATATTTTGACTCAATTTATTGACGATGTCGCTGAGTTTCGCTACCTGGTCGGTGGTGTTATTGAGCTGCTCGGATAGCGGTTCGACATTACCTTTTAGCTCAATCGGACTACCATTAGCGGTGGTATCTTTTAGTCCGGTCACGAATTCTAGTTTACCGATAATGTCAGAGAGTTTGTTCAGTCGCTCGTTGGTATTAATTAACTTGTGCGTCAAAGGTTCGGAATCACCCGGAATTTCAACCATCTCTTGTGTTATTTCAATCCGTGATTCCAATATTCCCAGGCCTTTATTGAATGTATCGCGGTGCTCGGTTATTGTAGCGGCCAATTTATCGTGAGATTCCTGCAGGCTTGTCAGTGACTGGCTGAATTCCTTCTTTTGAACGTCCGTTGTAGTCTCGCCGCGCTTGATATCCTGCCTCATTGAACTGACAAGCTCGTTGAGTTTAACCACTTGCGCGTTGGTGTTATTTAATTTCTGGGTTAGCGGTTCGTTATCTCCTGCCAAATCATCAGAATCAGAACCTTTTATTCCGGTCAGAAAATCCAGTTTATCAAGATGGTTAGTGATTTTATTCAATTGTTCAGCAGTATCGCTTAATTTATTACTAAATTCTTTCTTTTGAGCATCCGCGGCGGTATTACTTAGCCTGAAATCTTGCCCCAGTCTGTTAACGAAGTCGCTAATTTTTAACAATTGTTCGGAGGTATTACTTAACTTTTCAGTCAGCGGTTCGGGGTCACCCGGTATTTCCACCAACTTTTGAGTCTGCTCAATCCGCGATTCCAGCAACTCCAGGTTTTTGTTGAACGTATAGCGGTGCTCGTTGATTAAGGTAGCTAATCTATTGTGGGATTCCTTCAGATTCGTCAGTATTTGGCTGAATTCCTTCTTTTGGACATCCGTGGTGACATTATTTCGGCTGATATCACGGTTCAGTATACTGACAGTATCGCCAAGTTTAGCCAGTTGAGTAGCGGTATTATTAAATTTCTGAGTCAGCGGTTCGGGGTCACCCGGTATCTCTACCAGCTTTTGAGTCTGTTCAATCCGCGATTCCAGTACCTCCAAGCTTTTATTGAAGGAGTCGCGGTGCTGGTCGATTGCAGTAGCCAATTTCTCGTGAGCTCTCTCTAAGTTTGTAAATAGTTGGGTAAAATCTTTCCTTTGTGCATCTGCTGTGGTATTGTTTCGCCTGATATCATGGTTCAGTATACTGACAGTATCACTCAGTCGGGCTAGTTGTTCGGTTGTATTATTCAGCTTCTCGGTTAACGGTTCGACGGCGTCCTTAATAACATCAGGGAGGGAATCTTTAGAGATGCTAATGAGCTCCAATCTTTTCAGTCTGTCCTCAAGTGAGCTTAACTGTTGCTCACTGGTCGGTTGAATCGTCGGCGTCTTAGGTATTTTACTGCCGGTGATACCATGGACAAAGGTCTTGTGTCCTCTCAAGCCTTGGGCATTCTTAAACTTCTTGCCGCATATCTCACAAACTATCATTTTCCTTACCTCCCCTAATATAAGTGTATCACCAGTTTACTGAGTATAGTCAAGTGAGTAGCTGAAAAAATTTTCCGATTAATGACAAAAACATTGGTTAATGGGTCATTCCGGGATACTCTGCTCATTTTTTGTTTATATTTTGCGGCCTCTTTTTGCCCTTCTCAATCACATTGACTTTAATGATATTAGTGTTTATAATTACCGATAAATAGACTAAGAAAGTAATAAATACACTAACATATATATAAATAGCGTTATAATATTCAGTAGGGAGGCGTGAAATGTTTTGGGAAGTTGAAATGGGCGTTCAACGTTATAAGGATATCAGGTTGGAGAATGGCATTCTCATCCCGGGTAAATTAAATCTGGAACAGGGAATGATGAATATCTGGCCTTTGCAGCACCCTAACTTGCCTACTGAGTTCGCCAAAGTAAAGGACACTCAATCAGCCATATATTTTGAACTGGACTATACTCCACTGGGCTATGATTACCTGGTTTATAATCCGCGTGAGCGAAAAGGCGGCGATCCCCTGGATTGGGTCCTGGAACAGGCCATGTGGGTCAGGTTTGCCCTGGATACGATATACGCCTTCTCACAGCAAGACGGCCCGCGTCTCAGAGAGCTACTGGAATCGCATACCAAAGAAGCAGGTTTAGAGACATCGATCGTAGAAATCATGGTAGAAAAAGAAGGGAAAAGTAGTTTCCCGAATGCGAAACATCGCGTTTTCAGATATCCCGACGGCGCCGGTTATGCAAACGCCGAGACATTATATCCTAACAGACCCGGTGATGTCTTGAGCGTAGTTCCCTCTCTGATAGCCACCCTGGTAAATGCCAACACCAAGGGTATGCGACAAGAGCTTTGGGAGAAAGAGTTTGTCTGGGTACGTAAGTTCCGCACTTTGATAGAGGTCGTCTGGTCGATGGTGGGAGAACTGGCAGTAAGGAGCACGGCAGAGGGCGACTATTTCCGCCAGTGCGAGTGGTGCGGGACGCCGTTCCTGGCCAATGACAAGCGCCAGAGATTTTGTCCGGATGAATTCAGTAAACAGTCTCTTTGCGGGCTCAAATATCGTCAGTACAAATTGGAAGCCAAACAAAAAGGCAACGTCACTAAGAAGCTAAATAAAAAGGAAGAATAACCTGGTATTAAAAAGAAAACATAAAGATAAACTAAAATAACAAAACATACACTATAATATATATAGATAGCGTTAGATTAAATAAAATTAGCTTAAAAAAATGGTGCCCCAGGGGGGACTCGAACTCCCGACACGCGGTTTAGGAAACCGCTGCTCTATCCGCCTGAGCTACTGGGGCTTGAAGCAAAATTCGGGTTTCTTGATTCTGTAACGCCTACTTTAGGCGTTAATTTGGCGTTAATTCTCTGAGATATCCCCGTCGGAAGTACTTCGTTAAGCAGTGCCATAGCGTCTTTCTGCATACCATCAATTATATGAGAATAGACATCCATTGTAAAACCAACTGAAGCGTGCCCTAGTGCCTCAGAAATAACCTTAGGTTTTGCGCCACGTAGTAACATCAGGCTAGCGAAGGTGTGTCGTAGATCATGGAAACGAACATGTCCAAGGCCGGCATGTTGTGCCGTTTTAATGAAAGAATGGCTTAGAACACATGGCTCAATTGGCTTACCTTTAATATTGGTGAAAACAAGATCATCCGGGGTAAGGTGTTTCAGCAACTCGGCGTAAAGTCTCTCACGTTCTGTCCTGTATTGTTTTAAAAACAATGCAAGCTTAGGAGTCATTGAGATGCGCCGCCGGCTATGAGATGTCTTTGGCTCCTTGAAAACACAAACACCTCGGCGTTTGTAAAGTACTTGTGAAACAGATATACACATCATGTCTAGGTCAACATCACGCCATCTTAAGCCGAGTAATTCAGCTTGGCGTAGCCCAGTACTTAGTGCGGTATAAATGACCGGATAGTAATAACTGCCCTGGGCGTTGTCAAAAAGCGTTACAACTTCGTTGGGAGTCAAAGTTCTCATGGGTGTTTTGCGCGGTGAAGGGGGGTCTACCAGGTCAGCCGGATTCCGTCCGAGATAGCCTTGTCTCACCGCATATTTAAGGGATTGAGACAATACTCGGTGCTGGTGGTGAACTGTCCTAGCAGAAAGCGACTCACACGCCTTAATAATAGCATTGGATGGCCGCAGGCTGTAAATACTTTAACTGGATATTTCCCAAAGCAGGTATCAGATGGGTTTCGATAATGCTCCGATACCCATCAAGGGTACGTTGGGAGCAATTGGTCTTCACATATTCTCTAAGCCAGTTTTGAAGATGCTCTGCCAACGTGCGGCGGACTGGGGCCACGTAGATGCCCTTATCCAGGGTGACTAGTAACTCATTGAGACGTTTCTGTGCATCTGATTTACGGCCGCGTATTCTCTCATATTGGTAATGATACTTGCCGTCTGTACCAAGTCCGGTAGATACTTGAATCTGCCAAGAGCCCTTAGATTTTTCCCGAATGTATCCTCTCATTTATTCCTTTTCAAGACTTTTACCAATTCAAGCGTTGGTAAGCTTGATGAAGTTCATATTATCTAATTGGTTTAGCATCGTTTAGTGTGGTTCTAACGCTTCTTTTTGTTCCTTTTAATTTTTACCTGTCGGAACTTATACTCATGAGCATTGTCCTTGTTCACTCTCACTTTGATAAATAACTGCCAAGATTTTTTTCCCATTTAATTCTCATAATTTATCATCCATTATTTCTAATTTTACCTATCAATCCTCCTTTGAGATGGCCCTTTCCTAAGGTAGGTCTATTACGCAATACTTTCGGCACGAAGTCAAGTAATTCAGATATGTCATGCAGTCGGCAGTTAAATGTGGTTATACTCCGGTGGCCAGAGGAAAAAATTAACACTATCCTCAAATAGTAAATTCAAGACAGTTGGTAATCTTACCCGTAACGGAAATAGATTCAAAAAGCCATGATAATTACTTGACTTCAAGAGTTTTCAGAGTGATGAATACGATAGTAAATAAAAAGGAGGCTGATAATGCCAATCGAAAACAGAAATCTAACCAAGGGAACAAAGCTAACAGGCCGGTACCACAAACAGAGTTACCCCTGTGAAGTAGTGGAGAATGCGGAGGGGAAGCTGATGTACCGCTTACAGGATGGCCGGGAATTCAAGAGCCCTTCAGCTGTTGGGATGGCCATAACCGGACATGCCTGCGACGGGTGGAAGTTTTGGAGTTTGCAAACGGAGGAGAATACTCCTGCAGCGGAGACCGAACGGAAAGAAGAACCAAAGCAGGGACCTATGATGGAAGATGCCAATGCCACGAAGGCCGACCCCAAGAAGACCGGGGTCTTTCTGGTCCCTAACCAGAAAGGTGTTCCCGAGGGGCAAATCCGCTGGTACTGCCGCGAATGCGGCAAGAGTTTCATGGCATCCGCAGTCGAGATACCGGGGATTTGTCCTGCAAAGCACCAGGCCAAATAACAATATCTGAGAAGCAAATAGCAACTACAGTGCAGGCTCCCAATGATGGGGGCCTGTTTTACTTGGTAGTCAAAAAGACTAGCATAGCCCCCCAGACTAGCAATGGTAGTCTTTGCTAGTCTTTTCGAGCGTGGGCGATGGTAGTGTAACATATTCTGTGTGAAATTCTGAGGGGTTGAAAAAGTAGGCGCTTTCCTGTACAAGGTTTTATTGGAGAATAAAACAAAATGTAAGGAGAAGCGCCCGGTGAAAGTC
>Ga0182027_10011253_pt1 | contig 12669 bp, 7 predicted proteins | sample 712E1DmetaG_FD_121300 | JGI IMG/M metagenome (GOLD analysis project Ga0182027, IMG submission 121300) | Permafrost microbial communities from Stordalen Mire, Sweden - 712E1D metaG (Illumina Assembly) | ecosystem: Environmental > Terrestrial > Soil > Wetlands > Permafrost | place: Sweden...
GCGTACTTAAGCCGGCGCTTTTCGACCAGGAAACTGGTGTTAATATCATCTGTATAAGGCGAAAACAGGAAACCACGATGGTGGCGTCTTAACTTGATTTGCGTCCAATCACTGGGCACCCAGATACCGTACCCTCCCTTATCATCGTGGTACAACTTCACCCCAACATAAGCGGGTTTTCCTAAAAGCTCTTGTGGCACTTGTGTCCTCCTGTATTGGTTTAATGAAATTTCACTTTTTTATAAAGTGGTTTCTTCGTATTAGCGGGTTGAATTATAGCAGGTTCGGCAACTTTTGCGTAAAAAGTTTTTTTGGAATTGAGGGATATGTCCCCGGAAAAAGGTTATGGTAAAGGTAACACTTCTTGATATAATAATTCTAGCGTAAAAAATTCCTATCCCCCAGTGTCGACCGTTAAAACAGGAGATAAACCATGGACAATTTGAAGGAAATCGTTGGTTTTTTACAGCGCGTCCCGCTTTTTCAAGGTTTAAGAAACAATCAAAAAGAACTCCTGGCCAAGCGTTTCGTTGAACGCGAATATAAGGCCGGCGACAAAATCGTAACCCAGGGCAAAGGCGGCGAGGGGTTTTTCATCATCGTCAAAGGCCATGCGGAGGCCTTCCGGTCACGCAGCGATGGCAATGACGTCCTGGTAAATTCTTTCGGGGTTACCGATTTCTTCGGCGAGCTGGCCCTTCTGGATGAAGAAGGACTGCGCACTGCGTCTGTGGTAACGACGGAACCGACCACCTGCCTGGTGCTGACCCGGTGGGATTTCTTGGGCCTGCTTAAAGAAGACAACGAAATGGCCATCAGTATCCTCATCGAGATGACCAAGCGCTTTAGACGGCTGTTAGACACCATGTAGATTGCATATATAATTAAATAAATTCAGCTATCCCACCTAGTTCCCGATCATTACAGGAGATATAGCCATGGTTGATCCGAAAGACACAGTAGGATTTCTGCAGCGCGTCCCCTTATTTCAAGGGTTGAAACCCCATCAAAAAGAACTCCTGGCCAAGCGCTTCGTCGAACGTGATTTCAAGAAAGGTGATAATATCGTCACCCAGGGTAAAGGCGGTGAGGGCTTTTTCATCATCATCGAGGGACACGCAGATGCTTTCCGCTCGCGCAGCGATGGCACCGAAATCCAGGTGAATTCGTTTGGCCCGACGGACTATTTTGGTGAACTGGCTTTGTTGGACGAAGAAGGACTGCGCACCGCCTCCGTGACCGCCACAGAACCAACCAGGTGCCTGGCATTGACCCGGTGGGATTTCCTGGGACTTTTGAAAGAGGATAATGATATGGCAGTCTGTGTCCTGGTCGAAATCGCCCGCAGGTTCAGACTCGTACTGGATACCATGTAAGATGGAGGGAAATCACTTTCTTTGATAAAAGTGATTTCCCTGGCATTTAATGCCCAACTATGTTGTGCCCCAATTGTGGATTTAGCTGCCCCCCGGAAGCCAGGTTCTGTGGCATCTGTGGTACGCGCCTGGTGCTGGTTTGCCAGGTGTGTAACTTTGCTAACCCCAGCAGCTTTCGTTTCTGTGGAAATTGTGGGACCAGGCTCGAAGAAACCCGAACTAACACTGCCCTCCAGGCCAACCCGCCTGCGTACGGCGGGCCGGTTGACCGTCCATCCTCACCCACACCGGTAAGCAGCAATCGAGAAATTGCCCTCGAAGGCGAACGGCGTATTGCCACCGTGCTGGTGACTGACCTGACCGGCTCAACCATCCTCCTGGAGAAAATGGGCACGGAAGCCTGGGTGACCCTGATGAACCGCATTTTGCGCCTGCTGGAATCCGAAATATATCGTTTTGGCGGACAGGTTCACCAGTTTAGAGGGGATGGATTGGTCGCATTCTTTGGCGCCTCGGGCGCCCACGAAGACGATCCTGAGCGGTCTGTCCTGGCCGGGTTATCCATGCAGCGGGCTTTCCATGCCTTTGCCGAGCAGGTGAATAAGAACCAGGGCATCCAACTGCTCCTGCGTGTCGGCATCAGCACGGGAGAAGTGATCTTATCCAGCGTGGGCAACCAGCGCCAGCACAGTGAAGATGCCCCCCTGGGCCGAGCCGTCATTTCCGCCGCCCAGATGGAAAGCTCCGCTGAGCCCGGGACGGTGTTGGTGAGCCAGGATACTTACCAGCTGGTAGCCGGCCAGTTCGAATGGCAAACGGCCGACCTGCCTGAAGAGGTGCATCGACCACTGCAGCCGCGCTCGCAGGACTCTTTTTCAAAACAGTCCTTCGGTTTTTCCTCTCCCATCATCGGACGGGATGTTGAATTTAAAGCGCTGGTCGAAAGTATCAATGCCCTGCTCGTCTCACATGGCGGAATCGTCTCGATCAGCGGCGAAAAAGGCATGGGGAAATCCTTCCTGGTCAACGAAGTTTTCAACCATTTCGCCCGGCAAAGTTCATTACGTTCTGAAACGGGGGATAAATCGCCCGGTTCGGAGACAATTACATGGTTCATGGTGCGCTGCCACTCGTACGACCAGTTAGTGCCTTATGCGATTTGGATCGATTTAGTCAACCAATGGCTGGAAATCAAAGGGGATGAGCCTGAGGAAAAGAAGCGCAAGATCCTGAAAAATAAGGCGGGCTTGTTGTGGGGCGAGCGGTTGGCCAGTGAATATATCCCCTACCTGGCAGCATTCTTATCCCTCAATCCCGACGATGCAGAAAAGGAACGCACGAAATACCTGGATGCAGGCGGCCTGCGCCAGCAGTTTTTCAGCACCTTGCGCAATTGGATCGAAACCCTTGCTAAGTCATCCCCCCTGGTAATTGTTTTTTCAGATTTAAATTGGGCGGACGCCTCCAGCCTGGAGCTATTAATCTACTGCCTGCCGGTGTGCGAGACGGAACAACTGCTGTGGATGTTAACCTTCCGGCTCGATCGCACATCCCCCATTTGGAGTTTCCAACATTACCTGGCGACCAATTACCCACATCGCCTGATTTCATTAAACCTGGCCTCGCTTACCAGGGACCAGGCGGTCGAATTTATCAACAATATCATCGGCGAGGGCAGCTTATCGCGCCAGGCCTTGGGCCTGATTATAAAAAACGCCGAAGGCAATCCCTACTACATCCAGGAGCTGATCCAATCGCTGGCCAACCAGGGTCTCTTGAAACAGGATGGGGAAACCAACCAATGGCATACCATCCGGGCGATTACCTCGATCGACATTCCGGGCAGCCTGCATTCGTTATTATTGGCCCAGGTGGACCAGTTGAAAGCAGAAGAGCGCTTTGTGCTGCAAATGGCATCCGTGATTGGTCCGGATTTTTGGTCGAACGTCTTGCCAGTGCTGGTGCCTGACACGGAGCGGCTCAAACAGAACCTGACCGCCCTGCAGCGGGCCCAATTGATTATCGAGCGCGGCAGCGTGCCTGAACTGGGCATGCAATATACCTTCAAATCTGCCCTGCTGCATGACACTGTGTATGAAACCATATTAAATGAACAAAGGACGGTCTATCACAGTAAAGTGGCCGAATGCCTCGAAAATACCTTCAACATCGAATTCTTCTTACAACATTTTGGACTGTTGGCCTACCACTACGCCCAGGCTAATAATTCGAAGAAAGAATTATTCTATACCCTGCAATTTGCCGAACAGGCCAAAAATATCTATGCGAATACCGAGGCGCTCGAACTGTACAACCGTGCCAGTGAACTTTTAGATGAAATCGAAGCGAGCGCCGACCCGGCCAACCGGCAGGCAGTCCTGACCACCCGCTTTGAAGTAATTAAAGAGCGCCTCGAACTATATACTCTGACCGGCCAGGTCGACCAGGGGTCTGAAGATGCGCTTTCTCTGCTGGCCCTGGCCGAACACCTCGACAACGACCCGGCCTGGTTGATCGACGCCCTGTTATTACAACCCGGCGTGGCGGCCTGGACCAGCCGGGAAGCCTGCCTGGCCGGGGTGCCGCTGGCGCAAAAAGCCCTGGCCCTTTCTCGCCAAACTGGCGATGCCCTGCGGATTTTACAGGGACTGTGGGCAGTGATGCAGCAGCAAATCTTCCTGGGCAATCTGGAATGGAAGAATACCGGCGAGGAGGCCCTGGAACTGGCCCGCCAGGCCGGCCCGCCAGGCCAGGCCGCCTTTGAAGCCAGGTTCCTGCTGGCCCTCGGCACCACCTATTCGTGGAGTGACCAGCCCGACAAAGGCATGGAATACCTGGCCGCCGCCATCCCGATTTGTGAAGCCCAGGGTGACCGGATCACCCAGGTGAATCTGCTCGATCGCATGGGGCTGGATTTAGAACGCCTGGGGGATTATTACCATCTTCTCAAAGATCACCAGGAGAAACGGCTGCAAATCAGCCTTGAGATTGGGTACAAACAGGGTGAGGTTTCGGCGCTCACCTCATGCGGGCAGGTGCAGAGTGTTTACCTGGGTGATTACGATGGCGGCATTACCTGGCTGGAAGCGGCCAAATATAAATCGATCGAAATCAGCCAGATTGTGATGGCCGAACTGTGCCTGGTGCAAATTCTCGTGGCATTGGATCGCTTCGAAAAGGCCCGCAATACCCTGCGCATGGTCGAACAGGTGGAAGAGGAAGATCTATTTTATAATGTGCGCGCCAGCCTGTGGCTGATCAAAGCCGTTTTTTATAACCACGTGGGCACGAGCGAATTCGATTTTGAGAAAGTGTTGGAATACACCTGCCAGGCGGAAGATTTGATTGCAGAAAATCCGATGATCAGCCGCCAGTTCTCGATGGCGGCTTCGTGCCAGGCAGTCCTGGCCCACCTCAAATTGAGCCAGCTGGGGACCGATCAATCGATCCGGAAAAATCACCAGGCGTTGGCCCTGCAATCTTCGCAAAACGCCCTGAACATTTTCAAAGCCTTCGGTTTCGCCCAAACCATCCTGTGTACCAGCGAGGAAGTCAGTTACTGCCATTACCTGGCCCTGGCTGCCAACGATGCCCAGGAAGAGGCCGGAGAATACCTGGCTCTGGCTTATCGAGAGATGATGCGGAAATATGAATTGATTCCCTGGGACAGCGAGTTCCGGCGCACTTATCTGGAAAATATCCCCCTGCACCGCGAGATTCTGGCCTCTTATACCCTGTCACTGGGGTTGAAAAGTCACAAAGCCAAAGACATGCTTACGAATAAGTTATAATAATGACGTAAAGACCATTTTTTATATTCAAAAACCGCAGGTTTTTGAATATAAAAAACGAAATATCCCTTTTGGAGGCAATCGAACATGGCTGAATTTCCCAGGACAATGGTTGGCGGAGTGTCTCTCTCGCGCATGATCATCGGCACAAACTGGTTTCTTGGCTATTCGCACACCAGTCTGGCCAAAGACAAATTCATCACCTCTTACCAGACGCGCCAGAACCTGGTGGATATTCTATCCGTCTTCTTCAAAGAGGGCATTGATACGATCATGGCGCCCCCCAGCGCGCTTTTGAACGAAGCGATCATGGACGTCGAGGATGCGACCGGGCGCAAGGCCAACCTGATCGTGACCCCGCATTTCAACATCCTCCCCGGTGGTCCGGCCGAGATGGAACCGGAAAGAGTGTTTGACGAATGCCGAAAGGCCGGCGCCACTTTCTGTATGCCCCACCAGAATATTACCGACGCCCTGCTGGATCGCATGTACAACGTCATCCGCGATATGGATAAATATTCTAAAATGATCCGCCAGCGCGGCATGATCCCCGGGTTATCCACGCATTTACCCGAAGCGGTGGTCATTGCCGACAAAACCGATGCAGACGTCGAAAGCTACATCCAAATTTATAATGCCATCGGTTTCATGATGACCATCGAAGTAGATTGGGCCATGCGCATTATCCGCGAGGCGAAAAAACCGGTCATGACGATTAAACCGATGGCGGCCGGCCGGCTGCTTCCCCCGGTGGGGCTGGCGTTTTCCTGGAACACCATCCGCGATCAGGACATGGTGGCGGTGGGCACAACCACACCCGATGAGGCGCGCGAATTGATCGAGCTTTCCCTCGATTTTCTGAACCGGCGCATTCCGGACAACACGCTGCAAAAAACGCGCAGTAAGAAATCACTGGAATAGTCATTTATTTAGCCAATGCAGGCGGTTTCACCGCCTGCATTGGCTAAATAAATATCTTAAAAATCGGAGAGGTCACTTTTTTATATTCAAAAACCTGCGGTTTTTGAATATAAAAAAGTGGTCTTCTAAATAAATGAGGTTGAAAGGAAACGGGCATGGGATTCTGGCCTGACCATTACCAATCCGCCATATCCATCAGCTTCGATGATGGCATGCCCTCCCAACTGCACTTTGCCGTTCCGACTTTGAATGAACGCGGCCTCAGGGCTACCTTTTATCTCAATCCGCGCGGCCACGCCGAGGACGCTGCCCTGGCGGGCAGCTGGCAAGAACGCCTCGAGCCTTGGGCCGCCGTCCATAAAATGGGCCATGAAATCGGCAACCATTCCCTGACCCACCCGTGTTCGCTTAACATCAAAGCCGCCTGGCTGGAGGGTAAGAATTTAATGGATTGGGACCTGGCCAGGATTGAAAAGGACATTCTGGAAGCCCTGCGCCGCATCAGCCTCGCTTTTCCCGCCCAACCATATACTTCCTACGCCTACCCCTGCTATGAGGCCAGCGTGGGCAGAGGGGCGCAGCGCCAGTCGTACGTGCCGGTGGTGGCGCGCCATTTCATCGCCGCCCGGGCCAATGGGGAACTGCGCGGTGAACTGGCTAACGACCCGCAGTATTGCGATTTGCACCACCTGTCGTCCTGGCCGGTGGAACGCCAGCCGGGCGCCTTCATGATCGGCCTGGTCGAACAGGCCCTGGCCGCCGGCGGCTGGGGCATATTTACCATCCATGGCATCCACGAGTCGCACTTACCTATCGGTGGTTCGGATTTCATCGAGCTGGTCGATCACCTGGTGCGCCGCAAAACCACCGTATGGGTGGCACCGGTGGCCGAGATTGGCGCCTATATCAGCCAAAAACTAAATTAAAGGATCACTTTTTTATATGCAAAAAGCCTGCGGTTTTTTGCATATAAAAAAGTAAAATCATCCGAAACCTGCGGTTTTTGAATATAAAAAAGTGAAAATTAAGGCAATGGCACCGGATAATTGTTTATTTTTGACGTGGAATCCTTGCGAAATTCGCCATTTCGGTAAAGTTCAAGGAACAACTCGACCACTTTTGGATCGAAATGCTGGCCAATCTCGGCCTGGATGTGCTGGATAATATCTTTCTCTACCCAGGCCGGCCGGTAATGCCGGTCCGACGACAGCGCATCCCAGACATCCGCCAGGGCGAACACGCGCGCCGCAACCGGGATTTGTTCTCCCTTGATCCCGCGTGGGTAGCCTGTGCCATCCCATCTTTCATGGTGGCAGTAAGGGATATCCAGGGCCGGGCGCAGGAAATTCACCGGGGAGAGAAATTCGTAGGCGTAGACGGGGTGCTTCTCCATCACCACCCATTCTTCGTCCGTCAGGGGCCCGGGTTTTAACAGGATACTATCCGGGATGCCCATTTTCCCAATGTCGTGTAAAAGCGCCCCGCGCCGGATCTGCACGCGTTCGGATTCGGTCATCCCCATCGCCTCGCACAAGCGCAGGGTCATATTGGTCACCCGCTGGGTATGGCCTTCGGTTTCCTCGTCTCTCAAATCCAGGGCGCGCGACCAACCTTCAATCGTGGCGTCATAAGCCAGAGTAAGCTGGACGTTAGACCTCTGCAAATTCTCGAAGAGGCTGTGATTATCCACGGCGATGGCGGCCTGCCCACCCAGGGTAGACAGGAAATTGAGCCATTCTTCGTCAGGTTTGATGATCTTGCGGCAGAATACCTCTAAGACTCCCTTGATCTGTCCTTTGACGATTAATGGCACACCGAAATAGCTGGTAAACTTCTCGTCTGTCATCTGGGGAATCGTATCTTCCCCATTGGTCTGGCTTAGATCAGGGATAGAAATTGGGTGCCGCTCAAAAGCCACTTTGCCAGCATAGCCCTGGCCCAGGTGCAAATGCAGGTTTTTATAAGATCCCATGCGGAATCCACGCCCTGCGGCATAATCCAGGGTGTGCATCAAGGGATTGAGCACGAGCACGTCGGCGGCATCTACGCCCAGCAAAGAAATGATCTCATTCAGCAAGACATTGAAGGTAACGTTCAGGTCAAAACTTGTCGCTATCGTCAGGTCAATGCGCTGCAAAGCGGCGATGCGCTGCAGGCGTCCCTGGGTCTGTTCGTGTAAAGCGGCGCGGTGAAGCGCATTCGCCGCCATATCGCCAATCGACGACAGCAGCCTTACCTCGTCTTCGGAGATGGTCAGCCGGCTGCCGACCCACAATCCGCCAATCAGCATCCCCTGCGCAATCAGGGGCACGCCGGCCAGCGATTGTAAACCCAGATTTACGCCTGATTGGGTCAGCTTCTCATCAGATTGCAGGTTATTGTTGTGATAAGTTGCGGTAGTCAATGGCAGCGGAAATTTATTCAGCTCTTCCGCAGTGAAACGTAAGCCGTTGAATTTTTCCCAGCTGCCGCGGGCGATCTCGATCAGCGTATCTCCCGTGAAAGAATCGATGCTGGCCAGGCTGGCGCTATCCACGTCGAGCAGATTGATCAGTTGGTCCAGGATAACCCGCACCATTTCCTTGCGGTCTGAGGCTACCCGCAAAGCCATCGACACCCGGCTGATCATTTCCAGGTCGCGCGTGCGCTGTTCGATCTTGGAGAAGAGCCGGGCGTTTTCGATAGAAACCGCCAGTTGATCGGCAAAAATCTCCATCGCTTCCAGGTCGATCAAATCAAATGGCTTCTGCCGGGATTCTTGCATATCCAGCACGCCCAAAACAGTATTGCCACTTTTGACCGGCACGGCTAATTCAGAGCGAGTGTCCGGCAGGCCTTCCCAAAACAAGAAACGCGGTTCGACCGACACATCCGGGACTAACATTGGCTGACCGGTGAGGGCCACATAAGCGAGAATGCCATCTTTCAGGGACAGTCTCAACCCCAGGGGTAGTTTTTGAGGTATACCGCCTCCCTGGATGGCGGTCAGCACCAGGGCGTCATCCTGGAGGATAAACAGGTTAGATGAATAGCATCCGGTAATTTCTTGCAAGGAATCGACCACCTGCCTGGAGAGCAAGTTTACATCGAGCAAAGCCGACATTTGCCGGGCTGAGAGAGCGATGGCTTTTAATTTGTCGTTCAAGCGCAGCGATTCTTCTTCAGCTTTCTTGCGCCCGGTGACATCGCGCATATATTGGATGAGGCCTTTGATCTCACCCGTCTCCGGGCTGGTAAGCGGGAAATTATAAATTTCCAGCCAACCTGCGGCTTCTCCGCTGCTGGTATGATGGCGTTGGACAATTTCCGTCACGGACTGGCCCGTGCGGATCAAATCCAGATTTGGGCAGCCTTCACACACTGTGGCGGATTCTCGAAAGACCTCGTAGCATTTCTTCCCAACCAGGGGGACAGCCTCCGGATACCATTTAGATGCCGTTGGATTCGCCATGCGGATGGTCAGGTCCCTGTCCAAAACCACCAGGCCATCCTGAATTCCTGAAAAAATGCCCTCCAGGAACTGTTTTTCGGCGAGCAAATCCTGGTATTTCTGGGCATCTGTCTGAATGGAACCCGGGTTGGCCCGATCCATTTCATCTACCTGCGAGTGATTCTTGATCCGGCTAATCGCGGCCACCAGCCGCGCCTGGTTTTGGCTGGAAACGTAATCCTCAGCGCCAGCCTTGATCGCCTCGACCGCTTCGGCTTCATCCGGATTACCGGCGACCATCACCAGTGGAATCTGAATGCCGTGCTGTTTCAATAATTGCAGCGCCTTAAATCCATTTAAACCCGGGTGAGTATAATTTGCCAGGATTAAATCCCAGGCTTTCTGCGCCAGGGCAGCCAAAAACGCCTCCCCATTATCCACAGAAAGGTAATCAACGCTGAAACCCCCACACTGCAATTGGAAGACTAGCAGCTTAGCTTTTTCGATATTATCTTCCAAAATCAGCACATGTACGATATCATTCATCTCAAGGGACACTCATTCTACAATTGTAGCATCATTTTTTTTGCTTGGTCCTTGCAGGTTCGTAAGAATTACCCTTCTTTTAAAGAGTGTCCGCTGCAAGGGTTCCAGCCTCATATTGTATAAGTAGAGAACCTATGCAACTTGACCCATCTCAACCGGATTTTCATTTTTCGTCCAGCCTGCCAATTGTAATCTACTGCCGTCCCACCACCGAAACCATGCAGGAGTGGCAAGAATTCGATCGCGGCCCCGGGTATTTTGACCTGCCGCAAGGTCAAGATGTGATGATTAAGATCAAACAGATCAGTGATGATGAACTGTGCGAGCTCACCCAGGAATTAAAGGGCTGCAACACGGTCACCTCGCTTGACCTGGCCGAAAATCGTAAAGTGACCGATGATGGCCTCGAATGTCTCAAGAACCTGTCTCAATTGGTTTACCTGAACCTCAGCTCTTGTGATATCACCAACACCGGCCTGCCCTATTTACTGGAGCTGCAGCAATTAAAAGTTTTGAACCTCAGTTATTGCCACCGCCTGACCGATATCGGGTTAAGGACGCTTAAAGGCCTGCCACATCTGATTTACCTGGACTTGCAGGGTGTATTACATATTACCAAAGCCGGCATGTCGAAGATCCGCAAGGATGGATTGACCATTCACCGCTGATTCAAACCAGAATTATTATCACAACCTTCAATCTACAGGGCGGAGGAGCTTGTGAACATTTCTGCGAAGACATGGGTAAGGGCCTTAGTCTCCACCACCGGCGCAGTGGTCGCCGGACCAACGGGGGCGATTGTTGGCTCGTTGTTTGGTAGTTTGCTTACCTCCGTTATTCCGGGAGTCGGTACTTTTGCAGGTAGTGTCGCCAGCGCCTTAGCCGCACGCGGGATCTTAACCGCCGGCGAAAAAATCGCCAAGCGCCTGACTCCCCAGGAAAAACAACACGTCAACCACGACCTGCAAACCGCCTTCCGCGATGCATTTCGGGAGGCTTTGCTGGATATTGGCGGAGAAGAGTGCTTTCCTGTTCTGAGAGAAAAACCTGCCCGAGATGTTCCACCAGAGGTGGTTTATCCTGCTACTCCGCAAGGGAAAATCTTGTGGCATGAGCACAGCCCGCTGGCAGCCCAGGTTGCCGATCTATTGCACGGCCTTGAAAAGTGTTTGGATGCTGGCCAGATCCTGCCGCTCAATCCCCCGGAGGATAAACCCGGCGCCAGCGTTCAGAATTACCTGGATGCCGAAACCCCGCATGACCTTGAGCGGGCTTTTTTTGAACAGAATATTACTCCCTGCCTGGCCGCTTATCGATCTCTGTTGATCGAACTGCCCGGCCTTGAGGCGCACCTGCACAAATACCTTTTTGCGCGCACGATCGTGCACCTGACCGAAAACCTCAAACACCGCACCCCGGCCTGGCGCGCTTACAACCGCCTGGTATTAGAAACCATGCAAAGTGAGATTGCCCAGGTAAGCGAAGGGCAAAGCGAAATCCTGACCCGGCTGGATGCCCTGGTGTCCGGGAAGGATTCTAAGGCTTTGGCCGAATGGTCGGATGGGATGGCGGAGCTGCTCGGTTCGATCGGCAAGGTTGAAACGGCGCTGGATGAAGGTTTTGATGAATTGACCGAACGGGTTGTCAGCCAGCACGCCGAGCTGCTCGTGCGCTTCGATCAAATCAGCCAGACGGCCACGCGCATTGAATCCAAGGTCGACCGTGTGCTGCTTTTTTTGGATAACGGAAGTTACATGATCGAGGGCCAATCCACCGTGCCGCTCCACCGCCCTCCGGCAGCCGGCGAACCGCCCTTCATGGGTTTACAGTATTTCGATGAGAGTAATGCCAACCTGTTTTTCGGCCGGGAAAAGCTGATCGGCCGGCTGGCGGCGCGTTTACAAAGTCACCATTTTCTGAGCGTGATCGGTTCATCGGGCAGCGGTAAATCTTCCGTGATCCGGGCGGGATTAATTCCCGTCTTGAAAGGCCAAAAAGTTCTCGCCGAAGTGCCTGTGCTGCCTGCCGGAGCGGTGCTCTGGCCGGTGCATGTCATTACCCCCACTGACCATCCGTTGACCTCTCTGGCTGCCAGCCTCACCCGTCCATCCAGTTCGTTGAACGAAACCCGCCAACTAGCAGCCGACCTGGCCGGGGATCCCGCTAACCTGGGCCTGGCCGTGCGCCAGGTTTTGAACCAGACCAGGGCAGACCACCTGCTGCTGGTGATCGACCAGTTTGAAGAGTTGTTCACCTTGTGCCAGGACGCCGCCGAACAGAAAGCGTTTGTCGATTGCCTGCTCCAAAACGCCCACCCGGGCAGCCACGGGCCGCTCATCCTGGTGATCATTCTCCGGGCTGATTTCTACGCCGATTGCGCCCGCTTTGACAATTTACGCCAGGCCATCTCCGAAGAGCAAGAATATATTGGCCCGATGTCGATGGAAGAACTGCGCCGGGCGATTGAGGAGCCGGCCCTGCAGGGTGGATGGAAATTCGAACCCGGCCTGGTCGATTTGCTGGTCAAAGACGCCGGTGCCGAACCAGGCGCCCTGCCTTTGCTTTCCCACGCCTTGCTGGAAACCTGGCGCAACCGCAGCAGCCA
>Ga0182027_10011254_pt1 | contig 12669 bp, 9 predicted proteins | sample 712E1DmetaG_FD_121300 | JGI IMG/M metagenome (GOLD analysis project Ga0182027, IMG submission 121300) | Permafrost microbial communities from Stordalen Mire, Sweden - 712E1D metaG (Illumina Assembly) | ecosystem: Environmental > Terrestrial > Soil > Wetlands > Permafrost | place: Sweden...
ACCCGGGCGCGCAGCCGGGCCGCCACCGGCTTTTTTTCCTTGAGCCCCTCGACAAAGGCGCGCACGGTCAGCTCGGCGCGCCGATTGTCCGCGCTCAGCTTGGTCCAGACCACGGCCTGGTCCAGCCGCAGCTTGTCGGCCCACTCCAGGCGGACCGGCCCGGTGATGCCGACGTTGATCAGCCGCGCGTTCCAGTCCCAGCCGAATTGATACTGCGGTTTGCGCAGCCAGTGGCGTTTGTTGAGCGCCGTGTCGATGCCGATGTGATAATTGTTCCACTCGCGGTCGGCGACGTAATACAGGCCGCTCTCCAGCGCGACGACCAGCGTGTTTTCGCCGGCGCGCAGCTTGCCGCTCACGTTCAGGCGGCAGGGGCAATGCGCGTTGACGTGCGTGCCAACCGTCTCGCCGTTGAGCACGATCGTGGCGTTGATATCCAACTGCTCGAAGACGAGCCACGCCGGGCGCGTCAGGGCGGCCTTGGGCGCGGCGAAAGTGGTGTGGTATTGCCAGTATTGTTCGCCGACCCAGCGCGCCTTGAGCGAGTTGTCGGCGTAATTGGGATCCTCGATAAGCCCCTTTTCCTGCAAGGCCTGGTGGAGTTCCATCGGCACCGGGACGTCGAGGTAACGCGCCGGGTCGCCGATTTGCGCGTCCGGGCGCTGGGTCAGGCCGTGGTTGCCGTCGGACCAGGTCACGCGCCAGGTTCCGGAAAGATCGTAGCTTGCTGTCACCGCTGGGCTCCTCCCCTTGTTTTTCAACATCCCTCACATCCTCGCCGCTTGGGCGGCGAAGCCACTATGCAGTCATTTTTCATGATCCGGTCTTTTTAGCAAGAAGATCCACCCACGGATGGACACTGATGAACACCGCCGGGCCTGGATCAATAAATTTTCCAGCGGCTTCCCTGCTCTAGGAACTCCGTTCTCTCCGTTCGCTCCTGTTCAGAATCATGCACTCCGATGGCTAAAGTAAACAGGAGGCAACGGAGAGAACGGAGAAAGAAAACATTCTATATGACGCATTTTGGTTGGGTCTTCACTTCTTCAGGTTCATGAGGGTTCATCGGTGTTGATCCGTGGTTCCATTGAAAACGGGATTGCGCTTGCCAAGGCCCTGCGGTATATGGTCTATGCTTGAGAAGCTGAACGCGGCGCATTGGAGAATCGGGAATGAGCGATTTATATGGCGGCATCGAGGCGGGGGGGACCAAGTTCGTTTGCGCGGTCGGCAGCGGCCCGGACGATATCCGGGCCACGGTCACTTTCCCGACCGCCGCGCCCGCGGCGACGCTAGAGCGCGCCATCGAGTTTTTTCGCGCTCAACGGCCGCATGGCGCGCTCACGGCCATCGGCATCGGCTCGTTCGGTCCGGTCGATCTTGACCCCGCTTCGCCCACCTTCGGTTACGTGACCACGACCCCCAAGCTGGCCTGGGTGCGGACCGATTTCGTGGGCACGATCAAGCGAGCCCTCGGCGTGCCGGTGGCCTTCGACACCGACGTCAACGCCGCCGCGCTCGGCGAGGCGCGCTGGGGCGCCGCCCAGGGCCTCAGCCAGTGCCTCTACCTGACCGTCGGCACGGGGATCGGCGGCGGCGCGATTGTCGCCGGCCGGCCACTCCATGGCCTGATCCATCCCGAGATGGGCCACATCCGCATCCCGCACGACCGCGACGAAGATCCCTTCGACGGCGTCTGTCCCTATCACGGCGATTGCCTGGAAGGCCTCGCCTGCGGCAAGGCGCTGGAGGCGCGCTGGGGGGGGCCGCCCCAAACGCTCCCGCCCGCTCACCCGGCCTGGGCGCTCGAAGCGCGATATCTGGCGCGCGCGCTGGTCAACTATATTTGCATTCTCTCGCCGCAACGCATCGTGATGGGCGGCGGGGTGATGCAGCAGGCGCAGTTGTTTCCGCTGATCCGCCGGCACGTGCGCGAACTGCTCGGCAATTACGTGCAGGCGCCGCAAATCCTGGAAACCATCGATCAATTCATCGTCCCGCCCGCCTTGGGCGCGCGGGCTGGCGTGCTCGGCGCGATCGCGCTGGGGCAGATGATTGGATAAAACCACAAACCAGGTTGGCGTCTTGTTGTGGCTCACAACTTCACGATTGCTATATATACCAAACAGGTTAAAGCCACTTACCACATACCTATCTTTTCATTTCAGCCCTTCGCATCATACTCACACTTTTTAGTCGTCGTGCATGAGTTTATCTAGTTCTTCAGGGTCCATTTTCTTGATGAGTTCTTCGATTTTGCGATCATACCCACGGTCGTTAGGGTCATAACCATGCTCTGCTTTACGTCCATACTGACGTAGGAACGTAGTGATCTTTGTTTTTAGCTGATTTTTCCCTTTACTCACCATCATCAAACCCTGCACCAATTTATTCTCCAATCACCCACCCAGAAGCATAGTCAAGAGGCGATGGACTGCCAACAAAAATGACATCCAAGACGCCACATATCACGTAACAGCAATAGATACGGGAAGAAGTCTATCGAATACAGTAGCTGACTACTTCCCAATCACCGCAATCCACATGGCCGGGTGTTGGGTGCCGGCGGGCGCGTTGGACCACACGGCCCGGCGCCGCATCAAATTCAAGAAATCACGATAGACGGTCTCTTCGCGCGCGGTCAAGGGATCGACGGAAAACTCGGTCGCGCCGATCGTCCGCTCGATCAGCGCCGAGCGGTCCCCGCCGGCGAGCAGCGCCTGAAACGAGGGGTCGCCGACGAGCCGCGGCGGCGTGTGCATGTGCAGGATGCGTTCCTGCTCGAACTCGTTGACCAGCAGATGGGTGAAGCCGGCGGCGACCAGGCGGCGGCGGACCATCTCGCCGTCGGACGCGCCGGTGACGGCAGGGCGCAGCGGACTTTCATCAAAGACCGAGGCCAGCGCGATCGGACGCACAAACGGGTAGCGCCGCGCGTCGTTGACCGCGATGATTCTGGCGCCGGGCGGCAGGGCGTTGGCCGCATCAAACAGCTCGGCCGTCGCGCCCAGCGTTTCGTGCCAATAAGCCGTCCGGCCGATCCGCCCCAGATCGTATTGCAGCATCAGTTTGGTGAAACCGCTTTCGCCCAGCTCCGCCAGGGGTTGGTAAACGCCCCACAGCGCCGCAGCGGCCAGCAGCCCCGCCACGGTCAGCCGGGCGCCGCGAGGGTCCCGTCGCCCCCGCGCCCGCGAAAACCATTCCGTAAAATATTGAAGACACGCCGCCAGCATCAGCACGGCCGCGAGCAGCGTCGGGGTCAGGAAACGGTCGGCGCTTTGACGGAGCTGGCCCCAGAGCAAGGCAGAAAGAAGGAGTCCCGGCGCCAGCGCGAAGAGGAGCGCCCGCGCGGGATCCGCCGGCCTTGGGAGATCGCGATCCAGCCCGTTTGCATGGGATGGTTTCGCCGCCTCGGCCCAGCCGAGCGCCGCCACCGCCACCGGAGCGACCAGGGCCAGGGCGATCAGGGGCAGTCCGGGCAACCGCCAGCCCAGCCGCGCCGCCAGGTTCGTCCAGTAATCGAGCTGCCAAAGCGCGAGGGGCCCGTGCGTGGCCAGCAGGAAGTGCAGCCGCGCCGGCGGCCACTGCGGGGTGGGAAAAAATCCCGCCAGAAACGGCGAGAGGGGATTGCCCCCCGCCGCCCACAGCCACGCGCCCCAGGGCAGCCAGCACAAAAAGCCCACCGCGCCGCACAGCCCCGCGCACGCCCAAGCGCGGCGCCCGCGCTGTCTCACGCCGAGCGCCGGTTGCGCCGGATCTTGAGGCATTCCCAAGCAAAACGCCAGCACGAGCAGGGGCACGACGACCGTGCCGAAGTGCGTCCACTTGGCCGAGAGTCCCCCGCCGACAAAAATTCCCATTAGCGCCGCCGTGCGGTACGGGGTCGCCGGCACGCGGTCCCGCGTCAGCCAGATCCAGATCCCCCCGGCCAGCATCAGCAGCCCCGTCCAGTCGCTCATCGTGCCCAGGTTGGGCGTGAAGATGATCGGGTGCATGAGCAGGATCAACAGCAGCCACGGCCGCCAGGCGCGCGGCACGCGGATCCAACGTAAAATCTCGGCCACGATCCCCAGCCCCAGCCCCAGCATCAGCCAGTGCGCCGCCTCCGGCGCCTGGCCCCACGGGGTCCCCTCGATGATGGCGGCCAGGGTATAGAGCATTTCGGTGGCCAGAGGCTGGGCCGTGTAAAAGACGTGGGGGATCGGCCGCACTTGCCCGAGCTCGAAAACGTGCGGCACGATTCCGAGGTGATATTCCAGGACATCGTAATTGATCGGCGGTGTGAAGGCGGGAATCAGTAAAAAAAGAAAAACGAAAAGGAGCGTCACCCAACCGGCCAGAGCCAGTAAACCCGCGTTCCCCTCTTGGGTCGGCTCCGGCGCGAGTTGCCGCGGGGCCGCGGCTTGGCGTCCCCAGAAACCGGTCACGAGCTGAGCGATCAAAACGATCAGGCCCAGGCCGGCCAGGGTCAGCCACAGGGCGCGGCTCAGGCAGAGCGGCCCCTGGCCGACGAGCAGCATCGCCAGCGAAGCCGGAACGAGTCCGGCCAGCAGGCGCGCCAGCAACGTCTCAACCCGGCCCCAGGCGCGCCGGCGCGGCAGGAGCAGCCAGCCCCCCAAATAAGCAATCAGCATCACCCCCAACGCGCCGGCCCAGGCGCCGCCGGCCAGGATCGGCACGGCGCCCGATCGCGCGGCCGCCAGCGCGCCGGGGTCGGTCATTGGACGTCAACCTCGGGGACGGTGGGTGCCGACGTCGGGTCCGGTTTTGCCGGCGCGTCCGGGACCGCCAAGTTGCCGACCGTTTCCGCTCGGAACAGCGGCCGCCAGCCCGTATCGGGGCGCTTGGGCGTGTCGGTGCCGGTCAGGGTCCGCAGGGTGTCGGCAAGATCCGTGGCGGTAAAATCGAGGTCCTCGCGCAGCAGCGCCGGCCCGCGAAAAACCCGCGAGGGGAAGCCCATGACCGAGGGGCCGCCGGGATGGCAACGGGCGTCGGCGAAGGCGAACACGACCGTGCCCGTCCGGGTATCGACTATGGCCCCTTCGAGTTGCTCGCGCGTGGCGCCCAGGCCGAATCCCAGGAAGGCGCGCAGCCACCCGTTCCCCTCGTGCCATTGGGTCAAGGCGTATTTGAGCAGATAATCGGGCTTGGCGATCGGCGTGGAATCCTGGGCCGTGCAGACGTCGGAAAAGACGGCCGAGTACCAGAGCTCGTTGGCCAGGTCGCTTTCGTAATCCTTCTCGAAGCGATGCCAAAGATCGTTGGTCATGAGCGGCGTGATCTTGGAGGTATCCTTATCGATCGAGCGCAGGGGATCGGCCATGCGGACCTCGATCGTCTTGCCGCGCAGGCTGGCCATCTGCGACCCGGCATAGACCTGGTCCAGCGGCAGGCCCCGTCCCCCCGCGGGATCGAAACTGCCGCGCAGATAATAGAGTTGGCTGACCCGGCTGCACCCGGCGGCGCCCAAAAGCACGGTCAAAGCCAGAAGGCTTAACAGCGCGTTACGCATCATGCACCCCTCCCGAGATTCTTTCTTAAAGCGCTTACGCCTGTCCACTTGACCTCATTCGCGGGGTTCTGGCAAAGAAAAAATGCACGAGCGGGCCAGCGCATGCAAAAAGGGATCGCCCGCCGGGAGAACGATCCCTTCGAATTCCAGTGCGCGCGGCCGCTTTTCGGCGGCAGGGGGACACGCTCAGGCGATTTCGAGCAATTGAATCTCGAAAATCAGATCCTGGCCGGCGAGCGGGTGATTGGCGTCCAGCGTGACGGTCTCCGCGTTGAGCTCGGTGATGATCACCGGCACGACCTCGCCGTCGGATTGCTGCACCTGCAGGCGCTGGCCGACCTCCGGGACGAAATCCGGGGGCATGTAACTGCGGTCGATTTCGATCACCATCTCCTCGGCGTACGGCCCGTACGCCTGCTCCGAGGGGATCTTCTCGGTCTTGGACTCACCGGGTTCCATCCCGACGATCGCCCGTTCAAAACCGGGAATCAGATCCCCCTCGCCGATGGTGAACTCCAGCGGGTCATCCTCCAGGGAGGAATCAAAGACCGTTCCGTCTTCCAGTTTGCCGGTGTAGTGGACCTTGACGGTATCGCCTTGTTTTGCCTGTGACATCCCACGTTCTCCTTTTATTGGGCCGCGCGTCCGGAGGCTGTCCGGGCGACATCCTGCCGCTTTTATGGCAAAAAGTGTGTGCTTTGAATTATTAAAAATTAAATCACCCGGCCAAGAGGCACTCGGCCGGGCAGCGGACCTGTGATCAGTCTATCAGGCGACGCGCGCAAGTGTCCAATGATTTTGCGCCGGCGGATTGTCCATTGATTTACCGGGATGGGTTGGCCGAATGCTTGAGTCCGAGGCTTAGCACTTATGCGAAATCGCACTCTGAAAGAGTGCTTCTAATAAAGCCCAGGGTAACACCCTGGGTCAGTCGCACACCAAGGTCATCGAACCCTGAAAGGGTGACCTAAATTCAAAACATGCAGTCCATTAGATCACCCTTTCAGGGTTCGCCCGCAGGGCGCATATTCTTCCCAGGGTGTTACCCTGGGCTGTATTAGAACTGGCCTTTCAGGCCGCCAGGGCACCTCATGAATCGCAAAAGTGATGCGCACCCGCTCCCGTGTCCGGTTCGTCCTCGATGTCCTTTTTATCCTCGCCCTTGGCCGCTGGCGAATCCTATTTCTTGATGCTGAATTTCGGGCTTTGCGCCCACAGGGCCGGATTCGAAGCACTGATCGCGCGCAGCACGTAGTCATCGCCGGGCGTCAGGCTCTTCGGGAGGGCAACTTTCGCAGACCCGGCGCCCTTGGGGTTGGAATCCGACCCCAGGTCGCAGGCCTTCGTTTCGCCGCGCCAAAGCTCAAACCGAACCGACGTTCCGGCCGTGCCCAGGTTGGTTTTCCAGGAGATGCGTTCTTTATTGCCGGCCTCCCAGCGATCCCCGGCCTTGGGGCTCAGAACGCTCACATCCTGATCCGGGCCGGTGTATTTCAAAATGATTAAACCCCGCGTGCTGGCCGCGACGTAAAGGTACGGCCCCACGGCTTTCATGTCATAGGCATAATCGGCGGGGACAAATGAGCCGCGCAAACAATCCGGCGCCAATGGATTGGACGTATCCAGTGCATAAATCTGCTTTCCTCCAATGAAGGCATGCTGGCCGATGGCGGCAAGACCACTCCCAATATTCCACATTAAGTTATATGAACTGACCTCATCTGCATCTGGCAGGTTGCTTGTATCGATCACATATAGATTATAGCTGAATGTGAATGAGGTTTGAGCGATTGCGTAAATCTTGGATCCAACTGAAATCATCCATTGTGTGCTAATCAAGGGGTAGCTTGTTAAGAACTGAGGGTGAGCTTCATCGGCCAGATCATAAACCCGTATTGCACCTCCCCCTACACAAAGTTTCTGATTTGCGACGGCAAGATATGCGCACGGAAAATTGTCCACGATTTTGTAAGAAGGATTTTTGGGGTCTGAGATATCAATGACACCCAGTCCTTGGTTGCTGGCAGCAAGAATGTTTGAACCGCTGGCGGCCAAATGTGCAAAATAAGCATTCTGAATCAGAATACTACCGATCAGTTGTGGATTCGTGGGGTCTTTGACATCGACCAGGGATATTTTCATTTCTTCGGCATACACGAGCGTCGTGCCCGATACAACCATATCACGGATTAAGATTGCATCCGGAAAGTATAACCCCTCCACGCGCGGATTGAGCGGATCCCCGATGTTCAAAATACCGATATAATTTTCTTGGCTTGTGCGTGCAAGTATATAGGCCCGATCTCCAGCGGTGATGATTTTCTGACTGGAACCAGGCGAGGCCAACTGTCCGGCCACCTCCATGTTGGTGTTCCACCACTCGGCCCGGGTCAGCGCGGGGATGCAGGCCAAGGCCAGCATCAAGCCCCAGCGCAGGGCGCTTCGGAAGGGGATCGACATTTTCGGCTTCATGCGCAATCCTCCAATGAAAATGGGAGCATAACCTGCGAACCTTATGGATCACAGTTATACTTCCATTCCGATAAGTAAAGAAAAAAAAGGCCGGACCCTAAGGTAGTGCGTCCATACGCACCGGAGGTGCGTTCGCGAGTAGCCCCCGGCGAAGCACAGCGCCGCCGGGGGTAAGCAATCATGCATTGAGGTGCGCCCCGGCGGGGCGCCAGCAACCTTACGCGAGGAGACGGCCTTGATAAGAGGGCCGCGGGCGCCCCGCTGGGGCGCACTTCATCGTTCACCGGTACCCCCGGCGGCGCTGCGCTTCGCCGGGGGCCACTCGCGCCGGCCCCGCCTGGGGCCGAATTAAGACGGCAGATAGATACCAAGCCAAGGTATGTGAAGACGCGCCAGAGGCGCCCCACTGCCGGCCCTCTTGACGCGTCCCCTCAGCGCGGCGCGCCGAGCTTTGACCGGATGTCGTCGACGATCCCCCGCGCCCGCGCGCGCAGCTCGCTCTTTTTCGCCACCAGGTTGTCCTTGTTCACGCCCGAGTGCAACTGCACGTGGAAACGCAGCGAGTTGCCGGTCCCCGAGGGGCGCACGGTCAGGTGGCTCAGCTTGTCCGCGCTGAAGAAGAAACGCACGCCTTCGTCGGGGAAGACGAAATCGCCCGAGGGCGGATAGATGCGGTCGTATTTGCCGGTGCGGTACATCACGCTGGAAAGCGCCCGCTGGCCGCCGATTTCAAGATTCCCGGAAGCGGACTCGCGGAAGAGCGCCAGCGCCGTGTTCAGGATGCCGATCTTTTTGCGGTCGCCCTCGATGCCGGGATACTCGCCGTCCAGCGGGTCGGGTTCATAGTAATTGACGAACAGGCCAATCGCCGGGTCGAGATAGATGTAGTCGTCGACTAAATCATAAAGATTGTGGCCGTGGCGCTTGGCCCAGGCGGCGACCTCGGCGCTGAGCAGCGCGGCGAACGTGCCGTCCTTGTCGCGCACGTGGCCGCCCACCCCCAGCGAGAAACCGTCGGGGGGCGGGCCGCCCAGAAGCGAGAAGCCGTTGGATTGCTCCATCGCGCCGATGTTGAGCGTGCGCCGGTCGTTCATGTCCAGGTATTCCATGATGAACGGGTGGCAGAGCGGATCGCCGGGGTGGACCTTGCCCTCGACCAGGTTCTGGCGCGGCACGCGGTCCCAGGCGTCGCGCACCGCCGCCGAGAGCGCCGCGAAGCCAACCCACGTCTTGACCACGCCAACGCCGTGCTCGCGCGCCAGCTTGACGATGGCATCGGTGGTGGTGTGCGACAGGACGATGAACTTTTTGTCGGCGTCCTGAACCTTGCCGAATTTCTCGATCTCGGCCGCGAAGCGGTACCACAGAAGGAGCGCCCACATTTCGTCGGCCGGCAGCAGCGCCCAGTCCGCGCCGCCGAAAAGCGAGCGCTGGGCCTCGGACGGCTTGACCACGCCGCCGTAGCGGTCGGCGTCGGGGTCGGTCCCGATCAGCAGGTCGGTGCGCGCTTCCCACTCGCCCGGATACTGCGCCTTGAAGGCGTCGACGGCGATCCGGGCCGCGCGCGCGTCGCCCGGATCGGGCTGCTGCTCCTTGCCGGGGTCGCTGCAGAAGCTGGGGAACAGGCCGTCGAGGTCGTTAAGCCCGTTTTTCGTGATCGGCTTGATGTCGGTGAAACCGACTTCCTTGAGCATGCGCGGGACGGCCTTGCGCCCGGCGCCGTGGAAGGCGCAGAAGCCCAGGTGCAGCGGATCGGCCAGGCCGGATTCCTCCTGGATCATCTCCGGACGCATGATGAACTGCTTCATGTGCCCGAGGTGCGCGCCGTGAATATTGATCAGGCAGTCCTCGCGGCCGTAATAATCGGCGCCCTCGACCGGCTCGGACCCGCCCAGAAAGAAGAGCTTGCCTTTGGGCGCCTGCGCCAGCGGCAGCAGCTTGATGTCGGCCGTCGTGGCGTTCTTGATGAACGTCTCGTACATGATGTCGCGCTCGGAGGGGTCGAACTGCGAGCCGTTGCCGCACGAGAGCTTGTAGCCGTTGTAGCGATAGTCGTTGTGGCTGGCCGAGATCAGCAGGCCGACCTGGGCCTTGATTTCCTTATAGGGGATGGCGAACGTGACCTCGGGATACGGGCACGGCTCGTCGAAGAGATAAACGCTGTAGCCGTAGGCGAGGAAGAGTTCGGCGATCAGGCGGGCGATGTCGCCGCCGCGCACGCGGCTGTCGAAGCCGATGACGATCCGGTCGAAGCTGCGCCCGCCCGTCTTGCCGAACCGCGCCACGCCGGCCGAAACCTTGAGCACCACGATATTGTTGAGCGTGTTGGGTCCCTTGAGGATGCGGGCGTCCAGGCCGTCCTCCTGCATCTTGACGATCGAGGCGCGGTCGAAGGCCATCATGCCGCGAATGCCGCCGGTGCCGAAGCTCAGCTCCTTGCGGTAGGCGTTGACCAGATCCTCGAAACGGCCCGCTTCGACGGCGTCGGCCACGCCCCCCTTCAGGTTGGGCGACAGCGCGTCAATCAGGGGATCGCCCAGCCAGGCGCTCAGGTTGGGCATGACGTGACTCAGGGCGTCGGCGTGCTGTTCGGCGGTGATGTTGCCGCGCTCGAGCGCCTCTTGAAGGTAAGCGCTCACGCCCTTGTCGGCCCGGGCGAGCAGTTCGGCTATGTTCAGACTGTTCGAACTCATTCTCAACGATTCCTTTCTTTTTCTGCTTGGGCAAGCTGTCAGCCCCCATCGCATTCGCCTAACAGGCTTCCGCAAACGCGCGGGGTTGTCAAGTACGGGACTTCTTGCGCGTCATTTTGAATGTAATATATACTTGACATTATGTTTTCTATAGATTACCTTGCGTCTTGTTTCCATGCGATCCATGGAATGAGGATTTCGAGCGAAAGGGACAAGATGATGACGCCGCAGCAAAAACTTGCCTGGTACAACCTGACGGTTACGGGAGTGACGCTCTGTCTCATTTTGATTGCCTACCCTTTGTTAGGACGTGGCGCCCTGGGGTTCTTGGGATTTTTGGGGCTGCAGGGATTAGGGGGACTTTTTTACGGCAAGAAAAAAGGAACCGTGACTTGGGATGAAAGAGAGCAGCAAATTCATTCTCGATCCATTCTTGCCGCTTGGGCGGTCCTCTGGCTCTATTTGTCGATGGCCTGCATGATTACTTGGGGAATCCACTACTTTTATCAGCACCAGTACGTCATTACGATCGATGTCCTACCTCTGATCTTATTTGGCGCGGGCATTTTCGTTGTCTTGACTCAATCCATTGCCACACTGGTTCAATACGGCCGGGAGCGCGGTGATGCCAAAGACTAAGATCACCAATCGCATTCGCCGCTTGCGTTTCGATCGTAACGAGATGACCCAACAGGAACTGGCTGAAAAAGTGAGCGTGACGCGCCAGACCATCATTGCTCTGGAAGCGCAGACCTATGCCCCGTCGCTGACGTTGGCGTTTCAGATTGCGCGAGTTTTCGGCGTTGGGGTCGAGGATGTTTTTCAGGATGACGGCGATGAAAAAGCCTCTGAGTAGTCTTCTTCCTGTTTCTTTGTTCCGGTGTTCTCTCGAAAAGAGACCAAAATGTGGTAAGAAAAGCCGCCCCCGATCCGTTTGTAGAGTTCTTCTCTGTTGGCTCTGTTTGCTCATGTTCTTCAGTCCTACAGGAGCAAACAGAGGCAACGGAGATAAAGAAATCTTAAATCTCAATCGTCATCATGTTCTCTCGAAAATAAACCTAAAATAGGTCTTAAGGTCTTATTTTCATTCCGAGCACGAGCACGAAAAATTCGGAGAATACTTTTCAGCAGCACTTTAGTGGGTGACGCGCAGCACTTCGTCGATCGTGGTGCGGCCGATCAGGGCCTTGGACAGGCCGTCTTCCATGAGGGTGCGCATGCCGCCCCGGCGCGCCTCGACGCGGATGTCCATCGGCGCGGCCTGGTCGATGATCATGCGCCGGAGCTTCTCGTCCGGGGTCATGATTTCGTAGATCCCTTCGCGCCCATAGTATCCGGTTTCGTGACAGCGCGGGCAGCCGGTGCCGCGCTTGAGAATCAGACGCTCGGGGGCGCCGGGCAAGCCCAGTTCCTCGAGTTCGGCGCGGGTCAATTCGTAGTCCTGGCGGCAGAGGTCGCAAGTGATGCGCACCAGGCGCTGCGCGACGAGCATCAGCAGGGCATCGGCGTGGCGTTGCGGGTCCACGCCCAGGTCCAGCAGGCGGCTGACCGTGGTCGAGGTGTCGATCGTGTGCAGGGTTGAGAAAACAAGGTGGCCGGTCATTGCGGCGTCGATGGCCATCTTGGCCGTTTCGTCGTCGCGGATCTCGCCGACCATGATCACGTCGGGATCCTGGCGCAGGATCGAGCGCAGGCCGCTGACGAAATCGAAGCCCTTGCCGGCGTCGATCTGCATCTGGGTGATGCCGTCGATCTCGAATTCGATCGGGTCTTCGAGGGTGATGATGTTGCGCTTGCCGTTGGCGATGGTGGCCAGAGCATTGTAAAGGGTGGTGGATTTGCCCGAGCCGGTCGGGCCGGTCACCAGGATCATGCCGTGGGGGCGGAAGATGTACTCGCTGAACAGGCGGTAATTGCGGTGCGAGAGTCCCAATTTCTTGAGCGAGCCGAGGACCTCCTGGCGATAGAGCAGGCGCAGCGAGGCCGTCTCCC
>Ga0182027_10011255_pt1 | contig 12668 bp, 13 predicted proteins | sample 712E1DmetaG_FD_121300 | JGI IMG/M metagenome (GOLD analysis project Ga0182027, IMG submission 121300) | Permafrost microbial communities from Stordalen Mire, Sweden - 712E1D metaG (Illumina Assembly) | ecosystem: Environmental > Terrestrial > Soil > Wetlands > Permafrost | place: Sweden...
AATATGTTTATAACGCTGAGAATTATAAATTATTGCTGCTAATTGAAAAATATCCTTTTCTGGAGCCATTGATCACAGACATTAATAAGAGTAATGTCGATATGATAATATTATTCGGGAGCTTTGCCAGTTTAACTGCAAACGATGACAGTGATATAGATGTTTTTGCACAGACTCAAAAGAAAGATTTAAAAAAAGCATTGGAATCCATTAATTCACGATTAAGCATAAAAATCGGCACGTTCGATGTGAACTCTCTGCTCATCAAGGAGATTATAAAAAATCATGTGATACTAAAAGGTGTGGAAACATACTATGAAAGAGTCGGATTTTTTAAATAAACTGAAAAAGGAAGGAAAATTGGAATTGACCGATCCCTCCAAAGAAATGAGCGAAGCATATATTATGAAATCCAATAATTGCATGCTGTCTGCAAAATATTTATATGAAAAAAATATTTATGAAAACTCTGTCACCGAAGCGTATTTCGGGATATATAATTCGATATTGTCCTTGTTGTACAAATGTGGCATAAAGTCAGAGACCCATGCTGGATCAGTCATTTTATTAGAGATGCTTTTCAATCTCGATGATACTGCAAAAAGTGTTGCGGATGCGAAAAAGGAAAGGATAGACAATCAATATTATGTCACAGATAATATAAATGCTGAGATTAGCAGAAATTATTGCAAGGATTTTATCTCATCTTCGGAAAAGCTCATTTTAGAAATCCGGTCATACAAAGATCATCTCACTGAAGAAAAAATAAAAATTTTAAGAAACAAATTCAAAAATTTAAAATAGAAAAGATTAATCAGCGAATCAGGAATATGGAGTGAAAGAAAATGTTGATTGGGGTAGTAGGAAAGGCCAACACAGGAAAGAGCACATTCTTTAAGGCAGCCACATTGATGGATGTTTTGATAGCGAACTATCCGTTCGCTACAATCAAGCCCAATCATGGTGCAGGATTTGTGAAAGTCGATTGTGTAGACACTTTCTTCAATACTCAATGCAATCCAAGAGAGGGATTCTGTATAGAACATAAACGGTTTGTGCCATTGGATGTGATTGATGTTGCAGGCCTTGTCCCTGGAGCGCATGAAGGCAAGGGCCTTGGGAATCAACTTTTGGATGACTTGAGGCAGGCACATGCATTAATTCATATTGTGGACTTCGCAGGCTCGACAAATGAGAGAGGCGAGCCTTCTGATCCTGGATCAAGGGACCCATATGATGATATTAAATTCTTAGAAGAAGAGATAGATTATTGGTATCTCGGGATCATAAATAAAGGATGGGAAAGGTTTGCAAGACAGATACAACAGGAACATGCAGATCCATGCAAGGCTTTAGGAAAACAATTATCTGGCCTGATGGTGACTGAAGAGATGGTCGAGGATGTGATAAAAAAATTAAGCCTTCCAAAAGAAAAGGTCACAGCCTGGACAGATGCTGATCTTATGAACATTGCTGTTGCATTAAGGAAGATAACAAAGCCTATGATAATTGCGGCAAACAAGACAGACATTCCTATTGCTCAAGAGAATTATCATAGGATAAGAAAAGAGCATCCAGAACTGACAATAATACCCTGTTCAGCTGAGAGCGAACTCGCATTGAAAGAGGCTGCAAAGCATCAATTGATAAGATATATCCCAGGAAATGATGATTTTGAGTTCATTGACAATGGGAAATTGAATGATAAGCAAAAATTTGCGTTGAATTTCATAAAAGAGAATGTCTTGAAAAAAATGGGCTCGACTGGTGTTCAGGCAGCACTCAATGCAGCAGTCTTTGATGTGCTGAAATATATAGCAATATTTCCGGGTGGAGTAAATAAATTAACTGATCAATATAATAGATGCCTTCCTGATTGTTTTCTCATGCCTCCAGGAACAACTGCGCTTGATTTTGCATTCAAGCTTCATACTGATTTCGGAAAAAACTTCATCAAAGCGATAGATGTGAAAAAAAGGCTTCCAGTAGGCAAGGACCATGTTTTGCATAATGGAGATGTCATAGAGATATTTGCAGGGAGATAGTATTGGTTATTCTAGTAAAATAAATACCTATAAAATGGTAAAATATATAAACAAATATGTATTTCTACTATAATAATGGTAAAATTAGATATTTTGTTTCAAGAGAAGAGGATCTCTCGGATATCTGAACTGGAAAAGGGCAGATATATAAATTTTTTCTCCAATTCTTATCAAGACAATCTGGATCATTCAAATTTTGTTATAAATGATTTTCCAAGATGGAGCATCATATCTGGGTATTATGCCATGCATGATTTGACAAAGTTGCTGCTAGCAAAAAGATTTTCAATAAAGATAGACATGCAGGTCCACACAACCACAATACTAGTAGTGAAGGGACTCCTTAAGAATAGGCAGCTTATCTCTCTTTTGGATAAAGGTCATAAGGAATTTCTGTCTCTTGCAAATGATTTGGCAGAAGGCAAGAGAGAAAGGGTTAAAGCTCAATATTATACTGGCACAGATTTTATGCACAAAGAATATCTGAAGAGAGCTGAGGAATTTCACAAGGAGATAGTCTTGCCTTATATCAATAAGATGAGGAGGCTGATAATATGATTATCCAAATATTCGAGTATGATATAGTGAAGGTCTTGACGATATTTTCATTGTCTCCAGGATCAAAATTCTCAAGAAATGAATTGCAGGAGAAAACTAGAATGACTAATGTCAATCTTGACAATGCATTGTCTGTCCTATATAACTCAAGGATGCTATTGAAAGAAAAGAGGATGATAACATTCAACATCGAATATGACAAAGTGTTGCAAACTATAACAGGCGAACATAATTATCTGAAAAACATCCCGCTCGACGCGTATTTTTCAGTGATTGAACTATTGAGAAACATATCAAAATTCAGAATTGAGGCATACCTGTTCGGGAGCTATTCAAAGCTAATCTATAAGGATGATTCTGATATTGATATCGCGATCATTTCAGATTTATTGGGATCGCCGCAAAAAAAGAAGATTTCATCATTCGCTCGAAAGATATCAGCCAGATATGGCAAGGATATTGAGATACATTATTTCTCAAAAAATTTCTACAAAAACAAGAAAGATCCTCTAGTCGCAGACATCCTAAGGAATGGGGTGAAGCTGATATGACTTCAGATGAAGGAAGCAGGGAGATGAAAAATATTATAGGATTAGTAAAGGATATTGTAGAAGAGACAAAGTCTCTTAAGGATGTTTATATAAAAATAGATGCGCCTGTTAATTGGGCGTGCATATTTGCGCATGATGATCAAGAATATGCGATGCTTTTAAAAAATGCGGAAAAAATAGGTAAAATAATCAAAGAAACACCTACTGGAATGATATTTCATATAAAACCTATTGAAACAGTAGCTGGAAAACTTAGGCTGCTAAAGATAAGAACACCTGACATCACACGGGTCGAAAGAGGGGATGCGGATTTTACAATAAATGAGTACGACAAATTCAAAAGGGCATTTCTGAACAAGAAGGGATTTAAATTTATCCAAAGGGAAAACTTTGAAATGATAGAACTCATGGATGATAAATATGATGTGAGAGCTTATTTCTCAAACCCTACACAAGAACAATTACTAGGAGTCAAATAGATTCAGAACTTGATGTGATAGAGATATTTGCAGGGATATGACCGCATCCTTTCCGTCTCATCCTGTAAGATTTCCGGCAATAACAAGGCAAATATTATGAATTCGATTCGCATTCTATGATTCATGCAGCCTTAGATGATAAATAATTTCTTGAGATTGATGGGCGTCAAATCAAAGCCTGTGCGCTTCATGAGCACAGCATATTCTGTGTATAGGAGATTGAATAAATGAATTCATTATCATCATTGTATATAGTTATAAATGGATTTAGGATCATTTTATTATATTAAGAAGTTCTTCAGGAGCATTTGCAACAAAGTCGGCTTTATCTTTATGGTCTGCATTTGTAGCGCCCCAGGTCACATAAATGGATTTGGCGCCGACAAGATTCCCTGCCAATAAATCCTCTTCCTTATTGCCGACCATGAAATCTGCCTTCCCAAAATGCTTTGCAGCCATTTTCACAAGATCTTGTTTAGAATACTTAAGATCTGGAGTGTTGGCAAAGTTTTTCTTAAAATATTTATTCATATCAAGATTCTTTAATGAATAGTCTATCAAATCCTGACGTAAGGTGGATGCAATTACGAGGCTATGTATTTTTGAAAGTTTTTCTATTATCTGCATCATGCCAGGATATAACGCCTTATTTTTCCGTTCGTGAATCACAGCCGTATAATGATACCGGAATATATCAGTCATTATCGTTGTGAGTTCATCATCATCAATGATGCCGGTATATTCAGAAATTAGCCTCTTGTTGACAGCATAATGATCGTTTGTCTTGAGAGCGTGGCGCAGCCATTCCTGGTCAACATTTAATCCTAAAGTCTTGAATCTTCTCTCAGAAGCCTCTTGAGCAACATCAGGCTTGGCAATAGTGCCATCCCAGTCAAATATTATATTTGCCATGGAAATAAAAAATTCTTATTCATCCTTCCTAAAATACATATAGGCCACTATCCCTATAAGGAATGCTGAAAAGAATATTTTTCCGAATGTATTCAATACAGGGCTTGACGTGTCATAGACTGCATTGCCTGTCAAGGAATTATCTGTGTTGGCAGCAGCACTTGTTGTAACAGTCGGTGCTCCTGAGCCGTGTGTCAATACAATCACCAGTCCGACAACAGCCACTAATGCAACAATCAATACCATATATAACGGTGTCTTATCTTCCATAATATCACCTTTTGATCAAATTATATTATTAAATTTATTTTATCAGATTATATTTTTTCAGCACTTTTGTATAGAGCTCGAAATCCTTGGATTCTTTGAATTCCTTGAGTGTTTCTGGAGGCAATTGGGTTATCCATGTATGCATGTTTTTCAGGAAATCCTTCATCTCTTCCTCGTCTTCAGTGCCTTGCTCAGGAACTTCTTCTTGCTCATCTTCCTCTGGCTTATTTCCAGAAAAGTTTAGTTTTTTGAAAAATCTCTTGAGAACCCCTTCTCTTCTCTCTTCAATCTCTTCTTCCTCTTCATGGGCCTCTACAATTTCTCCTTCCATATGCTCAAGATCCTTCTTGTCCTCAGGAGCTATCTTCTCATCTGCCTCAGCAGCCTTTTCCATGATATCCTCTTTGATCTCTTCCTTGACTTCTTCCTTAGGAGTCGGAGCCTTGCCGAACATCTTAGACCATACAGGCCTGTCCTTTCGCTCATGGATATAATTTCCTAAGTCCTTGTTAATATCATCCTGATGCATAATATTTACCCCATTGACAGTATTAATAGGAATATTCACGCATAATATTTAAATTTATTGATTTTGTGCAAGATATATGCTTTGCCTTGATGATTCAATATCAAGATTTCAGATTTCATAATGGCTAAAGAATATCTATCTGAGATATTTTCATTAGAATCTCGTCTTTCCACCAGTGTGTTAATGGTGGTGGTCGGTTTTCGATTGACATCCTAAACCAAACATTTATATATAAATTGAACACCATGAGAAATTTTATGGATTATAAATTTTTATTGGCGAAAAATAAATGAAGCAAACAACACAAGGGTCAAAAGATAAAGATTCTGTTATATGTGTTCATTGTCACAAAGAATTTCATGAAGCTAGATTTATAGGGCTTTCTATTATATGCCCTTTCTGTGGCAAACCTAGTAATGAACTAATTCTTAAATAATTAAAGAAATACTCCTCATAAATAATAATTAGAGGATGTATACGGTTCGATTTCAAACCGAGAAATGTACAATAGGAATGGTAATGGGGATGCTGGGATTCGAATTTCTGGAGCGCCATTCCTTTCGCTCTCCCAGATCCGACGGTATACCCTGAAGATCATCGCCTTGCGGCTCATCGCTCCAACTGGAGCCGTCTATTCTAGCCAGGTTATACTACATCCCCATTTGGTAGGCTAGAATTATATAGGATTTATAAAATTTCTTGTTATTGCATAAAATCTTTTATGCGACAAACTCCTATAAAATGCCGTGTTGCTTTATTCTCTCGATCAGACAATATTCTTGAAGCCTTCACGTGCTATATTATATATCCTGTGTGCCTCGGCATATTTTTCTGATGCAAACGGCGCAGGAATACCTTTTCTTGCAGAATTGAATAATTCCATGAATAATATAGTGAAATATAATGGATGATCTTCTGACTTTGTGTCTTTCTTATACTCTGCGAATGAATCACAAAGCCTTGGCATATTTTTTTGTAAGTCATCTTTTACCAAATCCTCTTTAGGCATGTCATGAATTGCGCTTGCAATTCCAATGGCTCCTGATCTTCTCATGCAAAATCCATTCAATGTGTCATTAATATTGACTGCATTCAGATATCTGATAGTGATGCGGTATAATGATGCTGTATAATCAGAAATCAGCGGAATCTGTTGAAGCTCTGAAGCTGTTCTGTCATATTCCTTTATCCTTTCGAAAAATCTTTTTCCGCTTTCAGCAATATATGCCCCGATATTTCGGGCAATAGTGTCAGGCTCAAGAATGGTGCCGACACATTCCAATATCGATGTTGAAATAATTCCGTTCCGAAGAAGCGTTTCAGCAAAATCTGTTTTAATCTTAGCGAGCTCTGGATCTCTCACTTGACCTTTCCTAAGCGCGGTTTCTAGAGATCCTGCCTTCTTTTCGCTCATTTCCTTGTCCTTTTCTTCTGCTTGACGACAAATGCTAAGAATATGATTATCAGCAATATCAATAATATCGCAAGATTCGTATACCAGCAATAGATATTATACAATTCCAGTGTGCTTTTTTTCGGATATGCTACGACTGATAATGTAAGCTCTGGGCTTGTGACAGCGTCGCCGAATTCATCGTATGCAGTCACTGTTGCATTCCTGGTTCCGTTCCATCCAAGGTCTGGATAGAATGTTATAAGGTTTCCGTCGATGATCGTCTTGATGTTATTCATTTCTGAGACTTTGTATGCCAATGAATTGTTGTCTGGGCTTTGGAAATATGGTCCTATGTCTAGCACATATTTATCATTTTGCATCCACTCAAACCTTAATTGCGATGCATTTGTCGTGAGGTTATATATTTGTGCATTTGTCTTTGGGAATCCATAAAATGTTAGCACTAAAATGATCCCTAAAATAAAAATAGCTATAAGCATTAGCAATATGGGCAATTTTAGCTTCACTCTATTCCATAATTTGTAAGGATAATTAGGTCCGACCATGATAAAAATTATTATCAATATGCATACGACAAGTATTGCCGCGATCAGCCAAATGCTCAATTGTCTGCAAGCAGAGCCGAAGGCGAGATATTCAAATGCCTTGGTGATGAATGATTTATCTTTTAATTTGATGCTGATATCTTGGCTATATCGAGTCCCGGATTCATGATCTATCAATGCCAATGTTCCTGAATAGGTCCCTTGGCTTGAATTAGCAGATTTGATGAGCAAGATTATCTTATCATCGCTCTTGTTTAATGTAAGGATATCATTTGATGGCGTTATAATGCTTGAGCCATTCCATTCAACATCATATGTTGAATCTACAATCCCTAGATTCTTGACATTTACCAAGACTTGCGTAGTCTGATAATTGATCCTGAATTTGGAATCTTCGAATTTCACGAGATGGCATTGTGTATTGTCATAGGCTTGGACCCATAAGTTGTCAAGCGCGTAGAGTCCGTTGCTGAGTTTTGCAACAACCTTGGCATTATACTTTATATTATTGTTAGGGCCTATGATGAAGAGCTTTATATTTTTTGACTCTTGAGGATTTATTGCAATATTATTTGTTGACAGGCTGAATTGGGAAGGGACGCCTTCTGTGAACAATGTCATATCTTCTGTGAATAATCCGTTGTTCGTGACCTGGACATCAAAGTCATAGAATCTTCCTGAACAGGTATCCAGGGGATATTTTTCGCTGTTCGGTCGGAATGCCTGGCTGTATTTGCTATCATCGGAAATATTTATTGTATGTTCATAGCATGGTTCAAGATTCAGTGTTATGCTTTTTGTCTTGACAATATCTCCTAATTCTGGCTTTACAATAAGGTCTGCATCAAGGCTCTTATATTGCATATTATACATGTCAGTCTCAATATCGATATAGAATGTTTTGGTCTGTCCTGCATCTAAAGAGAATTTGCCATCGTCGCCAATTCCTGAGATCTTTGCATATTTTGGCAATCCTTTGGCCTCAATCTTGAATGTATTTGCGACTCCATGGTTTGATATGCTGATAGGAATCTGATAATTTAAGAGCCTATTGCATACATTAACATTTTGTCTTATTGAATTATTGGTCTGGGATTGGTCATTGTTCACGATGATATCATAATCATAATTCTTGAGGACATTGATGCTTGCTGATGTTGTGGCCTCAAGCTCGTTCTTTAGCGATGCGACCTTGAATATGATGTTCTTTTGCCCATATATGTTGCAGCTGAATAATGCTGTCGCATTCACCTGCGCTATCTGATTAGGCAGCAATGTGAATGAATTGGCAGAATATTTCAGATATTTGTCATAATTGCTTGTTACAGCGTAATCTTCAGTAAATGTGCCGGTATTTTTTACAAATAATGTGACGCTTGCATATTGGCATGGATCTATGCTCTGGACAGCATTTGCAAGCCATAGCTCGATATTTTGGCATCTGTCCCTGATGAATCTTTTGCTCAATGTCTTGGAAACCCCGAGATTCGAGGTGACAGTTATCGTAAAATCATCATTGCCTTTTGTGCATGGAGCATTATAATATATGAATACATCATGGCTGTCGCCTGCTGCGATCTCAAATGATGTTTCTGATATCCTGACCCTATCTGATAGGTCCTTGTCTGTTGAGATGCTAAATACTGCTGCATAGCTGCCAGTATTGCTGACAGTGAATGAATCGATAGTCTGGCTGCAGGAGCATGAATTTATGGTGTCATGGTTGTTGATAAGATCAAAATCCTTATTGTATGAATATGTAACAACATCCATTTCAGCAGCTACGATAGAAATCGATATCGCGCAGATAAGCAGCAATGATAACATTATGAACATGCTTTTGGGTCTCATACAATCCACCGTCATTATATTTACTATATTTATCCACACCCTTTTTTATGAAAAATACTTGAATATTAAATTATTTTTTCTGTCTGAAATACTTGCTGTTCTTTCTGCAATGCTCAATGATAGCTTCATATGCGCTGTCATTTGGTGTAGCCTCTATTGTTTCATCATGGCTACATTTAATCCTTGTCTGATTTAACTGATTTTCCAAATAGACTGCAATCCTTGCATATAATGCATCTTTATGTGATGAAATTTTGAAATTATCTGCTACCATTAACGGTAATACATAATTACCTTTTTGTAAAGATTGCTCAATCCTATCGCAGGCAAACTCAATTGCTTCCCATCTTGCGCCTGGATAGTTGGCAGATATGAAACCAGATATATCTCCTTCAGGAATCCTTGATTTTGATTGCCTATCGTTAGGAGGATGCGAATCAACCATTTTTTTCTCCCTTATTTGAATTATAATTATTATTTTGAAATATTAAAATAAATTATAAAAAAAATAAAAATCCTTTGCCACAATCAATAATACGGCTCGCTCTCTTGCTTGTTATCCTTCATCTTGTTGAATCCGATTATCAATCCGATTATAAGCAAGATTATGACAAGCACGACAAGACCTATCTCCAAAGCATTCTTGAATCCTGTAGTGTCTGCACCTGCAGATTTTGTTATCCTTGAAGTCAATGTGACTTGCTTGGACTCTGTGCCAGAATCAACAGTCAATGTCATGACCTTATCTCCAAGCTCAGCATCTGGATTTGCGCTGACATATAGATAGACAGTCTTTGATTGCCCGTTTGGAACAACGACAACTGAGCTAGGATCTATTCTTGTAGTAGCCCATGTTGATGCGCCTGCTATAGATAAGCTGTAAGTAACTGAAGCTGATCCAGAGTTTGCGATGACAATAGGGTATACTATCCCTGTGCCTTGTGCGACCTCTTGGGAGTTCGGAACTGATATGACAGTCTTATCTGGCTGGTTTGCCGTGGTAGGTGCAGTGGTGGCGCATGTATCGCTTGACTGCACTGTGATTGAGCCTGATGTTACAGTCTGCTCATATTCATCAAAATCTACTGTGATATCGACTGGATATGTGCCTGCTTTTGCACAATCAGGGATCCTGAGCAATAATTCCTCAAATGTTTTGCTATCATCTGAATTCAGCTCATCCATATATCCTGAAGCTTTGATGTTCAGGTCAGGTACCTCGACAGTGACTTTCAGGTCTTTCAAGTCTGATGTACCGTAATTCCTTACTTGGACTGTTGCTGTGAATGCCCTTCCTGCGATTACCTCTTCTGGATTGAAGCTGAAATCCTTTACTTGCACTGCAGAGTCTGCTGCGACTCCTTGGATATGCAGTTCATAATCCTGCTCTGTTTCTATGCCGTCCCTGTCAGCTACTGCGATCCTTAATTTGTAATAATCCATATCTATTAGTTCTGGGACGACAAGATTCAATGTTTCGCAGTCTGAATCATTCTCTGACAAATCGAATGTGCTTGTAGTATCAGTAGTTGGATGCGTAGTATCCCTGTTGGAATACCTGTAGCCGAAGATATCCGCCTCTACCTGGGCGTCTGTCACATCGGTCAATGCCTGGACGCATACATCAATAGAAAGCTTTTCTCCTCTTTCATATTTATAATTGAGCGTATGGCCATTAGCTACCACACGATCCTTATTATTAATGTCAACGCTGGTTATCTCGAGATTCACAGCAGATACTACTGTGATGACTGCCATGAACACAAAAAATATTGCAAACATTTTACCTAATTTCATTTTTGACCCCCTATTAAAATATAGCTATCTTTTGTATGTAAAAAACCTGTAATTTATAAATCTTTCGATTTTTTACCACTTGAAAGTAGCTCTCTTTTATTGTTTTTTTGATTTATCGTTTATTTCTTAATTTTTTTTACTATTATCAATTTTTTTTTTTAATATCCTTTGATTGATTTCCTTTAATTGTAATATTATATTATCAATTGTTTCTCAAGCACCCTATCATTGATGTCTGACTGCCTTATCACTTTTTTAAGGCTCTCCTTCGGATAGAGCTTGATATGGAACCTTGCAAGATGTATCTTGAGTCCCCATTCTGTAAAATATCTCCTCTCGAAAGTATGTCCATCGTTGATGGAGTAGTAATATTTTGGATGCTCAATCGTCCTGATCGGCTGATGTCCTGGCGAATAAAATATCCAGATGGCGACCATCTTTTTATTATCCACCCATTCGCCCATGCCGAACGCTACTTCCCTGTAGCCTTCTATGAATCTCTTGCGAAAAATCTTGCAGTCGCCATAAGTTTTTGCTGTGTGGAATTGTTCTGGGTTCATTTTTTCAACCCCTAATAATATTATATCTGCTATTGAATCATCTATTGCAATTTACTATGCATTGGCTCTTATCTCTTACTATAACTTCTCTGTATTTTACCCTGCTGACATCATCATTGCCGACTATGATCTTCATATAATATGTGCCTGGCTTGACATTATTGAATGGTATCGTCAGTTCGAATGTCTTGTCCTTACCATGGCTTAGGTCGACGCCAGATGATACCTGCCAAATGCCCAACTCCAATATCTCGACAGTAAGCTTGGCATTCTTCAATTTTAATTTATGATCGTTCGTAACGCTTACATCAACAGTTACATCATCATTCGGCCTTAATATCTCTCCGTCTTTTCCATCTATCAATATGCTGTTTACAAATAATCCCTCGTCCTGCTTGTCTGCAACTGGCTTGGGAGTAGTCCTTTCGATTATAGTTGCCTTGGTCTGTGCACTCGCACTCCTGCCCTCTGCATCATAAACAGTCAATTTGACAATGTATACCCCTATCTTGTTGGCATAAGTATGATTGATAAATGTATTATTGCTCTCTTCAGTTGTCCCATCCCCAAAATTCCATGAATATCGGACTATCGGGCCAGATGATCCTGATGCATCAAAGTTGACAGGCTCATTTGTATATCCCAAATATGGTCCGCCTGCATTAGCAGTAATATTAGTGGTATTGACTGCTGCATTGCTGACCAACACAGATGGACAATCTATAGTGCCTGTATTGCCTAAGTCATCAGTTACTATAATGGTCGGATTAAACATTCCTTGATCATAGATATGGCTTGTCGGATTAGTCATGCCGCTAGATGAAGTTCCATCTCCAAATATCCAATTATAATCTACATAATTGCCAGATCCTCCTGTAGCAAATGCATTCAGGAATACATTAAGAGGCGCATCTCCAGATGTTGGCGATGCAACGCATGATACGATTATAGGCGAGATTGAAGATGTTACCCTAATGCTTGGGCAATTGCTGGTTATGCTATGACCATGGGAATCTGATACTTTCAGTATCGGCATATATGTTCCAGTATTTTGATAATTATGGCTGATATAATTTGCTTGTGTGCTTGCTGTTTGAGTATCATTGAATGTCCATATGTAGTTATAGCTTCCAAGTCCTCCTGTTGTCTGGGCT
>Ga0182027_10011256_pt1 | contig 12668 bp, 6 predicted proteins | sample 712E1DmetaG_FD_121300 | JGI IMG/M metagenome (GOLD analysis project Ga0182027, IMG submission 121300) | Permafrost microbial communities from Stordalen Mire, Sweden - 712E1D metaG (Illumina Assembly) | ecosystem: Environmental > Terrestrial > Soil > Wetlands > Permafrost | place: Sweden...
GTGCAAAACTCATGATTGAAGGACCTATAAAAAAACAAAAAGAAGCAAATTCAGGAAGTTCTTCTTTTATTTTTTCAGCAAAAAATTCCTATCTGAAAGAAAGCTCAAAATTATTTTATCAATATATTGACACTGCCGGATTACCCTTTAATTTCACTGATCTCTACGGGAAAGTGACTCTTAATGCTGCAAACGGCAGTAAAGTAAATTTATTCGGTTTTAAATTCGATGATCAGGTCAATTATAAAGCCATTTCAAATTTCAACTGGAATTCCTATGGCGCTGGTACCAACTTTATTCTTATTCCCGGCAGCTCATCTGTGCTTGTTGAGGGAAATTTTGCCTTTTCAAATTATACCATGGCTATGAAGGAAGAAAATCAAGGTCAACCGCTCTTCGACACAAGTCAAGTCAGCGGATTTAATCTGGGCATGAACTTTACTTATTTCCTTGGTAAAAATGAAATAAAATACGGTGTTGAAATGGATGGATTCAAAACCAATTTTAATTTCTATAACGCACTCAATCGTCACATACAGCAGGAAGATTTCACTACAGAACTCGGAGCTTTCATAAAATCAAAAATTATTAAAGGGAAATTCATCCTGGAACCGAGCTTCCGTGCACAGTGGTATGCATCGCTTTCCTCATTATCACCCGAACCGCGACTTGCATTGAAATACAATATGACTAAGAAAGTACGCTTTAAATTTGCAGGTGGTTGGTACTCGCAAAATCTTATCAGCGCAAATTCAGACAGGGATGTGGTGAACCTTTTCTACGGTTTTCTTTCCGGACCTGATAATCTTCAAACTGAATTCGATGGTAAACCTGTAAAAGATAAATTACAAAAAGCATGGCACACCATTGTTGGTGCAGAGCTGGATATTGTAAATAATCTTACCATGAATATTGAAGGATATTATAAAAAGTTTACTCAACTTACTAATATAAACAAAAACAAAATATTTGATGATACTCCCGAAAATTCTGACAAGCCTGATTATCTGAAAAAAGATTTTATCATCGAAAATGGCGACGCTTATGGCTTTGATGTTTCTATAAAATATGAATTCAGCAGGATTTATATATGGGGTGTCTATTCCTATGGCAAGATCCATCGGTACGATGGTATTGCGGATTACGTTCCTAATTACGACAGACGCCATAATGTAAACCTTGTGGGAACCTATAAAATGGGAAAAAATATGAACTGGGAATTGGATGTTCGCTGGAACTTAGGCTCCGGCTTTCCTTATACTCCTTCACAGGGCTATTACGAACAGATTGATTTTTCGGATGGAATTAATACCGACTATACTACCTCTAATGGATCGCTCGGAATACAATATGGAGAACTTAACAGTAAACGCTTACCATACTATCATCGCCTCGACCTTACCCTGAAAAGAACTTGGGAGTTTAATGATAACGTAAAACTGGAAGTAACTGCAGGTGTTACGAATGCTTACGACCGGGAAAATATGTTTTACTTCGACCGTATTAAATTTGAAAGAGTGAATCAACTTCCTATCATGCCCAGCATTGGTCTGAACATGACTTTCTGAAATTCATAGCATCAATATGGTTGAGGTTTCTTTACAGAATTACAATTTTATTTCATAAACTCTTTGATGATGGTATCCACACTGATACCTTCGGCTTCTGCTTTGTAGTTCTTTACTAAACGATGTCGCAATATTGAAGGAGCAATCGCCTGCACATCTTCAATATCGGGAGAATATTTTCCGGCCACTGCTGCATGGCATTTTGCACCGATGATCAGATACTGTGATGCACGCGGGCCTGCTCCCCACGATAAATAACTATTCGCCCACGGATGAGCTTTTGGTGTTCCGGGTCTTGTCAGCGAAGCAAGATTCACTGCATATTGAAGCAGATTGTCATTCACCGGAATCCTGCGCATCAGTTCCTGAAAATATAAAATCTCCTCTCCTGTCAGAACTACGGAAACCTCAGGATAATAATCAGAAGTAGTGGTTTTCACAATTTCAATTTCTTCATCAAACGAAGGATAATCAAGCCATACATTAAACATAAAACGATCGAGCTGCGCTTCGGGTAAAGGATAAGTTCCTTCCTGTTCAATGGGATTCTGCGTGGCGAGTACAAAAAAAGGTTCATCTAATTTATAATTTGTTCCTGCTGCCGTTACTGCTCTTTCCTGCATGGCTTCCAGTAATGCTGATTGAGTTTTGGGTGGTGTACGGTTGATCTCATCTGCAAGAATAATATTGGCAAATAAAGGTCCTTTCACAAAACGAAACTTGCGTGTCTCATCAAGAATTTCCGTTCCGATAATATCTGAAGGCATCAGGTCGGGAGTAAACTGAATCCTGCTATAGCTTAGTCCCAACGATTTTGCAATGGTGGTAACCATTAATGTTTTTGCTAAGCCTGGAACGCCCACCAGTAAACAATGTCCTTTACTAAAAATAGAAATCAACAAGCTCTTCACCACTTCATCCTGCCCTACAATTACTTTGGCTACTTCATTCTTCAGAATATTGTATTTCCCGACAAAAGCATCTACCGCCTCTACGTCAGATTTGTATTGTATCATAAAATTTTAATGCTTAAAATTAAAACCATTTATGCTTGAACTTACATGCTTTGAAATCGTCATTAATATGAATGTAGGTTGTCGCTACTTTTTTCTCAATCCATTCCTCTGTTGCATCATTCTGCTTACTCACCAGTGCAAGGTTTTGCAGGTAACTGTAATCATCCTTAAGAGTGGCACGATGAGGTTCCGTACGGGATTTAAGATACAGAATTCTGTATGCTTGTTTTCCATCAGCTGTTTTCATCGGAACAGGTTTTGAAATTTCACCCACTTTCAGTTTGTCAACAACAAAAAATACTGATGGATCCAAATCGGCAGTTGGAAATTTCGAGGAACTCGTCTGTGCATTCACCATAATACCATTATTGTTTTTGCTGGGATCATCAGAATACTTTAACGCTGCATCAGCAAATTTTATGCTGCCTGATTGTATTTGTGTATAAACACTGTCGAGAGCATTCTTTGCTTTTAACAAGGCTTCCGGTGAAACCTGGGGAACCATAAGTATATGTCTTACATTAATTCTTTCCCCTCTGCGCTCAATAAATTGAATAATATGAAAGCCGGCCTTTGTCTCAATCACCTGAGAAATATCCGTACCTTTCAATCCGAAAGCTACTGCTTCAAATTCAGGATATAGCTCTCCTCTGCTCACAAAGCCAAGCTCTCCGCCTTTATTGGCAGATCCGGGATCTTCGGAATAAAGCACTGCCATTGCAGCAAAATCTTTTCCTGCAATAATTTCATCACGTAATTTATTCAGCTTTTCTTTGACAATGTTTTTTTCTTCAATACTAACCACGGGTTGTTTCACAATTTCACCCACCTCAACTTCAGAATTAATCAAAGGGATGCTGTCCTTAGGCATATCATTCACAAATGATTTCACCTCAGATGGTGTCACTTTGATATCTTCAGTGATCTTTCCTTCCGCTGTTTGTGCAAGCAATATTTCTTTTATGGGATCTTTGAATTCTTCCTTAAACTGCATAACTGTCTTTCCCTGGTATGCTTCGAAAGCTTCGGTAGATGGGAATTGTGAAAGTATCAAACGCATACGCCGGTCAATTTCCGATGCAATCTGTGAATCTGTGATCTTCACACTATCCAGTTCCGCCTGATTCAGCAGCAGTTTCTGAAAAAGCATTTCTTCAAATAACTGGCAACGAAATTCATCACCACCGGTAGTAGCGCCCTGCGCAACATATTGTGCATACTGCGTTTCCACATCCGATTGTTTAATGATGTTCTGCCCGATCACAGCCACAATTTGATCAATTATTTTTTCCTGTGCATTGACTACACCTGCACTGATCAATAAAGTCAATAATAAAGTAAAGCGAAATATTTTGTGTAACATATTTTTTCTTTAAGTTTACAGACGTTTTAATATATGGTAAAGTTACTATGCTTGACGGCATCCTTAAAAGTTTCATCCTGCATATCTTCTATCAGTTTCAGTTTCCTCTTGTTTAGAATGATGCTATGGATATTTTCTTTTTCGAAACTGATAGGTGAAAGACTTTCTTTGATTTGAAATGCTTTGAAGTGTACAAAATAATGATAGGTTGAATCTTCCATCTCCACATTTTCATGTGTCTTCAAAAAGTCTTCCTGATTGTATGTTTTGATAGGTATTTCCTTAAGCATATCATTGAACAATAGCCATGCATCTTCAAGAAAAAAATTGGCTGCTTCCCGTAAGCATAACTTTTCAAGCGCATCCTTGTCCTGTGGATTATCCGATTTATAAAGGCGTTTGATCTGATTAATGCCCGGAGATTTTAAAGGAAGTTTTACATACGTCACTTTAATAATATTATCCTTCAATTCAAAATCCCCTTTATGCGTATCATAATACTTTGAAATTTCGGCATCAGTGACATTGGTATCCAACTTTTGTTTTACCAATTCCTTTTCATAAGCATAAATAATCAGCGAATTTTTATATTCCTCCAGTTGCTTGTCGAAGTTCTTCTGTTGATTACTGAGATTGTCATTCGCACGATGAAGCAATAATTCCTGCTGAATCCAGTTATTAATGTAATTTTTTATTATTGCAATGCTGTCTCGGGCCGTAGAACCTTTTGGAACAATGCCTATAAGATCTGACTTATAAAGATATTTATCATATACCTTAGCAACCGCATCATCGGGTGAACTGCTTTTAAACCAATTGCAGGAAGCAAAAAATATAAGAAACAACAGAAAAAAATTCTTCCACGAAAAACGAATCAGGCGATCAATTAAACAAGCATACACTTTTTCTGTTCCTCTTTTCCTGTACTCAGGTATTTATTTTATGGTTGAAAACACATCCTGATTCACCGATACCGGATATTTTTTCTTTAATCCGCTTAGCCATTCTTTTTCAAGATAATTCTGATAATCTGCTGTGATCAGGCCCCTTGCTTCGAGGAGTGATTTTGGCATGGGTGCCAGTTTTTTGTGCACATCAATAAACACCACTGATTTATCGGAAGTAATAAAATTGCTGATGCCGGGAACCCAATTGATACCGTCAATAGTTTTATTATCACCCTTAGAAAATTTTCCGCTTTCGATCTGAAGATTTAATTGTGAATCCTTATTAACCAAGGCTAGAATATCATCTGATGAATATTTTTTCTTCTCTGCCTTCTTCACCAGATCTTTGGTCTGATCAGCTACTTTCTGATTGGCGCAGGTATAAATGGAAGCATCAAGGCGATCACCCCACATGTAATTGTTTTTATTCTTTTCATAGAAAGCATCTAATCCTGTACTGTCCTTCACTGCTTTCGACCATACCTTCTGATCGGTAAGTTCAAAAAGTAATATACCATCTTTGTATTCCTTCATCACTGAACGGAAATCTGGATATTTAGCCTCGAGTTGGTTATCTTCAAAATTAATACACGATTCATCCACAAACTGATCAAACATGGTATTGACATATACTTCAGTATTTTCTTTGGTACGGAAACTCATGTTCGCAACCAGAAATTTCGCAAAGTCCTGCTGAGAATAGGATTTACCACCTAATGTAAATATCTGTTTATTCAGATTCTTTGCCTGATCTATGTTCCACTTGTTTTCAAAAATTTTATCATCCACCACATTGTAGAAATCATTCCTGGCAAGCAGTTCTGGATTGAAATGGTTTTCTTTTTTTATTCTGTTCACAATGGCATCTTTGCTTTTTGATGAACGCATATCTTTTGAAATACGCTGTTTCAGATCTGCTTTCACATCATCATAAGCGCCAATTTCTTTTCTGTCAAGTAATTTAATAATATGCCAGCCATAAGGTGTTTTTACCGGAGCTGAAATATCGTTCTTTTTTGTAAGTGATGAAACAGCCACAATAAATTCAGGCACCATACGGTTGCACCCAAACCATGGCAATACGCCACCCTTATTTCCAGAACCTTTATCTTCAGAATATTGTTTTGCCAGATCTTCAAACACTTCACCCTTCTGCACTTTTGCATAAATTTCATCAATTTTTGATTTGGCTTTATCTGCAGCACCTGCTGAATCAACTTTGGGCAGGGCTACGAATATATGAGCTACCTGCACTTTTCCCATTGCCGGACGTTTATCGGAAACTTTGATCAGGTGATAACCAAAGGAAGTACGCACAGGCATCGATACTTCGCCGGGCTTGGTGTTATAAGCAGCCGTCTCAAAAGGATAAACCATATCCAATACAGTAAAATAACCAAGATCGCCTTTATTTCCTTTTACTGCCGGATGATCTTTATTGCCTTCCTGATCACGGGCAGAAGGATCATCTGAAAATTCTGCTGCCAGCTTTCCAAAATCCTCTCCTGCAAGAATGCGTTTGCGAATATTGAGAATCTTGTTATATGCAATAAGACTGTCCTTTGGTAATGCATTTGCATCAAGTTTTATCAGGATATGACTGGCACGGATATCATATTTCATCCGGTCGTAAGCTTCTTTTATAAGCTGGTCGGTTACATCTTTATCCACCAGATAAGGCTGAGCAAGTTGTTTGCGGTAACCTGCCAACTCATTCTTAAATGAAGTGGCAGTATCCAGACCCATTTCGGTGGCTTCTTTCACCTTAAGTTTATAATTAATAAATAACTCCAGATACTCATCAAGCGATTTCTTGTCAATGGCTGTACTCTTGTTATTATTCTTATAATACACATTTAAAAACTCCGACTTGGTGATGTTATCACCTGCTATGGTCATCAAAACGGGGTCGTTCTGGGCAAATACAGAGCTTGCTAACAATGCCATCACTAATATGATGGCTGATTTAATCATGGTTTTATTCATACCGGCTTTTAATTAGAAAATTTTTAGTGTGCAAAAGTAATTTATTTTAAAGCTAAAAAAAAATTAAAATATGTTAATAATTGTTAAGCGTTTTTAGCGGCTGTAATTAGGCGCTTCGCGGGTAATAGTGACATCGTGAGGGTGGCTTTCCTTAACACCAGCATCCGTGACACGGATAAACTTTGCCTTCTGAAGTTCTTCAATAGTGGGAGCACCGCAATAGCCCATACCTGACTTGAGTCCACCTACCATCTGATGTATCACTTCGGATAAAGTACCTTTATAGGGAACTCTTCCCACAATACCTTCGGGAACCAGCTTATGAACATCATCCTCGTCATCTTGGAAATAGCGGTCTTTAGATCCTTTTTGCATGGCTTCAATGGAGCCCATGCCACGATATGTCTTGTATTTTCTTCCTTCGAAGATAATAGTTTCACCGGGTGATTCCTCCACACCTGCAAACAGCGAACCTGCCATGATGGAATAAGCACCGGCAGCAAGTGCTTTTGCTATATCACCTGTGAAACGGATGCCACCATCGGCAATAATTGGAATTCCCGTGCCTTTGAGTGCTTTAGCCACATTGAATATGGCTGTAAGTTGAGGAACCCCCACACCTGCAATCACGCGGGTGGTACAGATAGAACCCGGACCAATACCCACCTTCACCGCATCGGCTCCTGCCTTTGCAAGATCCAGTGCGGCCTCTGCAGTAGCAATATTGCCGACAATAAGTTCAAGCTCGGGATATATTTTTTTAATCTTCTTTGCCATCTCAATCACATTCACTGAATGGCCATGGGCGGTATCCACCACTATGGCATCCACACCGGATTTTACAAGGGCGGCCACACGGTCAAGCGTGTTGGAAGCAGTTCCCACGGCAGCAGCCACACGCAGGCGGCCCATTTGATCCTTGCATGCATTGGGACGTGCCTTGATCTTGATGATATCTTTGTATGTGATAAGCCCGACAAGCTTATATTCTTTATTCACCACAGGCAGTTTTTCAATTTTAAATTCCTGCAGGATATCGGCAGCCTTCTCAAAATCGGTGAACTCGGTAGTGGTAATGAGTTTTTCCTTAGTCATTATTTCAGCTATGGGACGCTGAAGGTTTCGCTCGAAACGCAAATCGCGGTTGGTGACAATGCCTACCAGCACATTGCTTTTATTGATCACGGGAATGCCGCCGATCTTATATTCCTTCATGATAGCAAGGGCATCGGACACGAGTGCATCTTCATAAAGTGTGATTGGATCGATGATCATACCATTCTCAGCACGTTTCACCTTCTTCACTTCGATAGCCTGGTCTTCGATGGACATATTTTTATGGATCACACCTATGCCGCCTTCCTGTGCAATGGCAATGGCCATGATGGCATCAGTAACGGTGTCCATAGCAGCGGACACAATAGGAATGTTGAGCCTAATGTTGCGTGTGAAATGAGTGGAGATGTCTACATCGCGTGGTATCACTTCGGAGCGGGCAGGGATCAGGAGCACGTCATCGTAGGTGAATCCTTCACCTCTGAGTTTTTCTTTATCGAATTCCATAAAAGCATTGTTTTATAGGGGGCAAAAGTAATAAAAAAACACTATGGCCTGCCAATGCGGAACAAACAATTTATCTAAGTATTAATTTGCAGGATTTGTCATGAATAATATAAAGCCTACAATAGTATATGAGAGTTTCTCAAAACCTGGTAAATATTGCTAAGCGATTGGTGATTCTTATGAGACACTCCCTTCTAACAAATGGTAGCAGTCGGAAGTCCCAACATTAATGCAGGGTTACATAAAAATACTTCGAATAAACTATTCTCTGAACACCGTCACTGTCCCATGATAAGAAGTGCCATTCTTCAACGTCAAAATATAATAATACACTCCATCAGGACATGCACCACCATTCCAGTCATTCTTATAATCGTCACTTTGATATACTAAATCTCCCCAACGGTTAAAAATTAGCATTTGTGATTGTGGATATCCCTCTAAATTCACAATGTGGAATACATCATTCTGCCCGTCACCATTGGGTGTAATCACATTAGGAATTATAAGTGGTAACTGTGGCAAATCACAGTCATTTATCGTGATCGTATTGCCGGTAGTGTCTGAGGCACATGAATTTTGCGACACGGATAAACTAACATTAAACGTTCCTGAATCCGGCCATGAAATTATATAAGGTCCCTGTCCAGATCCTGAGAGAATCACAGCTCCCGGAAAATTCCATGCAAAATTCGCGTCTGATGGCGCATTACCGGTATAAGTAATAAGAGACGATTCACCATAACAAATCGGATCTACCACCGTGAAAAGGGATGTTGGTATCTGATAGACCTCCGTGGTTTGTGTCAAGGTATCCGAACAAATGCCATTGGTAACCACCAGTTGTACATTATAGGTTCCCGTATTGGCATAAGTATGGCTGGGATTTGTCTGGTTTGATGCAGGGCTACTGTCACCAAAGTCCCATAACCAAGAGGTCGGGGGGCCTTGTGAGCTATCTGCAAATACCGTTGGAGCACCAAGACAAACATTACCAACAGTGAACATTGGAGTAGGCATCTGAACGACATTAATATAATTTGTATCCAGCGTATGACACGCATATTGTGCTATATCAAGTATTACAGCATGCTGTCCGGGAGTGCTCCACGTTACATGATGCGGCCCGGGACTACTTCCGCCAGGTACAGCTGCCCCCCCATCAAAATTCCAACTATAGGTTAGTGGCGGAGAGGATGTTCCGGAATAATTTATAGTAATACTATCGCCAGTACAAACATCGGACGGGAAGATGGTAAATGCTGCATCGGGAAATGCCGTTACGATAACGCTCTTATGACCCAAAGCCTGCCCGCATTTATTCAGACATAATAAATCGATGGTATAAACTCCGGGTGTATCAAACCGAATATACAATTCATTATTGGAGGTATCAATTACCACGCCTCCTGAAATAGTCCATTCATAGTATATATCTGGATGAAAAGGCACATGATAATAAATTGTATCACCGAGGCAAACCTGAATCGGCCCCATAATACCTGCAGTTGGCGGAGCCAGCACGTGTAATGTGACACTGTTAGGAACAACTGGTCCTTTACAACCATAATTTGTTTCCTGAACCGTCAGATGAAATGTACCTGCACCTGTAAATAGTATGCCTATCGAAGGATCAGAAGAAAACAGCGAACCGTTTAACCACCATTGATACGTGGAATTCATGGGAGGCCCGGCATTATATGGTTCAGGATAAAAGTAAACAGCATCACCCACACACAAAACCGAATCCGATGGATACTGGTATATCCAGAGGTTATCAGCCGGTGCACCAATAATTAACCTGATGATTGTTCCGTTTACATCCCATGTATGATCACAATTAGTGGCTATAACGCGCAGATAATATAAACCGGGTTGAAGACCCAGGAAGGATAAAGAATCAGCACAAGGAACATGTATATGCAACGTGGTGTCATTATCAGCAGTAATGCTTCCCAACCCCCCAACAGGTGGAATAATAGCAAAACCCATCATAGGGTTAGAACTGTGAACTTCAAGTAAAAACTGGTTGTTGGCCGGATCATAAATTGCGGAAGTATCCGTATTATGAGGGTTATGAAACATATGTATATCCGCATATACAGTGGTATCAAAACCATTAGGTCCAACAACACAGGAATGAAGACATGCCTGTATGTCCAGTTTATGATTGGTTTCAATATCGCAGTGCTTTATGCAAAATGGCCCCCATTGTGTTCCAATGGCAACAGGGTTGGTAGAAACGACTCGAATGTAATAATTACAACCATCAGGTATCGGTTGATTATTTTCATTTACTAGTCCTGAAACCGATCCAGGAGGAGATCCGAGAGCAGGGTCGTATGTATTAGCATCAGGCACCGAACCCAATATGTTAAGATTGCTTGAAAACACACCATTAGAATCCGAAAGCTGTACAGTGTAATGATTAGCCGATTGAAAAACACCAGTAGAATAAAACGGTACATCAATCACGCTTCCCACACATAATGAATCCGGTGGCCCCATGGTAACTACCGGTTGCATCGTTGTAATTGTATTGGGGCATGACTGCACCTCGAAGCACGCAGTGGAATTACTATAAAAACTCAATCCGTAATAGGTATAATAATAGTGTATTCGTATCTTATAACAAAGGCCTGCTGGAGTAGCGCTCGGGATTGTTACCCACGGGAAAGTAACATTCATATATGAATTGCTCATCATATATATTCCCAGGCTGGTCGGAACGGCGGGGAAAACACCTGCACTGTTTGACAATTGAAATTCGAAAAATCCGCTTCCGCAAAGGGGCGCTGTGAGGTGATAATAAATAGTCGGATTAAAATTCTGGCAAATAGGATTGGGTGTCATCGAATCAATCACCACATTAAAATTGGCATAAAAATTATCAAAGTAACCTTTAATAAATATATCATCAATTCCAAACGACATGGTACCGGGTAATGATCCTGCACCATTCACCCACCGGATACCGAATTGTAAATTTGCTACGTTGTTGAAAGCAGGATTTGTAATTACTGTATATGTCCAAATGGGTTGATTGCTATATTGTGTGCCGGTTGATGTCCAAGGTCCACCATCAGCACTGTAGTATATTTCCGCATAAGCAGTAGGAGATCCTTGGGCTATATAAAAAAAAGCAAGTTTAACAGTATCCATTCCCTGGGTACAAAAGCCGCTGGTAAGTTGAACAAAACGATCCGAAGGAGCAGTGGGATCATAATTACAGCTTGTAATACCGCTGGGTTGATCATAAATATGAAGATAATTACTATTAGGCGCAAATGAAATGGTTCCTCCGTTTGTCACACTTTCATCGGTAGTATTGGGATACAGCGGTGCACCGTTATATGAATTATTTATGACCCATTGATTATTACCAGTGTTTGTACCAACGCCGGTTGTATTTAGAAGCACACCTGGTCCACCCCCTTCAAAATCTTCGGAATACACCATTATGTTCGTTTGTGCCTTAACAAGACCAAAGCAATAAAACGTAAAAACAAAAAGTAGTACGATTATCTTTTTCATATTGTGGTTGGTTTATACATATCTAAAATATTATCATTTTATTAAAGTTACTGTTCCATAAGCAATCTTTTGATCTTCCCCATTAAAAGAAAAAATCAAACACCACACATAGAGATCCTGTTTTGCCCAATCGCCTTTATAAGTTCCATCCCAGCCCTGATTTTTTCCGGTAAAAAGCTGTTCTCCCCATCTGTCAAAAATATATAAAGTATAGTCCAGATTAGTGCTGTATGGTTGAAAGATTTCATTCAGGCCATTCCCGTTTGGCGTAAAAGCATTAGGAATATAATATGAATAAAAATCTATGACATTTACATTTAAGGCAACGGAATCAATACAACCATCAGGGCTAGTCGCAATCAACAAAACAGTATAAGTACCTTGATTGTAATATGAATGTGAAGGTGATTGAATTGTTGAAAAATTGTCTGAGCCTGAATTACTATCCCCAAAGTTCCACGACCAGGTTGAGGTGTTAATAGAATTATCATAAAAATGAATAAGCGGTTCTCCGACAAACGTCGTGGATGGGTCAGCTGTAAAAAGCGGACCAGGAGGTTGAGATATCAATACACTGTCCATTGTGGTAGAAGAGCAACCATCCACAGTTACTGTAAGTGTCACATGATGTATGCCAGGCATCATCCATGAAACAGAATAAGGCCCCTGCCCACTCCCAGAAATTATATTA
>Ga0182027_10011257_pt1 | contig 12668 bp, 10 predicted proteins | sample 712E1DmetaG_FD_121300 | JGI IMG/M metagenome (GOLD analysis project Ga0182027, IMG submission 121300) | Permafrost microbial communities from Stordalen Mire, Sweden - 712E1D metaG (Illumina Assembly) | ecosystem: Environmental > Terrestrial > Soil > Wetlands > Permafrost | place: Sweden...
GTTCAAGTTTTGGAATGAGTAAGGTTGAAAATAAAACCCAATTAATAAATGCTGTAAAAGAAGCGCAAAAATACAACCCGAATGTTTTGATAGAGGAATATTTAGTCGGAATTTGTGCAACAGTCGGCGTTTTGGAAAATGATGATGAAACTTTCGCAACAGAAATTCTTGAACTTCGCCCTAAAAACGAGTGGTATGATTACGAAGCAAAATATACAAAAGGAATGACGGAATTCATTTTACCTGCAGAGCTTTCCGATGAAATGACAAAAAAAGTGAAAGATTTAGCGGTTAAAGCACACAAATTAGCAAGCTGCTCGGGAGTTTCGCGGGTAGATTTTCACATTGTAGACGACATTCCTTACATCCTGGAAATTAACACGAGCCCCGGAATGACCGATACGAGTGATTTACCCGCTCAAGCTGCATGCATGGGCATAAGTTATGATATATTAGTATTACTGATATTAAACAGCGTAGGTTTGAATAAATAATGTCAAAAAAATTCAATGAAAACGATTTTGATTTTGATGAAGAAGATGCAGAATTGAAAGTAAGCCAATACTGCGCGCAACGCCGTCTTCAAAAAAAACAAATGGAGCGTAAAGTCCGCCAAAGCCAGATGTGGCTCAGAAGAACTCGCGTTTTAACAAGGCTGACAATAATTTTACTACTAATTTTTACCGGTTTCAAACTTCTTAAATTATCGCAATGGTATTTAAATAAAGATGCATTTAATTCCCTAAACAACCCTTATTTGGAAATTGCGAACAACAAAATCGTGCCTTCTTATAAGATTTTAGCGGCTTTAAGAAAGACAGAAGTGCCGAATACACCGATTTACAGGTTTGACACAAACGAAATCAAGCAAGACATTATGCAGCTTGAACCCGTGGAGAATGTTTACGTAAGAAGACTTTGGTTCCCTGCACGTTTACAAATAATTGTGGAAGAAAGAACTCCGATAATAACGATTTCGCCAAAAGAAAATGTGGCTCCGATTGCGTTTTTTGCTCGTGGCGGAAAACTTATCGGAAGAGACTATATGCCGCTACCGAAATCATTTAAACCGATTTTGGTACTTACATACGGCTCGAGAGGCGATGATTACAGAAATTGGAATAACGAAAAAATTAAGCTTATAGAGAAAGTTGCAAAAGCTGTCAAAGCCATCTCAAACGAAGAAGTCCAATATATCGACCTCAGAAACGCAAATGACGTTTACGTTAGAGTTAAAACAGCAAATATAAGACTCGGGAAGTTGGATGATACAGTTTTCGCAAGAATAGAAAGAATACCGTCCATTTTACCTCAAATTAAAACTCTTGATAAAAAAATTAAATATATAGATTTACGCTGGAAAAACGCGAATTATATCAAGTTGGGATAAAAAGGGAAAAGGAAAATGGTAATTGGTTTTTGGAATGCGTAGCAGACAAGATGCGTAGCTTTTTTAAACCACGCCTCACACATCTACGCCTCTTGTCTTCTTTTCGCTCTTCTCACGTCTCACCAACCTCTCACTCTATTAACTTTTGTAACGGGAAAAAACATCTATGAATTTAAATATTTGAAAAATACTTTATAATGATATAAGAGAAGTGTACAATTAATTAGGAGAGCATACTATGGCATTAGGCGACGTAAACAAAACAGGAGACACCCCATCAACCCCACCACCACAAAATACAAATACCGCAAGCACCGGAGCAAGCGAAAGTCCGAAAAAAATTACAATTGTTCCTTTGAACGGAAAAGGTGAATTTTCCGCACCTGTGGCAGATGTCAAGAACTTTGGTGCTATTTTGAATGGAACCGTAGCAGGAAAACCAAATACAATGTGTATGGAAACTTCAGATAAAGGCAAATACCATTGTGAGGGTTTTGATACTTCTACAGTAGCCGAAGAAAGAGGGCTTCAACCTGCTAAATTAGACATACCGACAGAAGCTCCGACAAAATTGACCACTGGTGCTGATTTCAATCAAACAGCTATGGCATTAATGAAGGACGACTCTCTGGTATCACCATTCCCAAAAACAAAAGAGGGTGCTACATATTCTGAAACTGCATTTTACAAAGGCGGCAAAGTTTCAGAGGACGGTAATTCTGTAAAAGGCGGCAAGCTTGCTTTTACGGTTATTACAGATGGCGATAAGCGCGAGATAATCAACGCAAAAGGACAAAAATTTAAAGCAGACGAAGACGGCAAGCTTATACAAGATTAAAATACTTTTTTAAGCGGCGGGATTTTCTGAAAGAAAATCCCGCCGCTTATTACAAAGATTACTCGTTATAAACCAATTTTTTTCTGAGTTTCCATTGAATGAGGGTTAGAGCTAGGATTATTGCAAAAAGCACGTAGGCAATTGCGCTTGCTTGTCCGATTTTAAAATATTCAAACGCGTTTTTATAAACAGCATAGACCAAAACGTTTGTGCTGTCGAGCGGTCCGCCTTGCGTCATCATATAAATCAAATCAAAAACCTGAAAAGAGCTTATGCAAGTAATTACAACGACAAAAAATATCGTCGGAGAAAGCAGTGGCACAGTTACAAACCTGAAAGTATCAAACCAATTCGCCCCGTCAATTTTTGCTGCTTCAAAAAGCGATTGGTTAAGCGAACTGAATCCTGACAAAAAAATCACCATATTATATCCGATTAATTTCCACACCGAAACAATAATTAGCGCAGGCATCGCAAAATTCGCATCATAAAGCCAGTTGATATGTAATTTTAAAAGATAATTCAAAATTCCTATATTCGGGTCAAAAATCCACTGCCAAATGACCGCAATTACTATCATTGGCGTCACAAACGGTAAAAAACAGGCAGTTTTAAAAAATTCCGCGCCTCTTATTTTTGAATTCAAAATAGCGGCAAGAACAAGTGGAATTATCACCGCAAAAATCGAGGTCGAAATCGCATAAGCAAAAGTATTCAATACGATTTTGCCGAAAAGCGGGTTGGTAAAAATTGTCCAATAATTTTGCAGCCCGATAAATTGCGCTTTATTTATCAAATCCCAACTAAAAAAGCTTAACCCGAACGAAAAAATTACAGGGATTATAATAAAAACAAACGTACCTGCAAGAGCGGGCAAAATAAAAATTAAGCTCATAAATGGTATATTATTAGACAGTTTGGCTAAATTTTTTTTCATGTTTATAGTATAATTGGGAAAGAGTAAAAAGGGAAGAGGGATAAACATTGATTAACATAGAAGACACGGCATTCGGAAAAAATGATATTAGAGGGATATACGGCAAAGACGTAACAGAAGAATTGTTTTACTACGTAGGCATAGGCTATGTTAAATATTTGGTGGAACATAGCAAGAAATTGCCTTCTGAAATGTGGATTACAGTCGTGCAAGATGCGAGAAACCATTCTCCAGCCCTTGCCAAGGCACTTATCAAAGGAGTTACTTCAACAGGTGCAAACATTGTTGATTTAGGTCTTGCCCCAACCCCTATCGGTTATTATTCAGAAGTCGTCGGCATTAACCCAATGGTAACTGACGATAACGACATTATCGGAGCCTTAATCGTTACCGCAAGCCACAATCCGCCACAATATAACGGCTTAAAAATGACATTTAACGGGCAATCTTTTAACGAAGAACAAATAAAAGAATTAAAAGAATTCACATTTAACGAAATGAAAATCCCCCAAATTCAAAGAGCAGTCGGGAAAGTAAACTCTTACGACTTAATCCCCGACTATACAGATATTATGGTTAAAAACTTCGGTCAAATCGGTAAGGGAATAAAAATTGTGGTTGACAGTGCAAACGCCACAGGTGGGGTTGTTGCACCTAACTTATACAGAGCATTAGGCTGCGAAGTCGTTGAATTGTACTCAAATCCAAACGGAAACTTCCCGAATCACCACCCTAATCCGAGTGATGAAAAAACTTTAACAGACATCAAAAAAACCGTTCTTGAAGAAAAAGCAGATTTAGGAATCGCATTTGATGGGGATTCCGACAGAATTGGGGTTATAGATTCAAAAGGGCGAAGCATTTCAGGCGATAAATTGCTTTTAATTTATGCCCAAGACGTAATTGACAAAATGAAAGGCGCAGCTAAAAAACCGGTAATAGTTTCTGAAGTTAAATGCTCGCAGGTGCTTTATGACACGATTAACGAACTCGGCGGTGAGGCGATTATGGCTAAAACAGGACACGGGTTCATCAAAAGCAAAATGAAAGAAACCGGCGCAATTCTGGCGGGCGAAATGAGCGGACACACGTTCTTTAAAGACAGGTACCACGGGTTTGATGATGCGGTTTACGCAGGTTGCAGAATAATTGAAATTGTCGCTCATCAAAAGAAAAAAAATCCGAATTTTAAAGTCGAAAACCTTTTGACACCTTTTGATAAAGTTTTTTCGTCTCCGGAAGTCAGATTCCACTGCGAAAACGAGTTGAAAAAACCGACCTTAGAAGCATTTGAAAAAATAGTTAAGGATAGCCCTGATTTGTTTGGAAATAAGATTAAAGAAATTATAACGCTCGACGGGCTTAGAATAATTTTTGACGACGGATTTGCACTAATTCGCCAAAGCAACACCGAACCGGTGTTCACTTTACGTTTCGAAGCAAAAGACAAAGCTCAAGTTGAGCATTATGAAAAAGTTATGGTTGGAAGTTTAGAGAAAATTCTGAAGGGGTAAGGAGTAAAGGGATAAAATGTTATTATTTATAATATCTTTTTTGTTAGTTTTTGTTTCATCATATTTACTGACAAGTGTTATTTCACCTAAAAAAAGCATTTTAGGATTAATTTATCTTTTTTTGATTGCTTTTTCGCAAATTGTACTGACTTTTGAAATTTTATCACTGTTCAGCGCAATTAACCAATTTTGGGTAATTAGTTTAAATGTAATTTTTACAGCAATAATCATTTACATTTGGAACAAAAAATCACGCCCGCTTTGGAGTTTAAGCTTCGAAGATTTTAGAAATAAAGTCAATAACTCGTTTAAATTAGACAAGTCCTTAATGTGGCTTTACGTCGCCTTCCTAACATTTATAATTGTAGCCGTATTCTTAAATACAATAATGCCGATAACAAACGCCGATGCACAGGGATATCATTGTGCCAGAAGCCTTTTTTGGGTATTACAAGGAAGCCTGAAACATTTTGAAGTCGCGGATATAAGAAATTTATGCCTGCCGATAAACTCGGAAATACTTTATGCATGGGTAATTTTATTTTTTAAAACTGATGTCCTCTTGGGATTTTTCGCTTTTGTCGGATACTGGCTTTCAATGATTTCGGTTTATAATATTTTAGGCTTGATGGGATATTGCACAAGAAAAAAACTTTGGGTAATTTTTATATTATCATCGTTTTCCTCAGTAATTGTACAAGTTTCAGGCACAGAAACCGACATAATTATAGCAGGGCTGATTACTTCCTGCATTTTCTTATTCTGGTACGCACTTAAAAATAATGAAAAAACCCCGATATTTATGGCATCATTAGCCTATGCACTGGCAATAGGGACAAAAACCACCGCCATAATAGCAATTCCCGGAGTCGGATTGCTCTTATTAGCACTATATTTCAGCTTTAAAAAATATAAGCCCGCATCTGCCGTAATGCCGGAACAAGAGACACCGGCTGAGCAAAAAATGCCCTTATTCCGGCATCTCAATGGCAACTTGGATTTTAAGCCCCTTGGCTTATTCCTCGGCTTTGGCTTGCTGAACTTTTTAATCTTTTCTTCCTATAATTACATCTTAAACATTATACAGTTTCACAGCTTTAGCGGACCTGCAAGCTTCATGGTGGTTTCAAAAAACTATTTTGGAATAAAAGGGATGATTTCAAATTTCATAAAATATATCTTTATGTTTGTTGATTTCACAGGCTTTAAATGGTCCGACTACATAGATCCTCTAATGATTTTAGTAAGAAACAATGTTCTAAATTTCATTCACCTCGGATATCTCAAAGACGGACTGTACACGACTCCATACGAAGTAAATCGTATGTTGCTCGAACCTGTTATGGGAGCAGGAGTTTTAGGACTTATAGTATTTGCTCCTTGCCTGCTTTGGGCTTTAATAAAACCAATATTCAAACACAAGTCTAAAAAGACACGATTCATCTTACTTTTTGCGCTTGCGTTTATTATAAATCTTTTAAGCATGTCTTATTTACTTGCATATATGTCATACAGCGTAAGATTTATTATGTCATTTATGGTTATATCCTCACCAATATTGGTATATTCATATTTCTCAGCCAAAAATCCTTTTAAATATGTAATCATTATATTTTCATTATTTTATTTAATGTGCGTATCAACACATCTTTGGCCAAGACCGTTCATTAAAATTGCACGTATAATGTTTCACGAACATCATTCAATAAGCTATACCCGCTATGTGGCAAGATGCAAAGATTTTGACATTAATCCTGACTACTCAAACGGAATATGTCCTTTGGCAGAAAGGATTGAACAAAAAATTACAAACAGGAAAAAAATCTTGGCATTTATGAATACCTCTGATAGTATCTTCTTACTTAAAGTCTTAGAATTTAAGGGGTATAAAATTGACTTTGGTATATTGGAAGATGCTCAAAACATTGATTTCAGCAAGTATAATTTTATTATTACGCCAAACAACGCACAAAAAGCTACTTACATAAAATATTATGAAAAAAGAAAAAATGAATGTGTAATAAAAAATCACAGAGTTACCACAAATAACGGTAATTTGGCACCTTGTTTGTATCAGCCGAATATCACCTTGAAAAATGCGAAAAACAAAGAAAGTTTGTATCCGTTTCAATCTTATTGCGGAATAAACAAAGAATTTTTAACAAATAACCATTTAATACCAATAATGGCTGCCGGACTGATAAAACCAGGGCTGAACTCGTACGATTACTATATTATTTACCTGAACACAAAACCAAAAAGATAACTACTCACCGGAATTTAACATGGTCGTAAGTCAAGATTCAGCAAGCCTTTTCCTCCTCCCTTGCGGAGGAGGTCTGTTTTCGACTTGAGCGGGCGTCCGCGAAAGTCAGAAAACAGCGTGGAGGGTATTGCCATAGACATGAAGCATTTTACCCTCCACCAAGAATTTCTGACACTCGTTCCTCGTGCTGAAATTCTATCCTCCTCCGCAAGGGAGGAGGAAGCGCGAATGTTTATTACTAAAGGATTTCAACATGGCTTAATTTCTAATCAGTTATCCTAAAAGAAATTAGATTCTTCCGTACATATCTTCATAACGAACAATGTCGTCCTCAATCAGCAAATCACCCAATTGCACCTCGATAATCTCAAGCTCGGTTTCTGATGGGTTTTGAAGAGAATGAATTGCCTTAAGAGGTATATCTATGCTGTTTCCGGGGCTCAAAATGTGTTGTTTGCCCTCAAGAACGACTTTTGCGATACCGGAGAGGACAACCCAGTGTTCGCTTCTGTGATTATGAGCCTGAACGGATAATTTTTGTCCTGAATTAACATGGATTATTTTGGTTAAGAAGCCCTTGCCTTGTGCCAATACAGTATAATATCCCCACGGACGATAAACCGTTTTATGAATAAGATGCGCATCATTATTTTGCTTCTTAAGAGTTTCAAAAATTTTCTTAACGTCTTGTGTTTTGTCTTTTTTACAAGCAAGAATTGCATCTTCAGTTTCAACCAAAACAACATCTTCCAAACCGATAGTTGCAACGAGTTTTGAAGATGAATACACAAACGAATTCTTAGAGTTTTCATCAATTACATGCCCAATCATAACGTTTTCGTTCGCATCTTTTTTGCTAACATCATAAATTGACTGCCACGAGCCCAAATCATTCCAATCGCTTTCGAGTTTTACGAGTGCGATTTTATCCGATTTTTCCATAATTGCATAATCTATTGAAATATTAGGCATTTCGTTAAACAAATTATACTCAATTTTGTCCGATTTTGAAAAATCAAATTTTTCCATAACTTTGGAAATCTCAGGCGATAATTTTTTAATTTCTTCAATCATAGTTGACGCTTTGAACATAAAAATCCCGCTATTCCAAAAATATGTTTTTGCATCAACGTATTTTTGCGCGGTTTCGACGTCGGGTTTTTCGACAAATTCTTTAACCTTAAATCCGCCTAAAAGCGGCTCACTAAGCACATTTACATAGCCATAACCGGTCTCGGGATAATCAGGTTCAATGCCAAAGGTTACGATATAGCCTTCTTCGGCAAGCTTTTCGCCTTTTTTAACAGTGTCAATAAATTTTTCATAATCATCAATCAGGTGATCCGATGGCACAACCAAAATCACAGGGTCATTTTCTTTTTCCTGAATGAATTTTACCGCAAGCGCAATTGCCGGCGCGGTATTTTTGGACAAAGGTTCCGATAAAATACTGACTGCATCTGAGATTTGCTCTAATTGATATTTCACATTGGAGGTGTGTTTAACATTGGTAATGTTAACGATGTTTTCAGCGGGAATAAACTTATTCAATCGCTCAAAAGTCAATTGCAAAAGGCTTTTGTCAGAATTAAAATTCAAAAGCTGCTTCGGGTAAAGTTCTCTTGACAAGGGCCACAATCTGCTTCCCGAGCCGCCTGCTAAAATTATGCCAAACATATCAACTCCATCTCTCTTGTCCCAAGTCGCAATCAACACATCACTCGTACGTCATGCTGAACTCGTTTCAGCATCGCATAGTCGTTCGCAGAAGCGTTAAATTATGCGACCCTGAAATAAATTCAGGGTGACGTGGATTATTGATTGCAACCCAGTATTATTGTAATAACTGCTCTAATCATAATAAAAAAGAGAATTAATGTAAATATGTCAGAAGGATTAGCCTTAGAAGCTAAAATTAAAATTATAAAACAATTTCGTTCAATTTTTTAATCAAATTTTCTGCGGCGGTTAAAAGCGGGTCAATGCTCGGCGAATATGGCGGAGCATAAGTTATATCGCTTGAGAAGAAATCATCCACCGTCATAGGTTGAATCAAACCGGTTGCAACAGTATTAACTCTTTTATCAACATCACCGCAACCTATTCCCTGCGCGCCCAGCAAATTTCTTGTTTTTCTATCTGCCACAAGTTTTATTGTAATATTTTTTGCATTAGGCATATAGCCGACCTTGTCAAACTTTGTCACAATCACAGAAACAGGCTCGTAACCCAACTTCAGTGCCTGCTTTTCAGTCAAACCCGTAATCGACATCGTAAACCCGAAATACCTTGTTACAGCCGAGCCTAAAATTCCTTCAAACTTATCATCGCCGCCGCAAAGATTAATCGCTGCACAACGCCCTTCCTTAATAGCCGTCGAACCTAGCGGAACCCACACAGGAGTTTTTGAAACCATCATAATTTTTTCGATGCAATCGCCCGCCGCATAAATATCAGCAATATTCGTCTGCATTTTATTATTCACTTTTATCGCGCCTGTCGGTCCTAATTCAATCCCAGCGTCAACTGCAAGTTCAACATTAGGTTTCACCCCTGTCGCTACAATTACAAAATCAGCATCGAATTCAAGACCGTTTTTTGTTTTAACTCCCGTAAACGAATCTCCGCCCAAAAATTCAACAACGCTGTCGGAGTTAATTATTTCTACTTTATCACCGTTATATTCCAAAATGTGGCTTTTAATTATATCTGAAATATCATCGTCAAAAATGCCCATTATTCTCGGCGCAAATTCAATCAATTTAACTTCCAGACCTTGTTTTACAAAGGCTTCCAAAAGTTCAATCCCGATATAACCGCCCCCGACAATCACGGCTTTTTTGGACTGCAAAACCATTTCCTTAATCGCAATGCCGTCTTCCATATTTCTTAAAGTGAAAACGTTTTTCAAATTAATGTTTTTTATCGGAGGAATCGCAGGTCTTGCGCCTGTTGCGATAACAAGTTTGTCGTAATCAACGCTGAATTCCTGATTTTTTTCTCTATCCAAAACAAGAATCTGCTTTTTTTCAGGCAAAATTTTTGTAACCCGATTCAAAAGGTGAATATGAATATTTTCGGCTTCAAATTCCTCAACGGTTCTTGCAATGAGCATACCTTCATCGTCAAAATTACCCTCGATAAAAAACGGCAATCCGCACGCCGAGTAAGACACATGCGTGTCGTCAGTATAAATATCTATTTGTGCGTCAGGCTTCAGCCTTCTAGACTTCGCGGCAACCTTTGTCCCTGACGCAACACCGCCTATTATAACAATTTTTTCCATAAGCTAATTATAACCCATTTTCAATTCAATGCAATATCAAAAAGGGGGATTATCAGGGCAAGAGCATTAAAATTTTTCATAAAATAATATCAAAAATGGTGCAGAGCAAAGTATGACAGGCATTTAGACCTCGCCTAAAGTTTTTGACCCATTTTAATGCAATTGCCCTGGAGGGATTATTTAAAATGGTTTTGCCCCAATTAACTTATAAACTAAATATTAAAAGTCTTTTTAAACCAATCTTTTACTGCTAAAATTATTTGAGCAATTAATTTTGAAATTGAAAAATCATAGGAATCATCATTTTGTGTTCCTTCTTTTTCAAAGCAATCAATGTCTTTAGAATCGTCAAAAATGCTTTTATCGTGCTCATTTTGTTTTCTCTCTTGCTCAAAGTAGCCTAAATTACCGGCACCACCATCTTGAGTTTGCTGAGACTCTTTAATGACAGGTTTGTTAAAACCACCGTTAATTCCAAAACTCATAATGCAATTCCTCTGTTTAAAAACATTGGCATTATAGCTTATAATTGTGGGTGGTTACATCCTCCTGATGTAGTAAAAAGTGAAATGTGAAATGTGAAACGTGAAAAGAAGTGAAGTGAAGTGAAGAAGAAAGGTCAAAAAGAAGAAATTTTGCTTCGCAAAATTTTAACCATTCACCTATTCACCCATTCAACTTTCTTTTCACATTTCACATTTCACATTTCACATTTTCAGTGTATAATCTTGGCATGAAGCGAAATTCCTTGTTTGATATAATTTCACCGATAATGGTAGGTCCGTCAAGCTCACATACCGCAGGAGCGGTAAGGTTGGGGCTTTTAGCCAAAAATATTTACGGACTTACGCCCAAGAAAGTTACTTTTAAATTATATAACTCTTACGCTCAGACAGGCAAGGGGCATGGGACGGATAAAGGTCTTTTAGCAGGTGTTTTAGGGTTTTCAGTCGATGATACTATAATTAAAAATATTTTTGATTCTCCCGAAGCAAAAGAATTTGAGTATAAGTTCGAATTTTTGGAAGATTTCAACAGACACCCCAATGCCGTTGACTTTGTCTTTGAGGGACAGCAAAAAATGACTATTTCAGGGGTTTCTGTTGGTGCGGGAAACGTCGAAATAACCATGATTAATGGTTTTTCAGTTAAATTATCAGGCGAATATAATTCCTTGATTGTTATTTATAAAGACAGGCTCGGCATTCTCTCCAAAGTAAGCGGAATTATACAAACCGAAGGGATTAATATTGCTTCTTTAATCGGTGACAGAACCGCAAAAGGCGAAGATGCTTCAATGTGTATTTGCCTTGACAGTGCGCTGAATTACAGTATTCTAGAAAAAATTAAACGAATTGACGATGTTTATTTGGTTAGACACGTCACGAAATTGGAAAATTAAAAATGAAAAAAGATTTAAACACTTTTAATGATATACTTTTAATCTGCGGGCAGACAAAAAAACGTGTCTGGGAATTGGTTCAGGAAAGAGAAGCTTTTATACTTGATGTCAGCGTTAATGATGTCAGGGCAAAAGTTAAAAAAAGCCTTGATGCAATGAAAAATGCTATTAAAACAGGGTTGAAATCAAATGAAAAGTCGATAAGTAACCAATGCGGCGATGATTGTGAAAAATTACAAAACCGATACAAAAAACACCCTGCGCTTTTTGGGACATTGTTTGAAAAAGTAACCACCTACGCGCTTGCGACAATAGAAGAAAATTTGCGAATGGGCAAAATTGTTGCTTGTCCTACCGCAGGTTCTTGTGCAATTGTACCCTCCGTTTTGGTTGCGGCTTCTGAAGAGCTTGAAGTGAGTGAAGATGAGCAAATAAATGCCTTAATTACAGCTGGGGCGATAGGTTCGATTATATCCAATAAAGTTGCCTTAGCCGGTGCTATTGCAGGTTGTCAGGCTGAATGTGGTGCGGCTGCCGCTATGAGTGCGGGTGCATTAGTTCAAATCCTAGGTGGGACAGAAAAACAAATGGTGCATGCTGTTGCGCTTGCTTTGAAAAATGTTTTAGGTTTAACTTGCGACCCTGTTGCGGGGTTGGTTGAAATTCCTTGTGTTAAAAGAAATGCGTTTTTGGCGATTCATGCACTGACTGCGGCTGAATTGGCTATGGCGGGAATTGAAAGTAAAATTCCTCCTGATGAAGTCGTTGATGCGATGACGCAGACAGGGCAGTTAATGTCACCGTTGTTGAAAGAATGTTCTCAGGCAGGGCTTGCAAAAACCAAAACCGCTTTAAAAATAGAAAAAAAAGTTCTGGGTAAAAATTAATTAATTATTAATTAATCCTATTTTTATTCTTTTTGCATTTATACTTACATTGATACAAGTAAGGAGAATGATTATGACAAGAATAAAGTTATTGACCCAAGATAGCGCACCGGAAGGTTCAAAAGAAACATTGAACGGTGTTATGCAA
>Ga0182027_10011258_pt1 | contig 12667 bp, 20 predicted proteins | sample 712E1DmetaG_FD_121300 | JGI IMG/M metagenome (GOLD analysis project Ga0182027, IMG submission 121300) | Permafrost microbial communities from Stordalen Mire, Sweden - 712E1D metaG (Illumina Assembly) | ecosystem: Environmental > Terrestrial > Soil > Wetlands > Permafrost | place: Sweden...
CCAAAAAGCACTGGATTACCGCAACGGCAAAATCGCGGGAATAACAGAAGTTTTAGCGGCTGAAATCATTTTCTCTGACGCAAACAAAGGCACCAAAGTTTCCGAAGAAGCAATGCACAAAGCCTTCGGAACCACGGACCCATTAAAAGTTGCTGATACGATACTGAAGAAAGGAACGCTTCAACTTACAACTGAACAAAGACGTAAAATGGTCGAAGACAAGAGAAGACAAATAATTGATTTCATTTCAAGACAGGCGGTTGACCCAAAAACGAATCTTCCGCATCCTCCAATGCGCATAGAGAATGCGATGGAGCAAATCCGTTACCCAATTGACCCATACAAGCCAGTGGAAGAACAAGCCAAAGACATAGTAAAACTGTTGCGGCCGATTTTGCCCTTAAAGATAGAGCAAGTAACAGTCGCAGTGAAGATACCCGCCCAATACTCAGCAAAAGCTTATGGGGCAGTCAAAACTTTGGGTACCATAAAACGGGAAGAATGGCGTGGAGACGGCTCATGGTATGGTGAGATAGAATTGCCTGCTGGATCATACGCCTCGTTGCTAAACAAACTTGGCGACGTAACTAAGGGAAGTGGAGAAGCAAAAATAATCTCTTAAAAAAATAAAATTGGATGGTGAAAATTATGCCAATATTCTTTGAAAAAAAACAGCTTGTGACGCCAGGAGAATTGCTTGCTGAAGGCGATTATTTAACTGGCGAAAACACATACATGGAACAGAACAAAATTTACGCCTCAAGAATCGGGCTTGTAGATACCGATAATAAAAAAGTAAACGTTGTTGCACTTAGGGCTTTTTATGTGCCTAAAATGGGCGATATTATAATTGGTGCAGTCGTGGAAGTTGGATTTAACGGCTGGACAGTTGATATTAAATCACCCTACACAGCGCTCCTGCGTGCATCAGACGTTTTAAGCAGGCCCTTCAAGCCTCAAAACGACGAGTTATCGCAAGTTTTAAACGCTGGTGACTTAATTGTCGCAAAAATCGCTTCGTATGACAGAGCGCACGACCCACAGCTTACTGTTGGAGAGCCAGGGTTAGGAAAAATAACTCGAGGGCAAATTCTTCATGTGACGCCTACAAAGATTCCCCGTATAATCGGTAGAAAAGGCTCAATGATTTCTATGATAAAAGAGGAAACAGGTTGCCAAATTATTCTGGGGCTCAACGGTGTCATCTTAGTCACTGGGAAAAACCCTGAGGACGAGGAACTTGCCATAACGGCGATTAAAAAGATTGAGGAAGAATCCCACATAAGTGGCCTCACAGACCGCATAACACAGTTACTTAAAGAAAGTAAAGGTAAAGTGGAGGAAAATAAGAATGAATGAAAAACCTGAAAAATTAATTGATAAAAAAGGTATTAGATTAGATGGTAGAAAAGCAGATGAACTTCGCCCCCTGAAGCTTCAAGTCGGCGTTTTATCACACGCTGATGGATCAGCCTATATTGAACATGGAAAAAACAAGATTTTAGCAGCGGCTTTCGGTCCAAGAGAGATGCATCCAAAGCACCTATCATTGCCAGACCGTATGGTTTTGCGGTGCCGTTATCATATGGCTCCCTTTTCAGTGCAGGAACGCAAATCACCTGCGCCTTCAAGAAGAGAAGTAGAGCTATCTAAAGTGATAAAGGAATGTTTGGAGCCAGCCTTGTTCTTGGAGCTTTATCCACGGACAGGTGTAGATGTTTTCGTTGAGGTGCTGCAGGCTGACGGTGGAACACGTTGTGCAAGTATTACTGCCGCTGCACTAGCTATTGCTGACGCTGGTGTTCCAATGCGTGATTTGGTGGTTGCTTGTGCTGCTGGAAAAATTGATGACACTGTTGTTTTGGACTTGTATGATGCTGAGGACAAGCTTGGTGCCGCGGATGTTCCAGTAGCTTATATGCCTAGTTTGAATGCGGTTACTCTGCTTCAGATGGATGGCATACTTACACCTGAAGAATTTGAGAAAGCAATGAATATGGCGATGGATGGGTGCAAGAAAATCTATGAAATGCAGAAGGAAGCGTTAAAAACTAAGTACATGGTTGTTAAGGAGGAGGCTGAAGAGTAATGTCGTCACTTGTTACTCGCGTTAGACTAAAGCAGATTGAGCAGTTTATCGAAAAGGGAAAACGCCTAGATGACCGAGGTTTGCGTGATTACAGAGAAATCAAGATTGAACAGGGTTTAATTGAGCGTGCTGAAGGTTCAGCTAGAGTTTTGCTTGGGAAGACAGAGGTTCTTGTAGGCGTAAAAGTTGAAACTGGCAAACCATTCGACGACACACCTAATGAAGGAGTCTTAACTGTTAACGCTGAGCTTGTTCCAGTAGCCTCGCCGAACTTTGAGCCAGGACCACCTAACGAAGACTCCGTTGAATTAGCAAGAGTTGTTGACAGAGGCATACGCGAATCAAAAGCAATCGATACTGAAAAGCTATGCATAGAGCCAGGCAAGAAAGTCTTCGTAGTATTCGTGGACGTTTATGTGCTTAATCATGATGGAAACTTGATTGACGCTTCAGCTTTAGCTGCTATGGCTGCTTTGCTAAACACAAAGATGCCTAATTACGAAATCAAAGATGGCGAACTAAAGATTAAGCAGGGTTACACTCCGTTACCAGTGAAAAGCCACCCAGTAACCGTTACTACGGGAAAAATCAACAATTCCCTCATAGTTGATCCTGGGCTGGAAGAAGAGCAAGTTATGGATTCGCGAATATCAATGGCTATCAACGACGAAGGAAACATTTGCGCTGTTCAGAAGGGCGGCTCAGGCTATTTCACACCGCAACAGATTTTAGAGGCATCAAAGATTGCTCAGGAGAAAGCAGCTGAAATACGCAAGAAGCTTAATTGGTGAAAAAGTTGCCGAAAACAAAGAAAGTCGGTCCAACACGAGGTTTAGGTCCACGTTACGGTGCCACAGTTAGGAAACGCTATATCAAAGTAATCACCGAACTCAGAAGACCGCACAAATGCCCAAGCTGCGGCTTCGTAAGAGTAAAACGTGAAAGCGTCGGCGTTTGGAAATGCAACAAATGTAGCTTCACTTTTTCAGGCGGAGCTTACACTCCAACAACTAAGCTGGGTATTGTGGCTAAGCGTGCAGCTAAAGGCTTATCCGTAGAGGAAGCCACAAAAGAAGCAGCAAAAGCTGAAGCTGTTGAGCCGGCAACCGAAGAAGAAACCGACTAGCTTTTCCTTTATTTTATTTTTTGTGTATTTATTTTGTTGACGATTTTGATTCAAGTAGTTGTGGTTATCCTTTTAGCAATTCTGGTTTCACTTGTAAATAGTACCCTTCCTCCCGTTTCTGGAGGGTTTGTTTTGGGTTGCTTTTTTGTGGCAGCGTTTAAATCTCCGTTATCATAGGGTAAAATAAGGTAAAAAAAGATAGTAAAAGGTGCAAAAAGGTGGAAAAAGGCAAAAAAAGGTGCAGTTAACATGCCCTTAACGTTCAAAACCAAGTAAGCTGAAAACTGAACTGTGCCTAAAGTACACATTTTGTTTATTACTTTGAACTTCCTTTTAGCATTGGGACTGTTGAATGGCAATTAGGGCAAAGGCTACTGTACGCTTAAAATTCTCTTCAGACAAACAATTAACAACGCTTCTTAATGCTTTAACGCCAGAAGCCAACGCGCCGGTAACGAGACGCTCCGAGGTAAAATTAGTAAAAGACAACTCGTTTCTTTTGTTAACGGTTGAAGCTGAGGACACGGTTGCTTTGCGTTCAACGTTGAATGCTTATTTAAGATGGATAAACTCAGCAATTAACGTAATAGACGTGGTTGAGCACGCTTAGTTGTTGGGCTAACAGTGCTTGGGCAAGTTTATAGCCGCAAATATTTATAGGAGGTTTAATCAGCCTGTTTTTTTTCAAAGTTTTTGTTAAGTAATTCTTTATTTGTATTTTGCTTTGAATATTAGGATTATGAGAGCTTGGATGAAAGCTAAAGAATTCGCAATAATAATCGGCGAATTATTCAGGTAAACTCCGTAAACAAACCATAAGAACACGCCACAGCAATACAGCGAGAACATTCCGGTTGAGATGTCTCTGGTTGATTTGGTTTTCCAAACCTTGATTAACTGTGGGAGGAGCGCGATTGTGGTGAAAGCAGCGGCGATTAAGCCAATTATCGTTATTGTATCCATCATGCTCTTGCCCTTATAGCTTCATGCGATTAGTATAAGTTTCGCTAACTAAAACAAAATTGCCCAAGAAGAACGCAAAACATGATTTGTTGATTGGCTGTTCCTGGTAATTTTTGGAAAGTAAGGTTTGTAAAAGTATTCGTTTTGATTTCAGTTTAAATTTTTTCAGGCGTCCGATGAAAAATAAATTGGAAAGCCAGGGGGTCAATGAATTTAATTTTATCCTTTCCCGCTGCGCATGCGATGCTTTGAACCCCAATCCCAAATATAGACAAAGTCTTAACTATTTTTCCCGATAAATGGCTTAAACCTCTGGGCGCGCTGCCTTGTCCCGATATTATGCTCTGGGTCTTTAACTGTGCGCGCTTTTATGGATTGAAGGTGTAGGTAGTCTGGGTGATGAGGCCGTTTTGCAGGGTGCCCTGCCAAGAAACAATGACTTCTCCGGGTGTAACTTGAGATGTATAGGTTGCCGTCACACTGTAGATTGTGATGCTGCCTGGAGGTAACGCGACTGGATACTGGATGGTTATGTTCCAGCCTGCACTCTGATAGGAATACCACCGGCCGCCTGTAAAGCCCTCAGGCGTTATATCTTTGCCTGTCCATGAGAAACTTTGCATGTACTGTGCTGTTTCTTTGTGGTGTGCTTTGATGTATGCCATGGTCATGTCTCGCACTTGCTCCACTGAGGGGTGGCCTATGTAGTAGCTCCAGCCAAGGTATCCGCCGATAATTACGATGATAAGCACAGCAGCTAAGCCGATGATTATTGATTTTCGCTTCAACTTTTTCACTTGTACTTTCATAGTTGGTGATGAATAATATATTACATTTTTGCTCTAGATTCTTCCGTGGCGTTTTTCGCCTCTGTTCGCCTCAGTTTTGGGTGTTGCAATGCTTTGAGAAGGCTTTGTGAGGCTTTGAACGCTTGTTTTTCTATTGTGAATTAAGTTGGACTTAAGACCACTTTACACCAATTTCGCGCGCTAGAATACAACACGAAAAGCTTTTACCACTTGAAAAAATATTCTGTACAGGAATTAAGATGGAAGGAAGATTTCTTTTGCATTGTAAAGATCCGAACAACTGGAGACTCAGAAATTCAGAGGACCATCCTTGTGACCCAAATTGGGAAACTGGGAGCTATAGCATTTGCCACGAAGCCATAAGAAAATCAGCCAAATCAGTTCGATAATCTTGGATGTAGCGGTTAAGGAAGGAAAGCCAGTAATGAAGGTCAGCTTTCGAGATTTCAAAAACTTGAGGAGAAGGCTACTCCAAAGGACTGTTTTTTGATGAATTTTACTTTGCATCGGCACTCAATTTACGGTGCTCGCAGTGTTTCCAATTAGAAACAAATGCTACACATTTTTCCAGAGAAGCCCAAAAAAGGTGAAAAAAGGGTAAAGGCTATTTTAAGCAATAGTTTGAATGGTTTGAATATGATAAAGATAGAATGTTTTGTTATGTCCTGTTGAACATTCTGGAATTTCATCATCAGCTTTTAATGTTTTTAACCAATCATCAACCGTTGAGAAACCAGATTTCGCAACATAAAATGCTAAGTTATAGTGCTTTAAATTTGCTGGAGACGTTACGTTAAATGTTTTAGTAGTAAATTCTGTTCGTGAGTTGGAATCATTATATGTTTTGCAGACTTCAACAAACTCTTCGAATTTAATTATAAGATTAGCATCAGCATCATAACCCTTAATCTTGTAGTATGAGTATTGTGGATTTTCAAAGTCTGTAAGTATGAAAACATCGCCGTTTTTCTTAAGATAATTGAGGGCATTAGGGTCAATCTCGATTTCTAAAATATCTGAGTTACTATTTTCGCTCATACTGTTTTTCACCTATCTATCATTTAATTAATTACTTAATAGCATCATAATTTTAATAATAAACAGTATAGATAAACCCCCATTGTGTTAAGTGGTTATTAGCGCGGCGCGCTAGTTGTTAAGGCTGTTGAACATGTCTTGAGTAGTTGATTCTGGTAGCTTGAGTTCTAACTTTGCAACTTGAGAGAATAAGAAATTGGTAAATTCATTAGACAGGTCCATTATAGTTGTTGCTTCTTTTGGCTTCATTAATTCCCCGTCATCTACTCTGCTAATTTGAGTTTAAGAATTTTATGCTCAAAATCATTCGTTAATCTGTTACGCTCGGTTACTTGTCGCATCTTAGAACATCGATGTCAAGCATCCATGACACGGCTTGCTTTAGCGAGCTAGATAAAAGTCTTAAATCTGCATAGCGGTGAAATAGCCTATAGACAAAGACAATGGAAAAATATACGTTTAAAGTCTACGCTATTCATCCTGAAGAATACAGACTAAAATTCTATGAGTCTTTAAACAGAGAGAAAGAAAAGGGAAACATAGATTTTGTTACTAAATATCGAAGAAACAGGACCACCACCTGAATTAATCATAGACATTGTTACAATATCTACACAGTATATCCTTTTTGCCTTGCAGATTCTTTATGATCATTACAGGGAAAGCAAGAAAAAGAAAGGTAAAGTTATCATTCAGATAAATGGAGGATATTGACATAGCAGCCTAGTTGTCAACGATGCATAGTTTGATTCTGGATAGAACTTGAATGTGCGATTATCGTATCTGATGGTAAGGTGCTTTTTGACTATTTTTGAGTATTTTGTTCTTTTGAGCATTTCTGAAGTTTGGTCTCTTGCAGTTTGAACCAACGCTGAAGGAAGGTTCGGAATTGCTTCTCTCACTTGGCGATATGTTGCCTTGTTTAACTTGTATTTTTACTTGGGTCATATGTTTTGAGCTGTAGTCCAAAACTATCTGGCAGGCCTTGTTGAAAGCAACTGCTGTCTCCACAAGCGAGTTTTCAAAACGCAGCTTAACTTGGATAGTTCTGAACATATTTGACAAACCACAAGTTTTTGTATTTAAGTTTAATTTATAATCACGGCTTCAACGCAAAGTTAACTCTTCGTCGGTCAAAAAGGTTTAAATAAATACTGTCTCATTTCGTATATGCTTTAAGTTTAAAAACGGATGAAAATTTAACATGTCACAGGAATATCGCTATATACTTCGTATTGTGGGTACAGACGTTCAAGGTACCCTTAAGGCTTCTTACGCGGTAGCGCAAGTAAAAGGTGTAAGTATGAGCCTCTCAAACGCAATCCTGAAAAAGGCAGGAGTAAACCCTGACTTGCGAGTAGGCTTGTTAACAGAATCAGACATATCAAAAATAGAGGATGTTATTAAAGACCCAGCAAAATATAGCCTGCCAACTTGGCTTTTTAACAGGCGAAAAGATTCGGTAACAGGGAAAGACATGCACCTTTTAAGCGCTGACCTAGTTTTGAGGACAAAAATGGATATTGATGAAGCCAAAGAAATCAGGTCTTGGCGTGGATACCGTCATGCTTACGGCCTGAAAGTTCGTGGGCAAAGAACAAAAACCACTGGAAGAGCCGGCAAAGCCTTAGGAGTCAAAAAGAAGACTTTGCTGCAGAAGCCTGGTGGAGCACCAGCCGCTGAAGGGGGCAAATAAACATGGGAGATCCGAAGAAGCAGCGTAAGAAATTTGATACTCCCCGATTTCGATGGCGCAAAGACATTCTTCAAGAAGAGCTCAAACTAGTAGGTCAATATGGCTTAAGAAACAAGCATGAACTCTGGCGTCTTAAAACCATTCTGTCAAAAACCAGAGGCATCGCCCGATCACTTATCAGTAAAACTCCTGAAGAACGCACAAAAATGGAAAACGAGCAGCTTGCAAAACTCAAAAAACTAGGCATCCTACAAGAAACCGCCGTGTTGGACAACGTTTTAGACTTAACAATCGAGGATATCTTAGAACGCAGGCTTCAAACAATCGTTTTCCGAAAAGGTTTAGCAAGAACAATCTTCCAATCGCGCCAACTAATCACTCATGGACACGTAACTATCGATGGCCGCCGAGTAACAATTCCCGGCTACTTAGTGCCTAAAGCGGATGAAACAAAAGTTATCTATTCCCCAGAGAGTGCAGTTGCAAACCAGGCTCACCCCTTACGCGTCGGATTAACAGTCGTAGCTAAACAACCAGAAATCAGGCCGCCTGCCCGAGGCGGAAGAAGAGGCGGAAGAGGCGGTAGATTTTGAGCGCCAACAGCAAACGAAACGAGAAATGGGCAATCGTCCATATCTTCAGCTCCTACAATAACACGCTAATTCACATAACTGACATTTCAGGCGCAGAAACAATCGCTCGCACAAGCGGCGGCATGTTCGTGAAAGCTGATCGCATGGAATCATCACCGTACGCTGCTATGCGTGCAGCAACCGGCGCAGCTGAAGTGGCTCGGGATAAAGGAATAACAGCCATCCACATTAAGGTACGAGCGCCAGGCGGTTCGGGACCAAGAACTCCGGGGCCAGGTGCTCAAGCAGCCATACGCGCTCTTGCAAGGTTTGGTTTCCGTATTGAACGTATTGAAGAAGTTACACCTATTCCCCATGACGGCACGAGAAGGCCTGGTGGCAGAAGAGGAAGAAGAGTCTAATCTCAATTTCCCTTCTTTATTAACAGAAAAATTGAAATAATGCACCTATATCTTTATTGAACGCATTATTGGAGTGTCTTAGCAAGTGAAAATAGAAATCCTTGAAAAAAACGATAACAACCTCCGCATAATCGTCAGAGAAACGGATGTTCCGTTAATGAACGCTCTGCGTCGAATAGCACTTGCTGAGGTTCCCACCATGGCAATTGACGAAGTTGTCATGATAGAAAATTCCTCAATTTTGCAGGATGAAATAATTGCTCATCGGCTAGGGCTAACACCATTGAAAACTGACTTGGACAGTTACAATCTTCCTGAAGTATGCGAATGTAAAAGCGAATTCGGTTGCTCGCAATGCCGAGTGACGCTTACGCTGGATGCTGAAGCAAAGGAAGGAACAAGAACAGTTTATTCAGGCGAAATCGTGTCAGAAAACCCTGAAATAATCCCCGTGTCAGACAAGATCCCAATAGTAAAGCTGGCTAAAAACCAGAAATTAAAACTTGAAGCCTACGCCCGGCTCGGAAGAGGCAAAACTCACGCCAAGTGGCAGCCAGTTTCAATGTGCGCTTACAAGTATTTCCCACAGATAACCGTTCCAACAGAGAAATGTGAAGACTGCGCAAAATGCGTGGATATTTGCCCCAAGAAAGTGTTCGTCATTAAAGACGAGAAAGTTGATGTTAGAGACCTCTTAGCATGCAACCTTTGCATGGACTGTGTCGTAGCTTGCCCAAAAAAGCCGGCGCCGTTGAAGGTTGAATGGGAAAAGAATGCTTTCATAATGAACATTGAGTCAACGGGTGCGCTTCCTCCCGAACGTATCCTTAAAGAAGCCACCAAAACGTTAGGCAAAGAATTAAACGAAGTTGAAGAATTAGTAAAGGCTGAACAACAATGAGAGAAACCAAAACAACAAACCCAGAATTAATCCAGCTTATTCGCCTTTTAAAGAAAGAGAGCAGAGAAAAACAAGCAGGCATCTGGCTAGACGTAGCTGACCATTTATCCAAAACACGGAGTCAACGCATCTCAGTTAACCTGAGCAGGATAAATAGGAACACTAAAAGAAGCGATGTAGTAGTTGTTCCAGGCAAACTCTTGGGGTCAGGCAGCATAAACCATGCGGTAACAGTGGCGTCATTTGGTGCTTCTGAGAAAGCGAAGGCGAAACTTGTTGCTGCCAAAGCGAAATATCTTTCAATCCCTGAGCTCTTAGAGAAAAATCCAACTGGTGCAAAAGTAAAGATTATTCGGTGAAAAAAATGCAAGCAACAAAAAAAGCCCCTGTCACATTGGTAAACGCTGAAGGATTAATAGTTGGCAGAATGTGCAGTAAAGTTGCCAAAAGATTACTAAACGGAGAAGAAGTTATCATCCTTAACGCTGAAAAAGCCGTGTTCTCAGGCAAAAAGAAAAGCAAAGTTTTAGAAGCCCACGTCTTCCTTGAAGTTGGCGCTCCAATGCGTGGTCCATTCCATTACCGAAGACCCGACCGTTTCCTGCGAAAAGTCGTGAGAGGAATGGTTCCGTATAAGCAGCCGAAAGGCAAAAACGCCTATAAACGGCTCAAAGTATTTATGGGCATACCTCTTGAGCTTAAAGACCGAGAAATGATTACGTTCACAGAAGCTTCATCTGCCAATCTTAAAGGGCCACATTTCACCCTTGGAGAACTGGCAAAAGAAATTGGATGGAACGATAGGATGAAATAATTATGCCAGCAAAAAAAGTTTTAGTAGTTAGTGGAAAAAGAAAAACAGCAGTCGCCCGCGCCATAGTTAAACAGGGCGTAGGCAAAGTACGAATAAACATGACTCCAGTTGAAATTTACGAACCAGACATCGCTCGCGCAAAAATAATGGAGCCTCTTCTACAAGCAGGCGGAGACATCTGGCAGCAACTAGACATGGACGTTAAAACCAGCGGCGGAGGCTACATGGGACAGGCAGAAGCCGCGCGAATGGCGGTTGCGAATGCACTTCTCAAATGGACAAAAAGCACTCATTTACGCACAGTCTTTAGCGAATATGACAGAACAATGATTGCCGGAGACTCTCGAACTAAAGAAACCAAAAAGGTCGGCGGAGCAGGCGCAAGAGCAAAGGAACAGAAAAGTTACAGGTAAGGTGGAAAAAAACAAATGATTATTCCCGTAAGATGCTTCACTTGCGGCAAACTGGTTGGAGACCAATGGGACGAGTTCACAAGACGAATCAAAACAGGCGAGAACGCAAGCGACATCTTAGACAGCTTAGGCTTGAAACGTTACTGTTGCAGACGAATGCTGCTCTCGAACGTTGAAATAATAGATGAGGTTCTGCGCTTTTACGAAGAAGCAGAAAAAAGAAAAGAAGCACGCAACCTGTATTAGTTTATTTTTAAAAAAAATATCTAATGAGAATAAAGCTTCTCATATGGTCTTTTTGATACGGGCAGTATTTTCTTGAATTTGCCGCTTAGGATTTCTTTGGGGTCGGCGCCGAAGTGGCTGGCGTATTGCTTGACTAAGCCTTCAATTGTTTGGGTGTCTCGCTTGCCAATAGTCATTATTTTGGTTCCGTTCACGTGTTCAAGAATTTCGCCTCGCTCGTAGATTACGCCGCCATGCATTCCTGTGCCGACAAACCTTGCTCTGCAGCGTTCGCCTTCTTTTAGGTTTAAGCCTAAGATGAGGATTATTCCGCCTGCCATGTACTCAGCCAGAAAGTCGCCTGCCGTTTGTCCTATGACTATTTGGGGGATGTAGCGTTGGTACTCTTTCATGTGTATGCCAACTCTGTAGCCAACGTAGTCTCGGACGAAGATTTTTCCACCCCGCATCGAGTGTCCAGTTACGTCTCCAGCGTGGCCATTTATGATTATTTGTCCTTCATTCATTGTGTTGCCACAGCCGTCCTGTGCGTTGCCATGTATCACCAATTTGGGTCCATTCATGAAGGCGCCAAGGTCGTTTCCAGGCGTTCCGTAAACGTCAATTTGGATGTTTGTGTCCAGGTCAGTGCCAATGTATCGTTGCCCACAGACATTGTGTACTTCTATTCTTTCGGCGTCCCCGCAGATTGCCTGTCTTAGCAAGCAGTTTAAGTCTCTATAGTACAGTCCCTCTGCATCAATTTTCAGCACATTGCCTTCTTTTATTATTCGCGGAAGAAATTTCGCGTCGATTTCCACAACCGTTTTTTGTTCAAGCATGCTTTTACTCTCCTGCCATTTTTACGCCTAGAATCTTCAACTCAGTCCTCGTTAAGCCGACACCTCTAAGTGCTAATCGGTTGCCTCGCAAGCTTTCTATGGCGTTTATACCCATGCCGCCCATCATATCTTTAATCTCTAAACTCCAGCTTTGAAGCAAATTGACTAATCGCTTAGAAGCAATGTCGGGGTTGATGCGTTTGCTAATCCACGGGTCACTTGTCGCAATACCCCATGGGCATTTGCCAGTGTAGCAACGTTGACAAACAGTGCAGCCCATAGCTATCAAAGCGGCAGTTGCAATGTACACGGCGTCCGCTCCTAACGCTATAGCCTTAACCACATCAGCGCTGCTTCTGAAGCCGCCAGCCGCGACGACTGAAGCATTATTTCTGATGCCTTCCTCTCTGAGCCGCTGGTCTACTTGTGCAATGGCTAACTCGATGGGTATGCCTACGTTGTCTCTGATGACTTTGGGTGCTGCGCCAGTTGCGCCTCTGACACCGTCGAGGGCTATTATGTCTGCTCCAGCCCGCACCATACCGCTGGCGATAGCAGCCGCGTTGTGAACAGCTGCGATTTTCACTGAGATAGGCTTACTGTAGTTTGTGGCTTCTTTAAGCGCGTAAATTAACTGACGAAGGTCCTCAATTGAGTAGATGTCATGTTGCGGATAAGGTGAAAGCGCGTCTGTGCCTATCGGTATCATGCGTGTTTTAGCTACCTCTTTAGTTACTTTTTCGCCTGGCAAGTGTCC
>Ga0182027_10011259_pt1 | contig 12667 bp, 13 predicted proteins | sample 712E1DmetaG_FD_121300 | JGI IMG/M metagenome (GOLD analysis project Ga0182027, IMG submission 121300) | Permafrost microbial communities from Stordalen Mire, Sweden - 712E1D metaG (Illumina Assembly) | ecosystem: Environmental > Terrestrial > Soil > Wetlands > Permafrost | place: Sweden...
GCGGGCAAGATCCCTGTGCCAATGGTGCAGTACAGGCAGGACTCATCCTCCACTTCAAGGGAGGCGGGGGCCAGGTCGGGGTTGACTTTGAAGTCGTCGCTCATGTCAGGCCATCATCGTCCAGGAACAGGAAGGGGATGTCGCGGTCTTCGTCGCGGTCCTCGCGCTCGCCGATGTTGAGGCGGGGATCGTCATAGACGCCCCGCGGCATGGCCAGATTTAGGAACATCAAGGTGGCCAAGGTTGTGCCGGGATCCAGGGCCACGGCGACCTTAGGCGGGAAGACCCAGAGGTTCAGGACCCGGACTGGGCGCTGGCTGGTGATGAAATCCACCCCCAGAGCGGGAACCAGCCCCAGCTCGAGAAGGTGCGGATCCACGGTCAGCACGGCGACCGTGTCATCTGGAATCTCCAGGGCCAGGTCGAGCTCGATCTTGACCGGACCCCCATCGGGATCCGGGTTGAGCACCATGGGCCGGCGCGGGCCCAGCGGGATGATGTGCTGATCCACGATGCCATTGCGATGGTTGGAGAGATCGCGTATGTTAATCATGCTTGCATCGTATCCGCCGCCCCCAAGTGGTCAAGCTTTGTTATTTTTGATCTTCTATCGCCCGAAAATCGATGATCTGGCCCAAAACTAGACCGCCCTGGCTAGAGGGCGGCCCATTAATCGATTAGAGGACAGGAGCTAATTGGCCGCTACGACCGGCTTGGGCGCGCTCTTGTCGGGCACCAATAGGATGGCGAAGACCTTACCCTCCAAGACCGGCGAGCGCTCCATAGTGCCATGGCCTTCGATCTGCCCGGCAAAACGCATGAGCAGGTCGCGACCAAGGTCGGAATGGGCCATTTCCCGGCCGCGGAATTGGCAGGAGACCCGCACCCGATGACCGGCATCGAGGAAACTCGTGGCCTGGCGCACCTTGGTGCCCAGATCGCCGACGCCGATGGTCACCCGCACCTTGATCTCTTTGAGCTCGGTGGCGTGGGAGCTGCGCTTCTTCTCTCGCTCACGCTTGGTCTGCTCGTAATGGAAGTGTCCGTAGTCGATGATCCGGCACACCGGCGGTGTCGAGGTGGGGGCCACCTCCACCAGATCGAGCTCGCGATCGCTCGCTAGGGCTAGGGCGTCAGCCGTAAGCATGACCCCCAATTGCTTGCCGTCCTCGTCAATTACCCGGACCGATGTGGCACGGATCGCCTTGTTGATGCGTGGGTCAGGAATTGTCTTCTCCTTGTTGTTCTCCGCCATTTGCGGTGCTAAACGCTAGATTGGTCAACTCAGAGGCAATGTCAAGGTGTTGGAACGCTATGGCCAGTGTTTCTTTGCGCCCAGAGCTCACCCAGCCTCAATGGCACCCGAGTCAATCCGGCCACGCTGGCGTCCCCGCGAGAATTCTTGACAAGCGCGTCTCCCAGTTGAAAGTTGTCTTCGATAGAGCGTCCCACCAAACGAGGGCAACATGGCTTCCTACCGCAAGGCCGTTCTGATCTTGAGCACCGCCGGCGCGCCGCAGGTTTACCTTGGAGACAACGACGACGACACCGAAAACATCTTCAAGGCCATGATCGTCGATCACGATGCGGTCGAGACCACGGCTTTCTTCGTGTTCACCGACACTGCGCGCAATGAGATGCGCACGATCAACGCCCAGGTCGTCGACGGCCGCGAGGTCGCTTTCGTGGTCCGCCGGGACTCGGGCACGCTCTCGATCTTCCTTTTCGCCGACCCAGTGAGCGCGATGCGCTTTGCCCGCTCTTTTGGGCAGGGTGGCCTGGCTTGTGTGGAGGTGGCGCAGAATCGAGCTGGTTCGAGTCGGCTGTCTCATGTCGTGCCGGTGCGCAGTCGGTCGACCCGCCCGCCGGACAAAGATTTCTGCTGGCTCAACCCGGACACCGAGCTCCCTATCCCCGACATCCGCCCCCTGCGCGCCCCGGTGGGCATGTGCCTGCGCTGTATTGCGCGGCCCCTGGGCGATGATGCCGCCTCGCGCCTGTTGGGCTTATGTCCGCACTGCCGAAGTGCCTTGGCGCGCCTGGCAGAATGGCGAGCCAACGAGGGGCGAGTATGAGTGGGCCGCGGATCGACCGCCTCAGCGGGAACTATGCCTTCCTCTCCAATTTCGCGCCCATCCCTGGCGGAGTGGCCTACGAGGGCGTGCGCTATCCCACGGTAGAACATGCCTTCCAGGCAGCCAAAACAACCGATCCCGCGCAACGGGCAATGATTCTCGCTCTGCCCACGCCGGGACAGGCTAAACGGGCCGGGCGGACTGTGAGCCTGCGCCCCGATTGGGAGACCCGCAAGCTGTCGGTCATGGCTGCGCTGCTGCGTCAGAAGTTCGCGCGCGAGCCCTTCCGGGGGCTCTTGTTGGCTACCGGATCCGCCGAGCTCGTCGAGGGCAACACCTGGGGTGATCGCTTCTGGGGTGTGGATGGCAGCGGTGAGAACCATCTGGGTTTGCTCTTGATGGCTATTCGGTCCGAGTTGGCAAAGTAGGATCGGCTGATCATGCCAGACGAATCCTCCGCCCACATTCTCCAAGGCCTCCAAGTTGCGCTGAGTCGGTCGCTCTCGATCGAGGTGAGCGAGGCTGATCTCGGCGTCGCCCAGGACCTGGTCGGTGGCCCCGGCGTGGGGCCATGGCATCGTCGCCTGCGCCGGGCGCCGAGCACGACCGACCAACAAGCGGCAATCACCCACCGCGCCGCAATCATGGCCGCCGCGGCGATCATGGCCGCTGGCACCGGCCGCCAGGTGCATGTGGCCACCAACGAGGGTGAGCAGGCGGAGCGAGCTGTCGCCATCCTGGGTCCTGTTTTCGCCGCCTTTGGGCTGTCAGTCGGCTGCCTGCGCCACACGCAGAGCTATCGCTATGATCCGGATCTGGCGGCGCGCGTCTTGGGCCACACCGGCTTGCGCGCCTGCCACCGGCTGGAGGCGTCGGGCGCGGCGGTCGTATATGGCACCTTCACCGAATTCGGCTTTGACTGGCTGGCTCGCCAGATCCTCGTGCGCGACAACCCCGACGAGGCTGCCATGTATTCGGAATCCTTGGACCTCATCCTGGTCGAGGACGTTGATTCCTTTGTGAGCCAGGCCGCACCCCTGTCGATCAGCGATGAGAGCTTAGCGCAAGATCACAGGATCGAACTTACGCGCCTGTCGGCGCTGATTGCGCGGATGAGCGAGACGGCCGGCGACTTCGAGATCATCGACGCCTCCGATGCGCGCTATGCCGCCTGGTGCGACCGCGGCCTGGCGACGCTGGCGCAAGATTTCTCCGAGGAAGTCTGGGATCCGGATTCGACCTTGCGCGCGATGGCCGACGCGGCCCTGCTGGCCCAGCATGTCAGCGTGCGTGATCAAGATTATGCGGTGCGCGATGGCGAAGTGGTTCCCCGCTCGCCCGAGGGGCGCCTTTTTCCTGGTCGGCGTTTCCGCCATTACTTCCACGGCGCCCTCGAGGCCAAAGAGGGCTTGGACATCGCGCTTGAGGCGACCGAGCTCGCCGGGATCACGCCCGAAGCCTACTTGGATCTGTATCGGTCGGTGGCTGGGCTGATCGGATAAGAAGAAGTGCTGCCTCTTGACGAATGTGCTGATTCGGTCAGGATTAAGGCCGACCTATCCGCACCGTTAGAAGGCTCCAAATATGCTAGGTTTCCTGTCGCGCTTTGTTGATTCCAATGACCGCGAGCTGCGCCGCATCCAACCCCTGGTCGATCAGATCAATGAACTCGAGCCGGAGATGCAAGCCCGCTCCGACGCCGAGATCCGCGCTTTGGTAGACGAGATCCGGGCCGAGATAACACAAGCCGCGCAAGACGAACCCGAATCGGAGGAGGACAGAGCTCTGCCCCGCGAGCGGCAGCGAGAGCTGGCCAAGGAACACCGCAAGCGCGAGCACGACCGCTTACAAGCCGCCATGGACGAAGCTTTACCTGAGGTCTTCGCCGCGGCGCGCGAGGCCATGGTCCGCACCCTGGGCATGCGCCACTTCGACGTGCAGATGCTGGGCGGCATCACCCTCCACCAGGGCAAGATCGCCGAGATGCGCACCGGCGAGGGTAAGACCCTGGTGGCCCCGCTGGCCGCCGCCCTCAACGGGCTGACCGGCCGTGGGGTCCATGTGGTCACGGTCAACGACTATCTCGCTCGCCGTGATGCCCAGTGGATCGGGCCGATCTACCATTTCCTGGGTTTGTCGGTCGGCATCATCCTGGAGGGGGCCTCCTACTTGTTCGAGCCCGGTTTCCCCACCACCGACGAGCACCTGGTGGATCTGCGCCCATGCAGCCGCGCCGAGGCCTATGGCGCCGACATCACCTACGGCACCAACCACCATTTCGGCTTCGACTACCTGCGCGACAATATGGTGGACAATCTCGCCGCCCGAGTCCAGCGCGGCCGCTTCTTCGCCATCGTCGATGAGGTGGACAACATCCTCATCGACGAGGCGCGCACCCCGCTCATCATCAGCGGCGAAGCCGAGGAGGCTGCCGACAACTACGTCCGCTTCGCGGCCCTGGTGCCCCGTCTCACCGCCCGGCCCGAGGGAGCCGAAGAGGGCGGCGACTATTTCGTCGATCTCAAAGAGAAGGCGGTCTCGCCCACCGAGGAGGGGATCACCAAGATGGAGCGGCTCCTGGGCGTCAAGAACATGTACGACGAGGACCCGACCCTCGCGCGCTACTTCGAGTCGGCGCTCAAAGCCCACGCCCTCTTCAAACGCGACCGCGATTACATCATCAAGGAGGGCCGTGTCGTCATCGTGGACGAATTCACCGGCCGCCAGATGCCCGATCGCCGCTGGTCCGAAGGGTTGCATCAGGCGGTGGAGGCCAAAGAGCGCCTGGCTATCAAGCGCGAGTCGGTCACCATGGCCACCGTCACCTTCCAAAACTACTTCCGCACCTATGACAAACTCGCCGGCATGACCGGCACGGCCATGACCGAGGCCGAGGAGTTCCACAAGATCTACAAGATCGAAGTGGTGTCCATCCCCACCCACCAGCCCATGATCCGCGAGGACGCCTCCGATCTGATCTTTCGCACCCAGGCCGGCAAATTTGCCGCGCTCATTGAGGACATCGTGGAGATGCATGATCAGGGGCGACCGGTACTGGTGGGCACGGTCTCAGTGGAGAAGTCCGAACGCCTCTCGGAGCTGCTCAAGCGACGGGGAATCAAACATGAAGTCCTCAATGCCAAGTTCCACGAGAAAGAAGCGCCCATCGTGGCCCAGGCCGGACAAGTGGGTGCCGTGACGATCGCCACTAACATGGCCGGCCGCGGTACCGACATCATGCTCGGGGGCAATCCCGCAGGGTTAGCCTCTGAGGCCCTGCATAAACGCGGCCTGAATCCGGCGCAAGTCGACAAGGAGACCTACGAGGCGGAGCTGGTCAAGGCCAAGGCGATCTGCGAGGTTGAGCATAACAAGGTGGTCGAGGCCGGCGGCCTGCACATCATCGGCACCGAACGCCATGACTCCCGCCGCATCGACAACCAATTGCGTGGCCGCGCCGGCCGCCAGGGCGACCCGGGCTCGAGCCGCTTCTACCTCTCGCTCGACGACGATTTGATGAAGCGCTTCGCATCGGACCGGGTGGCCGGTTTGATGGAGCGCATGGGCATTGAAGAGGACATGGCCATCGAGTCAGGCATTGTGTCCAAGACTATCGAGAGTGCGCAAAGCAGAGTGGAAGGTTACAACTTCGACATCCGCAAGCACGTGGTCGAATACGACGACGTCATCAACAAGCAGCGCGAGACAGTTTATGAGGAGCGCGACAAGATCTTAGGGCAAGACGATATTGGCGACACAGTTGCCGATTTCATCGACGCCGAGATTGACGCCATCATCGAGCGCTTCCTGTTGCCCTCGGTGCCTCCGGCGGACTGGAACATGGCTGGGCTGCATGCGGCGATCATCGCGCTGGGGCTCGGCTCGGATGAATTGACCGAGGACGACCTCTGGGATCTCAAGAATGCTGAGGCCATCTCGCTTCACCTCAAGGACCTGGTGGCGGAGCGTCTCGAGTCGCGCGCGGCGGAGATCCCGGAGTGGCCGGCCGTCGAGCGGCTACTGCTTCTGCGGGCCATCGACATGGTCTGGGTCGAGCACCTCACCGCGCTCGACGAGATGCGGAGCGGCATCGGCCTGCGCGGCTTTGCTCAAGAGGATCCGCTCAACGCCTTCAAGAAGGAGGCCTACGGGCTGTACGTGGAGATGCAAGGCCTCATCCGCCACCAGTTCGCCGCAACCATCTTCCGCACCAACGTGGTCCGCGCTCCGGCACAGACCGGTAAAGAAGTCGTGCGCAACCCCGACGGCACCTTCCCCATGCCCGACTTGCGGGGCAAGATGCCGGGGGGCAAGAACTCCAGCGTGAACCCTGATGGCTCCAAACCCGGTTACTCGCCGTCCGGGGCGCGCATGGGGCGCAATGATGCCTGCTGGTGCGGCTCGGGCAAGAAGTACAAGCGCTGCCACGGGGTATAGGGCCAGATGAACTTAGAGGAAGGACATCTAGAGGTCGCCCGCATCGTCCTGGGCGAGCGCCTGGCGATCGATATCTCCGAGGGCGATGTGACCACCGCGATCAAGCTGTTGTCGCCGCCCAAATCTGAGTCCGGTTATCGAATGCTATGCTATCTTGAGTCACCGACCGACGGGCGCCCCGCTCGCGCCCACGCCGGTGAAGTGGTGGCCCTGGCCGCGGCGGCGGCGGCCAAGAGTCGGGCGGTCCACGTCGCGCTGGCCAATCAATCAGAAGCCGAGTATGCCATCGCCGCGCTGGGTCCGGTCTTCGCTGCTCTAGGTCTTTCCTCGGCTTGCCTGCGCCGTGAAGGCGGGGTCTTCTATGAGGCGCAGGCTCAACCCGCCGCTGACGACGCGTCCTCCCCGCCGGCCGAGCCGCACGAGTGCTCGCACGGGAAGGTCTTCGAGGCCCAGATCGTCTACGGGGCCATGCGCCAATTCTGCCTGAATACCCTCTCTTACGAGCTGGCCTTGGCGGGAGCCGATTGCGACTTGACCGAGGATGGGGCGATTTGTCCCTTTGATCTGATGCTGATCGAAGATGTCGGGATTTTCATGGCCGACGCGTCGCCTTTTACCTTGTGCAAAATCGGGCCCGACCAGAGTGAGCCCATCTATCATCTGGCCCAAGTGCTGTTCGCTAGGCAACTCATCGAGAGCGGCCCAGATGGCGAGGGCGACTACGCCATCTTGCGCGATCCCGAGGACAAGATCGAGCGTCTGGAATGGCTCGAGCACGGCCTCACGAATTTGTACGAGTGGCTCGACGACGAGGCGATCTACGATCCGGCCTCAGAACTGCGCGGCCTGGCCAACGCCGCCCTGGCGGCCTGGACGATTTATGTACGCGACCACGACTACTTCGTGCGCGATGGGCAGATTGTGCTGCTCGCCTACAATGGCGAAACCAGCGCCGGCCACCGCCATCCGACCGCCGAACTCTACGCTGCCCTGGCTGCCAAGGAGGGGCTCCGGGTGGAGCGCGCAACACTCGAGCTAGGGGCAATCAGCGCCGACGACTACCTGGCTCGCTACGCCGAGGTGGCCGGCGTCTTGATTTAAAGCAAGAGGCCCAAGGTTTATGCCTCAGGCCTCGGTTGCGCTAGGTTTGGGCTTATGGGTTAGAAGGCCACCCGCAGCTTCGAAGGCAGGTTGATCTCGCCGTCCCAGTATTGCGCGAACTTCCCGGCATCAGAGAAGATCTCGGTCAGACCCTCAACGCCTTGTCCGTTCCACAACTCGGTGATGAAGTCGTCCTGCGGCAGACGGACCGAATAGAACCAGACGGTGTCATTGAAGGACTGACCCAGATCGAAGTTGTGCTCGCAAGACCGCAGCAGGTGAGCAACCACCGCTGACATGTCTTGCTCCAGCTCTGCCTGAGAGTCATCTGCTGCAATGCCGCGGAGCAACCGCAGGTAGGACCGGGAGAAGTTGGTGTCGCGGTGGATGAGCAGCCGGATCGCGAACAGGATCAGGGACTCGGCATCCTGGCCGAAGGGGGTGGTGGCGTAAATCTGATTGGAGCGTAGCCGGTAGAGATACTTGTTGTCTTGCCCATCAGGGCCGGTCATTTCCACTAAGATGGCCGGGTCGGCCTGCTCCGCGAAATAGGAGATCTTGGCCGAGCCATCGAGCAGGTGGGCGATGGTGTTGGCGGCATTGCGGGCGAGCCTGGGGGTGTGGGCGGGAATGATTCCATTGGGATTGAATAGATCGATCGCGGCCTCATCTTGTAGATTGGACCAGCGCCCGGGCAGAGCAGGGCGGGGACGGGCGACGACCTCGAGGAAGGGCTGGACGGACAGGAGCTGCTTCATGGCGCTACACCTCTGCTGTTTGGAGGAACTTCTTGGCTCCTCTCTGCCCCTTATTCTATCTCCACTGGTCCCCGAACGCAAGCCTTGAATCTCTGAGCGGTCGGCCAAAGTGCGCCACTCAGAGATTCGTTCCTTATGGCGTCAGGCGATGGCGGTCGCGGGGGAACAGCGTGGTCTCGCGGATGTTGGCCGCACCCGTGAGCCTCGCGGTCCAGCGCTCCAGGCCGATAGCGAAGCCACCGTGGGGCGGCATACCGGCCGCGAATGCCTCCAGATACCCTTCCAGGCCGACGCTGGTCATGCCACGAGCCGACAGCGCCGCGAGATAGTCCTCGTAGCGATGCAGGCGCTGCCCGCCGGTGATGAGCTCGAGTCCTCTGAAGAGCAGGTCGAAGCTCGCCGAATAGGCCGAGCGGCCGGCCTGCGGCGCCGTGTAGAAGGGGCGCTTACTCATCGGGTAGCCGGTGACAAAAAGGAAGTCTGAGCCATAGTTCGCCTGCGCCCACTCGCCCAGCCAACGTTCGTGGGCCGGAGCCAAGTCGGGCTCACCCACGACTTTCTCCCCGGTGGCGGCCTCGATCATACCCTGGGCCACCACAAAGTCGATCTCGGGGATGACGGCGGGTACGGTCGGCAGGGTCAGACCCAGTAGTTTGACTGCTTCTGGCGCCCGGGCGCCGACGCCCGCGAGCATGCCGGCGACGGCCTCACGCGCCATGGCCATGACCTCGTGGTAGTCGGTGATGAAACCCATCTCGGCGTCCAGGGAGACGTACTCCGCGAGATGGCGCACGGTGTCGTGGGGCTCGGCCCGGAAGACCGGCGCGGTTTCATAGACCCGCTCGAAGACCCCGACCATGGTCTGCTTGTAGAACTGCGGGCTCTGGGCGAGGTAAGCCTCGGCGCCAAAGTAGTCCACCTTGAAGACGGAAGCCCCGGACTCGGTGGCCCCGCCCACAAGCTTGGGACTCATGATCTCGGTGAAACCAGCGGCATCGAGGGCCGCCCGGAAGCCGGCGACTGAAGCTGCGCTGATGGCAAAGGTCGCTTGCGCGCGTGGATGGCGCAGGCCGGTTGCGGCGTGGTCGAGAATGGTGGGCAGGCTCTCTTGTAGTACCGGGGCAGCCAGCGCGATCGTGGGGGCGCCTACCGGGACCGAGATGACCGTCAGGGTCGGCTCGACGAGCTCGACGCCGGCGGGCGCCTGGGCCGAAGCGACGACCCTGCCCTCGACCGACACCACGGTTTCAGGCAGCAGCGCCGCGAACTGAGCTGCAGCTTCACCGCTGGCCACTATCTGGGTGATGCCGGCCCGGTCGCGCACCAGGACAAAGGTCAGCTTGGACAGGGGCCGCTGATGATGTAGCCAGCCGGCGATGAGCACGTGCTCGCCGATATGGGCGCTTAGCTCGGAAGACAGAATCCGTTCCATAACACACCTCTCGATCGTTCTCGGGTGATCGAGCGGGCGGACCCGGGTCCGCGGTGCCACCGCTCTTTGCCGCTTGCGCGGCCTCGTCAATACCATCGGCTCAGGAGTGTCGTTCGTCGGATTCTTGACTGTCGCCTTCCCAGCTACCGGCGGCTCTCTGGTGTCTCGAGATCCCGACTACTGCTCCGTCTTGGCCAACCATGCGAGAAGGATTTCCCACATGGCTCATTATAGAGGAGTGTGCAGAACAGCGCAAGGGCCTCACGACCATTGCGCTGTTGGTTTCCATTTGACGCTCTGCTCAGAGTTAGGCCTCGTATGACTTGCCTGTGATCTGGGCCATCTTGGCAGCTTCATCCGGCGTGACATTGCGAGTGCCCCACTCGAGGACCTTCTCGATGGGGAAGATGCGAGTGCCTCCGCCGGCTCGCTGGATGACAAGCTGATTCCCGACACGCTTGGCGCTGGTCGCCCATTCGCCCAGCGTGTCATACTTTCCGATCGTGATCGAGACGTAGTAGAGCTTCATAGCATTCCCCTTTAATGAGCGCATGCCCCTTGCGCTGTTGGTTTTAGGGCTGAGCCCGGCCTCTAAGCTAAGCCTCGAGGGCCTGGCCTGTGATCTTGGCCATGTCGGCGGCCTCTTTCGGCGTGACGTTGCGCTTCCTCCACTCAAGGACCTGCTCGATGGGGAATACGCGAGTTTCCCCGCCAGCTTGCTTGAGAATGAGTTGGCTTCCGACGCGCCGGACACTTGTCACCCAGTCGCCTTGGATCCGATCATTTTTGGTCGTGATCATGACGTAATAGAGTTTCATGGCATTCCTTTCTTGCTGAGCACGCAGATGCGCTTTCCAAAGTATGGATGAGCGGGTGTAGTGTCAAGCTCTTGCTCTCGTGGCGTCTATCACCTCTTTTCCAATCCATGGGACTTCGTCGCGCGCCATCTTGCGCTCTGGCCGGAACTCCTCTACAATGGCCAATAGCGCCATATGGCGTCCAAGCATCCTCGAAGGAGTCCGTCTCATGGCCGCCATCACCGCCGAGACCGTCAAGACCTTGCGCGATCGTTCGGGTGCGGGAATCATGAAATGCAAGCGCGCCCTAGAGCAGACAGGTGGCGACTTGGCGGCCGCCGAGGAGGTCTTGCGGGCGCAGGGGCAGATCGACGCATCGGCGCGCGCTGGCCGCATGGCCCGTGAAGGCCAGGTCGGCGCCTACATCCATCCGGGTGGCCGGCTGGGCGCGATCGTCGAGATCAACTGCGAGACCGACTTTGTGGCCCGGGGCCCGGAGTTCGAGCGTCTGCTGCGCGATCTGGGCATGCAAGTCGTCGCCCTGGACCCGCTTTTTGCGAACATCAGCGATATCCCGCCCAAGGTCCTGCGCGCCAAGCGCGCCTCAGCACGCAAAGAGGCCGCCGCCTCTGGCAAGCCGGCGGCAATCCGCCGCCAGATAGTGGAAGGCCAGCTCAAGGCCTGGTATGCGCAAGTCGTGTTGACCGAGCAGCCTTTCCGCGACCAGGATCGGACTGTGGGGCAGATCATCTCGGATTTCGCCGCCAAGACCGGCGAGAATATCAAGGTCCGGCGCTTCTCCCGCTTTGAGCTGGGAGGCTGAAAAGGCCGGCCCCATCAACTAATGGAAACCCCAACCATGAAGATGGTTGGGGTTTCTTTAATGGCGGCTTAGACTCTCCCTTGCAAGATGGCCGAACGCAGATGGTCGATCTCCGCCTTGGCCTCCCGTAGGAAGGCCGTCAGCTCCTGGTTGAAAGTCGCTTCGGTCTCCACCAAAGCGCTCGCCCAGGGCTTCTGATGATATTGGTCGAGGGGCTCGCTCTGCTCGCGATGCTGCCAGACATGGACCTGGCCATCGGTGCGCATGATATAGTTGGCTAATGTGACATCCTCGCCGCTCAATTCGAGCCAGGCGGGAATCGCGTAAGCTTGCGCCTCACTCAGGTCCAGGGTAAGCAAGCTCGAGACCGTGAAGCTGGTCTTCTCAGAGACCTTGCCCGCCAGATGCCGGCTCAGCTCACCCAACCAGCGCGAGATCAGGGCTTCCAGGTCTGCAAGAAGGGACCGCACGACTTTTGTTGTGGCAACACCTGTAGATTCGCTGGCATCGGTGAGCACGAGATAATTCTCCTGCCGGGGATCCAGATGATAGTTCTCGCCATGAGAGACGATCGCTGAGGAGTCTTGCGGCAAGCGGATGGCATAGGCAGAGGATATCTCTCCCGCAAGGCCCAGCGTTCGAACGAGGTGGAATTCCGCCCAGATCAGAGGTAGGGGTTTTTGGGGATCAGGTGCCCAGTCCAGATGCGGCCACGGTGAGCGCTTCTTCTCCAGCGCCCAGGCGAGGTTGGCCGCGACGGCGCTCTTGCCGGCCCCGCCCTTGGTGGCGTGCACCACGATAGTCGAGTGATGGTTCTTGATGGCCTTGATGGACTTGGGCGAGAGGTGGCCTGGATTGGAATTCATTGCGCGATCATAGCTAATATCTCCGAATTTGGCAAGGGAAAACTCAGAACCCGACCGCTTTCGCGGTCGGGTTCTGTCGAAGACGCTCGCTCACGCGAGCAGATGTCCCGGTGAGGGGACGCTGTTCTGAGCTTAGGCGACAGGGCCCTCGTCGGACTCGTCTAGCTCGGGGGCGACCAGGTCGCCGGCGAAATCGACGCCGGAAGCCACCTGCAAGGCGGCCTCCTCGGGGGATTCTTCGACGAAGAAGGCCTCGCGCTTTTCCATGCCGGCCTTGACGATGCGCTCGTAGAGCTCCTGGCGGGCCGATTCGTCGAGCTTGCGGATGGCCGACATGAAGGCCACTTCGCCTTGCTCCTTGATCTCGACCATCTTGCC
>Ga0182027_10011260_pt1 | contig 12667 bp, 9 predicted proteins | sample 712E1DmetaG_FD_121300 | JGI IMG/M metagenome (GOLD analysis project Ga0182027, IMG submission 121300) | Permafrost microbial communities from Stordalen Mire, Sweden - 712E1D metaG (Illumina Assembly) | ecosystem: Environmental > Terrestrial > Soil > Wetlands > Permafrost | place: Sweden...
ATAATTCCAAAGTTTTTCGTGATCGGCAATCCCGAGGCCGCCGGCCAAGATCGCGGCCAAAGAAGTGGCGGCTAAAATATCATCTTGACTATCGGAAATTTTTACGCGCAAATAAGGATCAAATGTTTCGCCCTTATCTTTCATCACTGCGTAATAAATATTGCGCGCGGTTTCCGCATCGCCCAAGTGATTAAGCGCGATGCCAATATATAATTTATCTTTATCAGTCAAATTGGGCAACGCGGCAAAATTTTCCGCCTGCTGCAAAACCGGTTCGCCCAAACCCGCGAGCGCGAAGATAGCGACTCCGACTTGCTCTTGCGTGGAATCATCAGCCGATAAAATTTTGTAAAAATAATCGGTGAGCCGCACTTTGTCAAAATAAGCGCCCGCGATAAAAGCAACTTTGGCTGACAATTCAAAATCCGAACCGGCATAAGGCAATAAGGCGATGCCGCCATCGTCGGTCTGATACATGGCGCCACTGAAATTTTCAGTGTTATTATTTTTTTCGCCGAAATATTGTTCGATTAAAGCGCTGGAAAGCACGCGGGTTAATTTTTGATCAACGCGATCCCCGTCGGTACAAAAATAACAATAAGAAAGCTGATTGTAAAACCGACCTTGATTTTTATCGCTGAAAATTAAATCGGTCAAGCCGCTGTCGGCGCCGGCCGGTTTTAAATTTTCCACCAAGTCGTAAAAATTAGTTTTGGTTTCTTTGAAGCGCGTATCAAGCACGTTTATTTTTTCCAACATCGCGTCTTTATAAACGCCGGCAACGAGCGAAGTCGTAATCGCATGCTCGCCTAAGGTCAGCGGCGGCAAAGCGAAATATGTGGCGGCAAAAGCCACGCCAGAGGTAGCGGCAGAAAAATTCAAATCCGGCGCGTCCATTTTGAATTGCACTTTTTGATTATCTTTGAGCGCATCGCCATAGGCGCGCACTTTCACTTCCGGCTTATCAACCGTTAAATATTCTTTGGCAAAAGCTGTGGTGACGAAAGCCGGCAAGGAAGACGGCAAATCAATTACCGCGTCGCCGGCATAAAGATCACCGCCAAAAGCCTGCGCCGTCACACGCCAAGAAGTGATATTGTCGGGCAACTTGAAATCCGCGGTGGCCGTGCCGTCCGCGCCGGTAGTAAGATTAATAAATTCAGCCGTGTCCACAAAAAGCGAACGTACGCCGCCGCCTTTTTGGTTGTGGACATAAAATCCTTCCGCAAAAAATGTGTGATACGGCTCCACAGTCAAATTATAAACTTTGAAAGTGCCGCGCTTGTCTTCAATTTTAGTAATTTTTATTTTCTCGCCATTTTCGCCCAAAAGCCAATCGCCGACCTTGGCCGCGCCAATCATCTGCCATTGCCCGTTTAAGAAAACGCGATGAATCGGCGTGATTTTTAATTTATCATTAATCACTAAATATTCATTAACTTCGTGCGCAAAAGTTTGCGTGACTTTTTCCGGCGCATAGCTTTTGGCGGTTTCATCGGTGAAGGTTAAAACTTCATCGCCGATTTTCAAATCCTCAATATTTTTTGTGGAGTGATCGGCCAGCGTAATTTTTGTGCCGCCCAAGAAACAGCCGCCGCGCTCGGCGCCCTGACTGCCGACTTGCGGCATAGGATTAGAAATATAAGTCGTCAATTCGCCGGCATCTACTTGATTATTATACAAACCGGATATGGCATCAACGCTTTCCGGAAAAACCGCGTAATATGCTTCATCGACCAAATTCAAATTCACCGCCGCGGCCATCGGGAAACCGGTTTGGCTCGTCACTTTTATTTTTAATTTCACAACACCCGCGGGCTGATATTTTTTTTGATCCGGTGTCACTTCAACTTTTAATTCCCGGTCGGTTTTTTTGAACGGCACATATAATCCCGATGCCATGCCCGACCAATAATAACCGCTGTCCGGGCGATGATAGGTTTCGCCGTCAAAATAAACTCCCATCACATAAACGCCGGGCAAAAACCTCTCTTCAAAATTAAAATCATATTCGGAAGTAGAAGCAATCTGATAATCAACCAAGCCTTTGAATAAGCGATAATAAAGGAAGTGTCCGGAAGCGGCCGGCAGTAATGTTGATTTGTTGAAATACTGGATGTTAACCGGATCGCCGACGGAAAATTGCGTCACAGCCTGGTCTTTGAATTGCAAATTATAATTATCACTTTGCTCATCAAGATTATATGGGCTGAAATAAATATCATATCTTTCCGTTACTTCTTGGCCATTAGTATCTTTAACTGTCACGTCAGCTCGATAGCCGCGATCTTTTTTTACTGGAAAAGCATATTCAAAATGACCGGAGGCATCAGTGACGCCGGAATAGGTGGCAATAATTTTATCAACTTCATTATAGTTATAAGTTTTACGCACGACCTTATCAATGAAGTCGTAATAATTTCCGGTTTCCTCGGCCACATAACTGATTTCGGTCAAGGTTAATTTTACCGGCAAATTCGGCGCGGCTTCGTGTAAAAATTTATCCTCGGTGGCGCCAGAAACATTGGCCGCGGCAATGTCCACTTTTTTTACGTTCAATTGTAATTTTTCTTGGTTGTCTCCCGACTTATCAATTTCCCCTTGCGGCACGATGTGATAATTAAAAACCGTATAGCAAGCGTTGGCGGAAATATCCGCTTCTTCAGCCGCGGTCGGAGTAAAATACGTGCAGTTGCTGCCGTAATCGCCAGACACGGCTGGAGTAATAAAAGTTTTGGAAATGTTTCCTTGCGCATCGGTCTGCGATGCTGTATTGTCAAAAGAATTATTCAGCGATAAATTCGGCACGGCTGTGCCTTCAAAAAAACTGGCAGTAACTTTGACCGTCTGCTCGTCGCCGGCAAACAACGCCAGCTTGCTCGGAACAGCATCCAGTTTGTACGCCGGTTTTTTGTAATCTTCAATGCTGATGCCGCGGCTGCCGATCATTTTATCGTCGATAAAATATTGCAAATTATAATAGCCGGCTGACAATCGCCCGAAAGATATTTTTCCGGTAAAGGTGAAATTGGCGTCCAGCGTGGAAGTGGCGGTCAAAAGCGGAATCGGATCATTATAATAATCATAATAATTTTGCCAGCTGAATAGTTTTATTGTCACCTGCGAACTGGCCGCAGTTCCTTCGCGCGGTTTGAGATAGCCCCAATAGCTGGCCGTGTCGCCGACTTGATAAGTCAGGCGATCGGTATAAAAATAATACCAATAGTCTGAAGCGGAACTGAAAGGCGCGATGCCCGCGGGCGCGTAATTTTGATAATTAAAACTAAGCGGCACGATTGTTTTTTCTCCCGCATCAATCAACAAATAAATATGGTCGCTGGTGGTCGCCGCTGACAGCCAAGCAGTCGGCAAGACAGCCGTGCCATCGGCTCCCGTCACAGTTTGTTTGTCAGTGCCGATTACTTCCACCTTCGCTCCGGCGACCGGCGCTTTGGTTTTAATATTATTCAGCCAAACCAAAGTATTATTTTCCGTGACGGTGCTGTAATCAGTCAGATCGGAAACTTCCACAAAAGTTTGGATTAGCACGCCGTTGACATTAACTTGCGCGACGTAAAAACCTTTCGGCAATTTATCAGGAAAAACTAAATATTTATTATAACCGTAGGGCGAAAGCGGCACGGAAAAAGTGGAAACTTTTTTTAATTTTGCCACATCAGTGTTGTAAGTCGTGCGATTATACTGCGCCCAATATGGAACTTGTTGGGATTTATCCAGCGCGGCGATAAAATCATCCACGCCGGCAAAAGCGTAAACTTCCACCGGAAATTTATCTAAATTAATGTTGTATAAATTCACACCCAGCGCCGGCGCCCGTTCAGAATAAACTTCATTGAAATTATCTTGAAAATTAAATTCCGAATATTCACCTCGTAATTTTCCCGCCGGATCGGTTTCAAATTGGATGACAAAATTTTGCGCCAATTTTGAATCACTGTCTTTTACTTGCAAAATATCTTTATCAATGGTCACTTTATAAATCACACCGGCGTCCAATTTATCCGGCACAAAAACCAGCGTGCGCTTGTGAATTTCAAAATGCCCCTTCACTGCCGGCTCGATTTTAAAAGCCTGCTCGTAATTCAAAAAATTTTCATTAGAGAACGTCACTTCAATGCCGGCGTTGAGCGGCACGGCTGTGGCCTTATCAGCCGGTATAGAGTTCAAAACTTTAAAAATATCTTTTACTTGAAACGCCCAGGAATAATCACGCTCTTGCGTGACGCCAGAGGAATCAACAAAGGCGCTGGCGATTTTCAAATTATAAACTTTTTTTCCTTGCAAGATTTGGCGCGGCAAAATTTTGTAAGTATTATTATCAATTTTGGCCAGTGAAAAATCCGCGGCCGGCGTCAGAGTGATGCTTGCTTGCAAAGTTTTCTCGTCAATCGCCTCTTTACTTTTAATGATGAAAGCCGAATCGGCGCCAATGCCCAGACTATCGGAAATTGTGGCGGTGGCCGTAAAATTATCTTGCGCGTTGGCGGCATTGATAATCAGCGCGGAAATTTTCCCCCAAGGATTTTTTGCCGGCGGCGGATTTATCGGATGTAAATTCAGATAAGCCAAGCTCGCGCCCAAAAGCAAAACTAAGGCGATGGCCGGAATATAAACTTTCGGCTTCGTAATTAAAATTAATTTTCCGCCAATCGCCCTGATAAATTTTTTCGGAGAAATTTTTTCTTTCGACTCAACTTTATCCGGTTCGACCGGCTGATTTTTCACTTCGTCCTCCATAAATTTATAGATAATTTTAATTAATTATCGATTAGATTAAGCTGATTATTCCTTGATGAATTTAAGATTATTGGCCGACTCCAAAACTTCCAAAGACAATTCCACCGACGGATTCTGGCTTGCTTTTAAAAACACTCTGCCCGCAAACATTTTATTGAGCGGCGTCAAAAATTCATCACCCCAAGACGGAGAAAAAGTGTTAACACCGTCAAAGTCGACTTCAATTTTTTCCTCGGCCGGAATTTCTTTCAGGCTCGGCAAAAAAGCCGCGTAAGCCTCTTTGCCCGATTGCCGGGAAGTTAAAATGCCGCCGAATTTTTTTAATTCAATTTTCATATTTAAAATTTTATCAAAACCAAACAGCCTTGATTTTTATTAATGGTTTTTTTTATTTTTAGCTCGGAACTGTAGCCGGAAATGGTCAATTCGGCTTCGCCGCTTTGAAAAAACAGGTCAATCGGCGTCTGTTCCATTATTTTTCTGACGAATTTCAAACCATTGCCGCGGCTTTCCGGCGCTCGGCCGGAAACAACTTTGGTGAAGGCTGTCCGCACGGCTTCTTCGTCGGTGCTTAATTCCGGCACGGCTCTTTTTAAAGTTTTTAAAACGCCTTGCCCGCGATCGGCTAAAACGATTTCTCTTTTGGCGATATTAAAACAAAAAAATATTCCGGGGATATCCGGCCAGCTGCCGACGTTGTGATCAAAAGAATTGTTCCCGATCTCGCCGACCATCGCCACGACAAGAGAAAATATCGGCTTATCGCCGAAAGTTTTTACGAGCTCGTTTCTCAATCTTGGCAAGCGCGCCTGAAAAACAGAGCTGTTTTGGCAATAAACAAAGTCTGGCGGATTTTTTGGCTTCGTGCTCTTGCTCCATTTCCTAGCAAAAACAAAAGCATTATTTTTTATAAAATCTTCCAATTGTGCCAAAGAATAAAAACGATATTTATTGTCCGGATCAATGTTGGGAACCAGCTTCCCGCTTTCGCCCCATTTTCTCAGCGTCAAAGCGGAAACACCGAGCATCTTGGCCGCCTCACTTATTTTTAAATTATTATTTGTCATATACATTATAATATCATATCAACAAACATTAGTCAATAATTTATTTAAACATTAATAGTTTTTTGATATATTTTCTTTAAAATTAGCTATTTTATATAATATACCTTTATACTAAAATATTTTTTAATGAATATTATTTTTCAGGCGTTGCGCCTACTTATTAGTCTTCGCCCCGCAAGCATTGACATTTTTTAAATTTTATGATATCATTTTTACATCAATGTTACCGGAGCAAATCGCACGGCTAACAGTGTTCGTTCCACCACAGCCGACCTAGAAACAGACAGCGCTGAAAAAGCCTGCTGGAGTTCGGGCGGCAAAAAGAAAGGTGTTTGTATGAATGTAGCATCCGCGCGTGTATATTTTCATGTCGGGAAAGTTGTTGGTCTTGAGGGTCACGAATTTTTACACTGCCACAGATTCAAGGATGTAAATCTAAACTGGGAGGGTGATTATTTCTATATTGATTACGAAAAAATCCAAATGGATATTCTGCAGGAACTGATTGGCGCCGGGGCTCTTGCATACTTTTCCCATCTTAGTAATTTTCCAGGCTTTCCCTTTCGCGAACAAGGAGTTTACACTCTTGGTACAGCAGAAGCCGTTCTTGATCAAGCCAAAGTTAGTGGAAATTATGAGCTAAGAATACAGGCGCAAACAATCGAAGATTTGGAAAACATTTATCGGGCTATAAGGACCGGCTCAATTCGACCCGAGCCGGAGAGAAGCTTTGAAGCCGATCAAGGCGGCAAATCCGTGGAAAAACTTGAGCAGGAGTTGGGTCTTGCCAAACTTCGTATCAAGGAGTTGGAAAAAATACAATCTTCAGTGCGTATGCTCCTTGTTGATCTTCATGGCTCGGTTGATGGAGGGTGGCCGCTATGCTGGAAAAAATCGATAAAAACGGCGGCAGTGAAAATTCTTAAAGTGTTGTAAGTTGGTTTTTAATGGGGTGCGGCAAAAAAGCCGCGCCCCTCTTTATTTTATAAAGTCCTCGCGGGCTTTTTTTGTTTGACCATAAATTTTACAGTTGATACAATAAATATATATGGAACAAAACGGAATTTTATTTTTGAAGCAAGCGCCCGTGCCGCTGAAATTTGGCACGAGCGGTTTGCGCGCGCCGGCAGCGGATTTGACGGATTTGGAGTGTTATCTGAATATCTGCGGATTTATTGACTTTTTGAAGAATACTGCGGCCGAGAACGGTGGAATTCAGGACGGTGCGGAAATTTATTTGGCTGGTGATTATCGGCCGAGCACGCCGCGAATTATGAAAGCGATTGGCAAAGCGATTGAAGATTCGGGCTGTAAAATTAAAAATTGCGGCAATATGCCGACACCGGCCGTGGTTTTTTGCGGAATGAAAAATAATTGCGCCAGCATTATGGTGACAGGCAGCCATATTCCGGAAAACATGAATGGCATCAAGCCAAACAAAACCGTCGGCGAAGTTTTAAAAGCGGATGAGGCAAAAATAATCGAATTTATCGCCGCGGCCAGAGAAAAAATTTACGCGACGCTAGGTTCGACTGAATGTTTGTTTGATGAAAACGGAATGCTCATCAATGATTTTTCTTTGCCGGAAATCGACCCAAATCAAACCGAAATTTATATCCAAAGATACACTGATATTTTTCCAGCCGATTGTTTGCAAAATAAAAAAATCGTCGTCTATCAGCATTCCTCAGTCGGGCGCGATATCGTCACAGGAATTTTCAAGCGCTTGGGCGCGGATATTATTATCGAAGGTCGGACGGAAAATTTTGTCGCCGTTGACACCGAAGCTTTGAAAGAAAGCGATTTGAATTTAATGAAAGAATGGGCGGAAAAATATCAACCGTTCGCTTTGATCTCTTTTGACGGCGATTGCGATCGACCCTGGCTATCCAATGAGCGCGGCGAATTTTTATCCGGTGACTTGCTCGGCGCACTGACAATTTTGCAATTAAAAGCCGATTTTGGCGCCGTACCTATTACCGCCAGCGATGCGGTTGATGAAATTTTAGCCGATAAAATAAAATTAAAGAAAACAAAAATCGGTTCGCCATATGTTGTTAAAGCGATGATGGATGCGGCCGAATCTGGCTATCAAAAAATTGCCGGCTGGGAGGTTAATGGCGGCTTTTTAACTTACTCCGATTTTGACATATATAATAAGAAGCTCACCGCACTGCCAACCCGCGACGCGGTTTTACCTTTGCTTTGCGTAATTCTTTCCGCCATTGAAAAAAACACCACGCTCGGTGAAATTATGAATAATTTGCCGCCAAGATTTACGAGCAGCAGTAAATTGCCGGAGTTTCCCAATGACATTGCCGCAAAAATAATAAAAAAATATTCGCCGGCTGACAGCGAGATTGATAAAATTGAATTTCGTCCGGAAGAAATTTTAATCACACGCAAAGATGGCACTCAAGAAGTATTAAAAAATGATTCTGATTTTGGCCGCGAATGGCAGGCTTTAAAAAATAATTTAGAGGAAAAATATTTATCGCCATCAGGCATCGCCAAAATTTCCTATTTTATTTATACCGACGGCATGCGGATTGGCACGGAAAATAAAGAAATTATCCATTTGCGCGAATCAAACAACGCCCCCGAACTGCGCTGTTATGCCGTTGCCGATTCACTGGAACGCGCCAAGGAATTAGTGCAAATAGTTTTGACAAAAATTGTTCCGGAATTAAAAAATGATTTGGTCTAAATTTATTCTTTTATTGTGGCAAGGTTTGAAAGTTGAGAAGAAAAAGCGTATAATGAAATTTAAGGAGCAATTAAACGTTAATCTTGACTTGCTCAATTAATTCAATTACAATACAAAATTAACACACCCCGTCTCGCGCGGCGCGAGCCACCCCTCTCGAGAGGGGAATTTAAAATTATGCGTCATCATTGGCAAAGATACAAACCAAAAGAAGAAGTTAAAGAATATGTGGCAAATGAAAAAATCCGCGTGCCGGAAGTCTTTTTGATTAACGACGAAGGCGTCATAATCGGTCCGACGCCAACGCCGGTCGCTTTGAAAATGGCGCAAGATGCGGATTTGGATTTGGCAATTATGAACCCGAAAGCTGTTCCGCCGATTGCTAAAATGGTTAATCTTGGCCAATTAAAATACGAATCCGAGAAAAAAGCCCATCGCCAGAAAGTCGCTCAGAAAAAAATTGATACCAAGGAAATCCGCCTTTCCGTCCGCATCGGCGAGCACGATTTCAATTTTCGACTTGCCCAGGCGGAAAAATTCCTCCGTGATGGCGATAAAATCAAATTGGAAATTGTAATTAAGGGCCGCGAACGCCAGCATCCGGAGAAGGCCGAAGAAATGATCTACAAATTTATCGATAAATTAAAGGCGATTGCCGATATGAATGTGGCGCCAGAGCAAGTATTGACAAAAATGGGCGGAAGGTTTAATATTATCTTAACGAATAAAAAGTAATCTCATCAGGTTTACCGCCTGATTTTTATATTCTACTAAAATTTTAATCACATATGCCGAAAATCAAAACCCACAAAGCGACTGCCAAAAGATATAAGGTTACCAAAAAAGGTCTAATCAGCAAGAGAAAAGCCGGGCAGGACCATTTTAACGCCAGAGAATCAGGCAACACCGGCACAATCAAACGCCGTGATGTTAAGGTTCATAAAACAGAAACTCGCAATATTCAGAGCTTCATTCCTTATAATTAAAATTAGTTTGTAAATACTATGCCCAGAGTCAAGAGAGGTACAATTCACGTCAAGAAAAGAAAAAAACTTTTCAAAAAGACCAAAGGTTTCAAATGGAACCGCAAAAATACTATCCGCACCGGCGCGACCGCGGCTGTTAAGGCTGGCGTCCACGCTTACATGGATCGCAAAAAGAAAAAGCGCACTGCTCGTTATCTTTGGCAGATTAAGATTGGAATTGCCGTAAAAGAATTGGGCATGTCTTACTCCAAATTCATTGGCGCTTTAAAAGTTGCTAAAATTGATTTAGATAGAAAAGTTTTGGCTGACTTAGCTGAACACAATCCGGAAATCTTCGCTAAAATTGTTGAAGCTGTAAAAAAATAATATTGCAGATATAAATCCACCCCTCTCGAGGAAGGGACTTAATACATTCGCGTCTATTTGCGGCATTCGCACGCATTCGCGGATTAGCATCACGTATAATGTTTTTACTTAAAATACTCCAACTCGTCACCGCCGTTTTGCTGATGCTTGGCATCTTATTGCAAAACAAAGGCGCTTCTTTATCCGGAATCTTCGGCGGTTCGGGCAATGTTTATCTTTCCAAGCGCGGTTTTGATAAAGTTCTCTTCTACGGCTCCATTGTAATGGCAGTCGTCTTCTTCGTGGTCTCTCTTATAATCTTCCTGATTTAATCCCATTTTTTCTTCTCAAATAAAAGTTCGGACCAAAAAAAGCCTGTTTTTTATAAATCCGAAATACGAAATCCTAAACTCTAAACAAATCCAAAATACTAAATTATAAATTCAAAACGGTCGGAACCGCGTAATTCATGCCCTTTTTTCGTTGCGATTTGTTTTGAATTTATTGCTTTGAATTTTGAGCTTGTTTAGAGTTTAGTGCTTAGGATTTAGGATTTAATCTTCATGGGTCTCACAAATAACAAAAGAATCCCCTTTCTATCGCGGGTCAGAAATTTTTTTTCCGGCTCCCTGTTTTTTGTTAAAAAAATATTTTCCGGCAAGCCAAAAAATATTTCCGCCGTTGATTTGGATAAAAAATTAGTTTACTCTTTGTCTAAATCAAAAATTCCCAAATTTTCGCAATTGAAATATTTGGGCAAGACCCTGAATAAAGAAGAATCGCGGTTAATCAATTTTTTAATTTTCATTATCATCATAAATTTGGGCTGGCTTGGTTTTAATGCCGCCCAGCAGCACTTAAAAGTGGTGCCGGCATCCGGCGGCCAATACGTTGAAGCCGTAATCGGCAATCCGGCGCATATCAATCCGCTTTATTCTTCGCTCTCGGAAGCGGACAGCGATATCAGCCGTTTGGTTTATTCCTCACTTTTCAAATACGACGGCAACGGAAGCTTGGTTGGAGATTTGGCGGAAAGCTATTCGGTCAGCCCGGATGGCAAAACCTACACTATTAAAATTAGGGGCGACGCTCGCTGGCAGAACGGCGACAAATTGACTGCCGACGACGTGGTTTTTACTTTTAATGACCTTGTTGGTCCGGCCTTCAATTCTCCGCTGCGCGCCAGTTTTGCCGGTGTTGACGTCAGTAAGACCGATGAGCAAACCGTTGTTTTTACTTTGTCAGAAAGCTATTCGCCGTTCCTGGGCTTGTTGACTTTCGGCATTCTGCCGCAATCAGTTTGGGGACAGATTGATCCGGCTTCCGCGCCGATTGCCGTCGCAAATTTGAAACCTCTCGGTTCCGGCCCGTACGAATTCAAATCTTTGACCAAGGATAGCGCCGGCGATATCAAAACCTATACCGTCACAGCTAACCAAAACTATTACGGCCAAAAAACTTTCTTAAAAAATATTATTTTTAAATTTTACGGCGGCGCGGAAGAGGCAATCGGCGCCCTGAACGACAACAGTGTTGACGGCCTGGGAAATTTATCGCCCGATGACCGAACGAATTTAATTGCCAAAAATTCTTTGAATTTCAATCAACTGGCTTTGCCGCGCTTGAAAGCCGTCTTTTTCAATCAAAGCAAAAATGCTTTATTAAAAGACGTTAAAGTTCGACAGGCATTATCTTTCGCCACACCAAAGCAGCAAATCATCGATCAAGCGGAAGCAGGCAACGCCAAAATTGCCGACGGTCCGATTCCGGACAACAGTTATGCTTTTAACGCCGGCATTGAAAAATATAGTTTTGATCAAGCCCGCGCCGCCTCGCTTTTAGATTCAGCGGGCTGGAAAAAATTTACAATCAGCGCCGATGATTTTGCCACCATCAAAACCAAAAGCGCTTCGAGCACCGCGATTTTGAACAATGACGAAAAAAATGAATTGATTTTAGGTCCGGGCACTTGGCTTTACCAAGAACAGGCCACGGCTAAAACTGCCGTAAAACCAAAAAAACCGGCGCCGGTGGTGCTAAATTATTTGATAATAAATTTGACAATCATTGACGATGCGGAAAATAATCAAATCGCCAATATCATTAAAACAAGCTGGGAAAAAATCGGCGTAAAAGTTATCATCACGCCAGTCGCCCTCTCTGATATTCAAAATAGCGCCATCAAACCAAAAAATTACGAAGCGCTTTTGTTCACCGAACAAATCGGCAACGATCCGGATGTCTATGTTTTCTGGGATTCGACGCAAGCCGGAACCAATGGCTTGAATTTAGCCAACTATAAAAATGAAGGAGTTGATAAGGTTTTAGAAGATGGCCGCACCAACACCGATCAAGCCAAGCGCCTCGCCGATTATCAGCAATTTCAAGCATTATTATCTGCCGATGCTCCAGCCGTTTTCCTTTTTTCGCCAAATTATACATACGTACAAAATAAAAAGCTCAAAGGCTTCGCGACCAAAAGCATCGCCACGCCAGCTGACCGTTTTTCTGACATTGCCAATTGGTATGTGAAGACGGGCGAGAAGTTGGAATGGTAAAACATGATGCGAATCCGCAAATGAGCGCGAATGCCGCAAATAAATGCGAATATTAAAGTCCCCTCCTTGGGAGGGGTGGCTCGCGCCTCGCGAGACGGGGAGGGTCTATTCCCGACATTATTATTTTGTCATCCCGGGTGTAATACTAAAAAATGTGGGCTGAAAACCTTGCCTTAATGCTAATTTTAGATATAAAATAGCAAAGTATTCAAAACGTTTTGTAATCTAAGGTTTAATATGAAAAAA
>Ga0182027_10011261_pt1 | contig 12666 bp, 13 predicted proteins | sample 712E1DmetaG_FD_121300 | JGI IMG/M metagenome (GOLD analysis project Ga0182027, IMG submission 121300) | Permafrost microbial communities from Stordalen Mire, Sweden - 712E1D metaG (Illumina Assembly) | ecosystem: Environmental > Terrestrial > Soil > Wetlands > Permafrost | place: Sweden...
GCTGGTTTGTGCCCCATCAGGCATTAGCAACCTCGGACGAGGCCATGAACCACGTCAGCCACGCCGACACCACGATCGCCCGGGCCGCACCGGATCCGGCGAAGTGAGGCAGCCTGAGTACGAGTATTCCATCCGAACGGTTCAGGTGCCGGAGTGGGTGAAACGCGCCGTAGATGACTGGACACAGGTTGCGGGGATAACGACCGGCTTCATCTTTCGCGCTGTGAGCAGAAACGGCAAGCTCTGGGGGGACCACATCACACCCAAAGCCATATGGCACGTGGTGAAAGGTGCGGCCCGGCAAGTCGGAATCGCGAACCTCGCTCCCCATGACCTCCGCCGCAGTTGTGCCCGCCTCTGTCATCTCGCCGGAGGAGAACTGGAGCAGATCCAGTTTCTGCTCGGGCATGTCTCAGTCCAGACGACCGAGCGGTATCTTGGCTGCAAGCAAAGACTACGCAATGTGGTTAACGACGGAATCGATCTGGCAGAAGCGTGATCGGGGGCTCGGGTCACCCAAGCGGACCTCTGGCCCGCGAAGGACCGTTCCTCACCAGCGCACGGGTCCGGCCGGAAGATGTCCGATAATCTAAGGTCATGAGCGTCTTCTACCGCTTCACCACCCTGGATGACGCATATGCCTTCCTGTTGGAGGCCAAGGGACTCCCGTCGGTTGCCACCGCAAAGCCGCGACTGCAGCGGTATGTGCGCGCCTGCGTCCTCCTAAGCTGGATCGGGCTTGAGGAGGGCCTCGACTGCACTGTAGACCTGTTGAACCGAGGGGGGCGAAGCCTAGGACCCTTGCCACGCCCTTTGAAGCCACGATTGTCGGCGCTGATGAAGGCGCTATCACGGTCGCCGATCGACGACGTCGCGTTCACAGTGCTGCGGAAGATCAGAAATGGGCTGACGCATCCGCGAGCCGCTGTAGATGAGCCGGAACTGGCTATTGAGCAGGCAGAGAGAACGTTTAACTTCTGCATGGCCACAGTCCGCGCGCTCTTCCCACTCCCAGTAGCCTCCCAGTTCTGATCAGCTTCGATCTAAATGAGCGGACCCGCGTGAGCGGAACACCAGCGGACTTGAGGCCAACAACATCGCCGGTGTAAGAATCCCGGCCAACTTCCGGATGGCGCGTCATCCAGGGGCGGTCCGGAAGCAATTCCCAGAAGCCGACTTGGGGACAACGGGCAAAAATCACTTCAACGAGTAGCGTTATACGTCAAGGTGACCCACAAACACCCCCCCGGATAGGCCGTCTTTCAAGATCTGCCCGTCCTGCTGATGTCGGACCGGCGGAAACCGAGCACTACGCGGCAGGATCAGACCGACGACCGAACGCGCCAAAGAGGCCTTTGCGTCGTAGGTTCTGGCCAAGCCAGTCACGCTTCAATTGCCGCACCTGTTCGGGACCGAATGCCGTACCGTGGGCAATGGAGTTTCGTATCTTTCTCATCTGTTCGTTGGCATCAGCTAGCGCACGTGTGTCGATACCCTGCTCTCTAAGGCGCACATGAAGCCAATGGCTTCGGTTGCGGAGCGCCTCGGTGAGTTCGGCAAAGCCTAGCCCTCGACCGCCCACCTGCTGCTGGCACCCCATCACCAACTCCTCGGACTGCTTTTCAAAAGCAAACGCGATCTCCAACAGCACCAAACCGGGATTCGGGAGACCCGGAACCCGCGCAAGATACTCGGCCGCAACCAAGTGTTGTCGCGTCGCCGCTCCCAAGGAGTAGAACAACGCTTCGCCCAATGAATCAACCAATGCCGATTCGCATTCATCCACATCAACGGCCGCCCGCTCGGTGCGCTGACGGACCGCCTTCCCGAGTTCATCCACGCGCCTCTGGAGTTCCTGAAGCGTATCGGTCTGTGCGCGCGCTTGGGCCAGTTCCCACAACGCACTACGGAGCGCGACAACATCGACAACGTTACTCATGCGTTCCCCAAATGCTCCGCTTGGGCCGGGTGACCAGAGAATCTTCTCGGGTTTCAAGTCGGCCTCGGTTATGAGTGGTTCTCCGGGTGGGAAGAGTTCTGGTGCGGCGGATACCCCAGCTGCCAGCAAGGAAAAGTGCAGTAAGGGCATCTCGGCTTCGAAAAGTTCTAGCAAATCAGGTGTCGTGAACTTGAGGCTCAAGCACCGGCCGATATACGCCGCCAAGAAAAGACACTCCGTCGACATCTCACTGATACCGCAGCTAGAGGCCTCAACATCGGCGCCGACGTTGCACTTCTCGAGCAAACGAAAAGCCCGATCATACCTGACGAAGAATGCATCGGCCTCGGGCAGGTCCGCAGTATCATCTACGCGTTCCGAGAACGCCAGAGTTGCACCAACCCGCTGCAAATGCTGTTTGGCTTTCTCTCGGAGTTCTTCATCGAACAACACAGCAAAAGTTCGGTCCAGCACGGTGCCCTCAGGCGAGTATTCCGTCTGGCGAAGTGCTGCCAATTCGACCAGGCCCGGGCTGGGGGTTCCGGATTCGAGTAGGGTGCGAACGCCGGCGGGGGCATCATGTCGAATGGCATCCCATAAAGCTTCGAACTGGTCGATGTACCCATTCTGCTTTAACACGTCCAGGCCTCTCATCAGACGATTCGAGAACTGCACACCTAGGTTAGCTTCGCGCATACATCAAACTTAACCTAAGAGCTAGCTACGCCTGGAAACACCTAGCTGGTTGACCACCCGGTAACAGCCCACATGAGCGTGTAGTCGGCAAACCGCCGAAGTGGCGGGACCGAACTCCCTCGAAACGGCGTTCGAGGAACTTGGCCGGGTCAGGAACGAGAAGTCGTTTTCAGTCCTTCTATTCGCCTTCCACTGCCACTTGGCCGCGTCAAATCGTGAGGGATGCCAATCGGCGGCGACAACACTTCGAGTTGGCTGGATCAACAATGCATATGCATGGGTGTTGCTCGCTCTTGGCCAGGTGGACGCCACTTGCTTTCCCGCCGCGCCTGAGCCATGAATATGAGGGCCGCAGTGCTCCCGCGGCGGAAGAACTATCCATGGCCAGCGATTCACGGGATTCAATGATCCGGCTCGGCAAGGCCGCCGTTACTGTTCAGCGTGGCGCGGAAATCTCGCGCTTCGAGGTGCGCACCGCGTCGCTCATCCTGGTCCCAGGCCGGCGGCCAGTCCATCTCGGGCTGGAAGGTGGGAGCGGGTCGGTGACCCTCGAACTCTCCCGCATCGCCTTTTGGCGGCTGACAGCCGAGTTTCACGAGCAGTCGATCACCGCCGATGGTGTTGCCCCCAAGCGGCGCACGCGCCGGAAACGACCATGATCAGCCCCAGCCATCTCAGCCCTGGAAGCCCGGCGCGCTCGCGCGGCGGCGCGAGCGCGGAGCATACGCTGGCCGAGCGAATCAACGAAGATCCGGCCGTCCTCGGACTGGGCGACCTGGATCTCAAACGCGCGTCCTGGCGCTCCCGCCAAATCAGCCTTCTTCTCGCAAGTTCCGCCCAGTCGGTCCTCTTCGTCGTAGAGCTGCAGCTTGGCCCCACCGACGACCGCCACGTTATGCGGGTTGTGGAGCGGTGGTCAACGGAACGCAAGCGTCAAAGAATGAATCGTTGCTCCGCCGTGCTCGTGGCCGAGGAGATCGCTCCCCGCTACGTGAACATCCTAGAGCTGATCAGTCGAGCCGTCCCACTGCTGGCCCTCGAAATGGAGCCATCTGAGGCCACAGAGGGCACTCCGCTGCGATTCAGGCCTGTCGGGCTACGCTGATTCGCGACGCCAGGGAGACCGACCCACAGCTTAACCGGATGGGCCGACGACGCTATTCGCTCGAGCCGCCGGGCATCCAGGCAGTTTGGCTTTGCTTATTCCGGTCGCCGATCAGTGATAGACTCCTTAGATTCAATTGTTTTCAGGGCGGATGATCGAATCGTTAGCCGCCCTCAAGACGTCCAAAAGGATGTGAACGCTCTGCCGGAACTTGAGTTTTACTCATCTCCCGTCCAGGTATTGCCGATATGCAAGGTGGCTTGATCACGTTTGCTGCTTGAGGATTGTGTCGATGAAGACCACAACTCAAACGGACCGCGCACGTGTGGTGCGCCCGACCTCAAACACTGCGGATCCGCTGCGGACCGCGAACCTGTCCCTCAAGAGCGCCGAGCGCGCACTTAAGCGTCAACTGCCCGCCGTGCAGCGCGAGGTGCAGCGTATCGAGGCAGCCAAGGCTGTTTCGCAGGCAGCTTTGAATTTCAGGTTCGATTTCTGACGGCCGAATCGTGGAGCAAATTGGCCCGGACGTGCGAGCGGTGGACTCGGTACCGTTTTTCGGCCGACGAGAGGCGTTGGCTTCTCCCGGTTTTTGCACTGCAACAGAGTGGATGTGATATGTTCAGGATACTGGCTACGGCCTAATGAAGATATGAGCGGCATATCCGACCATCCGTTGCCAAGCTACGAGACCCCCCCCGTCGGCGAAGTCGTCTTCGGAACGCTCTTTGAGCCCCTCGACCAGATGCTGGCTCCCCACCTCGGCGTGCTCTGGAACCAGTTCCCGGCGGATTTCGCCTCTTGCGAAGAACAACCCCCATTGCCCCCGATCGTTGAAGCGGCTTGCACAACGCCGCCGACCATCCTCAAGTCTAATCGGTTCCCCCTCCCGCGAGTGTGGCTGGTCCACCGCGACGGGCAGCGGCTCATCCAGGTGCAGAGGGATCGGTTCCTTTTCAACTGGCGCCGCACCAAGCCCGAGGACAGCTATCCTCGGTTTGACACTCTGTTCCCCGAGTTCGTGAGCCATTGGGGAATTTTCCGGCGGTTTCTCGCGGACAAGGGACTGGGCCAACTCGTGCCGAGGCAGTACGAGATTAGTTACATAAACCACATTGTGGCTGGAGATGGCTGGGCGGAGTTTGAGGACCTCGCAAGCGTCTTCCCTGATTTCACATGGCGTCGGACGGGCCGGTTCTTGCCCGCCCCGACAAGTGTGAATCTCCAAGCCGTGTTCCCGCTTCCCGACAACATGGGGCGTTTGCATATGTCCATTCGAGACGCGCGGACCCTGGCGGACGGGAAGCCCGTCTTCATGTTTGAAGTGACAGTGAAGGGCGTGCCGGCAGACGATTCGGCGGCGACGTTCGATACCTGGTTTCGAACCGCGCGCGGATGGATTGTCCGAGGCTTCACCGACTTGACCTCAGAGAACATGCAATCGCAGGTTTGGAGAAGAACGCAATGACTTGGATACTTCCCACTTCGCCAGTGAGTCTTCGGCCAGTTGCGGCGTACGTGATCGAGCAGGTAGAGGAGCGTCGCGATGAGGACATCGCGGCACTCCTCTACGACTCCGCCAGGATGTGGGCGCCTTACGGCCAAAGTACGCCCGGCTTCCCCACCATGTCGCCCGATCCTGCGGGCATCTCCACTCAGAACGCGAGCAGCGGCTCGCACTTCCTTGCGCCTGGTCTCGCCGCCCACGTTTCGGCAGCTACAACGGTCCATCCGATTGACCTTGCGGACGTCGAGGCAGTTGACGAAGATTGGCCGTTCGTCCTTCGGACCGGGACGATTGTGTCCCTTGCGGAGATCCCGTTCCGGCTCGGCGAACTGCCACGGCACGTCCCGAGCCTTAGATTCGACGACGTCGACGTCGACGAAGTAGATGCCTGACTCCTGGTACCAAATCGTAGTCGGAAGCACGCCTCTCACGCAGGGAGACATCCTCAATTCTGTCCCTGTCTTCGCCTGGGACAAGAATGCTATCTACGTACCTGGGCCGGACCTGACGGACAAAGCTACTGCGGCGAGGGTGCTCAAGGTGGTTGACCTCGTGGTTATGACCCAAGCCTGCGACCTCGAGCAAAACAAGGTCGGCGAGGTGGTCCTTTGCCCACTGACACCACTCTCGGGGTATTGTGAGCAATGGTGCGCAGCAAAAGTTGCGCGGGGGCAGAAGCCAACTGATAACTCCTTCGCCGGTGATTTCAAACACCTACGGGACGGCATCATCTGGCATCAGGCCGTCTTGGATCGATCCATGCACGCGGAATTGCCCAGGGAGCACCAGATTGTCAGCTTTGACGAGGTGTATTCATTGCCCCGCGGTTTTCTGGAGTCGCTCCTCACGCACCAGGATCAACCACGTCTTCGCCTGATTGCACCGTATCGGGAGCATCTCTCCCAGTCGTTCGCGCGCTACTTCATGCGGGTTGGATTGCCGACGGCCGTTGCCGCGCCCCCGCCCATTGTCCAGCCCGGCGCCCCAGCCCACACACAGCCCGCCGAGTAATACGCGGAACTTCCCCGACTCGCCCGTCGCGCGGATGCGAATGAGACGGCGCTGCGCTCATGCGCCCGCCGTCGTTGTCAGCTCTCCGGCGAAAGCGCGCTGTGAGAGCGACTGGAATAGGGCTTCGCCCGCTTCCTGGGCATCCTTCAAAATGGCCATGCGCCTTCGAGTAGCCAATGCGATTTCGCAAAACAGCTGCTGCTGACGTAAGGCAGGCAAAGGGATCGGCAGAGCGGCCACGTCTTTCAAGTAGATCGCCTGCTGGGCTGATGACCCAGAGGTGGAGAACAGCTTCTTTCGGTAAGAAGGCTCGCGCAGCAGGGAGACAAGGTAATCCGGAAGGACCAGCGACTTATCGCATTTCAAGAGAATCACAGACCCCATCAGACAAAACGGTTCAGACTTGTCGACGAGGGTCGAGCGGCCGATTGTGGCCCCTCGGCCGACCAGCAAGACATCCGACAACTCAGGTGCGCATTTCCCCCGAAATCGGGCCGCGTCTGCCTCAGAAACGAACTTGCCCGCGTCAAACGACACGCCAGCATCGGAGAGATCGCCCGCCATGACTAACGGGACGCCGCTAGAAACTAAAGCCGGATTCAGGTGCTCTCCGTCGGTGATCTTCAGGCAAACATCGCGAAGTTGCCGCCAACGATGTCCATTGCTGTTCACTACCGGGTCGCCGAACATGTCCAGGAATGCGGAACGGAGGAGATCCTGGGTCAGTTCGAGCGATTGGCGGCGCTGGCGGCGGATGGCGTTGGCCTTGTCGAGAATCGCCGCGATCCGGCGCTGCTCAGGGAGCGGCGGTGACGGGATCACCGACCGCTTAACAATGGCATCGCTTACCGCTGGATAGCTTGCTCCGGTGGCGTTCATCGTCATCTCCGCAACGAATTGCGGCGACCTCACCCAGAAGAACAAGTAGCGAGAGTCCAACAGCGACGGATTGGGTCGCAACACGGTAAATCCCGTGGAAGCAGTTGCACCGTTGAAGGCAGGCGTCACGAACGCGACCGCGTTGAGGTTTGGCCTCACGGTCGAGACGAGCACATCGCCGCCTTGAACCAACTGTCGCGCGCGGCTGGGAGCCTCGGCACACGAGATCAGTCCCGCTCGCAGGATCGCCTTCTCTCCTTGGTCAATCGCTCCAATATCGATGTACTCGAAGCTCGTGCCCACAGGAGCCGAACGAGGACTCCATGTCTCGACAGCGAGAACAAGGTCACCGATGGTCTTGGATCTCCTGGCAGTGCTCAACCCAGCATTTCCTCCAACTCACTCAGATCCTGTTGAATCGCATCTTCGAGATCCTTCAGCCGTTCGAGAATCGCGGCAGGCGCCTCGTACTGCACCGCGACATGGTTGCTCTCCTTGTACCGGTTGATCGACAGGTCGTACTTGTTGTCGCGGATCTGCTGTACCGGCACGCAGAAGGCCTTGGCCGTGCGGTCAGCATCGACAGCCGGATTGCGCGCACGCCAGCGGGCCAGCACGTCGGGGATATCGTTGGCCTCGATCTTGTCGCGCTTGTCGTCGAGCGAGTAGCCGTCGGCGGTCATGTCGTAGAACCAGACGTGCTCGGTCCGGCCGCCCTTAACGAAGACGATTGCGGCCGTACTGACGCCGGCGTAGGGCCGGAAGACGCCCGCGGGCATGGAGATAACGCCCTGGAGTTCGCACTCCTCAATCAGCATCTCGCGCAGGTCGCGATGCGCCTTGCTGGCGCTGAAGAGCACGCCATCGGGCACGATGACGCCGGCGCGGCCGCCGATTCGCAGGAGGTTGATGATGCGGTTGACGAAGAGCAGCTCGGTCTTGGTCGTGGCGAGCTTCAGGTCCTCGTTGATGTCGCCCTTGTCGATGCTGCCCTTGAAGGGCGGATTGGCCAACACGACGTCGTAGTTGTCGCGCTCGTCAAACTTCTTCGAAAGCGTGTCCATGTAGTCGAGGTTCGCGCGGTCAATGCCGTGCAGCAGCAGGTTCATCAGCCCGATGCGGACCATGGTCGTGTCGAAGTCGTAGCCGTGGAAGGTGTGCTCGCGCAGCACTGTCCATTGCCGCTCATCGGTCAACTCGTCGCCGACCAGGCCGCGCTCCATCCCATTGTCGTCGGTGTGGCGCAGCGCGGGTGAGGTGTGCGCGGTGAGGATGTGTTGGTATGCCCCGAGCAGGAATCCGCCCGTACCGCAGGCCGGATCGCAGATCAAGTCGCCGAGCTTCGGATCGACCAGACCGCAGATCATCTGAATGATGTGGCGCGGCGTGCGGAACTGGCCGTTCTTGCCCGCGGTGCTGATTTCGGCCAGCAGATGCTCGTAGAGGTCGCCCTGGGTGTCGTGGAAGGTCTGGCCCTGCTCCTGGCGCTCGCGTTCGATTTCGGTATAGAGGTCGTCGATGATGCCGATGGCCTCGACCAACAGGGCGGGCTTCGGAATGATGAAGACGGCATCCTGCATGTGGCGCGAGAAGGGCTGGTCCTCGCCGCCGAGCGATTTGATGAAGGGGAAAACCTGGTCGCGGACGTGCGCCAGCATTTCGTCGCCGGGCAGGTGGCGGAAGTGGCTCCAACGCAGTTCGCTCTTAAGATGCGGATAGCGGTCGGTGCCCTGGAACGTGCCCTCAAATAGCGATGTGTAAGACTGGCCGAGCCATTCGGCGTCTTCCTGGCGCTTGCGGTCCATGGCGTCGAGGCGGCGCATGAAGAGCAGATAGCTGATCTGTTCCATGGCCGTGAGAGGGTTGGCAATGCCGCCCGACCAGAACTTGTCCCAGAGCGAGTCGATCTTTGAACGTAGCGTTGCTGTCAGCATGAATAAGTTAGGCGGCGAGGCCGTCCACCATTGTCAGGATCTCCTGAATCCCGGCGGGAGGGAAGATGCCACGGATGCCGTCGGGATGGAGTTGCGTGAAAGGCGCGTCGATCAGATCCTCGCGCCGCACCTTACCGGTTTGCAGGATGAAGGTGCGCAGCGTCTGCAGAAAGCGGATCTGGAGCGCCGTCAGCGTGGTGTGGGCAGAGATGAAGTCGTCGAAGGCGCGCGTGACGGTGGACGGCCACGAGTCCAGTTTTTCCAGCCCCAGGATGTGCCGGATGAACTGGAGGAAGTGGGCCGAACGATGGTCGTAGACCTTGCGCAGCAGATCCTCGGTCACGTGGGCATCGCTCGATTCGAGCAGACGCGCGAGATCGTCCAACTCTTCGCCAGTCACGGTTTCGCCGGCCTGAATTTTCTGCAAGACGGGATTGTCGGCAAGCAACTCGCGCACGTACGCTTCGACCTTGTCGCGATAGGCGGAGGTGGAGAGACGCTCGTGCTCGGGCCCGAACTCGATCCACTCCTTTACCATGACAAGATCCTTGATGTTCAGCTTCATAATCGGGTCGCGGCGGCGTTCGCGGAAGCGCATCAGCGGAGCCAGGCGGCTGACCAAATCAGCTAACTTCTCCTCGGTGGGCGTCTGCCACCACTCGGGGCGCAATGCCTCCTCGATGAATTCCTTGTGCCGGGCGACCACGTTGACGGACAGTGGCAGTTCTAGAATCTGCGTGACAATACTTTGTTCCAGCGCGGCTGTTGAATCGAAGTCATCGTTCAACACGGCTGTGGAAAACTCGACGACCTCGGTCTCAAAGCGCATGGCCTTGAAGTCGGCGTCGGAGCGCGTACGGAATACCGGCGCCACGGCTGAGCGGAGCCAGATCACGTCGTCGCCCTGGAGATGCGCCCAGAAGGAATCTTCGGCGGCGCGGTCCAGCTCTTCCTGATGATCCTTGATGACGACGTTGTTCGCGGGCAACTCGCCCAGGTCCGCGCGCAGCCCAGCGATGGCACTGGAGGCTGAGTCGGGACGGTTCTGGGCGAACGCGGCTTCGAGCTTGTCCAGCCGCGCCTCGAACAAGCGCACCGGTAGCGGCTTCTGTTGGCCCGGCTCTTTGCCTTTGGGCGTCATCTTGAAGAACTCGAAGTTGCCCCAGCAGTCGATGATCAGGAACTTGTCCTTCGCGGTGCACCAGGGCCGGCGTTTGGCTGGATCTTCGACAAGCACGCGCGTGCCGCGGCCGATCATCTGCCAGAACTTGACGTAAGAAAAGACCGGCTTGGCGAAGACGAGATTGACGACCTCGCGCACGTCCACGCCGGTGTCGAGCATATCGACTGAAATAGCGATTCGCGGCAAGTCCTGAGTCTTGAACTGGTCGAGCAATCCGCCCTTGCCGTGGACGAAACGATCCTCGGAGACCAGGACGCGAGCCAGCTTGCCCTTGTGTTCCGGGTAGAGGCGGTCGAAGATCTGCTGCAAACGTCGGGCGTGGCCCTTCGACATGGCGAAGATGATGGTCTTGCCGGGGAGCGTGCCGAAGGAGTCCTTGATGCACTCCTCCATGAATTCGCGCAGGATCAGGGCGTTCGTGCCGGCGTTGGTGACCTTGCGCTCCAGGTCGGTGCCTTCGAAATCGATGTCCTCGAGGTCACGGCCCTCGGCGGCGAGTATGTCCTGCACCTCGGGCGGCAGCTCACCCGCCTTGATGCCTTCCAACTGGTACTTGGTGCGAACGTTCAGCACCTCGAAGTCGGTGAGGTAGGGCGGATCGTGCGTGATGGCCTCTTCGTAGGAATAGGCGTACGTCGGCTCGTGAACTGGACAGTTGAAGATGTTGAAGGTATCGAAATCGACTTGATCCTTCGGCGTCGCGGTCAGTCCCAGCTTCAGGGCGCTGAAGTAGTCGATCACCTGCCGGTATGTGTCGTAGATGCTACGGTGGCTTTCGTCGGCGATCAGGACGTCGAAGAAGTGCGGCGAGATCCACGTTTCCGGCGTGGTGCCGTTCTGGATCATGTTCAGCATCGTCGGATAGGTCGTGACATAGATGCGCCGGTCCCGAGCAAACGCCTTCTCGTCAGACAATGGCCAGCGCGGCTCAGCCGGCAGGTGCTCCTTGAATGTGTCAAGTGCCTGATCGCGTAGCGCGATCCGGTCAACCAAGAACAGCAGCCGCTTGGCCCACCGCGCGCGGATCAGGACATCCATCAACGCCGCCGCCGTACGGGTCTTGCCGGTGCCGGTGGCCATCACAAGCAGGAACTTCCGGTGCTTGGCTTCCGCGCTTTCCAGGACGGACCGGATCGCGGCAATCTGGTAGTCGCGACCGCTGATGTCTTTGTTGATCAACTCCACGGAGAGTGGCCGGCGGCTCTCGCGGCGCTGCACCATCCACTCGAGATCCGCTCGCGACGGAAAGCCGTAGACCTTCTCGGGCGGATAGAAGTCGGAATCCCAGAAGTGGGTTTCATACCCGTTCGTATAGAAAATGAATGGAATTGGGCCGCCGTGAATTTTCTGCAGATTGCGCGCGTAGGTGTGCGCCTGCTCCTGGCCCAGTTCGGCATCCTTGCTCGTGCGCTTGGCCTCAATCACGGCTACCGGCTTGCCGTGAAGCAGGAGCGCGTAGTCGGCAAATTGATGGCCTTTGTATGGGTCTGGAGGATCAGAGCTTACCGGGATGCCTGCCTCAGCAAGGTAGATATCCAGTTCTTGGATGACCAGGGAAGGATCCAGCACGTTCCAGCCCGCCAGTAGCAGGTTGGTGTCGATGATCTTCCTTCTGGTCTCTGCCTCATCCATGAATCTGCTTACACCTTCGCAGAGTACAAAACTAACAGATCTGTCCCGGGCTTGGGCGGTTGGGCGTCGAAACATGACGAATCGTGCGGCGGATGCCTTAGAGCGACAAACTACGGATCCGTCGCGATATTCTGTCATGTCGGTAGCGAACGCAAAGCTCGCGGGGAACCAAGACGGCGCACGGGGCGCCGCCGTTCGCGCACAATTCGCCCGTGTCGCGCCCCGGGGAGGCGGACCGAGTAGTCCTGCCAACCCGGCGGGCCGGCGCAACGGGGCGGGATTCTCCAATGCCGCCGGGCGTCCTGTTCCCTCGTGCAGTCGGCAGCGGAATTGTGCGAGCGTGGCGACGCGCCGGCGCCACCCGGCGCCCGGTACCCCGAAGCGCACCGCGTTCAACGCCGCCGCGTGCGGGGAGGGTTTTGTAGGTTTTGTAGGCGCAATGTTGGCCGCAAGTCCCAATATTTGCTTAACCCATGCCAGCGGGACCGACAAACTCGACTGTGCCCACTTTTGTGCCCACCCCCTGCACACAAGCATTGCTCGCGGTTGCGAGGCATTTGGTTGTGGCGAGCCGCAAGTGTTTGAAAACTATCAACGAATGGGAACTGCTGGCAATCGTTACGAATGGTGCTAAGTCGCTGTTTCTACGTGTACTTGTGGCTTCGAACCAGCAGGTCGGGGGTTCGAGTCCCTCCGGGCGCGCCAGATAACAAGTGATTTGTAGGCTAGACCACTCTCACGGGAGCCGCTTTGGTATCGGCCGAAACTGGTTCGGAAATA
>Ga0182027_10011262_pt1 | contig 12664 bp, 9 predicted proteins | sample 712E1DmetaG_FD_121300 | JGI IMG/M metagenome (GOLD analysis project Ga0182027, IMG submission 121300) | Permafrost microbial communities from Stordalen Mire, Sweden - 712E1D metaG (Illumina Assembly) | ecosystem: Environmental > Terrestrial > Soil > Wetlands > Permafrost | place: Sweden...
CTGCCGTTCCTCGCTGGTGGCGGATGGCGCGAACGCGTTTCGATTTTGGAAAACATTGAAGTAAAGATTCGGCCCCTGGGCGATCAGCACGAACGCGAGCGAGATGCACATGATGACCGTGCGGCGGCGTCGCGGGTTGCTCATCATCGCCGACAGCCAGCCGCGCAGGCAATACGTCCACGCCGTGACCATGAAGACCATGCTCAACGCCAGCGGAACCAGCAAAATCATTCCCGGCCCGCGCGCAAACGCCAGACCGATGCCCAGTCCGAGCATGGCGGGAACGACGAGGATGATGCTCAACGAGAAGTGTGACACGATATAATTGACCGTGAACATCTGGCCAAGCGCGACCGGCAGGTGCATGAGTTTTTGCAAATCAATCGTCTCGGAACGCTGCAGTTCCGTGAGCAGCCCGATCATCCAGATAAAAAGGAAAAAAACGGTGACGCCGAACCAGACCATCATCACAACTGTCGGCGACGATTTGTCCAAGCCAAACACCGCGCCGAGCAACCCACCCGTGAATCCCAGCGCCGCCAGCATGAACGCGCCGGCGCCGACGAGTATCGCGAACACCGCGCCAAGCCCGCCGCCGCGCCGCCATTGGTTGTTCATCAAACGCCAGCGCAGCCATAGGATTGTTTTGAGCTGGTCCCAGTTCATTCCAGCCAGCTTAATGTTTGCGTCTCGTGACCATCGCTGCCGACGACCGAGATAAATTTATCCTCCAGCGAGGAACCGTCGCGCCGCAATTCCTCCATCGTGCCCTGATGAACCAGCTTCCCCTGCACAATGATGCCGACATCCGTGCAAAGTTTCTCCACGATTTCCAGAACGTGCGACGTGAGAAAAACCGTCGCGCCGCGGCCGACGCATTGCTTGAGCGTGTCACGCAACACGCGCGACGCCACGGCGTCCACGCCCTCAAACGGTTCGTCAAGAAACAGCAAATCGGGATTCGGAATCAGCGCGGCGGCGAGGGAAAGTTTCTTCTTCATGCCGTGCGAAAATTCCAGCGTCAGCTTCTTTTCCTCATGCGCCAGATCCATCATGGCGAGCAGTTCCTCGCAGCGCGCGCGCACCGTGTCGCGCGGCAAAAGATACATCCGCCCGATGAACGTGAGATATTCGCGCGCCGTCAAATTGTCGAACAGCGCCAGATTTTCCGGCACGACGCCGACGCGCTGTTTCACCGCGAGCGCGCGTTTCGGATCGCCGACCTCTTCGCCGAGGATGCGCATCGCGCCGCCGCTGGGCGCGAGCAAGCCGGTCAGCATCTTGATGGTCGTGGATTTTCCCGCGCCATTCGGGCCGAGGAAACCGTAAAAGCGTCCGGCCTCGACGCGCAGGTTGAGTTCATTGACGGCGCGAAATTTCCCGAAATCCCGCGTCAGGTTGGTGGTTTCGATGGCGGCGTGCATGGAATGCGATGCGCGAAGCTATAGACCGCTGGCCGCAGTCGCAATGCGAAAACTTCCGCCCGCCTAGCGCCGGTGGTTTCGGCTGGTTTCTCTGTCCGGTTTTGAACAACAAAGCAACAAAGTTAAAATCACTTTCCAAGATACTTCGACGGGTTGCGTATCCGGTCGAGCCGTTCGGCCTCAAGTTCGTTCAGGACTGTCTGCCGCTGTCTCTGCTTGACGGCATTCGCGATGGTTTTGGGAAGCAAGCAGGCCTGTTTGACCAGTTGGGTGAGGGCCAGGCAAATGAGCTTCAGTATGTTCATAGGCCGAGATGTCGGCACAAGGATCGATTCCGCTCATCCGACCCGATTGGGTTTCACGAGCAGCAACACGATCCCGCCGACGAGCGCGATCGCTCCAACAACTGGCGAGACAAAGTGGCTGACGGTGGTTTCAAAGTGCATTCCAAGGAACTCGATCGGCTTTCCCGGGGTCTTGAAGGTGATTCCCGAGTAAGCCAGCACCACGAAGCCCAAGGCAATCAGAATGACCGCAACGATGGTTTTTGTGTTCATATTGAATCTCCAGTTTAACTTCTTTGGTTAACAGTTTCTTAAATCGGTTGTTTGCGCCCGGGAGCGGGGTTCACTCGCATCCGTCACACTACTGGTCTTCTGCCAGAGATGACTCGGAGCAAGACCGCCACAATGGCGAGGAGGAGGAGGATGTGAATCAGGCCACCTGCGGTGCCGGTCACCAACCCCAGCAGCCACAGAACGATCAGCACTACCGCAATCGTGTATAACATAAATTTTTCTTTCGGTTGGCTGGCTGGCCGGTGCGCTTCCGCACCAGCCAGCAATTAGTTGACGGTTTACTTGGCCGCCACAGGCGCGGCGACGGTCATGTTGTTGATCACGCTGGTCACGCCGTTGATGTCGGTGGCGAGCTTGGTGACGAGGCTCTTTTCGGCATCGTTTTTGGCAATGCCGGTCAAGGTGACTACGCCGTCCGTCGTCGTAACTCCGGTATGCATGGCGCTGGTCGAACGGTGTGACAGCAACGACGACTTGACTTGGGCCGTGATGGAGGCGTCATCAATCTTGTCGCCGATGGTTGCGTCTGGCGTTGCCGGAGTCTTGGCAATCGTCATCTCGTTATTGACCGATTTGACGTTGTCAATGTCCTTGGCGTATTCGGTGGTGAGTTCCTTCTGCGCCATGCTGCTTGCTTCGCCCTGCAAGGTGACGACGCCGTCCTTCGTATACACGGAGGTTCCAGTGGCGCTCACATTGCGATGGAACAGGAGCGTGGTTTTCACTTTCGTGGTGATCCAAGTGTCTGAATGTTCAGCGGGTTGTTCGCCGCTGACCAGCAGTTGATTGTTCACGCTTTTGACGTCGGGCAGGCTCGCCACGGTATTCTCGGCCATGGATTTATGCGACGCATCGGCCACTGTGCCGGTCAGGGTGACGACGCCATCTTTGGAAGACGTCTTGATTGAATCATTCTTGAGGTAGGTTTTGAACGTATAAGACTTCGCGGCGGATGATTCGATGCGGCTGTCCGTGTCGGCGGCACGCAACGGCGCGCTGGTCATTAACATGGTGCTTACCGCCGCCAAGAGGGCGAGCGTATGGGTCGTTTTCAGTTTCATTATGCTTTCGCTTTCGGTTGATGGTTGTTGGTTTTTAACACTTGAAACAAACTACCGGATGCATCAACTCCCAGCTATGGGGTGTAACCCTACCGTGAATCCGAGGCCCATGTTCAGCCGGGACCGATCAAAAAGCTGGCAGGAGTCAAGGAACGGACGGGCCGAGGCGGATCGGAAAAAACGGTGGTGGCACGGTTTAGAAGCGCCATTCCGGGATATGGGGTGAGCACTCCATATACTCTTGCAACCTGGCTAATAACCTTCGCTGTGGTGTGTGCCCAAACCACCCATTTTTTCTTGTATTTCGAGGTTCAAAAGCATAAAAAGCCCAGCGCTGGCGTTTGTAGCTCATTGACCGAAGCCACCAATTCTGGTGACCCGGATGGAGTCGCAACCAAGGCCAATTGAGTCATGATTAACCGCAATGAATTGCCCGACATCCAAAATCTGTGGGATGAGCTGGCGGATTTTAATGCGGCGCAATCCGCCGAGGCGCTCACACATTTGATGGGGCGGCTGGCTGCCATGATTGGCGCTGATAATGCCTTTTGGGTGGGCGGTGTGCGTATGGCTGCGGCCACTTCGGCCCTCCGGGATGCCCAACATGGCTGGCGTGGCCGGGCGGTCCGCTGGCTCCATTCCGCCCCGGAGATTGACCGGCAATCCCATCAGGCCATGCAGAAGCAGGACACGGATCCGGACATGACGTCCTGCGCGTTGACGGCCCGCGCGGGAACTTTCCGCGTGCACCGGCTGCGCGATGGGTTTGTGGATTTCGCCAAGTTTAGAAGGACGGCGCAATACCGGGCTTACTATGAGAATCTCAACGTCTCCGACCGGCTGTGGGTGGTCGTGCCGATAAACGCGGATGCGGAATCCTATTTTGTCTTTGACCGCAACGAAAAGGCGCGGAGGTTTTCGGCGCGTGATGCCGCTCTGGCGAGTTTCGCGTTGCGCGCCATCAAGGGGTTTCATCGCCAGATTTTTTTGAGCCACGGCCTGCTGGTGGGACAGACGCCGTTAAGCCCGGCGCAACGCCGGGTGGGACGGTTGCTGTTGACCGGCTTGTCGGAAAAACAAATTGCCGGGCAATTGGGGCTAAGTTTCAGCACGGCGCACAAGCACGTGATGGAAGTGTTCCGGCGTTTCGGAGTGAAGGGCCGCGCGGCGTTCATGGCGGTATGGCTGAGACAGGGTTGACGGCAGTATGGCCTAATTAGGCGGGATGCGTTGGAGCTGGCAATAGCGATAAGAAATGGGATGCACATATCGCCCAATTACTGCACTAAGCCACCCCTGACGAATCATGCTTACTTAAAATCGCTGCTGGCCGCCGCCCTGGCCCTGGGACTCAGCCAATTCCCGTTTTGCGCCTCCGCCGGACTGGCTTGGTTTCATCGCCGTCGCTCGGCATCACGTGCCGAAGCGATCACCTGAACTTGAATTTCTTCTCCACTATAAAAATGAAATTAAAATATTTTTCCCCGTCGCTGGTCTGCCTGGCCGCCTTCGCGCTCGCCTCGATTCAACCCGCCCGCGCCGGACAGTATTTCCAGGACTTCTCCGCCTTCGCGGTGGGCGCGACGAATTTTGGCGACGGCTCGGTTTTATCGAGCACGGCGCTCGGCACTGTGGCCTCGGTGCAGGATGCCACCTACAAGGAGTTGCAACTGACGGCCAACGGGGGCAACAACCCTCTCAACCCCATTGTGGGCAGCGCATTTTTGCTGCCCGATCTCGATCCCGGCACGCCGGTCAACGCCTTCTCGGTGAAATGGAATGCGGATCTTAGTGGAACTATGCCGAACGTGGCCTACGGGTTCTCGTTCAATTTTGGTCAATTGGGCTCACTGAACCTAGCGGGTGCGAGTTACAATCAGGAGGAGGGTTTTGGCACGGGTCTTTCCTTTGGTGTGGATACTTCCACCAATCCCGGTTTTTATGTAAGGGTGAACGGAATCACTGTCGCTTACATTGCTTTCCAAGACCTCACCGAATGGGGCTATAATAGTTCGACCCGGCATTTTTTTGAAGTGGATTGGCACCACTTCACCGGCCTCACGGTGCGGATGGACGGCCAGACGATTTTCGCCAATGTCGCCACGCCCGGCTTCATACCCCGCGCGGGCGACCGGATGGCCTGGGCGGCGCGTGACGGCCTGTATAACTTGTATTACGAGGAAGTGCGGCTCGACAATATCGTGGTGCGGACCGGCGGCAATCTGGCGCAATTGACCACGAGCAGCCCTTACAACGCGAGCGGTGACTATCCCCCCACCCAGACGGTGGACAAGGCGTTTGATGGCAACATTGCCACTAAATGGCTGACGCTGGCGAACACCGGTTTTATCAGCGCAACGGTTCCGCCGGGGAGCACCGTGGCGGCGTATTCGATCACCACAGCCGAAGACGTTCCGGGACGCGATCCACATACCTGGACCATCGAGGGCACCACCGGCTTCAGTTGGATAGGTTGCGGCAGCGGCAGCGGATATTTTGCAAACCGCAATGAAACCCGCGCATGGCCGGCAACCAATACGGATTCCTTCGGCATTTATCGTCTGAACATTTCTGCCAACAACGGCGATCCTTACACGCAACTGGCCGAACTGCGGTTCTATCAATTCAATTTGGTTCCGTCCGCCGGAAAACCCGAGGTCGCTACGGCACCGGCCAATGAGGTGAATTATACCACGGCGAATTTCAACGGCCAAGTCGCCCCCAATTCAACGGCCACGACCGCGTGGTTTCAATGGGGGCTGACCACCAGTTATGGCAACGTCACCGCGAATCAAAATCTCGGCAGCGCCGCCAATATCGTGCCGGTCAGCGCAGCCATCGCCGGACTCCTGCCCTATACCACCTATCACTGCCAGTTGGTTGCGTCGAACGCGTTCGGCACCAGCTTTGGCGGCGATGCGTCTTTCATAACTGTTCCCCTGGTGTGGGCGAAGGCCGGCGCGCCGGGAAACGGGTGGGCTGCCATTGCGTGTTCAACGAATGGCGTCAAATTTGCCGCAGTGGTAGGAACTTCAGTGTTGGGTTTTACGGACGGAATTGACTTTTCAACCAACTCTGGCGGGACATGGACGCAATCCGACGGGTTTTCGCAAGGCTGGACTTCGATTGCCTCCTCTTCAGATGGCGTCAAATTGGTGGCGACAACGCTTTTGGACGGTATTTATGTATCCACCGATTCGGGCGTAAATTGGACGCCAACCACTGCTCCGCAAGACCCTCCGACATGGAAAACCGTTGTTTCCTCTTCGGACGGCGTCAAGCTGGCGGCGTTAACCTATAACTACGGTGGCATTTATGTTTCCCCTGATTCTGGCGCTACTTGGACAAAAACGAGCGCGTCAACGAGTATCGGTTGGACGTCCATCGCCAGTTCAGTGGACGGCGTCAAATTGTATTTGGCGGGTTATGATACTGGCATCGGTTCGGGAGTAATTTACGGCTCATCCAATTCCGGCGCGACATGGGCAAAAATCAACTCGGACAACCAGTGGGCATTCGTGACCTGCACACCGGATGGCGTCACATTGATAGCGACGGATGGAAGTGGAATTTATGTTTCCACCAATTCCGGCTCAACGTGGGCACCGACTACCGCGCCGAACCATCAATGGAATTCCATTGCGTGCTCCACGGATGGTGTCCGGCTGGTGGCAGTAGCCGGTCCTGACGGTTTTCAAAATGGCGCTTATTATGGCGGCGGAATTTATGTTTCAGGCGATTCCGGCGCGACATGGCTACAGACCGGCGCACCCACCGGCCTCGTTTGGAGTTCTCCGGTTTCTTCCGCCGACGGAACCAGACTGGCGGCGGTGAATGGTGCCGGCGAGATTTGGATGAATGGCCTGCCGCCGTCCGTCACCACGGCACCGGCCAGCCCGATCAGCTATGGCCGCGAGACTCTAAACGGGCAAATCACCCCGAACTTTGTTTCAGCCACAGCCTGGTTTCAATGGGGAACAACCACGAATTATGGTAACAGCACGGCCGCTCAAACCGTCGGCTACAGCGCCAGCGCCATCTCTCTCACCGCCAGCATCGCAACATTGTCGGCGGGCACAACGTATCACTGCCAGCTCATTGGGACGAACAGTCTCGGCATAACCTACGGAGCGGACGTGGCGTTCACCACGTTAGCGCTTTCGCCGACCAACACTTTCAACCTCCTGCTGCCGGGCGATGTCATCAACGCCAGTTCGGCCAATTCCCCGGGCGGACAGGGGGCCGGCAATGCGATTGATGGCACGGCGGCGACAAAATATCTCAACTCCGACATCACCAACACCGGGTTCACGGTTTTTCCGTATCTCACGAACGTCGTTCAAGCGGTCAGCCTCATCAGTGCCGGGGACTCGCCGGAACGCGACCCGGCCAGCTTCGCGCTGTATGGTTCGCAAGACGGGATTAACTTCACGCTGATCGCCAGCAACACCGTTCCGCCGTTTATCGCGCGCAGCGCCATTCAATCTTTCGCCTTCGCCAATACGAACTCTTATCTGGCTTACCAAATCATTTTCCCGACGGTGCAAAATCCCGGCACGGCCAACTCCATGCAGATCGCCGAAGTCGAACTGCTGCCTTACGGAGAAATCACTTCCACGAACGATGCGCTGACGTTGTTGCTTCCGTCCGGTGCAAGTCTGAACGGCGTCGGCCCGACGAATTGCCTGCTCGACCGGCAGATGGGCGGAGACGCGAATAAAATCGTCGTCCTGAACGACACGACCAACGTCGTCGCGCTCATCACGCCCGCCGACGGCGCGAGTGTTGTCAAAGGATTCGAACTCATCGGCGGTGATGACGACGCCTCATACCCCGCACGCGAACCGTCCAGCTTCACGCTCGAAGGTTCAACCAACGGAATTGATTTCGTCGCGCTTGCTTCCGTCAATCCGGTTGCGCCGACGGCGAACATGCAGATTCAGGGATTTTCAATTTTAGGAAATACCAACACCTACCATCAATACCGCGCCACGTTCGGCGCGCCGCAGTCCGGCAATGTTCTGCAAGTCGGCGAACTGCGACTCTTCGGCACCCCGGTTACCTTCCCGCCGCCGGTTTTGAGTGTGCGCGCGACGCCGCTCGTCTATGTCGAGGATGATGGCCTCGTGGCCATTGACCGCACCCTCACCTTGAGCGATACCAACACAACGATTCTGACCGGTGCCACGGTGCAGATCACCGGCAACTACCAGAGCGATCAAGACGTTCTCGGCTTCGTCAACACGCCGCAAATCACCGGCAACTTCGTCTCCGCCACCGGCACGCTCACGCTCACCGGCACCACGACGATGGCCAATTATCAGGCCGCGCTGCGAACGGTCACTTATCAGAACACCTCGGGCTATCCCTTCGGAGCCAACGGACTTGTAAATACCGGCGCGGCTTTGAGCACCGCGCGCACGGCGACGTGGACGGTAACGGATGACCGGCCGGCCAGCGGGAGCAATACAAACTCGATCACCGTCTATAACGTGAACAGCGCGCCCGTCATCACCTCTGCGGGCAACTTCGCGTTCATCAATGGCAATTCTCATGACATCAATGTTCCCCACTATTTCGGATTGTCCTTCGCGGATGTTGACGCGTTTGACAACCCAGACATAGACTTCGAGATCACGATAACCGGTAACTCGCTCGGCGTGCATGATACTTCTCCCGATCTGGTGGGTTTTCCCAAAGACATTTCCGGAGCAGTGGCCGCCGCAAACTCGATCAAGTTCACCACTTCAATTGCACTGGCGAATACTTACGTCGCCAATCTCTACTTCCAGACCAAAAAAGCCGGGGTCTTCGCCGTCACCGTCACGGTCAACGACAACGGCTTTTCCGGCGGTGCGCCCCCGCCTTCCTTGGCCACAAGTTGGCCCCAGACGACGGTGCAAGTCATTGACTTCGCCTGGCTGACGACCGTGTCCGGCGGCATTGACGTCACCCATCCGGGCGACACGGTGCAAGCCACCTCGGCCAACAGTCCCGCCGGCCAAGGTGCGACGAACGCAATAGACAACACGGTCGCCACCCAATACAGGAACTTCGATAAACTCAACACCGGTTTCACCATCACGCCATCCGACACAAATATCGTGCGCGGGCTGACGCTCATCAGCGCCGGGGACGCGCCGGAGCGCAATCCGGCCAGCTACCTGCTCGCCGGATCGCCGGATGGAACGACTTTCACGACGATTTCAAGCAACACGGTGCCGGCCTTTATCTCGACGAACAGCATCCAATCCTTCAGTTTCCCCAACTCGACAGCCTACCCGATTTATCGCCTGACGTTTCCCACCGTGACCGACCCGGTGGCGGCGGATTCGATGCAGATCGCCGAGGTGGAATTGCTCGCCCAGACGGAAATCACGTCATCGAACGACTTGATCAGTGTCACGCTGCCTTCAGGTGCGGTCGTAGTGAACGGGGTGGCCGGATTGATTGACCGGCAGCTTGGGTTGACGAACAAGTTTGAGGTTGCGTCCATCGCGGCGGGAAGTAATACGGTGGTGGATCTGGTGCCGGCGGTTGGCCCGTCGGTGCTGACCGGTTTTGAACTGATTGGCGGGGCGGATGATGTCACCTACCCCGGGCGGCGGCCGTCCAGTTTTTCGATTGCGGGTTCGGTGGACGGCACGAATTTTACAACCTTGAGCCTCACCATCGCGCCGGCTGCGCCTTCCGCCAACTCACAAATACAGGAGTTCTCTGTGTCCGGATTTGCGATTGCCTATGCGCATTACCGGCTCACCTTCGGCGCGCCGGTGTCTGGCGATCAGTTGCAGGTCGGCGAAATCCGTCTGTTCGGCATAAACCCGCCAGTGGCGGCGACAATGACCGTGAATCGAACGGCAGGATTGAGTGCCATGATCGCGTTATCCAATCTCGCGACCAATTGGAGCGACGTGAACGGCTACGCAGTGAAGCTGACCGGCATCAATCTTAAGACGACAAACGATGTGACGCTGGCAACCAACAGCGCCTGGATTCTCTACCCGAATGGCCCGAACGTGAGCGACCAGTTCAGTTACAGCATCGCCGACACGGGCGGCGCAACCAATATTGGCTACGTCAACGTCCTGATCGTGCCGAGTGTGACCGGAACCAACTCGTTTGTGTCCGTCGTCGCCGGCAACCCGACGACATTAACGGCCTACGGCATCCCCGGTTACAGCTATGTGACGCAGCGGGCCACGAATCTGGTCACGCCGATCTGGGTCAACATCGCCACGAACACGGCAGCGGCTAATGGGATGATCAGCGTGACGGACAATTTCAGCGATTTGGGCGGCAGTCCACCCCCGGAGGCGTATTACCGGTTGAGCTGGTCGCCCTAAACCAATGAATCCCACCAAAATTGAAGAAAGATTAAAATGAAAACACGAATGCGATTGGGAATGACGGCGGTGCTGCTTGCGGCGGCCGGCGCGCACGCGGTGCTTATCGAAGATTTCAACAACGTCAACACGGTCATCCCGGAAGGAAATCCCGTGGGCGTGGCGTTCAGCGGGACGGTCAGCGACGACGGTGGCAGCACGGTCAGCGATGTGACCGTGACCTTGAACGTGAGCGAAGGATACAACGGGTATTTGTATTCGTATTTGGTCGCGCCGAACGGGACGATGACGGTGCTGTTGAACCAGCCGGGCGTGACGGGGAGCAATCCGTTTGGGTATTCGGGATCGGGATTGAATGTGACGCTGTCGGATGCGGGCGGGTCCGGCATCCAGACAACGACGGAGCCGGCGGGGCTGCCGTTCACCGGAACGTATCAGGCGGCGGGGAGCCTGGCGAACCTCAGTGGGTCGGTGGCGGATGGAACGTGGACCCTGTATTTTGCGGACCTGTCAAGCGGCGGCGGGACGTCCGAGTTGAATAGTTGGTCGCTGGGAATTACCGCCGTGCCGGAGCCGGTGGGAACGGCGCTGTCGGTGTTTGGCGGGCTGGCCGGATTGTGGTGGTTCGTGGGCGCGTGTCGGAAAAAGAGGGAAGCCAAACCGGCGGAGCCGAACCCGCGCTGACGATTTCTCCGAACAGTGGCAGCCCGACGGCTCATCCTTCAGTTCGTTCAACGGCCTGGATCCGAACGGGAGTTGAACATTGTTTGTGGCGGATCTGTCAAATGGCGAGGTGGGGACGGTGGCGAACTGGGGTTTGCGGATTGACATGGAAACCCAGGCCGGGGCGGTGAGTGTGCCCGACTCTTGGAACCTCACCGCGCCGAATCCCTCGGCGAATGGAGCGCTTTCACCGGCTTCTCTTCCGGCGTCGCCGGCTCGGACAGCAGGTTGAGGGGCGGCGGGTTGGTGGGGTTCACGTATTTGCGCAGGAGCCAGGACCGTTGCATGGCTTCAACCAGCCGTTCCACTTCGCGCATCGAAGCCTGCGTTTGACGGACCAGCCCGGGCAGGTCTTTCACTTCGTCGGCCACGGCGCCGGTGATTTCCGGCAGGCGCGTCGTGCCGTTCTGGACGTTCTTCACCACGCCATTCAAGTTCGTCGCCATGCCCTGCAATTCGCCCATCACCTCGTTGGCCCGCGCCAGTAGATTTTGCGCCTCGTCCGCCAACGCGGGGTCGGTGACCAGTTTGCCCGCGGTGCCTTTGCCCTGCTCGACGCCGGCAACGATATCATTCAGGCGGCCGATCAATTGTTCCAACCGCGCCTGCGTGGTGATGAGGTTCGTTCCGAGCACGGTCCACGTATCCATGCCGGCGCTGGTTTTTTTCAACACCGCCAGGGTCTGGCCGCGGACTTCTTCGACCGCGGCCTCCAAGGCGCTTTGATACTGTTCCTTGCAGACGATGGAAGCATTCTTTTCCGGCAACGGCTTGCCTTGGCCGCGCGTGATTTCAAAAAATGAATCGCCCGCCACTCCGAATTTCATTTTGACGACCGCGGATGAATCCGCCCGCACGAACCGGAAGTAGTCGCGGCGGATGTTTGCCTCGGCTTCCATGCGGCCCGTCGTGTCCACAATGACATCGGAAACCGACCCCACGAGCGTGCCCAGGAAATACACCTCCGAGCCTTGCCGGATTCCCGCCGCGCCGGCCTCGGGCAAAATGATCCGCAGAGCGACGCGGCTTTTGAACCAGCGCTGGCTGTGGCCGGTCCACAAGACGGCGCCGATCAGCACGGCGACCACGACGAGCACAAACGTGCCGGTGATTTCGTTGACGCGCCGGAATTTGAAGCGTCCCGCGATCAACCGGCCCCGGTCATCAGGGCGTGAAGGTTCAGGAATGTTGGGCGTTTCGTTCATGGTCACAGGTAAGTCAGCAGCGATACCGCGGCGGAGATGACAAACAGGCCGGCGACGGAGCGGGTGAGCGCCCGTTGCGTGGCGTGCGGGATTTCCGTGACCGACCCGCCGACGCCCAACCCGCCAATGCAACAGGACGCGCTGGCAAACAGCGCGGGCAGGATGCTTTTGGCAAGAATGTTGAACACGTCCTTGGGCTGAACCGCGCGTGACACGGTGTCCACAAACAGAAGCAAATCACGACTGCCAATCCCCATCCAGGCCGCGAACAAGTAACCGGTCGCAAAAGCGACGAGGATAAAAACAATTGTCAGGCAAAACGTGGAA
>Ga0182027_10011263_pt1 | contig 12664 bp, 13 predicted proteins | sample 712E1DmetaG_FD_121300 | JGI IMG/M metagenome (GOLD analysis project Ga0182027, IMG submission 121300) | Permafrost microbial communities from Stordalen Mire, Sweden - 712E1D metaG (Illumina Assembly) | ecosystem: Environmental > Terrestrial > Soil > Wetlands > Permafrost | place: Sweden...
CCGCTGCACCTGGGGCATTTGCGCAATGCCGCGCTCGGCGAATCGCTTTGCCGCATTTTGGAGGCGGCGGGGAACAAAGTGGTGCGCGCCAACCTGCTTTCGGACAGGGGTATTGGCGTGACCAAAGCGATGGTCGCCTACGAGCGCTGGGGCGACAATGAAACGCCGGTGAGCGCGGGGGTGAAAGGCGATCACTTGGTCGGCAAATATTATGTGATGTTCGAACAAAAAAAGGTCCGGCATCCAGAAATTGAAAATGAAGTCGTTAAAACTTTGCAAAAATGGGAAGCGGGGGAGCCGGCGGCGCGCGCGCTTTGGCGCACGATGACCAAATGGTGCATCGACGGGCAGAATGCGACGCTCAAAATGCTTGGCGTCAAATACGACAAAGTTTATCGCGAGAGCGCTTTATACAAAGAAGGGAGCAAAATGGTTTTAGCGGCGCTTCAACAAGGGATTTTCTCAAAAGACGAAAAAGGGAATATCGTGGCCAAGCTGCCTAATCAACCGGACAAGGTCGTTCTGCGCGCCGACGGAACGGCCGTTTACATCACCACCGATCTGCCGCTCACGGTCAAAAAAATGACCGAGTTCAAATTGAACAAGTGTTTATGGGTGGTGGGGATGGAACAGGATCTGCACTTGCGACAGCTCGTCGGGATCATGCGGCTTTTGGGTTATAAATGGGCCGACGATCTTGAACATGTTTCATACGGCCACGTGGCTTTGCCCGAAGGACGAATGAAATCGCGCGAAGGCACGGTCGTGGATATTGACGAATTGGTCCAGCATCTTTCCGAACTCGCCGCCGCGGAAATAAAAGAGCGGCATGATTTTCTTGATCAGTCGGAGATCGACAAGCGGGCGCAAGAAATTGCGCTCGGCGCGGTCAAGTTTTATTTGCTTTCGGTCTCGGCGCCGAATGGCATGACCTTTAACCCCAAGGAGTCGCTCGCCTTCGTCGGAAAAACCGGACCGTATTTGCAATATACCAACGCGCGGATCCAATCGATCTTAAGGAAAGCGGCCGAGCTCGGCTCAACCGGCGCCGGCCGCGTTGACGTATCCGTGCTTAATACGCCGACCGAGTGGCAACTGGTCATGCGGCTTGCCGAATTCGCCGACGTCATTTCGTCGGCGGCGAACGAACGCGATCCATCTATTGTCGCGCGTTACTGTTACGATCTTTCAAAATCGTTCGCCGAATTTTACGAGCAAGCGCCGGTGCTGAAAGCCGACCCGTCGGTCCGCCGCGCCCGACTTTCGCTTTTGCGCGCCGTCGGCCTTGTCCTCGGACGAAGCATGTATCTCTTGGGCATTCCCGCACCAAAGGAGATGTAATTTGTCGAATATTTAACAACTAATACCTAATATCTAATCCGGTTCCGTATTAGCCGTACACAAAATGTGTTCAGTTGCGCGTTTTTCCACACTAGCTATTAGTTGGTGTATGAGCTACATTGGTTATAGTTAACTTATAACCGTTAACTTATAACCGATAACCAAGGAAGCGTTATTTGTTATGAGTTATTAGTTATTTGTTACTCATTATGTTCAAAAGAGAAGACGGAGTCGCGGGCAATGAAACCATCATTGCGAGCGGCGTAAAAGTCGAAGGCGATTTCACTTCGCCGGGGAACGTGCGGATCGAGGGCACGGTGATCGGTTCGGTCAAAGCCGAAGGCGATCTTATCGTTACCGAGACCGCGACGATCCAAGCCGACGTTACGGCCGCGAACGCCGTTGTCGCCGGCGAGATAAAGGGCGACCTCACCGCCGGTGAAAAGCTCGAGATCCTCGGGACCGCCAAGATCCATGGAAACATCAATTGCCGCACGCTGACCGTCGAGTCCGGCGCTTCGATCGTTGGAAATTGCCAGGTGGCGCAGGAGAAGACCGTTGCGCGCGAGAAGGTCCGCGAAAGCAAGGTCGGGGCCGAAGTTGAAGCCTGACACCCCGATGTATCATTACATTTACGAAGCATTTTTAACCGACCCCAAATTCGCCAAACAGCTTTCGGTCATCGAAAACCGGCTGACCGACCTGGGCATCTACGGAAGCGTTCATCGTTTGGCGCTTTTTAAGACCATGAAAGGCACGGTGCAGGACGCGGTGCGCCGCGGCGCGAAAACCGTGGTCGTGGTGGGGGACGATGGCTCGGTCGCGCGCGCCATTGATGCGATCGCCGAATTTCCCGGCGTGGTTTTCGGCATTATTCCCGTTGGCGAAAAGAACGCGATCGCCAAGCTTATCGGCATTAATGACGCCATGTCGGCTTGCGACATCCTTTCGGCCCGTTTGGTGGAAGAGCTTGATCTGGGTAAAGTGAACAAGCATTATTTTTTGACCTCATTGAACATTTCCGGCGCGGTCAAAGCGGAATGCGACGGCCGCTATACCGTTTCGCCGGTCAACGGCGGCGAAATTTGCGTCAGTAATTTTTCCATGGACGACAAAGGCCCCGGCGACCCGCGCGACGGCCGCCTCGAAACCATGGTGAAGACCGCTTCAAGAGGATTTTTCCGGTCGATCTTCGCCCCGGCCTACGCATCCTCCGGCCTAAGCGTTTTCCCGACCCATAATGTCGTGGTCCGTTCGCCGGATAACGCCCAAATGACCGCGATCGCCGACGGACAGAGCTACCAGGACGCCGAGTTCCGCATCGATATTATGCCGCATCGCCTGACCGTCATCGTCGGCAAGGATCGGACGATAATATAATATGGCGCTGGTTGATCTGCATAGCCATACGACATTTTCCGACGGCCATGACACGCCGTCGGCGCTTGTTAAAATGGCGGCGGAAAACAATGTCGCGGTTTTGGGCGTCGCCGACCATGATAATTTGGACGGGCTCCCCGAAGCGATCGCGGCGGGAAAAGCGCATGGGGTCAAGATCGTTCGCGGCGTTGAGATAACCACCGGCTTTCATGCCCGCACGATCCATATGTTGGGCTACGGCGTGCCGCTCGATAACGTCGAGTTTAATGATTTTTTGGGAAAGGTATATCGTCATCGGAAAACGGTAATGACGGAGGTCGTGGAAAAAATGAATGCCGAATTTAAGGCGGCCGGTCGCGAGACGGTCGATATCAACGACTTTGTCAGGTCGCAAGGTCGATATTTTAACAACGAAAAAACGGCGCAATATTTGGTGGTGAACGGATTTTTGCCGGAGTTTGAGCCGGCCGTTCAGATGATGTTTTCGCTTTCTCGGGGCGGCGCGAGCGGCGTTGCCAAACATATGGCCTCGTCGGAGATCGCGATCGCCGCGATCCATAAAGCCGGCGGGTTGGCGATCTTGTCGCATCCGTTCGCATCCGGTACATCGCTCCGAAAGATCGACCCGACGCCGGAGGGACAGGAAAAATTGCTCAAAGAAATGATCGAGTCCGGCATCGACGGCATGGAATGTTATCAGTCGGAATACGGCCCCGAAGAAACATCATTCGCTTTATCGCTCGCGAAAAAATATGGCTTGCTCGCCTCATCCGGAAGCGATTGGCACGGCGCGATCTGCGACGTACCGGGAGATATCAAAAATAGAAAAAGTTTTTATCCCGAGCACATCGGTGGTCTGGGCACGACGACCGAAATGATCGCTCCGCTTTTGGACCGGCTTGGCCTGCCCCGCGGAGCCGAAGCGAAGTGGGGGGTTGGCAAGTGACACGATATCTGATAATATTCATTTTCGCAGTTATTAATTAACTGTGGGTTTGCGCAGAAGGCGGTCGACCCGCGATCGTCTTATGCGTTCAGGACCAAAACTAAAAGCTCCTTGGAAACCGATTTGGACGCCGGGATTGGCCTACCTTGTGGGTTTGATCGCGACCGATGGTTGTTTGTCGGGCGATGGGCGGCACATTGACGTAACCTCGAAAGATTTCCAGTTGCTGGAAACGGTTAACGAGATTTTGCCAAAACGGCAAAAAATCGCTTCCAAGCGGAACGGTCATGGGCAAACAGCGCATCACATCCAGATAGGCGATGTCGCCATGTACCGTTGGCTCATGACCATTGGTTTGACGCCTAGGAAATCGTTGACCATCGGTAAAATAGATGTCCCTGAAACATATTTTCCCGATTTTTTCCGCGGGGTGTTCGATGGTGATGGATCGGCTTATTGTTATCATGATAAACGTTGGACCTCGAGTTATACGGTGACCTTATCGGTAGCATCGGCAAGCAAGGATTTCATTCTTTTCTTGAGGAAGACATTACTAGGCGCGATCGGAATATCTGGCTCTGTTTCTGCTTTTCAAAGTCGCGCATATCAGTTACGATATGCCAAAAAAGAATCGCGAGTGCTGGCGGCCTGGATGTATTACGCTGATGATGTGCCGTGCTTGTTAAGGAAAAAAGAAAAAATTGAGTTGATCTTGCGCGGGTGGAGAAATTTGGTAAACTCGCCAGCTTGAGGTGCTGGTGCCGCAAGGCTTGGAGGTTCGAGTCCTCTCCCGCGCATCAAAAAAATCCACGAAAGTGGATTTTTTTGATGCGCGGGGTCTTGACGCGCGGCGCGAGCCATGTTAAACCCGGTATGGATCGAAAGGGTTTGCGGTCGGAGTACCGCAAGCGGTTCGGTTCAGATCAAGGAGGATGAAGATGTCATTAGTTCTTGGACACGGAACCAAGCCCCGCGGCTTGGAGGTAAAGATCCACGGTCTCCCCTCGCTCAGCAAAAGGGTTTTTCTGGGCGACTATGATATTTCGCTCGGTGATTTCTTGGCCGTGGCCGAATATGTGTTGACCAACACGGACCTGCGGCCAAGGGATCCCCGCCGACGTTTCGTGCGGCGCGTCCGATCAATGAGGGAAGTGGACGGTTACAATCCCGGAGGGAGGCGCCTCGAACCATCCGGCGATGCCGTTCGCCAACGCAAGATGCGCGTCTAAAGAACGCCGAACGACAAGCTCCAACGGATTGTATTTCCGTCTGGAGTTTTTTAAATGGACAAGATCAAAAATTTTGATGTGATGATGACACATCAGCACGCTTAGCTTATGTGCTGTTTTTATTAAACGGGGAAAATGCTATAATGATGAAGGGGAAATTGAATTAAAAATTATTATTCATCAATCATTAATCATTAAAAAATATGCAAAAGGGTCTGATTGTCCACACGACAATAATCGATAAAGACGGCCGCGTGCTTATTCTCAAGCGGTCGGAAAAAGACAATGTTCTTCCAGGCTATTGGGACATTCCCGGCGGGACGCTCGAAGATGGGGAAGACCCGGCGGCGGGAGCGGTACGCGAGGCGAAAGAAGAAGCGGGTCTTGAAATATCGTCGCCAAAAATCTTTTTTCAAAAATCCAATGTCGATACGGGGAAGGACAAGCAATTCGTCACGCTGGTTTTTTCAGCAGAATACAACGGTGGTGTAATAACGTTGAATCCCGAAGATCATGTCGAGTACGCGTGGATCAAGCCCCAAGAAATCGGAAATTATCAAGCTGTTAATTATCTGCCTGGTTGCCTGCAAGAGTTGGCGCAGGCTTGAGGGTTAAGACAAAGCCGATGAATTCTGGCTTTTCCTGCGGCGCTGCTGCCGCGCCGAAGCTGAATTCCTCTATGCAAACAGCTTTGGTCGCGGCGATTATCCGGCGCCATTCCGTTGCGTTCATAAAGCGTTCGTCGCCGTAGATCCGTTGTTCGTCGGTAAAAAAATCGGAGGGAACGGAAAATATCACGTATTTGCTCACTGACGCGTGGCGGTTGATGATTTCCACGATATCGCGATCGGAAAAGTGCTCCATGACGCCGTTGCTGAAGATAATGTCGAAGCGGCTTTTTACGTTATCGAGCGTCTGCAAATTGCCCGGCCTGAACAAGGCCGCACTTTTTTGCCCGTCGGCGATGGATCGGGCGAATTCTACCATGTCAGAATCCGAGTCGATTCCTGTGATTTTATAACACGAAAGAGCGAGATGGATTGCTGTCACCCCCGATCCAGACCCGACCTCGAGAATCGTTCCATTTTTGGGGCAGTATTTTTCAACGGTTTCAAGCAGCTTCTTTTTGTAGGAAATTTTTTGTTCAATGAAATTTTTCGCCGAACCGGCCGCGGCGAATTGATTCTCGTAAATTTTTGACCATTTGCTCATAGTTTGATGATCGGCCCGCGAGGGCTTTACAAAATCGATAAATTAGAGTAACCTTCTTTTAGATTAGTTCTTGGACAATACAACACTTTACCGATTTTTTCCACCAACCAGTTTAGGTTTGGAGGTTGCCGATGATTAAACATGATGGCGAAAGTATCGACCAGAAAGGCAGACTCGTCCGCCTGACCAGGTCGCCGGACGGCAGGGTTGTAGAAACATACTACATCGGCCGCGATTGCGAAGGTGTCATTAAGCTCGACGAACAGGGGCGCGAGTTCGTTGATGTCAACGGTGAGAAGCGTTTTTGGGGTGGCTTGATCGACGCCCTGCCGTCCGATAAACGCATCCGGTCCCTTGATGAGTTCGTCGTCTTTGTTCTCAAACCGGACGGCATGAGGATGGAGTTGGGAAAGGCTGTAACCTTTCTCATCGGGCAGGAAGGCGGCAAGATCGTGGCCGAAAGGGATTTCGTTTTTGACGAGACCTCGATTCGAAAAATGTACCCGCATTTTTTTGCCGAGGAATGGAAGCAGCAGCTCTTCGACTACCTTATGTCCGGCCCCTCGCGCTGTTTCCTGATCAAGGGCGAGTTTGCCCATCGCAAGATGTTCGCGCTCAGGAATTCCATCCGGCAGCTGTTCGGTCACGGGACCGAGCCGCGGGTGATGAGTTTGGTGCATTGTTCGCAAAGGCAGAACGACTCCGTCAAACAGGCGCTTCTCCACTTTTCGCTCGACGAAATTGTGGCGACCGTGGGATTACGGTGAAGTCGGTTATCTGATTCATCCGTCAGGCGCGTCGTTCGACGCGCCTTTTATTATTATCGCGGAATTGGTAGGTTAAAAACATGTTGGAATCGCTGGTCGCCATCATTACCCTCGGCTTCGTCTATGAACTTGTCTCGTGGTGTTACCGCATCGCGTATTCTTATCATTGGGTCAGGCAGGAACGGTCAAGGCACCGGCGCCGGCGAATCGCGCCCCAAACGTTAATTTTGATCCCCGTTCTTTTTGAGTCGGATATTTTGGAAAAAACGACGGCGTATTTCCGAGATGTCTTTGTCGCCGGCCGAGACAATGTTTCCGTCGTTTTCATCACGGCGGAAAAAGAAAAGCTTGCCGTCTTAGCTCCTGACGATACGATCGCCGTGGCCAAAAGGATGGCGGACGGCAACCGTAATTTTTTGCACTTGCATTTTCCTGGCCGCGACGGAAAGATGGCACATCAATTGAATTATGCGGTCAGGCGATTAATCGAAAACGGCTTGATCGGCGAAAAGACGCTGATCGGCATTTATAACGCCGATTCCCGCCCGGAGCCGGAAACCATCGCTTGGGTTGGATATCAACTTGAGAGCGGTCCGTACCGGGTGTTTCAGCAGTACGGATTGTATACGGGAAACCTTTCCAACCTGGAAAGGCTGCCCAACAGGTCGGTCTTGGTCGCGGCCGCCTTATGGCAGACGCGCTGGTCGCTGGGGTTTGAAATATTCAATGCCCTTAAACAAAGGCGTTTTTGCCGCCAAAGCGACCGCCGCCTTAACAACCCGTTTAATTATTGCATCGGCCACGGCTTGTTCGTCACCAAGGATATATTTTTGAAGACGGGCGGATTTAACGAAAGTTTCCATAACGAAGACGCTTTCCTCGGTTTACAGCTATGCGACATGGGCGAAACGATCGTGCCAGTTCCATATTTCGACATCTCCGAATCTCCCGACAGCGTCGGCGCGCTTTACAAACAAAAAGCCAATTGGTTTTTAGGTCCGCTTCAAGCATTTTCTTACGCTAATAACATCTGGCCGCGTTCCAGTCCCGCGCTTTTCAGAAAAATTCGGTTATTGGCGCTGTCGGGCAAATTGTTTTCCCACGCGCTATTTTGGATCGCCGGTCCGACGCTCATGGTTTTCGTCATCGTCGTTTCGCTCGCCAAGCTTAACGCCACCTTGCTTCTCTCGGCCGTTGCCGCGTCTTTTGCTTTCCTGATTGTTCCCGGTTATCTCGCGTATGCATTAACGCGCGACTTTTGCCCCGCCCATCGCAACATTAAGGATCGCGCTATTTTAGGCTTGCTGGCCAAAGGCGTGACAATTTGCTATCTGCTGCACGGGGCGTCCGCATACAAGGGCCTGGTTAAGTACGCTCGTTTTTTAATCGGCAGAACGAATATGGAAAAAGAAAAAACGGAAATGAAATATCGGACGGAATAAACGCGAGGCGGCCTTTGACAAAATCAATTCTTTGCCCTACCGTCTAGTCGGTCCTTGCAAACGCTTTTTAAGGACCAAGATCGTTAAAAATGGGGGATCCATGGAAAAAATCGACAAGACACCGGTTCGGGTTAAGCTTGTCTTTTCCCGGACCCTGAATTCTCAATCAGCCGCCTCGGTCAGCATGGGTTCGCTGGCGGCGTATCTCAGGTCGCTGGAGTTTAATGCTGATCTGTGTTTATTCGACGCCGCTCGTCCGGACGACGCCGAGAAACGCGTCGCCGGTATTGCCGCGCAGAACATCATCATCGCCAAGCCAAACTTCAAGGATTTTCAGACGATGTTTCCGTTCCTCGCGCGTCTTAGGAAAGCCGGACAAATCGGCCGCGTTTTTTTATGCGGCCCGTTCGCGCAGCGAAACGCCGAGAGCATCATGTCCGGTTGCGTTTGGTGTGACGGAGTGATTTTGGACCAAATGGAAGCCTCGGCCGGATCGCTGCTCGCGGCGCTGAACAAGGATTTGTCGGTCCGGGCCCAGGAAACACGAGGCTGCCTCTTGCGTGATCCGCAGACCGGGATGATCGCCCCGCGCCTTCCTTCGGCCGGCGCCGTGCCTTTGTCGGCTCTGCCCTTTCCCGCCAGGGATATCGAGGTTATGGAGGATGTCGGTTACGTGAACATGGAAGCGTCGCGGGGATGCCGTTTCGGCTGTAGCTTTTGCCACGTTCCGCTGGTGGCGGAAATGTCGGCGGCTGGCGCCGCGCGCAATATCCGCCATTCTGCCTCGGTCGTTGATGAGATTGAACGGTTGAACAAGGATCTTGGCAAGACGTTGTTTATCTTCAACGACAGCTGTTTTTGGAGCACGCGTGAAGACGATAAACGCATCCTCGCGATGTGCGATGAGATTATGCGTCGCGGTCTTGATGTCAGGTTCTACATCTATCTCAAAGGCGAGCCGTTCATCGGCGACAAAGTTCTTCGGGCGCTCGTCAAGGCGGGCCTGGTCAGGGTATTCCTCGGCATTGAGAATTCCGTTCCATCGTCTTTGGCCGTGTATCGCAAGAAGATCCCGGCCGACTTGTATGCCAAGGTTCGCGCCAAACTCGATCCGCTGGGTGTGAACATCCACATCGGCTACATAACCATCGAGCCGTATTCGTCGCTTGATGACGTCCTTTCAAATCTTTCGTACCTTCTTCGCATCGGGAAACTTTTCCGATTAGGGGTCATCACCGAACCGGTTCGGGTGGTTCCTGGGACGAGTCTCCATTCGAGCCTGATTCGCGACGGGTTGATCGACCCGGCCCTTTCCTACGACAATGTGACTTACGGCTACCGCTTTGCCCACGACGAGGTGGGGCGTCTTCTCCACGCCTGGAAGACGATGTTTGACGGGCATCTCGAGGGAACCGCTAGCGGTTTCGAATACCATTTGACGACCGGGGAACTCCTCCGGACGCTGGCAACGAGACTTGATGCGAAGTTCGCCGACATCTTCAAGGAGCCTTTCGCGGTCCTCAACGCCAAAAAGATACAAGGAATGGAGATGCTGTTCGGATACCTCGCTTCAACCATCGAATGCGCAAGGGTCGGGGAAGTCCGTCACGCCGGCGACCCTGGCCGCAACCGCGGCTTTATCGAAGGGTTCAAGACGGTTGCCGGAGAGATCGAGGCATTGCACGCCAGCATCGTTTCGGTGGTCAGGGAACGCGGCGGCGGGCGGGCGGTGCGGGAGTTGTATCCGCGGCCCAGCAAGAAATTCTAGGTTCCGCGCGGCTTTTCGAAGACGCGCGGAACCAATTTTATAACCAAGATTCATGATTGCAGCTTTTGACGGAAACGTTTTTACCGGCAAGACATCCCTTATCGGGGCGGTGCATTCGTTGCTGGATTCAAACATCATTGGGGAACAGGGGAGTTTTTTGACACCCAACGTTAATTTTCTCGAACCGAACACCATGGAGAACGCTTGCTATTTGCAACGCGCGTACCTGCGCGCCGAAGAGAGACGCGCGCCGCTGGCAATAAAAGGCGTTTTGAATTTGCTCGATAGGAGTTTTGTGTCGATGGCGGCCCATGTTTCGGCCTTGAAAGCGGCCAGAAGCATTGATATTCAAGATTGGTTTTTTGACGAACTTGTGAAATTAATGTCGGCGGATAAAATAATCGTGCCGGACGTTTTTTGTTTTGTCCGGTGCGATTTTGACCTTGCAAATTCAAGGGCGCGCAACGATCGCTCCAGGAATACCGGCCGGCTATATTTAGAAAAAACATATTTTCATGCCGTGGAAGATTTTAACAGCGCGTGGTCGAAAAAGTTTCCTTCTGTCATGGTTGACACCAGCAAGGTTTTGCCGATAAGATTGGCCGAAGGCATTTTGGACGAGATGCCGCGCGCCGTCGCCAAAGACGACGCATCAACAAAGCAAATATGCGAATTTTTGCTTGAGATAAAAAATCATTGAAAGGGGGATGGAAATGGAACATAACCCGTTTCCCGCCGCGGTCGAAATCCAGACGACGTCGGCCTGCAATGCGAAGTGCCTTATTTGTCCGCACCCGCAAGTCGCGCGGGAACTGCCATCCGGGGCGATGGGTATGGAGCTCTTTTGCAAAATTATCGACCAGATCGACCCAGCGTGGCGTTGCCGGATAATTCCGTATCTCAACAACGAGCCGTTCTGCGACCGTTTAATCGTCGAGCGTTTACGTTACATCACAGCACGGCTTGGCGCCGCCGAGATCGAGTTATCGACCAACGTATCATTGCTAGACCAGCCGAAACAGCAGGAGCTTGTCGGCATCAGGCTGAAGGAGTTGCGTCTGAGCGTATTCGGTTTTACCGAACGTACGCATAGTAGGATCATGCCGGGATTGCGCTGGCAGACGGTGGAGAAAAACCTCGACGCCATGGCCGGCAATCTTCCTTTCCGGAGGTTGGTTGAGAGGATCGCGGTCGTCATGGTCAATCATCCGCTCGTCATGCCGGAAGACATCGGGCTGGCAAGGGAGTATTGCCTGGCGCACGCGCTTCAATTCAACCTGTGGGGCTTCCTTGACCGGGCGAAGAACGTCGCGGGTTATTCGAATGGAGTATGCCGGCCGTTCATCTCGGGTTGCGAACAAAATAGGCCGCTCGAACGGATGCATATAACTTTCGCCGGCGACGTCATTCTTTGCTGCCAGGATTGGCGCCGGAGAAACATCATCGGCAACCTGCGACAACGCTCCCTGCTTGATATCTGGAACAGCGACGCTTACAACCAGTATCGGAATGATATTTACGCGGGTTGCGGGCAGCAGCCGATAATTTGCACGAACTGCAAGCTCGCAAAACCGGTGACCTGATCTAACGAAACAAAACTGATTCGGCCGGTTCACGGTTCGCAAAACGTCGACCCAACTCCTCGGGACGGCGTTTTTTCTTTTTTTATCATCGTCCTACTTATACCCCGCCAGGAACCGAACCGAAATAGCCAAACAATTGTTGGCTTAACCCCGTCAGGGCGACCGTGAGGGTTCAAGTTCTTTCGCACGCACCAAAGACATTTTGTATCGAGGGAACGCGCTGGCCAACGCGCCAATGCGACCGAGGCGCATGAGTCTCTTGAACAAAAATGGCAACCACCGGGTTGTTGTTTTTGGTATTTGCGATAGTGTTCTCTTGCATGAATTCACCCATTTAAAAATATAAATTTACTATCATGTGCTTGACTTTTCGGCCATTTTATGATATTATTGAACGGTTAACAAAAATTTTTAAATCGGGTTATTCCTCGGGGCTTGCCCCGAAGGTTACCTTGCAGGGAAAGCTTGAAAACCGTTGGTTTTCAAATTAAGAATCCTTTCCTTGTATACCTCGTGGGCTCTGCCCCGAGGTAGTTGATTGTTAATTATGCCCGAGATGTTAGAGAGACAAATTCATGAATCGCCGAAAGAATGGGAACCGGAAGATCATGAACCGGCCGCGTGGGAATATCCTAAAATGACAGAACTGAAAGAAGCGATGGCGGGCATTGGGACGGTGGACGAACTCCTTGACAGGGTTCAAGAATTTATTCCCAATGCCGACCCTGTTCTTTTGGCGGGCTCGAAGTCCGGCAAACAATTTCATTTGACTGCCGGGGAATTTCTTAAAGAGGCGTGGCAAAGGATGAAAAATATGCCTGCCAGTCCCGAGCGCGACCGGTTGGCGGACAGGGCCGGCCGGATACAAAAGGCTTTTCATAAGAAAGAACTGGATTTCCTCGACTGAATAAAATTTTTTGCTCCGCACGCTTAGCTCAGCGGTAGAGCAACTCCTTTACACGGAGAAGGCCGTAGGTTCGATCCCTACAGCGTGCA
>Ga0182027_10011264_pt1 | contig 12664 bp, 17 predicted proteins | sample 712E1DmetaG_FD_121300 | JGI IMG/M metagenome (GOLD analysis project Ga0182027, IMG submission 121300) | Permafrost microbial communities from Stordalen Mire, Sweden - 712E1D metaG (Illumina Assembly) | ecosystem: Environmental > Terrestrial > Soil > Wetlands > Permafrost | place: Sweden...
CACAAAAGAGTGAGCGCATTAAAATGCAAAGAGCCCGACGAATCGGGCTCTTGTCATGAAGCTGTATCGATTGACTATAGTCAATAGTCCATCGACTATTGTCAATTGGTTCGTAGCGGGGGCCCGATATATCGTCTACAGAAAGATTAAATCCTACCGTGGGACCAACCTAACCTCAAGAAGTTCTTCAAGTTCTCACGGTTGAGACCCGCCATTTCTTAAACCTTGAAATTCCTCAAATTGGTGCCCATAAACCGTTCTATCGGATAGGTTGCTTTGCCAGGTTCACGCGACTCTCCTGCAAGGGGTGCAGTCCGCGACTCCCCATTTCCTCTTCTATACAAGCGCAGAAGGGTCCAAAGTAGGCTGTTTGCGAATGTTCAAACCGTTGAGTAGTTTGTCATCACGTCCTTTGGCTACAGAGGCGTGAAGTTGGCAGTGGTGAGACCTCTTTCATCTTGGTTGGGGATGGGAGAGGTCGTTGTGTTCACTGAAGCATGTGTTGCAACGGAGCCGCGGCCTCTAGGCAGCGCCACACACCGCGGATGCGTTCATTCGAAGTCTTACCATGATTGTCGCTATGTGCGATTCGAGAGCTCATGCATCCTTACCATCCCTACATGCAGAAGGCCATTTCTTCCAGAGTTAGCGGGAAGGACTCCGTGACTCGATATGGATCCTCTGTTCTATTCGCGCCCATCATTTTCTTTTCACTGTTTTGGTTTGGATGTCACAATGATACGCCTGATGGCCCAGGACGTCCAACAGCCGGACCGATACTCTTCATTTCCGACAAAAGCGGCACTTATCAGCTATTCAGTATGAATGACGATGGCACTGATATCCAACAGTTGACGGACGATGCTGCATTCCCACTTCAGGATGCGAAATACTCGCCGGATGGGACTCGCGTGGTCGTTGCTAGCAGCGCAGGTGGAGACGACTTCTATGGACCTGCTCTCTACGTGATGAACCTTGACGGGTCTTCTCGAACAAGAATCACTCGGGCACAAAACGAGCATCCGGAATACGGTTCAGGATGCCGACCGACCTGGGCTCGAATTGGCGAAAGAATCGCGTTTTCCCGCCTCATGGCGCCGGAGGCATTGGGTAATTATGATCTCTTTGTGGTTAATTCCGATGGATCAAACGAAATCGAGATAACCTACACAGCCGACACGACTGAGTATCTGGGTGATTGGACATCCGACGGACTTGGGATAGTGTGTGCCATTTGGACCCTCGGAGGGGGCTCATCACTCCAGTACTCCCGGCTTGCACTCTACGACCTAATTGGTACGATCAAAACAACCTGGTTCGAACCGGGTCATAGCTCCTCTTCCCCTATCACGTCGCCCTCCGGTCAGGAGATCGCATTCACGTCGAGTGATGGTGGGGGAACCCAAGATATCTTTGTTGTCCGTTCGGACACCACGGGGGCAAGGTGGAAGATTTCAGACGGGAAGAATGTGTACACGGTCCCGATTTTTTGGTCACCTGACGGCAAGCAGGTAATATACAATGCTGGAGGAAACGATCCTTACGGCCGTCCGTTTGGCAAAATTCTTCTCGTCAATGTTCAATCGAAAGAAGTTACCGACATCACTCCGTTCAAAGGCACGAGTGCCTATAGCTATGCCACATGCCGGAGTAGGAAATAGTGTACAGTCCCTCAGTTGATTCTGGGTCAGGTCGATGGTACTTTATCATGCGACGATATTGCGACGCTGGAATTCCCCCACGTTCATTGTCATAGGCCTCTTTGTCCAGTTCATCGGATGAAGCGGCCTCTGTGTATTCTGGAACAGCCGCCTACTGTTAGGGCGCACGCCCACTTCAATCACCGAGTGATTTATTTCATTCACTCTACAAACGAACCCAGGGCTGAAACTATGGCCAAGCAAACTGTTAAGTTCACTGCCATCAAGACGGTAACTAAGCCGGCTACTATCAAATTCAAAACGAAGTCCGGTGAAACTGTATCCTTCAAGGCGTTGAAGACTGTGAAACAAAAGGAAGTTGTTCAGTTCCGAGCGAAGAAGAAATGAAACGAATCTACCTGGACAGCAATATCCTTATCGCTTACTATGCCGTCGACCCGGCCGAAGAGGCAAAGAAGAGAATGGTCACAAAAGCCTTAGCTGTTTTCGCTACACTCGAGGATTCCCAACTTTGCACATCACTCTGGGCAATTACAGAGACATTCAACATTCTCGTTTCACGAATGAAGATGGATCGCGGCGCTGTTGCAGAAATTGAGAGCCAGCTAGTGAACGAAAAAAGGCTCGAGAAAGTGAAGGTCTGTCTCGTCGACGTAAGCCCGAAGAAAGACTATGACTTCGTAGAATTCTTTTACCACGTTCGGCAAGGCATTCTAAAGTACCACTCTGGCGTAGGAGACATCATTCACAGTGTCATAATGAAGAACAACGGAATTGAGTCTATCTTGACCTTCGATGAAAAGGATGATTTTAAAGCAATTCCCGATTTGACTGTCTTTCATCCAAAAGACATAAGACTGTGAGCGCAAAGCCAGCCCATCTACTGTAGGCGCGTGCGCCCCAACGCATGGCGGCTGCACTTGACGGAAGTACCCTTTTGGACAGGCCATCTCCGGTGGTAGCAGTAGAAGTTTTCCCGAAAGAATTTCTGAGGACACTACGTTGAAAACACGCGCCTCACGTTTTATCGTCGCTCTGATTCTGGACTGCGCCTCGCTTGCCTGGGCGTTCCCACAGGAAAACTTTCCTCAATATCCTTTTGTCTCCGGCTCAGATACGCTTATTGCCTGTGGTGAATGCATCTTCCTCAAGACTGCCAATGGTCCACAGATCGTTGCACAGTTCACCGTGCCTACCCTCTCAATGCTTCTAAGCTATCGACCAGGAATCAGGGACAATTACGGATATGACACCACTCGGTACAAGCTGATGGACATGGTCGAGAGTGTCACCTCAGAAATCAGTAGCGCCTGTTTATTTGATGGCAGAATCTGGGTTGGGCTCGGATTCTATGAGGGCGAGGGCTCTGACGGGTTTGGAGGAATCGGTTTCTATGACCTGCAGACAGGTGAACTTGGTGTACTTCGGCACCCGGCTCTACTTGACTACTCAACAACCGCCATTAAGGTATCCAAAGATACGATATATGCAGCAACCAGGGGGCAATACGAAGGTGCAACCTCTGTGGGAAATGGTCTAGTAGCGATTTCCCGGAGGACGCTTCTCGCTACAGCGAGAGTGCCGAAAGGCTCACACACGATATGGGACAAGGACGGGGAAGAGAGAGAGCCAGTGGCCCCAAAGTACGATCGCCCCATTGAACAATTGATTGCGGATTCACACTTCATTCGGTCGGAGATTGCAAACTGGCCTCGAGAGGTTCGTGACACTATCAGGTTCATGGGAGCTGACCAGTTCATGGTCCACACTCTGGCCCACGAACGCTGGGTGAGGCAGGCCTCGCTCTCTCGGGCTACTACCCTGTTCGACGAAGTCATACGGGCGTCTGGTCCTGAACATTATATTGGTGAGATCGTCGGCAAAAGCGCGGTGGTCTTATCTACGCCAGGGTATGACGAAGTTAAGCAACAATGCGGAAGAGACGGATTTGCGTGCTTCACCATCCAACGTTGGGGAGGATTGTATCTTCCTGAATTTGAAGAGCTTCAAATAAGGCCTCCGAATGTCATACCAGAGTCGATGCAGTATCGATACCACTGGATAACGGCGAAAGTCGGGGACTCATGGTCATATGAAAGCTCGAACAGCACACAGAAGATTACGATCGACAGTCTTGTGGTGAAGACTGCTAACTGCAATCCTGGAATGTCGCCCCTCGATTATTTCGAGTCAGTCGCTATCCACGTGAAGTTCTTAAAGCTGAAGGATTAGTAAGGTATGTCGAAAGCAATGGGCTCATCGACATATTAAAGCGATAATAGGTCAAGAATAACAGGGGCACGGGGTAACAGGCCGCAGTGAAATTGAAATCAATGAGGCGCAAATCCTTTCCCGCACCAGATTCCCGCTTTCTCTCGGTTCGTTCTCGCGCGTCTCCGGTTATTGTACCCTGACTATCGGAGGCACCTGGCTGTGAAACGCACACATAATCCCCCCAATCGGTTCGCGTCAAAGCGGTCTCAAGGAAGATTTTTCTCCTTGAACTCCATCCTTTTTTCACTTGGTTTGGATATAAGTATATAAAGGCAGTGAGTGCACAAGACGATGAGCATTTCTCCCATTTCTGCACCGAAAAGAGGCATAGATGTCACAGATGGCAGCTATCCTGACTACTGGACGGCACAAATCAATGAATGAAGGCGGTTGTGCGGATGTTATGCGTCATTGTGTTGCGTGAACTTTGATATGAAGGAACCTGGAAATGAGGGTCCAGATCACTTTCGGTGCCCCTAAGGATGTTGGGCCAAACGACCTCGACGGAGTTGTCATCCGATTTCCTTTTGTTCTTCGCCGCATGGGCGAAGGGGCCTTTCGGGATACGGAGAGTACGCGTTTTGTTGATGTCAAAATATCTGCCACTCTCATCGTTGTTTGGAAGCTTGGTTCAGAAAGAGTTGCACTTGACAACCAGCCCTTAGTAAAAACTCTCTTTGAGTTTGCCAGAACGGATGTGATCAATAAACTCAAAGCAGGCGATCTCCCCGAACGCAACCAAATTGATCTCCATACCGCAGTTGCACCCCAAGATAACCCCTATGATCCTGTGAAGATTCCCAACCCGAACGGGTTCTCAGTGCAACTTTCCCTGGAAGAAAGTGCGATGGTCAAGAGCCATTCGTCAGCCTCAAATGCTCCAAAGGTCTTCATCTCCTATTCATGGGATAGTGATCCGCACAAGACGTGGGTGAGAGATATCTCTACCCGTCTGCGTTCCGATGGAGTCGATGTAACATTGGACCAATGGCATCTGGCCCCGGGTGACCAGCTTCCAGAGTTCATGGAACGAGCGGTTCGGGAAAACGACTTGATCTTGATTGTCTGTACGCCACATTACAAAGAAAAGTCTGACGCACGAATAGGTGGCGTTGGGTACGAAGGAGATATTATGACAGCTGAGGTGTTATCCAAAGGAAACCACCGCAAATTCATTCCAGTCTTGAGAACTGGGGATTGGGATAAGGCCGCCCCAACTTGGCTATCAGGAAAATACCGGATTGACATGCGAGGCAATCCATATTCCGAAGAACAGTATAACGACCTCCTTGTGACGATTCACAATCAGCGTCCACAAGCTCCTCCCCTTGGCAATCCTCCTGCCACGCCGAATTCCTCTGTACAGACAATTCAGCGACCAATTACCCCAGCAAAGGCGGACGATCCAATCAAGATAGAGGGAATTGTTGCAGATGAGGTCTCGACACCGACACTTGATGGGTCAAGAGGCAGTGCCTTGTATTCGATTCCATTCCGGTTATCTCGTACGCCATCCTCGGAGTGGGCTCAAGTATTCATTGAGACATGGAATCACCCGCCTTCATTCACTGGGATGCATCGCCCGGGAATTGCGAGAGTGGTTGGGAACAAGGTTCTTCTCACACGCACCACCATTGAGGAGGTCGAGAAATACCATCGCGCCACTCTTCTTCTTGCTGTAGAGGCAGCCAATAAAGCAGAGGCAGCGATCCGAGATGAGCATCAACGGAAGCGAGAGCAGGAAGAGGAGCAAAAGCAAAAACATCAAGAGAAGATTCAAGATGCCGCCAAAAAGCTACGATTTGACTGACACGCAACACAACGAACGCATAACAAACGGCGCCACTCCGCTCGCATCGTCGGTAAAGGCAGATTGAGTGCGAAGAGTTCAGAGGTAAAGTGCTCGCTCAAGGCCGCGCACATTTCTGTCACCGCATTGAGCGCGGCCTTGCGTGGCGTCACGGACGTTATGCGCAAGCCTCACGTCTGACATAAACAAGGAGAACACATGAACAATACAGACACAGACAACAAGAATCTTGCAATCATTGCCAAGGCCCTTGCTTCCCTGTGCACTTCAACCGACGAAATGAAGGGCAAGAGCCTCGGAGAGAAAGCGAAGTTCCTTCGTCGCCTTGGCTTTGCGGACAAGGATGTTGCAGCATTGCTGAACACGTCCGAGAACTCAATCAGGGTTCAGATTTCATTGAGCAAGAAGTCCAAGAAAACCAAATCGAAGACCAAATCGGAGGACAAAGAATGAGTGCTGACCAACAAATAGCGGATCTGAATCGGAAACTCGACCTTCTGGTTCGACTCTTCGCTTATCAGCTTGTCTCGGGAAAGACTCTATCGCACGGAGCTCCCATTCTGAAACGGATAGGGATGACTGCTCAGGAAATTGCGGCAGTCTTTGACACGACTTCCAACACTGTGAACGTGAGGCTAACGGAGTCTAAGAAAGCAAGAAAGAACAAACGGGTCCAATAGCATGGTCGAACGCCGAGTTAGGAAGTTGCTGCTGGACAGGCTTAAAGTCTCCCCGCAAGCACTCAGCCAGCAAGCCCGGAGGATCAAGACGAAGCATGGGCCAATGTCCACTGAAGAGGCAACCTATGTCATAGCGCATCAGGGTGGAATTGATCTATCACGTTTCTTGCCCATTGAGGTGATCGACAGAATTCGCTCTCTCATTCCCAAGGAACTGCCTAAGACGGCTCAACCGACGCCCGGTGCACAAAGCAAGAAGAAACGGAAGAGATCAGCAACATCTTATCCACTCGTTCCGGACACACTCACTGCAAAGGGTGTCACTATCGGTCATGAATCATTCCCGCAAATGTTTGTGCTCGAGAACTCCATTCGCAATTTAATAATCCAGCGTCTTTCGAAGGCCTATGACAAAGATTGGTGGGAGAAAGGCAACTTCAAAGGTGTGCGCGATAGCGTTCAGAGGATAATCGACAAGGAGAAGAAGTTCCCACACAGAGATAAACGGGGCCTGCATCCCATATTCTATTCCAACTTCGCGGAATTAAAGCTTATCGTTCTGAATGAGTTCTCACATTTTGCCGATGTGATTGTGGACCGACAGTGGTTCGATGTTCAAATGGATCAAGTGTACATGTCCCGCAATTCATTAGCTCACAGTGTTGCCATCACGGAAGACGACGAGACACGAATCCGACTCCTCTATAGTGAGTGGGCAAAGCTTCTTGACAATGCAGGTATCAAATGACGTGAGGCCTGCGCATAACAGCAGGCACAATCGACGCTCACTCATCTGTGAAGGCGAAGGTAAAGCAATTGGAGCAAATTGAAATAGAGTTTGCTCCACGCCGCACTCATTTGTAAGAAAAGAGTGGAGTGCGGCGCTGCGTTGTGCCTGCAGACGTTAGGGCAAGCACGCTGCCAACTTAAGTGGATACGCGCTGTGTACTACGAATGTCCTGAGGACACCGATGGACTTAATCGTTCCAGTCTCGAACGCAATCATGGCGGTGGGAGCATTGTTGATTCTCTGGCAGATCAGACAGGCTAAGCGGCAGGCTGTGACATCTTCTGAGGATTCCATTGACAAGGAATACCGGGGAATCATTCATCAAATCCCAGCAAAAGCCCTCTTGGGAGAGGCTCTAAGTGCAAAGGAAGCCAGGGAACACCTTGACGAATTCTTTGCCTACATTGATTTGTGCAACCAGCAGGTTTTTCTGCGGCAGCGAAAGCGAATTGGTCGGGGGACATGGCAATTTTGGTGCGACGGGATGAAATCGAATCTACTTCGCCCTGCTTTCAAGCAAGCCTGGGAAACAGTCAAGGTGAAAGCGGACACTGATTTTGGAGAATTAAGGCGTTTAGAATCCTCCAATTTCAAGAACGATCCCGCCGGATGGAAGTGAATTCAATGAACTGACAGCGCCGATCTCGCAAACCCAATAATTCTGGGTTCAGGAGTCTTCATCCTCAAGCGCGGCCTGCACTATGTAGTTACGAACAGTCACGTCGTTCACGGTTTACCATCTGGCCACACGCTCCTTGTCGGGCTCAACCTAAAAGCTGGCAAGATATACGGCATCCCAAGGGTTGTTACTGATGACTCAAAGAAGGATATTACCGTCTTGTCAATGACTGAGAATATTGCGGGACTGCACCTTCCTTCGATGGACTCGTTGAGTCTGGATCAGGCTGCCAATGGAATATCTGTCTTCGCTGATGGCTCATCCTTTTCAGAAGGCGTGAGTGTAATAACAATCGGTTTTCCATTGGGAATAGGATCAAAGATGACCCATAACCTACCGATTGTTCGCAAGGGCATCGTCGGACAGGGCCTTACTGCGGATGGCCACTTCCTTGTTGATGGGATTGCCAGTCATGGGAACAGCGGCAGTCCAGTATTCGATCTCACTGACGGTAAGCTTCTCGGTATTGTAGTTGCGTTTCCAGCCGATTACATTAGCATGTACGACGATAGCCACCAACTTGTCGCCACTCTTCCCTACAACTCGGGATTGAGCATCTGCATTTCATCATTCGAAATATGGTCGATGGTGCCTTGACTACTACGTGGAGGTAGGGAGACAAGGCGTGAAGGAGATGGTTGAAGGGTGAGGCGGGGTTCCAATTCCAAAATAACAACATTCGTTGTGACCTAAGAAAGGAACCGCAAAATGTCTTCGGGCAAGGGAACTACGCGCACAACAGATGCGCAGACTGAACTCATCAGGACTCTGGTCATCATTCAACTTGGCTTGGCTGGGGTACCTCAACAAAGAATCCGTTCAATTGCGAAATGCAACATGAACAGAGTCAGCAGGATATTGAAGAACGTAAAGCCGAAGAAGGCAATACCAACTGTCTGAAGGGCAAGTTCTTAAATAGATGCTGTCGAACGAGTGAATCAGGCCACGTCCCAAGTTAACCTTAAAGACAAAACCACTTCAAACACCGTTATAGGATGACAGCAAGCGAAGTGTTTCGGCTAAATCTTAGGCGGGCGAGGAAGCTCATTCGTCTCTATGACGAATCACGGAGACGAGGGAAATCTCACAACTCGCTTGCAGATTTATTGCGCATGTGCTTGGTTTTCACCATGGGCTCGCTTGACGCCTTCATACATCAAGTTGTTGGTGACAATATCGTTCCCTATTTGAAAAGAAATGTAAGAGCTTCAAGATATGATCCTGCTCGACGTGCTAGAGTGTCAGAGATTGAGGCACTCATAAAGGGCATTTTCACGGCAATTGATTACCTCCAGATGTTAGATCGTGCTCGGCCGTTTGTAACAATAAGGTCTTCAGTAGACAGAGAACTTTCTTTACGAACATATCAATCACCAGACCAAATTGACAAGGCATTCCGTTTGTTTGCAGTTTCAGATTTCTGGAAATCTCTAGAAGGCAGTGGGATGGGCGGTCCATTAGCGGAGAAAGCGGCTAGCAAGCTAAAGAAGTATTTTGATCGGCGGAATCGGATCGCCCACGAAATGGACAGGGAGAAATCAAGGAGAATGAGAAACCGTAAAAGACCGATTGCACGAAGCGATTGCTACGATTGTCTCGCTGTGGTGAACTTGGTCGTCCATTTCATTGAAACAACTTATCTTGATCCATCTCGAGGTGATTATCTTCTAAGGTAACTAGGAATGTCAACCAAGAATTAAAGGACCCACCTATGGACGACGACAGACTGTTTCAAATAGACCTTCTCAAGAGGCTGGACATCATTATCAAGCTTTTACTTGAACCCCCCGTGGATACATCAAAGGAATTGACAGCCAGAGAGCAAATAGCACGACTGCACTCGTTCGGACTTCGGCCAAGTGAAATCTCGCGGATAATGGGCATTCCTATAAGTGGTGTGGGGGCTCAATTGAGTCAGATTAAGCAGAAACGGAAAGGGAAAATGAAATGACTGAGGCGGAGCTTTTGGTCGACATTGGACGGAAACTGGACAAGCTAATAGCTCTGGCAGCTATTCAAGGGAAGGAAGAGGAAAAACAGCTCTCAATCCTAAACGCTATGAAATTCACGGACAAAGAAGTGAGTATCTTTATGGGAATCCCCGTAGGGGCTTTGAAGATGAGGAGACATCGAAAACGTAACAAGAAAATATGATTGGTAGGCATAAGCGATGCATCCGGGATGTTAGTCGTCATCAACATTGCCAATACGTCGATCGAGTCTCATTCTCTTACAGGAAGAGAATTCAAAGATAAACTCTGGTGGGACCATATGGGAAAACAATCGAACGGTAGTCTGGATCGGGACCAACAAATACTCAACAGACTTGCCCGAATTGAACACAAGGTTGATTCATTGGAACAGACAACAGCATTTGCCTTACGAGCAGAATCCGAGAAACATTTCAATTCCGTAAAGGAGATTTTCAAGAGGGGCAAACGAAAAGCACAGATATATCTTGCGATAGACGGTCAACGATCCGTGCAGGAAATTGCAAAGCATCTCAGTATGAAAAGGCAGAATGTCACTCCAGAACTGAGGACGCTTGTTGAAGAAGGGCTTATTGAGGTAATAGATTCAAATGGAGGCAAGGATATTTATGGAAGAAAGCCAGTAGATCGGACCCTTCGTATTGCAAAATTCTTGCAGGGAGAATTTGACTTGAGTTCAGATGGCTTACTCAGTCACAAACGGAAGAAGAAAAGCACTTCACGATGATATTTTCTATTCAGCATTACATCGAAGACTATTTTCAACGACGTAATCTCTCGGATATTGACCAGTACGCCGTTCGAGTTGCTAATACCTTCGTTGACCATCTGGATGAACCAAACAACAAAAGACTCCTTAAGTCTTTACGTAGGATTCGAACAGTCTTTTACCAAAACAATGAGCAACTCGACCGTACTGAATTTGAATTGATTCTTGCTGGCCAGCTTCGGGCTAGATATAAAAAAAAGACCAAATCGATGACTTTCCCGGTGGCATAGGTCCAGAACGCCGCCAACTCAAGAAATGCGAGAGAATCACGATTCAATCCATCATTACTGGCTTCAGTTCAGCCGTCGAAGCCCGAGCCATCGACTCCTTCTGGAAGTCAAGGAAAAAGGGAGTGCTCAGGAGTTGTCCTGAGGAGATTGGGCAGGCCCTGTTTGCTGTGTTCGCACGAAGAGTACTGGATAGCCATCGGTCAGGCCTCGTGCTAAGAGAGTTGTATTCCGGGATTGGATTTGTGGACATTGCAGTTGTAATTGGAGCGGTGATGCACCTTGTAGAGTTGAAGATAGTTAGGACTGGCTTTACTGGCTTGAGTCAGCTTGAAACTTACATGAAGACTGAGCGGCGAAGGCAGGGATGGCTACTCTATTTCGATGCAAGACTGCCATCAAAGAGGAACTCGATTCCCGCCTCTATTCACACTCTGGCAGGAACAATCAGAGTTCGAGGAATTGACATAAACCCAGTGCCCCCCAGCCAAAAGGATTGAATCTCTGATAGGGATAGTTGCTCCATTCAAGCTGGGACAATAAACTGGCACGCAGATCTCTCAGCTTTCGAGGACTGAGAGTGAGACAACTTGTCATACCCACTTAACGAAAAATCCCCATCACTTTCGTGATAGGGATTCTTCTTTAGAACCAGTAGCGGGGGAGGGAACTTCGCTGCACCTACAACTCTTGAACGGCTCGTGGAGGTCGGAATTAGTGAATTCTGGTGGAGGCGTTGACAATCTCCATCGGGTTTGTCACGGGTCGCAAGCATCCCCTCTACGAGGTCGTGGACCCACCCTGTGTCATGAGGATTCCCTATCGTGGAATTGGTGCTGGAATTGCGGGCCGACCAATCAGACAGCCTTTTTTTGTTCGCAATGCTGGAAAACTTCAAGCTAGTTCCGATGTGGTCCTTCGTTTCAACGTCTCTCCCTTCATCATAATCGCGCTAGCTGACTCGTGCTTTGCGGGACCGATTTGCAGGTTTCGTGAGAAAACCGTATCTATCAGTCGCGAAAGTGGACGATTTCGGTCCCCTTCTGCAATTGATAAGACAACCATGAGCATGAGAATGCGCTTCAAGGATCTACCAGACTTTGTCGACCATCTCCAAAGCCAGGGCAGATATAGCTTCTCAAAAGCCGACGCCGAACTTGCCACGGGCAACAACGGAGGGGCTCTCCGAAAAGCACTCTGGAGACTCGAAGACAAGAAACGAATCAGAATGGCGAGACGTGGATTCTACGTCATTGTTCCATTGGAGTACTCACGCACGGGGATCATTCCAGCCGAGTGGTTCATTGCCGACCTCATGAAGTTCTTGGATCAACCCTATTACGTAGGGCTTCTCTCCGCAGCAACCCTGCATGGAGCCTCACACCAGCAGCCTCAAGAGTTTCACGTTGTGGTTCCGAAGCCGGAAAGAGATGTTCGAATCGAGGGTCTTCGAATCAGATTTTTCAAAAAGACCGGAATGAGGTTTTCTCCGACAGAACAGGCAAAGACACCTACGGGCTACATGTGCATTTCAGACCCCGCCGTAACGGCCATTGATCTTGTCGCATATGCCAGCCGGGTTGGGGGACTGGATCGCGTGCTTACCGTACTGCAGGAGTTGAGCGAAAAGATCACGCCCAACAAACTGGTTGAGGCTGCAAACAGAGAGAAACACCTGTCCCACCTTCAGCGTCTTGGATGGTTGTTGGAACAGGCGCAAAGAGTTGATCTGGTCGCGAGCCTGGCAGACTGGATCTCGAAGAAGAAGCCAAACCGAACACCG
>Ga0182027_10011265_pt1 | contig 12664 bp, 14 predicted proteins | sample 712E1DmetaG_FD_121300 | JGI IMG/M metagenome (GOLD analysis project Ga0182027, IMG submission 121300) | Permafrost microbial communities from Stordalen Mire, Sweden - 712E1D metaG (Illumina Assembly) | ecosystem: Environmental > Terrestrial > Soil > Wetlands > Permafrost | place: Sweden...
CCTCGTCTTCAATGATCACGGGCAGCGCGCCAATCGGTTCCAGCACGCCGCCGATTTGCGCCGCGGCGCTGATGTGGACGCGCTTGCCCACCTGCGCGCAGGAACCCACCAGCGCGTGTGAGTCGATCATGGTCCCTTCGTCCACATAAGCGCCCACATTGATGTACATCGGCGGCATGCAGGTGACGTTCTTGCCGATGTAGCAGCCATCGCGAATCGACGACCCACCGGGCACCACGCGGATGTTCTGACCGTCGGGGAGCTGCTTCAGGGGATAGGTGTGCTTGTCGTGGAACTGGGATTCTGTAGCGCCGGTGTCCCCACCGACGACTTGCGGCGATGGGGACATCGCCGCTCCAGGCGGCGGCATGGACACCACGCGCCCAATGCGGAACCCGATCAGGATTCCTTTCTTAACCCAGCCATTCACGCGCCACCCGGAAGGCGAACTTGCATCCGGCTCCGCCGCCCGCACCCAGCCCTCGTTCAGTGCGGTCTTGAATTCATCAAAGGCGCGGAAGTATTCCTCGCCGAATTCCTTCGTTTCGCGCGCATACAATTCCTCAATGCAGGGTTGAAGATCCATTGGAAACCTTTCGCTGATCTTGTAGGGTAGGAACCGCTCGCACCAGTCCCAGAGCGGAATAGCATACGACAGATTAGGGTCGATCAATACGGCGCTGAGCTTGCCTCGGCCTCAGACTGTGCCGCGCCACCAAGCAGGCGCTCTAACTCTGCCTTGAGGCTTGCGATCAGTTTTTCATCCACCGAGCCGCACAGGGGCACAGGGTCGCCCGATTCTTTCACCAGGTAGAGCACGTGTTGCGGATAACTCGCCTGCCTGCTGAAGTAAAACTCCAGATTCACACTGAAGCCTTGCACCTCCGGCCAACGAGTGACAAAGTCCGGGCCGCCGCCGCGATACTTAAAGAACTGAATCTCGCCCGAACCCGTGGGTACTTTGATTCGTGGCATCCCTCGCAAGTAGCGAATCAGAATATACCAAAGGAGCGCCGCGAAGGCCCAGGTGGCATAATGGGCGTAGTTGTAGAACCATCCTCTCGATCGTGCGGACCACCGTGCGCTTTGGCGTCTTGACCCTCAATTTCGCGGGCCCATGGGTTATGGCCATCGGGCGTATGGCAAACCCGCCAGCCACATATGAACATAAAAGTAGGCACTCGCCGCGCACTCGAGTCCTGTGGATACCAGCAAAGCCCGGCGTGGCCGTTTGGCTGGTGCGAAGGCCGCGCAGGTGAGGAAGCCCATGGCCAACAGAGGCGCACCCATCGCGCGCAAAAAACCCAAGCCCCCGGCCATCTCCCAGGCTAACCCTTGAAGCCGCACGTTGAGAACCAAGGCTGACAGGCACGCCCCAACGGGGCCGGTAATCGCAACCGCCAACGCAAGCATAGAAAGCACTGTCCAGAACTTCTCGTATGGGCGCAGAAAGTACAGTCCCATTGCCGTAGGGATGAGCGCCAGGACGCTAAATGCCGTAACAAACAGCATGAGGTCACCCCACGCATACATGCCCGCGGACGCTTGTGCGTCGCAGCCCGATGTCCGCAACTGGCGGACGTACACAAGGACACAAGCCACGGAGAACGCAACCGCATACCCTCCCAGTACCACTCCAAGCTTGATGTATTTGTCCATGTCAGTCTCCTCATGCGCCGCGAGAGACTCGGCGCCGGGAGCCCTCGTCTGTTTGTTGTGTAGGCAGCTAACTCTCGTTGATACCCCAACACAGGAACGGTCAAAGCTGGGTGATACTCGCGGCCCGTACCATTTCAGAGCGACGGAGACTCCCCTCACCTACGGTTGACGTGTGTAGATTTCGTCCGTTGAGAAGAGGTCAGTGGTTATGCCCAGACTCGTACCTTGGACGCTGGAATGAATCGTCAGGGTCTGGGAGTCACGGGACAACTGCCACTTCTGCTTCATGTGCAGTACGGTGGCATTCCTCGTAACTGTGGATTCAATCGTGAGCGCCTTCCCTTTCAGTCGAGCTGTGTCTCTGCTCGGAATACCGCCCTCCGTGAGGTTTTCAGAGGGTGAACCATCCAGGAGGTACCTTGTGGTTCTTGTATGTCCGCCTTCCGTAATTGTGGCTTCGAGACTCCGCTCGTTTTGCGTTACCCTTAGGGAGCTGGGCGGGGGCGCCTTTTCATGCTTGCTGAGCTTCGGTGGGTTCAGCAGGTAACGGCCGGAAAAATCCGGTTTTTCCTGGCCCGAGGCGGAGGAGAGGAGCAGGACGAGCAATAAGGTGCTTCCCGAGGCCTTCATTGGCCACCTTGCGATGTAAGCTATAATCCGAATCGTGCCATACATACTCGTGCCGACACTTTAATGGGAGCGTTCGTGAAGGTCAAGTGTCAGTGATCGAAAGTTCCATCGCTACAGGATAATGCATTCCCCTGGATTTCTGTTGTGACAATCGTCTCGGCTGGGAATAGAATTGCGAGTTCAAACCGAGAGGCCGGGTGAGGGTTTCATTTGCATCCAATGCCTCAACCCATGACCTCAGCGCAAAGGATACCCATGATTGTTCCCTATGCCGATTTGCAAGGTCAATACGCCGCGTTGCGCGAGGAGATTCTGGCGGCCCTGGACCGAGTGGGCAGCAAGGCCGCCTTTATCCTAGGCGAGGAGGTGCAGGAGTTCGAGCGGGAATTTGCCGCCTTCTGCGGCGTGAAGCACTGCGTGGCGGTGAATTCCGGAACCAGCGCCTTGCATCTGGCGTTGTTAGGAGTGGGGGTGCAGGCGGGCGACGAGGTCATTACCACGCCGAATACTTTTATCGCCACGGCCGAAGCCATTTCCTATACCGGCGCCAAGCCGGTGTTCGTGGACATCGACCCGCGCACGGCCAACATCGATCCCGCCAGAATCGCGGCGGCCGTAACGCCGCGCACGCGGGCCATCCTTCCCGTGCATCTATACGGCCTGGCGGCGGAGATGGACCCCATCCTGGAGATTGCGGCCCAGCACAAACTGGCGGTCATCGAGGACGCTTGCCAGGCGCACGGCGCGCGCTACCACGGCAAACGGGTGGGAAGCATCGCGCACGCGGCGGCGTTCAGCTTCTATCCTCCCAAAAACCTGGGCGCCTATGGAGAAGGGGGTGCACTGACGACCAATGATGATGCGCTGGCGGTGCAGGCGCGCACCCTGCGCTCCCACGGCGAGTCGCGACGCTACTTTCACGACTTTATCGGTTATAACTATCGCATGGACGGTTTTCAGGGCGCGGTTCTGCGCGTCAAACTGCCACGGCTGGAGCAATGGAACGCGCGGCGAAAGGCGTTGGCGGAAATTTACCGCCGCAGCCTTGCCGGAGCGTGCGTGGAATTGCAGGATGGGGGCGCTTCCAATGAGCGTGTGTATCACCTCATGGTGGTTTATGTTGCTCATCGAGATGCCGTGCGCACAAGGCTGGAGGAACGCGGCGTCCAAACGGGCGTGCATTATCCGCTGCCCATTCACCTGCAAAAACCCTATCAAGCTTTGGGGTATCGGCAAGGTGATTTTCCGCATACGGAAAGGACTTGCGAGCGCGTCCTCAGCATGCCGCTGTACCCGGAAATGACCGATGAGCAGGCGGCGTACGCGGCCCAGACGCTACGGGAAATTGTGGGGGAAAAGTGACTGGGGATCGAAACTCGAAAATCGAAAGTCGAGACTCGCCGCGAATTTCGCGTTTCGATTTTCGAGTTTCGAACTGACGGAGAATTGAACCGCATGAATCAGCGGCGCAGTTTCGCATGGATGGACCTTCTGTGGCTGGCGTTTCTGGCCGGGTTGGCCGCGCTTACGCCCGGTCTGGACATCATCCACAAACAGCTCATCCTGCTCGCCATTGGGGTGGTCCAAATCTTCGAGTACCGCTTCCTGGAATGGGTTCCAAAACGAGGGCGCAGCTACAGCGTTATCCTGAAAATCTTATTGGCCTCGCTGCTGGTGGATCACACAGGTGGGATCAATAGCAGCTATTATCTGATTTACTTCGTGCCCGTGGTTACAGCGGCCATGTACTTCGATCTCTGGGCCACGCTGGCATGGACAACGTTAACGTCGGCGGCTTACTGGTCCTTCGTGCTCTGGGAGTTGAATGAATACGAATTGACAGGGGAAGGCGCCGCCGAATTGGCCCTCCGCAATCTCTTTTTCTTTCTTGCCGCCATCAGCGTCAATCGGTTTGTAACGGAGAACCGCCAACAAGCGAAGCTCTACCGCGAACTCGCTGAGACGCTGGCGGAAACCAACCGGCGGCTGGAGCAAGCGCAGGAGGAAGCGCGCCGGTCTGAGCGTCTGGCCGCACTGGGACAGCTTTCCGCCGGCCTGGCGCACGAATTAAGAAATCCGCTGGCCGTGATCAAAGGCTCGGCGGAAACCCTGACGCGCAAACTCGCGAGCTCCGACCCGATCACCACTGAGCTGGCGGGATACATCTCCAGCGAAGTAAACCGCATGAACGCGCTGGTGACACGCTTTCTCGATTTCGCCCGGCCGCACCAATTGGAAAAACACCAGGAACAGATTCCGCCCTTGATCGAGCGAGCTCTAAAGTTAGCGCACGATCGCTGGCCCGACGCTAAAGTGGAAGTGGAACGGCAATTCGCCGCAGACCTGCCGGAAGTCACCCTGGACGGCGATCTGATTGAGCGGGTGTTTACCAACCTGGCGCTCAACGCCTATGAGGCCATGGGCACAGGCGGGGGCAAGCTGCGCGTGGCGGCGGTCCCAAGCTCCGAGGGCAAGAGCGGCGTGGAGATCACTTTTGAAGACAGTGGTCCGGGGATTCCCGCCGAACAGCGCGAGCAGATTTTCAATCCCTTCTTCACCACCAAGGAAACCGGCGTGGGCCTGGGGCTCTCCATTGTTTCGAAGATCGTTGACGACCACCGCGGGTGGATCCGCGTAACCAGCGAGCCGGGGAAAGGCGCATGCTTCCAGGTGTTTCTGCCCATGGGCGAAACCACGGAAGCTGCGCCATAACCAGGCGGTTTGCGGGTCTACTCGAGGTCGCTCAGCCGTTGAGCGACGGGCATTGAGCACACATCAGGTGTATCGCGCGAGCGAAGAGCCTAGCGGTGACGGCGCTGAACCCCAAAATACCCACCCGCAGAGCGATGTTCTGCCGCGACGGGCGCAGGGTCCTTTACTTCGCGAGGGAAGCCCGCGCCGCGCGAACGGCTTCCAGATAGAGGCGCGCATTGTTGGAAATCACCTCCAGCTTGCCTTCGCGCAACGCCTTGAGGTCCACCAGCTCGCCACCCACCGCGACGGCGGCTGCTCCGGCCTTGATGAACTCCGGGGTTGTCTCCAGATTCACCCCGCCCGTGGGGATGAACTCAATTTGCGGGAAGGGCCCTTTGAGCGCCTTGATGTATTTGGCGCCACCGACCAGCCCACAGGGGAAGATTTTCACCAGGTCCGCGCCCGCTTGCCACGCGGCAACGACTTCCGTCGGGGTCAGCGCTCCCGCCATGCAGGGCTTGCTGTATCGGCGCGCCAACTCAATAACCTGAAGATTAAGCGCGGGGGTAACGATGAACTCCGCTCCCGCCAGCAGCGCCACGCGGGCGGTTTCAGGATCGAGAATGGTACCGGCGCCCAGCAGCAGCTTGTCGCCGAATTTTTCCGCCACTTTTTCGATCACCTGTATGGCGTTGGGAACGGTCATGGTGATTTCGAGGATGCCGATATTCCCGGCGACTATCGCCTCCGCGACGAGCAGGGCAATTTCCGCCGAGGGGGCGCGCACAATCGGCACCAGGCCGACTTCGCGAATCTGTCCGAGCGATTTTTCTTTTGACCAAGACATGGGTTTTACCTTCTCTCGTTAGGAAAATTGGATTTCACATCTGGCTTCATGCTGATGTCTTATCGAGCCCCCCCCGGCGGAGCGTCCAGCGTCGCGGTCTGCTCCACGGTCGAGCCGGGCTCCGCGGGCAACCGACTACTATAGGATGTTTAAGGGGAATTGTAGACCATTTCCGCTTCCCTCCGGACGGGTCTTTGCCCGGGAACGGCTGGCGATTCCGGCGGTGAGAAGAAGCCACCCGCCTCAACGGGTGTTCTTGACTTTGCACTTAACCGCAGCATACATTGACAGGTTACCCTTCTGAGGAACGATCACATTGAGATTGGGAGTTTGACCCCCATGCCAGACGACCCGGGGAGGACCATTCTGGACAACATTGTTTCCGCGCGGCGACGTGCGCTGGAGGAAACACGGTTGACTTTTCCGCTCAAGCGAGTGCAAGAGTTGGCAGAAGCACGGCAGGAGCGCCGGGATTTCGCTGCGGCGCTCGCCTCCGGTGGAGCCCCTGGCGCCCCGGCGGGATTGCGCGTGATCGCGGAGCTCAAGCGCGCGTCGCCCTCGCGCGGGCTGCTGCGCCAGCACTATCGCCGCCGTGAAATTGCTTTCGGATATGCTGCCGGCGGCGCTTCCGCGCTTTCGGTGCTGACGGAAGAGCAATATTTCCTGGGCTCCCTTCAAGACCTGAAGGAAGTGCGCCAATCCGTGGAAATTCCGGTGTTGCGCAAGGACTTTATCCTGGAACGCTATCAGGTCTATGAGTCGGTGGCGGCGGGCGCGGACGCCCTGCTGCTGATCGTGGCGGTATTAGCGGACCATGACCTGCGCAGCCTGCTCGATTTGAGCAGTCAGTTGCGCATCGCCGCGCTGGTGGAGGTCCATACGGAAGCGGAGCTGGAGCGCGCGGTGGCGGTGGGCGCCCGAATCATTGGCGTGAACAACCGCAATCTGAAAACCCTGGAAGTGAATCTGGAGACCTCGTTCGAATTGCGGGCCAAGATGCCCCGCGATTGCGTGGCCGTCAGCGAGAGCGGCATCAAAACCGCCGCGGACCTGCGACGCATCAGGGATGCGGGATTTAACGCCGTGCTCATAGGTGAACGCCTGATGGCGCAGCCGGACCCCGGGAAAGCCCTCAGCGAGTTGCTGGCGGAGTTTGGCGGGTAGCCCCATTAATTTTGGATTTTAGATTTCGGATTTTGGATTGCGGCTACGAGTTACTGGAGGACTTTTAGAGGCGCGAATTTATCAGAGCCGGAACTCGGGTTTGCTGCGAAAGAATCCAAAATCGCAAATCCAAAATCCAAAATTGAGAAGATGCAGACACGTGTAAAGATTTGCGGCATCACGCGGGGGGAAGACGCGCAACTTGCTGTTGAGTTGGGAGCCGCGGCGTTGGGGTTCAATTTCTATCCGCCTTCGCCGCGATATATTGATCCGGCAGACGCGCGGGCGATCATTTTGAAACTGCCGCCGCTGATTACAGCGGTGGGCATTTTCGCGAATGAATCGGACGACGAGCACGTCGCGCGTGTGGCGAAGGAGTCACGGGTCACGGTGGTACAGCTCCATGGCCCTCAGTTTCCGCCGCTGGAGGGGGCTTTGGCGGACTTCCCGCGCATCCTTGCCGTGGCCGTGAGGAAAGGATTTCAGCCTGCGATGCTGCGCGACCTTGGTGGCGAGGCATTTCTACTGGATGCCTTTGACGCAGAGCTCCTGGGTGGAACGGGCAAACCTTTCAATTGGGCGTTGGCGCGAGAGGCCAACCGGTTCGGAACCATTATCCTGGCCGGGGGGTTGACGCCCGAAAATGTGGGACAGGCGATCCGGGAAGTTCGGCCCTTCGCCGTGGATGTGGCCAGCGGGGTGGAATCCGCACCTGGCGTGAAAGACGCAAGCAAGCTGCGCGGCTTATTTGCAGCAGTGGCCAAAGCGAACAAGGCCATTGATGATTGCGTGTAAAATGGGACAAGGACTATGAAGGTCAAGCGAACAGGATTGGACCATCTGGAGCGGGAAGTGGCTCAAAACCGTCGCCTGGTTAGCCGGCTCACTCGCGCGTCTGCGCGAAGCAATCGGCCCAGGATCGAAACAAGCTCGGCCCAGATTACCAGGAATCTTGCGAAGATTACCAAGTCCTTGTCGGAAATGGACAGGAAATTGAGCCGCCTTAAGCGACATCTTGATTCAGCGGATTTGAGGCAACGGGCAACAGACGTGACTGTGAATCGAAAACCGCAACGTAGCACGCGAGATTAACGTGAACATCGAACAAGCAATTGAATTTCTGATCAAGAATCAGGCCCGCGTGGACGCCCGGATGGACGCTAAATTCGATCGGGCCGACCAGCGCTTTGTGCAAGCAGAAAAACGATTGGATCGTCTTGAGCGAGTGGTAGCTCAGAATAATCGTATTGTGACTCAACTCGCGCGATCCGGTGTGGCTTTGCGCGGCGACGTGCGCAGAACCGAAAAGAATTTGGCCGAAGTTGCCGAGCGCTTGTCCGAAACGGATGGCAAATTGAACGCCCTCATCGATATCGTGGACCGCCACACTCGGGGTAATGGCCGGCATCGGTGAGTGCAAGCGAGGCCGCTGAAGAAGTCATTTCTCGACCAGGCACTGCGAGAATCATGTCAACTACTACAGATCTAATGCGCTGGCCCGACGCCAAGGGCCGTTTCGGCGAATTTGGCGGTTGCTTCGCGCCGGAAACCCTGATGGCTCCCGTCGAGGAGTTGGAGGCGGCTTATCGCGTGGCGCGCAGCGACCCGGCGTTTCAGGCGGAGCTGGCGCGCTTGCTCAAGGATTTTGCCGGCCGGCCGACGCCGCTCTTCCACGCCCGGCAGCTCACGGGCCGCCTGGGTGGCGCACAAATTCATCTGAAGCGCGAAGACCTGTTGCACACCGGCGCGCACAAAATCAACAATTGCCTGGGACAGGGTTTGCTGGCAAAGAGGATGGGCAAGACCCGCCTGGTGGCGGAAACCGGCGCGGGCCAACACGGCGTGGCAACCGCTACCGTGGCGGCGTTGCTGGGTATGGAATGCGTCGTGTACATGGGCGAAGAAGACATGGCGCGGCAGGCTCCCAACGTCTTCCGCATGAGGCTGCTGGGCGCCAAGGTGGTTTCTGTTTCCTCCGGGACGAAGACTTTGAAGGACGCCATCAATGAAGGTATGCGCGACTGGGTGACGAACGTTCATAACACCCATTACCTGATGGGATCGGTACTGGGACCGCACCCTTACCCCATGATGGTGCGCGATTTTCATCGGATCATCGGCCAGGAAGTGCGGCGGCAGGCGCTGGAAAACGTGGGGAGATTGCCGGATTTGCTTTGCGCCTGCGTGGGCGGAGGGAGTAATTCCATCGGCCTGTTTTACGATTTCATTCCCGACGCCAGCGTGAAGATGCTGGGCGTGGAGGCAGGCGGTCGGGGCCCGAAGCTGGGCGAGCATGCGGCGCGCTTTGCCGGGGGGAAACCCGGCGTGCTGCACGGCTCGTACACTTATGTATTGCAAACGGAGGACGGCTTGATCGCCCATACGCACTCGGTTTCCGCGGGGCTGGATTATCCCGCGGTGGGGCCCGAGCACGCCGAACTGCACCGCCGGGGGCGCGTGGAGTACACCCACGTCAATGACCAGGAGGCGCTGGAAGCAGCCAGCCTGCTGGCGCGCGGGGAAGGGATTATTCCTGCGCTCGAATCTGCGCACGCGCTCGCCGAGGTTATCAAGCGCGCGCCGGCGATGCCGCGCGATAGTTTCATCGTGGTGAACCTTTCGGGGCGTGGCGATAAGGATTTGGGGATTTTTCAATCGGCCGGAATTCTGTGATTTTGAATTTTGATTATGGATAAAGGGCAGATGGGGGCCAATAGGGGCGAATGAGGGATACCGCGAGTTGCAGACAAAAAGTCCAAGAGCGTAAATTCTAAGTCAAAATGTCTGAAAATGTCTGACCAACTTACAACCCGCATTGCGGACCGCTTTCGCGACCTGCAATCGAAAAACGCCAAAGGACTAATTGTCTATTTGACCGCGGGTGATCCCAACCTGGACGCCACGGGAGATTTGCTCCTGGCGCTCGACCGGGCAGGCGTGGACGTGATCGAGTTGGGCGTGCCCTTTTCCGATCCTCTGGCGGACGGCCCGGTGATCCAGCGCGCTTCGGAGCGGGCGCTGCGCTGCGGCACGACGCTGCGCAAGATTCTGGAGCGATTCCCCCTCTGGCGCCAAACCGTGCGCGCGCCCATCATTCTGTTCAGCTATTTCAATCCCATTCTGCAATACGGTCTGGAGAAATTCGCCGCCAGCGCCGCCCAGGCGGGAGTGGACGGCGCGCTGGTGGTGGACTTGACCGCGGAGGAGGCAGAGGGTTACGTTCGGGCCATGCGGGCGCGGAATCTGGACACGGTGTTTCTGGCTTCGCCCACATCCACGGACGCGCGCCTGGAGCGTGCGGCGCAGCTTTCCACGGGCTTCTTCTATTTGATCTCGCGCACCGGCGTCACCGGCGAACGAAGTGAGATGGCTTCCAGCGGGCGGCTGCTGGCGGAACGCGCGCGCCGGCTTACTTCCCTGCCGCTGGCCATAGGATTTGGAATCTCCACCGCGGCGCAGGTTCGGGAAGTCCAGTCATACGCAGATGCTGCCGTGGTAGGCAGCGCCGTAGTTCACGCCATTGAAGAGCGCTTTGACCAGGGCGGGCCGGCGGCAATTGAAAAGTTTGTACGGGGCCTTAAAACCGGGACGGAGGATCAACCCGCATGAGCGATCTGGCGGGCTGGCGCAAGCGCATCGACGAGATTGACCAGCAACTGGTGAAGCTTCTGAACGAGCGGGCGCAGTGCGCGGTGGAGATTGGGCACTTGAAGAAATCCATGGCTCTTCCCGCGTGGCAACCGCAGCGCGAGGCGGAAATCCTGCGCAATATCGTGAAGGCGAACGAAGGACCTCTGGATGACGCCGCCATCCGCCGCCTCTTTGAACGCATCATCGATGAGGCCCGCTCGCTCGAGCGGCATTCCATGGACGGCGACAGTTCCTTCAGGGAGGAGTGATCCCTTATGGTCGTGGTCATGCAGGAAGGGGCAGCGGAAGAGTCCATACAAAATGTTATCAATCGATTGATGGGTATGGGATTTGATATACACCGCTCCACCGGCGCGCGCCAGACGGTGCTGGGCGCCGTGGGCGCCAAGGTTGACTTTGACACCCGCGATATCGAATTGCTGGAAGGCGTGGACGAGGTTTTGAGAATCACCGCGCCCTACAAGCTGGCCAGCCGGCATTTCCGGCCGGAGGGAACGGTCGTAACCGTGGGCCGGGATGTCACCATCGGCGGCCCGGAAGTGGTGGTGATGGCCGGGCCGTGCAGCGTGGAGAACGCCGCGCAGATTGACAGCATCGCCGCGTCCGTGGCGGCGAGTGGCGCCCGCATCCTGCGCGGCGGCGCCTTCAAGCCCCGCAGTTCGCCTTACAGTTTCCAGGGCATCGGCCATCATGGATTGGAACTCCTGCGCCAGGCCGCGGACAAGCACAACCTTTGTGCAGTTTCCGAGGTGATGGACCAGACCCAGATTCCCATGATGCTCGATTACGTGGACATGCTCCAGGTCGGGGCACGCAACATGCAGAATTACAATCTGCTGAGAGAGCTGGGCAAGGTCGCCAAGCCCGTTTTGCTCAAGCGCGGAATATCCGCCACCATTGAGGAACTGCTTCTCTCCGCCGAATACATCATGGCCGGCGGGAACTACAACGTGGTGCTTTGCGAGCGCGGCATTCGAACTTTTGATAGTTATTTGCGGAACACTCTCGATATCGCCGCCATCCCGGTCATCCAGAAGCTCTCGCACTTGCCCATTGTTGTGGACCCTTCGCATGGGACCGGCCGGCGCGATAAAGTTGCACCCATGGCCCGGGCCGCTCTGGCCGCGGGCGCGGATGGCTTGCTGATTGAAGTCCACAACGACCCGGATAAGGCACTGAGCGACGGCGCGCAATCCCTCTTCCCCGAGCGGTTCGAGCAACTAATGAAAGAATTGCGGATCATTGCCCCGGCGGTGGGCAGGAAAGTGTAGGTCCGGAAAATCGAAACTGGAAACTCGAAACTGGAAAATCGAAACTCGAAATTGGAAATTCGAAACTCGAAATTCGATCGCGCGCTCGCGAGTTTCCAGTTTCCAGTTTCCAGTGTCGACCCAGTCTGCGATATTCTCTCGCACCGAGAAACGGCCCTCAGGTTGGGAGGCGGTCGAGATGCCTAAGTACGAAGTCATCATCTATTGGAGCGAGGAGGACAAGGCCTTCATCGCCGAAGTGCCGGAACTTCCCGGCTGCGCGGCCGACGGCAAAACGTATCGGGAAGCCCTTGCCAACGTGGAAGTGATCATTCAGGAGTGGATCGAAACCGCCAAGGAAATCGGCCGCCCCGTTCCCGCCCCCAAAGGCCGATTGGTGTTTGCCTAATAGGCCCGTTCGGCTTCCCCATTGTTTCTTTCCGTTCCTGCTGACAACTGAAAACTGAGGACTGGGAAGTGACTCCTGCTGTCAGTCGGCGAGTGCCAACTCTCTCTCAATCACGTCTTTGTGGGTCTGCGTGAATTTGACCTTGGCTTCAATGCCCAACCGTCCTGCATAGTAGAGCAACTTGTCGACGCTCTTATTGGCAATCTTCCCGTTGAGCAGCTCGCTCACCCGCGGCTGAGGCTCGCCGAGGATAATTTGCAGGTCCTTTTGTGGATACTTCTTAGCACACCTCAGGATTGCCTGATACAGTCCAACTTTGAATTTCAGCGCCGTGGCCTGCTCCGGCGAAAAGCCCAGGTC
>Ga0182027_10011266_pt1 | contig 12664 bp, 10 predicted proteins | sample 712E1DmetaG_FD_121300 | JGI IMG/M metagenome (GOLD analysis project Ga0182027, IMG submission 121300) | Permafrost microbial communities from Stordalen Mire, Sweden - 712E1D metaG (Illumina Assembly) | ecosystem: Environmental > Terrestrial > Soil > Wetlands > Permafrost | place: Sweden...
ACCGACTATTCGGGATTCGAAGGCGACCACAACCACGGCGGCCGGCACGCTCGAGTAGAGGCCCACGATCGCGCCCGGCTCGACCTCCAGGCCCGTTTCCTCGAGGGTTTCGCGGATGGCCGCATCGCGGACGGTCTCGTCGATCTCGAGGAAGCCGCCGGGCTGGGCCCACTGCCCGAGGCCGGGGGCGATCCCCCGCCGGATCAGCATCACTTCGCCGCTCTCCGTCACGGGCAGCGTGGTCACGACGAGCCGCGGGTTCACGTAGCAGACGAAGCCGCAGCTTGGGCAGGCCAGACGCTCGCGCTCCTCGCCCTCGATCGGGCCGAAGGCCAGCTCGCCGCCGCAGCGGGAGCAGAACCGCACCATCGGTTCCAGCCAGTCGGGAATACCGCCTCGGCCGGATCGGAGGTCGGTCATCGGAGGTCGCTCATCGGGCTGTCATCGGGCTTGCCTCGTGCGCATGCCCGGTCGCCGCCGCGGCTATCGGGCGCCGCCCAGATCGGCGTTCGAGTCGTCGTCCTCGATCGAGCGCGTCAGAGCGTCGCGGTAGGCCTGGAGCCGGGACCGAAGCGCAGGATCGCCGATGGCCAGGATCTCGGCCGCGAGCAGGGCCGCGTTCTCCGCGCCGCCGATCGAGACCGTTGCCACGGGGATCCCCTTGGGCATCTGCACGATCGAGAGGAGCGAGTCGAGGCCGCCCATCACCTGCGTGGGGATCGGGACGCCGATGACCGGCAGGATCGTCTTCGCGGCCACGACGCCGGGCAGATGGGCCGCTCCGCCCGCACCGGCGATGAAGACCGAAATGCCGCGCTCCTGGGCGCCGCCGACGAAACGAACGAGCAGGTCCGGGGCCCGATGAGCCGAGATGGCGCGCAGTTCGCACGGGACCTCGAGCTTGCCGAGCAGCTCGACCGCCTTTTCCATTACCGGGAAGTCCGACCGACTGCCGCAGACGATCCCGACCCGCCCCCTGGTCTCCTGTCCGGCCATGCTGGTCCACTCCATCCTGCGAATGGCCGGATTATGGCGCCCCGGCGAGCCGGAGGTCCGACCTAGCGGCCGCCCATGCGGATCATGACGATCGAGGCCTCGTAGAGCCCGTACATGGTCACTGCCATCACGATGGGGCTCACCAGGTCCGCGCCGGGCGTGATGCACGCGGAGACGATCGTGATCCCGAGCACGGCTATGCGGCGGGAGCTGCTCAGGCGCTTCGATGTGACTATGCCCACTTTCGAAAGCAGGACCAGCACGATCGGGAACTCCATCACCAGGCCGAATGCCAGGAACAGCGTGGTGACGAAGCCGAAGTATGCGTCGGCCGTCAGCATCAGCTGGATGTCTTTTGTCTCGAAGCCATAGAGGAAGCCCGCGGCGTAGGGCAGGATGAAGTAGGCGAGACCGACCCCCAGCGCGAAGAAGGCCAGCGCCAACGGCACCCACGGCCGAGCGGTCGCTCGCTCGTGAGGCGTCAGCCCTGGCGATATGAACCGCCAGAACTGGTACAAGATTACCGGCATCGCCACGATGAACCCGACGGTGACCGCGACCTGCAGGTGGATCATGAACGGCTCGGTCAGCCCCAGGGCCATGAGCGGCCTCTCGGGGTGGGGGAGCGGCGCCTTGAGGATTTCGATCAGCTTGTCGGAGAGGAAGTAGCCGAGGACCGTACCCGGCAGGAGCGAAAAGGCCGACATGAAGAGACGGTTGCGCAGCTCGACGAGGTGACCGGAGAGCGACATCTCCGACCGATCGGGGGCCGGAGGGAGGTCGCCACGGCGCCGGAACGGCCGGTGTAGCCAGCGCGGGCGCAGGCGACGAGGTATCGAGCCGGCGGCCGGGCTGGCTGCGCTCTGGGTATTGGTGTTGCGATCCATGGTCAGTCCCACGTGCGGCGCCCCAGCGCGAGCCGGTTCGTTCGTTGGTGAGATTCTTGCGCAGGTGCGAGGCCAAGTATGCGCGGCCTCCGCCGGGCCTTCATCGTGGGCGGGGGTCGATCTGGAGCGAGGGCCGACAGGCGCGCCCGCCGGAAGTCCGACGCATCACGCGATCCCCGTGATCTCTCCCGCGCCGTCGACCGCAGCCACGACGTAGACCTGGGCGGGCAACCCGGTTCGTTTGGGGTAGTCGCGGAGCACGCGCTCGCGCAGCGCCTCCTCGCCTCCTCGCTCGACCAGGCTCACGGTGCAGCCCCCGAACCCTCCGCCCGTCATCCGGCTGGCAACCACGCCGGGCACCGCCGTCGCGATCTCGACCATGGCGTCGAGCTCGGGCGAGCTGACCTCGAACAGGTCGCGCAGGGAAGCGTGGCAGGCCGCGAACAGCCGTCCAAGCGCCTCGAAATCGCCCTCCCGCAGGGCGGCGACCGTGGCTATGACCCTCTCGTTCTCGCGGACGATGTGCTCGCAGCGGCGCGCGACGACCTCCGGCAGCCGAGCGAGATTGCGCTGCAGCATCCCCTCGTCGACGTCTCGCAGGGTTTGGACGCCGGGTTCGTTCTCGGCGATCAGCCGGGCCCCTAGCTCGCATTCGGAGCGCCTGGTGTTGTACGCGGAAGAATCGAGGCGCCGCGGCGATCCGGTATCGCAGACCACGATGGACAGGCCGGCGGGGAGCGGCGCGGTCGTGAATTCGTTGATGCGGCAGTCGATCAACAGGGCGTGTCCCGCCCGCCCGGCCGCGCTCGCGAACTGGTCCATGATCCCGCAGTTGACCCCGACGTAGCCGTTCTCGGCCCGTTGCGCGATGGCCGCCATGGCCGGCGCCGGCGGCCGCGTCGCCCGCGGATCGGCGAGGGCCCAGCTCGACGCCATCTCCACCGCCGCCGACGAGCTCAGCCCCGAGCCGACGGGAATCGTGGAGTCGAGAACGCCACGAAAGCCGCGAAGTCCAAGGCCGGCCTCGCGCATCGCCCAGGCGGTTCCAGCCACGTAGTCGATCCAGGTCCTGACCGCCCCGGCCTTGGGTGACAGACCGTCGAAGGCGAACGAGCGCGTCTCGTCGAACTCGACCGACGCCAGTTCAACCTCCGGCCGATCCCACGGTTCGAACTCGATCCAGACCTCGCGATCGATGGCGACCGGCAGCACGAAACCTGCGTTGTAGTCCGTGTGCTCGCCGATGAGGTTGACTCGGCCGGGGGCACGGACCAGCTGCACCGGCCCGGACGCCTCGAGGCGGGCCCGCAGGGCGGCGGCACGCATGGCTGCCGAGGGGTTTCCCGTGTGCCCGTCACTCATTGCGCTGACTCCTCGGCTGACTGCCGTCGACCTCGGCGTCAGCGTATTTCGGCCCGTGCCACGGCTCTCGCCCCAGAACGAAAGCCGTGGCACAAAGCCGGATGGGAGGTCGACCTCGAGTGCGTACTTCTCAGTCGACCTGTGGGGAGGGGGGTGGCTGCTGGATGGCCGCGTTCGGCTGCGGGTAGCTCAGGGGAACGGGCTGCGCGAGCGCGGGCTCGACGAAGCCCATGACCGGCTGGTACTGCATCGGGGGCTGAGCCACGGGTGCGGTGTAGCCGGGCTGCGGCTGGTAGCCGGGCGCCGGGTAACCTGGCGCAGCGGCATAGTAGGGCTGAGCCGACGGCTGGGCCTGCGGGGCCTGCGCCTGCGGCGCGGGCGGCGTGACCGCTCCCGTAACCGCTCCCGTCACCGCGTCCTGAATCCCGCTGGTTGCCTTCTGGAACTCGCGGAAGCTCTTGCCAAGCGCGGCTCCGACCTCGGGGAGTTTCCCGGGTCCGATCACGATCAGGGCGATGATCAGAATCAGCAGCAGGTGCCCAGGTGTAAGGCCAGCCATTAGTCCCTTCTCCTTCTTCGTTGTTGCCTGAGCCGCGTGCTCCTCAACCGCCCGGGTGGTTGGCCTTGGGACTTGCGGCGTCTATCGCCGACCGCAGTCGCTCCGCGGCATCTTCCGCGGTTATGTCGCGCTGCGGCTCTGAAAGAAGCTCGTAGCCCACCATGAACTTCCGAACCGTCGCCTGGAGAAGCGGCGGATAGAAGTGGGCGTGGAGCTGCCAGTGCGGTCTTTCGACGCCGTCGAACGGCGCCTGGTGCCAACCCATGGAGTACGGGAAAGGGATATCGAAGAGCCCGTCGTAGCCGCGCAGCAGGCGGATCAGCTGACTCGACAGGGCGTCGCGCTGGCGGTCGTCGAGATCCGGCAGCCGTGACACGGGTCGACGAGGAATGACGAGCGTCTCATAGGGCCAGGCTGCCCAAAAAGGGACGACGACGAGCCACTCATCGTCGCTCGTCAGTTCCCTGGGTCCGCCGATCTCCTGCGCAGCGTAGTCGAGCAGGAGCCTGTGCCCCGTGGCCTCGAAGTGGCGGCGCTGGGCCCCATCCTCCTTCTCCGCCTCGCGCGGCAGGGCGTCGCCGGCCCAGATCTGTCCGTGCGGATGCGGGTTCGATGCGCCCATGGCCGAGCCGTGGTTCTCGAAGACCTGGACCCATTCGAAGCGCCGGCCCAAGACGTCGGACTGCGTCGCCCAAAGATCCACCACCCGGCGCACCTCGGCCGGCTTCATCTGCGACACGGCCTGGTCGTGGCGAGCGGAGAAACAGACGACCACGCAGGTCCCCCGCTCGGTCTCGGCCCGCAAGAGCCCATCTTCGAAGCTCGTCTGGGGAGAGTCCGGCTGCAGCGCGGCGAAGTCGTTCGTGAACACGAAAGTCGAGTCGTAGTCGGGGTTTCTCTCGCCGTTAGCCCTGAGGTTGCCCGGGCACAGGTAACAGGTCGGGTCGTAGGCGAGCGGGTTCGCGGACGACGGCGCCTCCTCTCGGCCGAGCCACGGACGTCCCGTCCGGTCGGCGGAAACCAGAAGCCACTCGTCACACAGGGGGTTGTAGCGGCGATGAGGATGCGAGAGGAGTGCTGCGGTCGTCGCGTCGTTGCTCACCCACGCCCTCCCGGCAAGGACCGGTCGGCCGCTTGGGCGCTCTCCGTCCCGCTCTCAATCGTCTGCCGCTCGCCCGTCACCGCGTCCACGAGTATGAGCCTCCGGACAGACGAGGCCAGCTGGCTCCGAGCCGCCGGATTGAGGCCGGTGTCGGTGATGATCGTGTCCGCTTCGTCAAGGCGTGCCACGGAGCTGATGCCGACGATTCCCCACTTGGTGTGGTCGGCCAGGACGACCAGGCGTCGCCCGGCCTCGATCAGGGCGCGGTTCGTCTCCGCCTCGAGGATGTTCGGCGTCGTGAAGCCGGACTGGGCATCTATGCCGTGGCTGCCCATGAAGACGGTGTCGACATGCAGCGATCGGATGACCTCGACGGCGAACGGTCCGACGAGCGCGTCGGAAGGGGTGCGGACGCCGCCGCTCAGAATGACCGTCTGGTCCGGCCGGCCATCTCTGTAGAGAACGTCTGCAACCGGGACTGAGTTGGTCAAGACCGTCAGGCCGGGGACGTCGATCAGCCGTCTGGCCAGAGCAAAGGTCGTTGTTCCGGCCGAGAGGGCGATGGCCGTGCCGGGCGTGACCAGGGTGGCGGCGCTTCCGGCGATGAGTGTCTTCTCGGTCTGCATCAGGGTCGACTTGATCGTGAACCCCGGCTCGAACAGAGAACTGCCCTCGATAGCCGCAGCGCCGCCGTGCACCTTCTCGATCAGGCCGCGTTCCTGCAGGAGCTCCAGATCGCGCCGGACGGTCATGTCCGAAACGCCGAGCGCGCGCACGAGATCGGCAACGCGGACTGCGCCCTGCTCGCGCACGCGTTCAAGGATCAGGGTCTGGCGCTGGCGCGCCAGGACGGGTCGCCGGGCGCCCGCATCCAGACCCGGCGTCTCCTCGGTCACTCGCTCCACTGGCTCGGAATCCATCGTTCTCCGGTCGTTGGCATGTCTCTCCGACCCCGTTACATATTCCCAATCTTGCCGCAGGAAACCTCGTAAGTCAACGTGTTCCACCATAATCCCACGCTTTCAGGAGGGAACCCCTTGACACGGAGGCCGACGCGGCCCGACAATCGCGACGTCCTGTTGGTTCCTGTTGAACCACGACCGTTCATTCGGCCGTGAAGGGAGGAGTGATCGTTTATGGATGATCAAGAGAAGCGCGCCGGTTTGCTCTCAGGCGGGCAGGTCACCAGGCGAGACGTTCTCAAGGCGGGTGTGATCGGTGCTGCCGGTCTGACCGTGCTGCCCACGATCCTCGCCGCCTGCGGTGGTAGCTCTGCCACGGCCGCGCCGGCCCCCATCACCCTCGGCTCCAACTATTCTGACCCCGTGCCCAAGAAGGCCATGGCGGATATGGCCGCCGCTTTCACGGCCAAGACCGGAACGCCGGTCACCATCAACACCGTCGACCACGGCACGTTCCAGGACACGATCACCAACTATCTGGGTGGCAAGCCCGAGGACGTCTTCACCTGGTTCTCCGGTTTCCGGATGCGCTTCTTCGCGGCCCAGGGCTTCGCGGTTCCGATCGACGACGTCTGGTCTACCCTCACATCCAACTTCTCTGACGCGTTCAAGGTTGGATCCACGGGCAACGACGGTCACCAGTACTTCGTGCCGATCTACAACTACCCGTGGGCGGTCTTCTACCGCAAGAGCCTCTTCGCGGACAAGAGCTACACGATCCCGGTGACCCTTGACGACTTCAAGGCCCTCTGCACGAAGATGACGGCTGACGGCCTCATCCCGATCGCCTTCGGCGACAAGGATGGCTGGGAAGCCATGGGCACCTTCGACATCATCAACCTGCGAATGAACGGCTACCAGTTCCATGTCGACCTCATGGCCGGCAAGCAGAAGTGGACCGACCCGAAGGTTCTGGCCGTCTTCAACGCCTGGAAGGACCTCATGCCCTTCCACCAGACCGGCGCAGCGGGCCGCATCTGGCAGGACGCCGCAACGGCCCTGGTTCAGAAGAAGGCCGGCATGTACCTGCTCGGCATGTTCGTGTCGCAGCAGTTCAAGGCTGTCGACGACGCCACCCTGGCCGACCTCGACTTCTTCCCGTTCCCGAACTTCGGGACCGCGTTCGACGCCGAGAAGGCGCTCGACGCCCCGATCGACGGCTTCATGCTTGCCGCCAAGAGCGCCGGCGGCGCGGCCGGTGCGGAGCAGACCAGCGCCAAGGCGTTCGTCGGCTTCCTCGGCACCGGTGCCGCCCAGGACATCTACGTCAAGGCCGACCCCAGCAACGTCGCTGCGGCCAAGGATGCGAACACCTCAAACTACAACGCTCTGCAGCAGAAGGCCGTTCAGCTGATCAGCAGCGCGCAGAAGATCACTCAGTTCATGGACCGCGATACCAACCCGGGCTTCGCCGGCCCGAACGGCATGCAGAACTTCATTCTCCAGTTCATCGGTAACCCGAGCCAGGATTTGAGCGCCCTGCTCACGCAGATCCAGGCGTTCTGGGACGGCCTCCCCGCGTAACCTTTGGAGACAAGGGGCTGGCCATTCGCTAGATTGTCATCTCGATGACTCAAGCACGCGAAGATACCGCCCCCGATCGAGCCGGCCTCACGGCCGGCTCGTCGGGGGCGGTCGCGTCCCGCCGCCGCCGGCGCTACTCAGTGTTGACGAGCCGGGACAAGCTCATCCTTGCGTTGATGGTCGGGATTCCTCTGATCTTCGACCTGATCTTCATCTGGGGTCCGACCATCGCGTCGGTGGTCCTCTCGTTCACCCAATGGAACGGGGTCCATCCCCTGGACGGCAGCCAATGGGTCGGCCTGGGCAACTACGAGAAGCTGTGGAGCAGCTACGCCCCGTTCTGGGAGGGCGTCAAGCACAACGTCCTCTGGTTCCTGGTCCTGATGCTCATCGCCACGCCGCTCGGCATGTTCTTCGCGATCCTGCTGGACCGCGAGATGCGAGGAACAAGGATCTACCAGACGATCTTCTACATGCCCGTCGTGCTGTCCCTTGCCGTCGTCGGCCTGATCTGGGAGTTCCAGTACTCGCAGGACAACGGCCTCATCGACAGCGTCTTCCGCAGCCTCCACATTGGGAACGTCGACTGGCTCGGCGACCCAAACGTGAACCTCTGGGCAACCCTCGTCGCGGCTAGCTGGCGCCACGTGGGCTACATCATGGTGCTGTACCTGGCCGGGCTCAAGAGCGTCGATCCGTCGTTGCGAGAGGCCGCGGCGATCGATGGCGCCAGCGGAACACAGACGTACTTGCACGTGGTCTTCTGGGTCATGATGCCGATCAACATCGTCATCGCGGTCGTGACCACGATCGAGTCTCTGCGCGCGTTCGACATCGCCTACATCATCAACCACGGCAAGAACGGTCTCGAACTGCTCTCGACCCTTATTACCAACAACAGCATCAGTGAGGCGAACTTCATCGGCTTCGGCTCGGCCATCGCCGTGGTGCTGCTGGTCGTCTCGCTCGTGCCGATCGTGACCTTCCTGACTCGAATGATGCGCGAGGAGAAGCAATGACCGCAGCGACCACGACGCCTCCCGCGCCGTCGGTGGTCACCCGGCGCCGAGCGCCCGTCCACTGGAGCCGCGTCGGGCTCCACGTGTTCCTGGCGGCGATGGCAGTCCTCTGGCTCTTGCCTCTGCTGTGGGCTATCTTCATCGCTCTTCGGCCGATCTCGGATACGACGCAGCGCGGTTACGTGAGTCTGCCGAACAGTCTGACGCTCGGGAACTTCTTCGACGCCTGGACCCAGGGCGATCTTCTGCGCAACTACGTTCAGACCCTTTCGATCGTTATCCCGGGTGTGATCATCACGCTCCTGGTGGCTTCGATGATCGCGTTCGCGGTGACGAAGTTCAGCTGGCGCTTCAACCTTGGGATCCTGATGCTGTTCGTGGCAGGGAATCTCCTGCCGCAGCAGGTCATCATCGTGCCGCTGTACCGGTTGTACCTGTGGCTCCCCATCCCAGCCCCCTTGAGCGACAACGACGTCCTGTACAACCAGACCGTCGGCATCCTGCTGATCCACATCGTGTTCCAGACCGGCTTCTGCGTCTTCGTGCTTAGCAACTATATGAAGACGCTCTCCAAGGAGTTGACCGAGGCCGGCCTGGTAGATGGAGCCTCAGTCTTCAGAATCTGGTGGAGCATCATCCTGCCGCTCTGCCGGCCCGCCCTGGCCGCCCTGGCGACGCTCGAGTTCACTTTCATCTACAACGACTTCTTCTGGGCGCTGATCCTGATCAGTTCCGGGTCCAGGCGGCCGATCACCTCCGCCCTGAACAACCTGCAGGGCCAGTTCTTCACGAATTACAACCTGCTGGCGGCATGTGCGGTGCTGGTCGCGGTGCCTACGATCATCGTGTACATCGTGCTCCAGAAGCAGTTCATCCGCGGCCTGACCCTCGGCTCCACGAAGGGCTGACGTCCCCAACCCCTGGCGGGCGACGGTCAATGCCAGGGTCAACGCAGCTGCACACCATGGGATCGGCGGCTTCGCCGGTCCCATGGGATTCTCCGGCCGACGCGGGCCGGTTCGGTCTTGCTCATATGTGACACCCGGAGACGACCATGCCGATCGTTTGGAGCGCCGATACGCAGACCTTCCATCTGCGAAACGACAGCATCAGCTACCTCATCCGCGTGCTCGAGAACGGCAAGGTCGGGCATCTGCACTTCGGAGGCGCGCTGTCCGAGGAGCGATCCTATGCGCACCTTCTGCAGCGAGAGTTCCTGGGCTTCTCCAACAGGCTCGGAGAGCCCGTGCCGCTGGAGTATTCAACTCCGGGCAGCGGCGACTACCGGATCCCGGCCTTCGTCGTTGAGCAGCCCAACGGCTCACGGGTTCTCGATCTCCGGTACTCGAGCCAGAGGATCTTCCCCGGCAAGCCCGCCCTCGGGGGTCTGCCGGTCACGTACGTCGAGAGCTACGGCGAGGCGGACACTCTTGAGATCTTGCTGACCGACTCGGTGGCTGAGCTCGAAGTGCGGCTCTACTACACGATCTTCCGCGACCGGCCGGCGATCGCCCGACATGCTCGCCTGCGGAACACAGGGCGGGCGCCACTCAGGATCCACTGTGCTATGAGCGCCACGCTGGACCTGCCCGACTCGGACTGGGAATTCCTCCAGCTGAGCGGGTCGTGGGCTCGAGAGCGTCATGTCGTGGTCCGGCCGCTGGCCGTGGGCAGCCAGTCGGTGGCGAGCCTGCGAGGCGCATCCAGCCATCAGCACAACCCGTTCGTGGCCCTGAAGCGGCCCGCGACGACCGAGGAGGCCGGAGAGGCCTACGGCTTCAGCCTGGTCTACTCCGGCAACTTCCTGGCGGAGGCCGAGGTCGAGCCTTTCGGCACGACGCGGGTTCGGCTGGGAATCAATCCCGAGGATTTCGAGTGGGCCCTCGAGCCGGGCGCGGAGTTCGTCACGCCGGAGGCGATCGTAGCCTACTCCGACCACGGGCTCGAAGGCCTGACCGATGCCTTCGCGCAGCTCTTCCGGGAGCGGCTGGCGCGCGGAGTGTGGCGCGACGCCCCTCGACCGGTCCTGATCAACAACTGGGAGGGGACGTACTTCGACTTCGACGAGGAGAGGCTTCTGGCAATCGCGACCGCAGCGCAAGGCATGGGGATCGAGCTCTTCGTCCTCGACGATGGCTGGTTCGGCCAGCGTGACGACGACACGACCTCTCTGGGCGACTGGGTGGTGAATCGGAACAAGCTGCCGGACGGGCTGGACGGCCTGGCGCGCAAGGTCGAAGCGCTGGGGATGCGGTTCGGCGTGTGGATCGAGCCCGAGATGATCAGCCGCCGCAGCCAGCTCTTCGCCGACCATCCCGACTGGGCGGTGGGCCTCCCGGCCCGGCCCCGGACCGAGGGTCGCAACCAGTACGTCCTGGACATGTCGAGGCGTGAGGTCGTCGATCACCTTTTCGAGGTGGTCTCGGACTTGCTTAGCCGAGCTCCTATCTCGTACGTGAAATGGGATATGAACCGCAACATCACCGAGCCGTTCAGCCCCACTCTTCCGGCGGATCGACAGGGCGAGTTCTTCCACCGCTACATTCTCGGCGTATACGATCTTTACGAGAGGCTCATCCGGGCCTTCCCTCAGATCCTGTTCGAGTCCTGCGCCGGCGGGGGCGGGCGCTTCGATCCGGGCATGCTCGCCTTCGCGCCACAGGCCTGGACGAGCGACGACACGGACGCGATCGAACGGCTGAAGATCCAGTGGGGCACCTCGCTGGCCTATCCGTTGAGCTCGATGGCCGCACACGTCTCTGCGGTCCCCAATCACCAGGTCGGTCGGGTCGTGCCGCTCCAGACCAGGGCCGCCGTGGCCTTCTTCGGAGTGCTGGGCTACGAACTCGATCCCACGACCCTGACCGACGAAGACCGGACCGTTGTGGCCGGCCAGGTCGCGTACTACAAGGCGCGACGGGAGCTCTTCCAGAGCGGGCGATTCCTGCGGCTGCGAAGCCCGTTCGAGGGCGATGGCAACGAAACCGCCTGGATGTCTGTTTCTGCGGATCGCAAACGCGCCGTCGTGGGCCACTATCGCGTCCTGAATCGACCGAACCCGGGCCCGTCTCGTTTGAGGCTTCGCGGCCTTGATCCGGCAGCCTCGTATCGCGTCTCAGCCTGGCCGGCCGGCAAGGACCCGATTGCCACCGCGAACACCGGCGTTCGGGGCGGCGACGAGCTGATGAGGATCGGGCTCGCGATCTGCTCGGAAGACCCGGCCGACTCTCGCGATCGCGGCGACTTCCACGCCAGGCTGTTCAATCTGGAGGCGGAAGAGTAGCCCCGCCGGCGCAGCCGCACATGAATGGTACCTGGAGGTCGGTGATCCTATGACAGCGAAACCGTGGGTCGCGCCCGAGCTGACTTCGGAGGGCCGCCTGCCCATGCACAGCGTTCCCCACCGGGACCGGATCGTGCTGGACGGCCGCTGGCGCTTCCAGCTGACCCACACGCCGGAGGAAGAGCCGGCGGCGAGCTGGGGCGAGGTCGAGGTCCCGGGTTGTTGGACGATGCAGGGTTTCTTCGACCTGCCGCACTACACCAACGTCCAGATGCCGTTTCCAGGCAATCCGCCGGACCTTCCGGACGTGAACCCCACGGGCATCTACGAGCGCGATTTCGATCTGCCCGCCGAGTGGCTCGCCGGCCGCAGGATCGTGCTGCACGTCGGAGCCGCGGAGAGTGTGCTGATCGCCCGCATCAACGGCCGGGAGGTCGGCATCAGTAAGGACTCGCACCTGGCTGCCGAGTTCGACGTCACGGACCTCGTACGGTCCGGGGCCAACGCCATCTCGCTTCGGGTCGTGAAGTGGTCCGACGCCAGCTACGTCGAGGATCAGGACCAGTGGTGGCACGGCGGAATCACCCGCTCCGTGTACCTCTACGCCACGCCGCGGGTTCATCTCGCCGACGTTCGCGTCAACGCCGGCCTCGGCGATGACCTCCGGACCGGCACCTTCGAGCTGCTCGCCGACGTCGACTTCGATGGGGCAGAGGCAGAGCCCGGTTGGTCGATCGATGCGAAGTTGGGCGACCTGGCCCCGCTCGCCGCAATCGTGCCGATCGCGAACAGCGGGCCCGGCCCTAAGGTCAGCCGGGCCGACTCAGAGCCGATGAGTCGCCATCGCTTCGAGATGGTGGCGAAGCTGGTCTCGCTGGGTCTGACGGGGACTGAGCAGGGCGAGCGGGGGGTGCTGGCGCCCCAGCACAATCCCACGGTCGGCGGGCTAGTTTGGCTGAGCTCCGAGATC
>Ga0182027_10011267_pt1 | contig 12662 bp, 15 predicted proteins | sample 712E1DmetaG_FD_121300 | JGI IMG/M metagenome (GOLD analysis project Ga0182027, IMG submission 121300) | Permafrost microbial communities from Stordalen Mire, Sweden - 712E1D metaG (Illumina Assembly) | ecosystem: Environmental > Terrestrial > Soil > Wetlands > Permafrost | place: Sweden...
GGCCGCGGACATGACATTGAGACCGGCGGCCTTGGCCTTATCCCAATTGGGGCCGGGAAGCTCGGCGACGACGACGTTCACGCCGGAATCGCGAAGGTTGAGCGAATGGGCGTGGCCCTGGCTGCCGTAGCCGATGATGGCGACGGTGCGGCCCTGGAAGGAACTCAGATCAGCATCTTTTTCGTAATAGCGTTTGGCCATTATGGTTTACTCCGTTTCCTCTAGAGAAGTGCGATGTTCGTGCGCGAACGCAGGGCGCTGGGACCGGGCGGGCGCAGGTGTTGTTACGGTTGGGACGGGCGGCGAGAGGCGCAGCCGTTTGGTCTCGAGCGAAACGGCAATCAGGCCCGAGCGCGTGACTTCGATTTCGCCATAGGTGCGCATGACGTCGATGAATTCGTCCAGCTTCTCCGAGGCGCCCGTGGCCTCAATCGCGAAGCCTTCGACGGAAGAGTCGACGACGCGAGCGCCAAAAATCTCGGATTCTTTCAGGATAGCGGTCCTGGTGTCCATGGTGGAGCGGACGCGGAGAAGGACCATCTCGCGGGCGACGGCGGGAGACTCCGAGAGGTCGCTGGCCTGGAGCACGTTGATGAGCTTGTTCATCTGTTTGATGACCTGGGCGCGCAGGTTGGGGTCGACGTCGACCACAATAGTCATGCGCGAGAGGGTGGGATCGAGGGTGCGGGCGACGGTGAGACTCTCGATGTTGTAACCACGGGCGCTGAGCAGGCCGGTGATGCGCATGAGAGCGCCGGGCTTGTTTTCGACGAGTAATGAAATGACTTGGAGCATGGGGAATCCTTTCGGCGTCAGGCCTATTTCGGCACCGTCACGGGGGTCGGGGGACCAAGAACCATCTCGTTGATTGCGGCGCCGGCGGGAACCATCGGGTAGACGTTCTCAAAGGGCGACACGCGAACGTTCAGCAGGTAGGGCCCGGGATGGCGCACAGCCTCTTCCAAGGCGGGCCGGAGATCTTCGGGGCGCTCGATGGTGCGGCCTTTGATGCCGTAGGCGGAGGCAAGAAGCTCAGTATCCGGGAACGATTCGAGCTGGACCGCGCACTTACGGTCATTGAAGAAGAGCTCCTGCCACTGGCGAACCATGCCCAGGTAGCCGTTGTTGACGATTACGATCTTGACCGGCAGGGCATTGGCGGCGATGGTGGCAAGCTCCGGGAGCGCCATCTGGAAGCCGCCGTCGCCGACCAAGGCGATCACGAGCCTGTCGGGGTTAGCGAGCTGGGCACCCATGGCCGAGGGAACGCCGTAGCCCATCGAGCCGAGGCCGCCGGAAGTGATCCAACAGCGAGGCTGGTTGAAGCGGATGAACTGGGCGGCCCACATCTGGTGCTGGCCGACATCGGTGGTGACGATGGCCTCGCCTTTGGCGATGCGATCGACCTCAAACATCACGTGCTGGGGCTTGATTTCGTCGACGGAGAGGGCGGGCTCGAGAGGATGGTCTTCTTTCCAGGAACGGATCTGACGCCACCAGGCTCGGCGGCCGTCAGAACTGCGCGAGGACATCTCCGGCGCCATCTCTTCGAGGACCTTGACGACCTTGCGGAGAACGCGTTTGGCATCGCCGACGATGGGGAGGTCGGGAGCACGGTTCTTGCCGATCTCGGCGGGATCGATATCGATGTGGATGACCTTGGCGTGTGGGGCGAAGGCGGCGAGGCGGCCGGTGACGCGGTCATCGAAACGGGTGCCGACGGCGATGAGGAGGTCGGCCTCGGTCATGGCCATGTTGGCTGCGTAGCTGCCGTGCATGCCGGGCATGCTGACGAAGTTGGGATGGCTGCCGGAGAAGCCGCCGAGAGCCATCAGGGTGCAGACCACGGGGACGTCCACCAATTCGACCAGTTCATGCAACTCGGGAGCGGCGCCGGCGGAGATGATGCCGCCTCCGGCATACACGAGCGGGCGCTCGGCTTCCCAGATCATCTGCGCAGCGCGGCGGATCTGGCCGGTGTGTCCCTCGGTGTAGACCTTGTAGCCAGGCAGGTGGATGGAGGAGACGGGAGTGTAGTGGGCCTGACCCTGGAAAACATCCTTGGTGATGTCGACCAGAACCGGACCCGGGCGGCCGGAGGCGGCGATGTAGAAGGCCTCGTGCACGACTTGGGGGAGGTCGGCGATGTTCTTGACCAGGAAGTTGTGCTTGGTGCAGGAACGCGTGATGCCGAAGGTGTCGGCTTCCTGGAAGGCGTCGCTGCCGATGAGCTTGGAGTGGACCTGGCCGGTGAGGGCGACGATGGGGATGGAGTCCATCATAGCGTCGGTCAAGCCGGTGACCAGGTTGGTGGCTCCGGGACCGGAGGTGGCGCAGCAGACGCCGACGCGACCGGTGGAGCGGGCGTAGCCGGAAGCGGCGAAGGCCGCGTTTTCCTCGTGTCTAACGAGGATGTGGCGAATGTGGTGATCGAATACCGCGTCGTAGAGGGGGATCGTCACGCCTCCGGGGTAACCGAAGAAGCACTCCACACCTTCCCGAACCAGGCACTCCAGCAGCATCCTTGCGCCGCTCATCAGGTTTGACATAGCACCATCCTTAAAGTCGGACATTTTCTCCCAACAAATAAAAAAGGCCACTGTGCGGGAGTTACTCCCCGCCAGTGGCCTCTTGAAATCTCAGAAGGCCGTCAGGCGGGGCCCGATACAGCGACCCCGATGGTAATGACGATGATGACGGGAACGACGGCGAGCGAGGACACAAGGAGAGACGAGTTCGACGGCGCTGAACGATGGCCGAGCAAGTTCGTCATGCCTCCTTTGTGTTTAGAGTAACCCACCAGCCTGCCAAATGCAAGTAGAGTAGCTCATAAAAACAACTTATTGCAGGATTCGGCCCAGGTGGTTCGGGACGGAGCCTGGATTGGCCCCGGGAGAGCGGTCACAAGGAAGGGCCATTGTTTTTACAGAGTGTTTTCAGCGAGATGCGTATGCGGGGCGGCGGCGGCGAAAGGGGTGGGTGGTAATTTCAGGGCGTGGCAGAGGGGCCAGCGAAATGGCGGCACACACAAAGCGGGGGGCAAAGCCGGAACAGATGGCGGAAGCCAAGCACGCGAGGAAGACGAAGCGGGGGAAGAACAAGAAGGCGCTGGTGAAGCAGGCGATCCGGCAGATCGGGGAGAAGATCGAGAGCAACGAACTGAAGCCGACGGTGGGAGATTTCATCCGGCTGCTGCAACTCGAAAAGGAACTCCTGGAAGAGACGCCAAAGGAGATTAAGGTCTCATGGATAGAACCGGAAGAAAAGGAACATGTACCCGGCAAATAGAGTACAGTCCGCTGGCCTCGCAGTCCCGGTTCCACCAGTCCAAGGCGAGGTTCAAGGGCTTTTCGGGGCCGATCGGGTCAGGGAAAAGCCAGGCGCTGTGCCAGGAAGCGATCAAGCTGGCGTACGTCAACAAAGGACGGCTGGGACTGTTGGGAGCCCCCACTTATCCCATGCTGCGGGACGCGACGCAAACGGCGCTATTCGAGATTCTCGACAGAAGCCGCATTCCGTACGAGCACAGCAAAGCCGAGAACACGGTGGTCCTGAAGGACACGAAATCGCGGATTCTGTTTCGGGCGGTGGAGGAGTTCGACCGCTTGAGAGGGACCAACCTGGCGTGGTTCGGACTGGACGAACTGACTTACACGCAGGAAGAGGCGTGGGTGGTGCTCGAAGGGCGACTGCGGGACCCGAAGGCGACGCGGCTGTGCGGGTTCGCAACGTGGACGCCGAAGGGATTCGACTGGGTGTACCGGCGATTCGTGCAGGATCGGGTGGAAGGGTACGAGTTAGTGGTTGCCGAACCGTTCGAAAACCACTATCTGCTGGAGCAGATTCCGGACTTCTACGAACGGCTAAAGCCAAGCTACGACGCGAAGTTTTACGAGCAGGAAGTAATGGGGGAATACATCAGCCTGAGCGCGGGGCTGGTGTATCACGCGTTCAGCCGGATGGAGCACACGGCGGACGTGAAGGTCGACGAGACGCTGCCGCTGTTATGGGCGCTGGACTTCAACGTAGACCCGATGTGCTCGGTGGTGGCGCAAATCGCCGGTGAGACGGTGAGGGTGCTGGCGGAGATCGTGCTCAGCCGCGCGACGACGCAGCAAGCGTGCGAGGAGTTCGCGGCGCGGTTCCCGCGGCACTTTGCCGGGATCTACGTTTACGGCGACGCGTCGGGGAACCATATGCAGACGGCGGGAACGACAGACTACCAAGTCATCCGGGAGTTCTTCCAACGGGGGGGATACCGCAACGTGGCTTACAAGGTGCCACGGGCGAATCCGCTGGTGAGAGAGCGAGTGGGGCTGGTGAACGCGAAGCTGCGATCGGCGTCGGCGGAGACGTACTTAGTAGTCGACCGGAAGTGCACGGAATTAGTGAAAGACCTGGAGCAGGTGACTTACAAGGCGGACAGTCTGGTGATCGATAAAGACAGAGACCCGCGGCGGACGCACTTATCGGACGCTCTGGGGTACCTGATCTGGCAGGAGTGCCGGCCGCTGCCGCCGGTGGGTGAGCAAGGGATGCGGCTGCTGTAGGAGGTCCGCTCCCTGACGGTCGCGGTTCGGTAAGGCGGTAAAGGAGACAGAGATGGAGATCGATCGGGAACATCCGGATTACACGCGGCGGAAGCCGATGTGGAGGGTTTACCGCGATTTGTACGCAGGCGGAGAGCAGCTCAAGGCGAACGCCACTGAGCACCTGGCCCGGCGGCAGAAAGAGCCGAGCGATGTATACGCCGAGCGGCTGGCCCGGGTGTTCTATGAGAACTACGTGGGATCGATTATCGACTGGTTCGCAGCAACACTGTTCCGGCGCGAACCGATCCTGACCTTCGAAGGAGAAAACGAGGCCGGGAGGGCGTTCTTTGGGGCATTCGCCGAGGACTGCGACCGGAAACAGACGAGCCTGACGGACTTCTTGCGCCGGCAATTGATCGAGGCGCTGGTAGGCGGTGCGAGCTACATTCTGGTGGACTTTCCGAGGATCGCGGAACCCGCGGCGAACCGGGCCGAAGAAGATCAGCGGGGCGCGTCGCGAGCCTACCTGGTGGAATACCGGGCGGAAGACCTCATCAACTGGAGCGAGGATCAACAGGGCAACCTGGACTGGGTGGTGCTACGGACTACGAACCTGCGGCAGGACACACCGGACGGCGGCTGGTTCAAAGAAACGCGGTGGGTCTACTACGACAAAGAGCAATTCCAGATTTACCGGAGGGTAGAGGGCAAAGCCGGTGAGAAGAGCGCGCCGGAACTGGTGGACGCAGGGAGGCACGCGCTGGCCGGGCTGCGGCGGGTGCCGCTGTTCAGGTTACAAGTCTCGGAAGGGCTCTGGTTGATGAACAAAGCCGCTCTGCTGCAACTGGAGCACTTCAATAAGTCGAATGCGCTGGGCTGGGCACTAACGATGGGGCTGTTCGCGATGCCGGTGGTGTACTCGGAACGGCCGTGGACCCAGATAGTCGGGGAGTCCTACTACATTCAGCTGGGGAAGGATGACAAGTTCGGGTGGGCAGAGCCGGAGGGCAAGGTCTACCAGATTGCGGTGGACAACCTGAACCGGCTGAAGAGCGAGATTTACCGGGTATGTTACCTGATGCCGCAGTCGTGGGACGCGCAGACGACGCAGTCGGGAACCAGTAAGCTGCGGGATTTCACGATCACACACGAGGTGCTGAGGGCGTACGGAGACGCGATCAAGGAAACGCTGAAGCGGCTGCTACGAGCAATCGAAGCGGCGAGGCAGGATGGGCTGACGGTGGATGTTGCGGGGCTGGACGAGTTCGACATCGGCGACTTTTCGAGCGATCTGGACGATGCCCAGAAGATGCTGGGCTTGGGAGTTGGGTCGCCGACGCTGCGCAAAGAGATCTTCAAGAAGCTGGCGCAGAAATACCTGTGCGACGTGCGGCAGGAGTTGAAGGACCAGATCGTGAAAGAGATTGAAGAGGCGGCAGAGTAAGGAGCACGGATATGGACGGAGAACAAGTGCAAGGCGAAGACGGAGTTCGGGCGATCGTGAAAGACGCCATCGAAGAATTCTTGAGGAGGGAGCAGGTGAAGACGGAGCCCGCCTACAAGAACGAGTTAGTGGAAGAGAAGAAGAAGCGGGAGCAACTCGAGCGGCGGCTGAACGAATTGGTGGCGGAGAATCAGCGCAGCCGGAAGATGGCCGAGGAAGCGGACCGGGGCGCGACGATCCGTTCGGAGTTGCAGCGGCTGGGAGTGGCCAAGGTGGAAATCGCGTTCAAAGCGGTGAAGGACGACATTTTCCGCGCGGAAGATGGGCGGCTGCTGGCGAAGGGGGATGACGGCGAAGTGAGTGTGAAGGAGTATCTTTCGCACTTTCTGAGCGAGAACCCGGAGTTTCTTCCGGCGCGCATTCAAGGCGGGTCGGGGGTGACGACGGCGCACAAGAGCTCAGCGCCAGCAGTGGTGAGCGATCTGGACAAAATCCGGCCGGGGATGAGTCCGGAGGAAGCGGAACGGATCCGGCAGGACATCGTAAGAATAACCTCGCAGGCGCTCAGAGGGAATTGAGCCGGGCGAGGACCAACTAGAGGAGAACGAATGCCAGCAATTACTTCAAGTAACGTGGCGAACGCGATTGTGAAGCTGGTGGCAGTGGATGCCTTACCCGCTCTGATGGGGAACCTGGTGATGGGGAACCTGGTCAATCGCGATTTCGAACCGACGCTCGCGCAGGGCGGCGACACGGTCAACGTGCCGATTCCGCCCACGCTGGTGGCGAACAACCTGTCGGAAGGCGGCACGGTGCAGACGCAGAACCCCAGCCTGGGGAACGCACAGATCGTGCTGAACACACACGCCGAGGCGACCTTCCTGGTGCCGGACGTGACCAAAGTCCTGGCGGTTCCGGACCTGCTGAAGCTGTACATGCAGCCGGCGATGGTGGCGCTTGCCGAGAAGATCGAGACGGACCTGCTGAACACGTACGCGACGTTCACGTCGAATGCGCCGGTGGGCACGGCCGGGTCTCCGATCACGGAAGCCGCAATCGACGCGGCCGAGACCGAACTGTTCCAGGCCAAGATGCCGGCGAGCGAGCCGCGGTACCTGATTGTGGACGCCAACACGTACGCGCAGTTGCGTCAGATCGAACGCTTCAGCGAGTACCAGACGGCGGGCGAAGCGGGGCTGCGGGCCCTGGTGGACGGAACGGTGGGGAAGATCAAAGACTTCTTCGTCCTCCGGTCGCAATTCGTGGCCAAGACCGGCTCGCCGGTGAATACGCATAACCTGGCGTTCGGTCGGAGCGCGCTGGGTCTGGTGCTCCGGCGCCTGCCGCAGCCGCTGCCGGGGACGGGAGCGATCGCGGAGTACGCGGAGCTGGGCAACTTCGGGATGCGAGTGATCCTGAGCTACCAGCCGAACACGCTGGCACAGCAGTTCACGGTGGACGTTTTGTACGGCGTGGGCGTGCTGCGGAATCAGTTCGGCGTGCAGGTCAACTCGTAGGCAAGTGGAACGCGGGGGCGCCGTCCGGTAGACGGGCGGCGCGCCTTGGCGCGATCAAGCGATAGGGCAGAGACGAACTATGGAGGGTGTATGGACGTGATGGCGTTTTACCAAAAAGTCCGCGAGGTTGCGGAAACGATCGCGGAGGCGTACGCGGTAGTGATCAGTTTCCCGACGCCGGACGGAGGACGTGAGGGTCTCGCCAGCGAAGTTGCAAAGACGCTGGCGGCCCTGCTGGTTGTCGAGGGCAAAGCACGGCTGGCGACGGCGGAGGAGACTGCGGAATTCCGCGGCCGTGCAGCGGAAGCGAAGGCGGCGGCGGACCAGCTTGCAGCCGCGAGCAAAATGCAGATCACCGTGCTTTCGGACGCCGATTTTCGGGCGCTGAAAAGCGGCAAGAAAGGATAAGGGCCCGAGCGGGGCGTGAGGTCGAGGGATGGCGCTATTCACTGATGGATCGATATCGACGATTGAGGAGCTCGTGGAATACGAGTCAGCGATCCTGGACGTAGCCAAGACGGAGAGGATCGACCTCACGGCGAAGCTGAAGCTGGCGCAAGAGGAACTGGCCGTCGAACTGGACGTGCTGCTCCGGCGCCGGCAGGAATCGGAGGACGTGCTGTGGACGGCGATTGTGCCGCGGGGACTGGGGCACGTGGTGGTGACCGAGGGGCTGCACAAGTGGCACACCTTTCGGACGCTGAGCCTGGTCTACCGGGACGCTTACAACCGGCAACTGAACGATCGCTTCCTGGGTAAATGGCAGGAGTACGACAAGATGGCGGATTGGGCGCGCCAGTCGATAACCAACGGGGGGCTGGGGATGACGAGCTCACCGGTACCGAGACCGGTACAGCCTGAGCTAGGAACGGCCGCAGGCGAAGCGAGTGCGGCGACGTACTTCGTCAGCGTGACCTGGGTGGCGGCGGGCGGAATCGAGGGAGCGCCGAGCGCGGTCGAAGCGCTCACGAAGACGGGGGTGAGCGCGTTGACGATCATGGCAGTCGATCCGCCGGAGATCGCGGCCGGCTGGAACGTCTACGCGAGCTATTCCCCAACGGGGCTGACCCGGCAAAACGACACCCCGATGATGCCGGGGGACACGTGGACCGAACCGGCGGAGGGGCTGACAAAGGGCAGGCCCGTGAACTGCGGGCAACGACCGGAGATGTTTTTGCGCCTGACGGGAGTCCTCAACAGAGGGTAGCGATGCCAGCGATCGGAGCGGCGGCGACACGCACGGTAGTGAAGATGCTAGCGGGGGGCACTGGCCTGGCGTTCACAGTGTCGAACCTCGGGCAGCAGGAGCACGTGGATTTGGCGGCGATTGAAGCAACGCAGATCGCATCGGAGAACATTGCGTTCGAGATGGTAGAGAAGACCGCCGGCGTAACCTATCCGGCGGTGTATGTGTACTGCGAAAAGCTATCGAACGGGCTGCGGGAGAAATTCCGGACGTTTTCCGGCACGGCGAGCATGGCGGTGGAGATTCGAGTTTCTCACGACCGACTGGAGAGGCTGGCACGGGACCTGCACCTCTATGCGGCAGCGACCACCGAGGTCCTGGATTCGCACCGGGGCGAGTGGGGAGGCGATATGTTTTATGCCGGCGGATATGAGGTCACATTCGGGCCGGTAAAGAGGGGCGGCAGTAACTTCCTGCAGATGGCGAAGATCAGCTTCGATTTGGACGTGAGTTACTGAGCCAGGTGGAAGGGGAAACGATGGCGTGCAACTATATTTCATCCAATAACAACCGGCTCTATGTCGGGCTGGAGTCGAACTACGGGCAGGTGCCGGCAATCACGAGCGACAACCGGATCCCGGCTGTGAAGCTCACGGCGAGGCAGCAGATGATCCGGCCCGAGCGGAAGGACAAGACGGGCACGAGGACGTATGGAGGCACGCCGGCGGGGCTCAGGAAGAACACGACGTTCGACCTGCTGACCTACATGACGAGCTGGAGCACACCGAACGCCGAGCCGGTATATGGGCCGCTGTTCCGGGCCAGCTTGGGCGCGCCGCCTGTCTTCTTCGCCGGGGGTACGGCGGCAGCGAACGCGAACACGAAGCTGCTCAGCTTCACGGCTCCGCACGGCCTGGCGCCGGGACAAGCGGTGACATTCGGCGGCGAACTCCGGTTCGTGTGCTCGATCGTGGATCCGGCGACGGTCGAGCTGAGCTCGCCGTTTACGGTTACGCCGGGCGCTAGCTCGCCGATTGGCCCAACGGTAACCTACCTGCCAGCGACGGCGCTGCCGAGCACGAGCATTTTCGACTACTGGTGTCCAACGGCCGCCGTGCAGCGGGTGCTATGCGGAGCCGCGGTGGACCAGATGAAGATCAACATCAACGGCGACTACCACGAGTTCGAATTCAGCGGAATCGCGGCCGATGTCATCGACAGTACAAGCTTCATGGCCGGGCAGGGAGGGTTGGCGAGCTTTCCGGCGGAGCCGGCACTTGCTCCCTACAACTACTCCATCATCCCGGGGCATCTGGGCCAGGTATGGCTGGGGACCGATCCGGACCAGTTTTTCACGATCACGGCGGCGAAGATCACTCTTCAAAACGCGCTGGACAAGCGTGAACGGGAGTTCGGGGCGAACATCCCGCGTTGCCTGGCGCCGGGAATGAGAACGGTCACGGCGGATCTCGAACTGTTCGAGACGAACGACACCGCCACGCGCGGGCTGTACCAGGCCGCGAGGCAGAGTTCGCCGATCACGGTGATGCTGCAACTGGGACAACAGCCGGGCCAGCTCGCGGGAGTCTACCTCAAGAGCGTGGTGCCGGAAGTCCCCGAGTTCGACGATAGCCAGACGCGGCTGCAGTGGAAACTCTCGGGCAACAGAGCGCAGGGAACGGGCAACGACGAAATGTACGTGGCGTTTGGATAGGCGGGAGCCGATGGAGCACGCAAGCGAAAGAAGAATCGAATCGAAAGCCCTGCCGGGGGTGTGGTTCACGATCGGGCGAATGTCATTCGGGCGGCGGATCGAGCTGACCCAGCAAGTCTGGGAGCTGGCCGGGAGAGTGGAGCACCTGGCGGCGGGCACGGATGCGCGCGGGAAGCTGGAGGCGGCGCTGGTGGCGGCCGAGATCGACGGGGTGTACCTGCGATGGGGGCTGCGCAAGATCGAGGGATTGACGGTCGATGGGAAACAGGCAACCACGGACCTGGTGGTGGGGCAGGGCCCCGAGGCGCTCTGCCGAGAGGTGGTGGCGGCCATCAAGGCTGAGTGCGGGCTGACTACGGACGAAGTAAAAAACTGAGGGTCGCATTCCACTTCCAGTACTCGAGTCCAGCCGGGTGGAGGTGCGACGAATGCAGGAGGAGCGGGCTGGAGATCAAGCGCCGGTGCCAATGGATGGCGGCGGCGCGAGCGACGGAGCCGCGGGTGGTATGGGCACGCGGGGGTGTGGCGACGGAGGTGTGCCCGAAATCCTACGTCTCCGGCGACAGCAGGGCGTGGCTGGACGAGTTTCAGGTATGGAAGCGCCTGGGCCGACCGGACCCGCGAACGCTCAGCGCTCGCGAGGTGCACGCGATGGTGATTCTGGAGCAGGAGCTTCTAAGCGAGGTGAAGCGTGGCCAACGCTGACAGCGGACTCGATGAACTGGCGACAAGGCTCGCCGAGGCAGTAGGAGCGGCGCCAGGTGAAGCATCATGGCTGGCGGGGCTGGGCGGGCAACAGGCGCCGGGAGAGGCGCAGGCGGCGTCCAACGGCGCAAACGACGCGGGGGCGGCGCTGACGGCGGCGGTTGAGCAATTGCGTTCGGTGGCCCAGGTTCAGGCAGACGCGACGGGGCAGAATACCGCGGCGATCAAGACGAGCACCAGCCCGCAGACGAGCGCGGGCAGCGGTTCCACGCTCGACACACTTGGCAGCGCGGCGGCGAACATTCTCGAAAACGGACTTGGGCTGGCACCGCTCATCAGCGGCCTGGCGAGCCTGTTCGGCGGGGGCGCCGGCGCAACGACGCCTCCTGCACTCGACCAGTACACGGCTCCGGAAGCGATGCAGTTCGAGGGCGATGTCGACCGCAGCGCGAACGTGACCGACTGGGGAGGAAGCGGAGGAGCCCGGAGCGGAACGCCGCTTTCGACCAACGCGCAGATCACGGTGCAGGTGAATGCCATGGACAGTCAATCGTTCCTCGATCACAGCCAGGACATCGCTAACGCGGTGCGGCAGGCAATGCTGAACTCCAACTCGTTGAACGATGTGGTGGGCGACTTATGAGCACGTTTCCGCTACTAAAAACCGGCGCGGTGGCCCAGTATCCGGCGACCCGGACCGCGGGCTACGCGACTCAGGCATTCCGCTTTCTGGACGGCACGGAGCAGAAGTTCCCACAGCGCGGGACAGCGGCGACCCGGTGGGTGATCAAGCTGAACCTGCTGGACGATACGGAGATGGCGCAGGTCTCGTCGTTCTTCCAGTCGCAGCAAGGCCGCTTTGGCACGTTTTCCTTCGTTGACCCATGGGACGCGAGCACGCATGCGAACTGCAGTTTCGAGTCTGACGAACTGGCGCTGAGTCTCGATGGTGAGGCACGCGGCAGCCTGCAGGTGGTGATCAAGGAGAACAACGGCTGATGCTGTACTTTCCCCAACTCGCGAGCGGAGCGGTGAGCCAGTTCCCATGCAAGAAACAAGTGCGCCAGAGGACGCTGGTCAACACACTCGCGGACGGCAGCGAGGTCAAGCTGTTCGATCCCGGCGCGTGCAGGGTGGAGTGGGAGATTGACCTGCAGAGCCTGACGGACGCGGAGTGGGGCGCGGTCCTGGAACTGTTCAGCGCAACCGAGGGGCAACTGGGGACGTTCGTGTTCCTGGATCCGCTCGGCAACCTTCTGAGTTGGAGCGAGGAGCCGGGCGCGGCCGCCTGGTCGAAGGATACGGGGTTGGCGCTGACCGCAGGGGTTGCGGATCCGCAGGGCGGTACGGGGGCGACCAGCATTGCCAACACGTCCGGATCGGCGCAAAGCGTGGCGCAGACGGTGGCAGTTCCGTCCTGGTATCGGTACTGCTTCAGCGTGTGGGTGCGGAGCGCCGCGGCGGGGCAAGTAACTCTGTTCGTCAGCGCAGGGACGGAATCGGCGGAGCAGAGCCTGACGGTGGGACCGGGATGGCAACGGCTGGTGCTGGGGGCAAAACTGAC
>Ga0182027_10011269_pt1 | contig 12662 bp, 12 predicted proteins | sample 712E1DmetaG_FD_121300 | JGI IMG/M metagenome (GOLD analysis project Ga0182027, IMG submission 121300) | Permafrost microbial communities from Stordalen Mire, Sweden - 712E1D metaG (Illumina Assembly) | ecosystem: Environmental > Terrestrial > Soil > Wetlands > Permafrost | place: Sweden...
ATGCCCCGCACGAAATGCCTACAGTCTGGAGCGCCGACTTGCAGTCGGCTTGGGGATCGCGATGACGCTGAAAGCCGATTCAAAATCGGCGCTCCGAACCCGAAAGTGTGAAATATCCCGGCTAACCGGTCACAGCGGCAAATCCGCAATCCGCAATCCGCAATCAACCCATGCCCATTCAAGCCCTCATCTTCGACTGCGACGGCACGCTGGCCGACAGCATGCCTCTGCACTGGCGCGCCTGGCAACAGGTGACCCAGCATCACGGAATCCAGTTCGCCGAGGCGCGTTTTTACTCGCTGGGCGGGATGCCGGCCCCGGACATTTTGAAAATCCTCAGCCGCGAGCAGGGCCTCCAGATTGACTGCGCGGCGCTGGCCGGGGAGAAGGAAGCCGCTTTCGAGCAACTCATCCCGCAAATTCGCGGGCTGAAAGTGATTGAGCAGATTGCCCGCGACAACCTCGGCAAACTTCCCATGGCGGTGGCCTCCGGCGGCACACGCCGCGTCGTCACCCAAACCCTCCATCATCTGGGTATCGAGCATCTCTTTCAGGCCGTGGTGGTCAGCAATGACGTCGTCCGCCAAAAACCCGCCCCGGACATTTATCTTGAAGCCGCGCGCCGCCTGGGAGTTGTCCCGGAAAATTGCCGCGCCTACGAGGACACCGATCTGGGCCTTGTCGCCATCCGCGCCGCCGGGATGGAAGCCGTGGACGTGCGCCCCCTGCTCGCCGTCGGATGAGGCTGGAGCCTGTAGCCTGTAGCGGCGGTCTATGACCGCCGCTAATTAGATTTTGAAGTGGCGCAATTACAAACTGGAAGTGGTACTAATACTAATTGAGTGATACTAATGCTAATTGAGAATTGGTCATTGAAAATTTGTCATTTGCAAATGAGGCCCCCCCCGCCTCAATTGCCACTGACAAATTTTCAATCCAGAGTGGTTTCGATTTCCCGCAGCAAGCCGGGAAGATTTGTCACGACGAAACTCATTCCGGGAGCGGGGATGCGGTGATGCCGAATATCCGGCGGCACATGTTTGTGATGCGGAAAAGTCGGGGCCAGTGTTGGCTCTTCTGGATGCGGGAAATCATCATGCCAGAACAACCGTTCTTCACCGCGGTACACCTCATAGCCATACGCGGTGATTAATCCGGCTTGAAAATCCAATTCCTCACGGAGCCGCAAACGGATGCCGCGAGCGAAAAACACCCCGCCCTCTGCAACGCCCGTGTATGGGCTGTCAGACCAAACCGCCACCGTGGATCGCGTGACGCTGGGACGGTCCAATGTCGCGGCCACAAAACGGCTATATTCCGGCAAAGATGTGAGCGGACGTTCGCTCATCTTCAGTAGGCAGGTTGGACGCGCAGAGCTTCTGTCAATCCCCGCTCCTGGAGTTGTCGCGCATACGCTTCCTTGCGCCGCAGCCACGTCTCGTAAATCCCCTTCCAGCGGCTGAAGTCCATCCGGCTTTCATCGAACGCATCGTAGCTGGCCAGATGCCCGCTTGTCAGGGCAGAGTAGAAATCGGCGCTCAAAACCCCGTACTTCTCCTCGTAAAGGGTCAGGCGCCGCTCCAGCAGCTTCATCTCGATGACCAATTCATGAATGTCCATGTCCTAGTGTTGCCCTGCGCCACACTGTTGTCAATCCCGCCGGATGGGACCTCAATTGCCATTGACAAATTTTCAATAGCCAATTCTCAATCACCCTCAAGAACGCCCTTTGTCAGCGCCACCTCAACCCTGTTCAAATGGCGCCCCATTATCGGCATGTGCTTCAGCGCCGCCCTCCGCCCCCGAAATGGCCCCCGCCGCCAAAGCGTCCGCCAAATCCGCCTCCGAAATGGCCAATGCCAAAATCAAAAACCACCGGCCCGCCGATGGGATACCACGGGTAATAAGATGGATCGTAATAGTAAGGATCGTAAGCCGGATAAACCGGCGGCGCGACATAGGGATATACAACCGCCGGTTGGGCCGGCGCGTAGGAATAATACTCCGGCGCCGGGGCTTGCGCCGGCACTTGCACCGCCGTGGCATACTGCGGCTGCGTGGCATACTGCGGCGCCGCAGCCTGGGGTTGATATTGCGCGGGCGCGGCGGCGGCCATGACCGTCTGCCGCTGCAACTCGCCATAACGCTCCATCATTGCCGTCAGCACCGGCGCGGGAAGGCCCTGTTGCTGCAATGCAATCAGGTTGTCCGCGCTCAGGTAGAACGACAACGGCGAGCTGTTGATATAACTGATCATGATGTCCGCCGAAATGCCGCCCTTGAACAGCTTCAACACTTCGCTTACGCCTGAAGGCAATGCCAGGGCCGGGGCGGCGCTGGCTGCCGGCGGCGCGGCGACCGGGAAAACGCCGCTTGGGTTTGCCGTGGCCGTAATGGACTGGGCCAACTGAGTCCGGGCATTGGGATGCGGAGCCGATGTGGGGGGTGCCGTGTCCGTAAAGAGTTGGGCCAACTGGGCGGCGGTGGGCTGGTTCGTGGAACTGTTTTGCGCATTGGCGGCATCCCAGCAAGCGCCAAGGCAAACTGCGGTTGCGGTGATGGCCGCAATGGCCATCCGATATGCTGAATTTTTCATTTCTTCAACTCCTTCGGTTAACGTCCTGAGGGACGATTGGTGCTCGATCCTGCCGACCCTGTGCCGGGTGCGCCCCGGCTTGGTGTCGGGACGGTGCTTGGCGTGCCACCGCGGTTGGTGGTCGAACCGGTGGCGGGTGTGCCCCGGCTTGGAACCGTGCCGCCTCTTGGCGGGGTGGGTTCGGGTGCCGGATTCCTGCCGGCAGGGCCGCGTGTGCTTTCCGGAATGGCGCTTGCCGGGCCGCGACCGGCGGCCGGCGAGGCCACGGGCGCGCCGCGGCCAACAGGCGCCGGAGCGCGCGTCAATTCCACATGCGCCACGGTGCGTTTTGAGAAATCCTGGCGCTCTTCCTCGTGCCGCATATCAATCGCCTTGCGTTCCACAATTTCATGGTGCGTCACCGCTGCTATATGCTCGCGTCCCAGACCCTCCACCACCATGCGCCCGCCCTCCACACGGTAGCCCGCATGAAACTCGCTGTGCAAAAACAAGTCGTGCGCGTGGACGCTGTCCAACGCAACCGCGTGATAATTACCCCCAAAGAAATGATCCGGTCCCACGAACACAAACGCGTCGAAACCCAGTCCGAAATCAACCGAGGCCGTCACCGCCGCGCCATGCCAGTAGAGACCCAGGCCCGGGCGGAATTCCGCTCCCCACGGCAGCGGCGCCCAACCCATCCCAGCCGCGCCTTCGCGCCAGGCGACCCACGACGGCGCCCAATCATAAGCCGGCACCCACGCCCACCGGCCGCCCGTAAATTCGCTCTTGATCCAGCGCCCGTAATGGAAGGCAATGTCGCCCCACGGATAATCGGATTGCCAAAACCATCCGGCATCAGTGTATTCCCAGCGGCCCGCATCCATGTAAGGCTGCCAGAACGGGTTGCCGGCCTCGAGCGGAATCCACGCCGGGCCGATCCCCGGCACGTCAACCCATTGGCCATAAGGCCCCAAATGCGCCTGAAAATAAGCCAGCGTCGGCGTTTCCGGCGGCGCCAGCATCACGGCCGGCTGCGGCGCCAGCGAAATCAATTGCACCGCCCGCCAACTGGCCAAAGTCGGCCCTTCGCCACGCGCCGCCAAAACCACTTGGAACGGTCCCGTGCCCACCGGCATCGCGTTGAGCGCGCCCAGCGCGACCCCGACCGCATCCCGCAAAGACACCGACGCTATGCCATCGGCCCCGACGGTCAGGCTAATCGTATAGCCGGCCCCTGGAATCGGCGCGGGATAAATCTTGTTGCCCAAGGCCGAAATCGGCTGCGCGCTGCCGGTCCAATTGGCCCAAATACCGTATTCCGGCGAAGGGCCGCCACCCAGCGGGATCCTGCCGCCGCCGAAAGGCGTTCGGATGCCGATGCTCTCGCGGGGGGCGCCCGCGCCACCCAGGTGCCCGGCCACGCTCAGCCATTGCCGCAAATCCGGGCTGACCAAATAGACTTCAAATGGAATCCCTTCCGCCGCCAAACCGGACACCGTCGCCGTCATGGTAAATGGCGGCAAAAACGCGCCGACCGACTGGATGCCGGCAAATTGCCTCGGGCCGATCACTCCCGACAACTGCATTCCCGCCGGACCAAAGGCAATTGCCGGCGGCACCGAGGCCGCGCCATTGAACACGGCCAGATTTTGCACCAGCGGCGTCTGCACCATCCAAACCGACGGGTTCAACCCGGCATCCATGGTGAAATTATCCACCAGACCTGGCGGTGGCGCGGGGGCGGGGGCCGGCAAATAAGCAGGCGCTGGAGCCGGGGCCGGGTAAGCAGGCGTTGGAACCGGGGCGGGATACGCCGGCGCTGGAGCCGGAGCCAGGGCTGGCGTGTAAGCCGGTGGCGGCGCCGGTGGCGGAACGCTCGCGGACGGGGCCGCCGGGGCGGCGCTCTGCGTTTGCATCAAGGCGCTGATCACCGGCTGTGAAACTCCCTGGCTGGCGAGATAAACCATGTCATCCGCGCTGAGCGGGTAAGTTTTGCCGGAGCTTTTGATAAAGCTCAGGATCACGTCATCCGACATGTGCGCCTGGGCCAGCTTGACAATTTGCTGCAAATCCGGCGACAAATTGGCGGCGCTGGTTTGCGCGTTGCCGGCCGGACCGGCCGTCAGCGCGACCCAAGCCATGACCATGGCGGCAAAGAGACCAACGATGCGAACACTGCATGCTATCATCCGATTTACTTTCATATTCTTCTTCTTTTCTATGTTTGTGCTTCTTGCGGTCGAAGCCCGTCATTCACCAATACGTTCTCGCGGAACAAATCTTGCAGCGGACACTTCCAAAACGACTGGGGGAACGCGTGGCGTCAAGCCTGTGGTTCGATCGTGATATTGAAGCGGCCACTTCCTGAAAAACAGGCTAACCGATCACCTCCTCCTCCGCAAGCTCTTTCGTGGAGCACACGCGCCCCCGCGTGTGTTGGCTGGCGCCCCCGCCGGCCAAGTCATTGAATATATGAAACAGTTGCCATGGAACCGTTGTAGTCCATGCCTTTGGGGAGCGCGGTCGTCTCGACCGCCGCGTTCGGCGTCCCGCCGAACGCTTATTCCCTTGCCAGCGGCGCGAAGATTTCCGTCCCGTTTTTTTCCGGCGGCGCAAAGGGGGACTGGCAATGCTCGCACGATTCGCGGTCCACGGCGCGGAGCTTCCCGCAATGCGGACAGGCCTCGCGCGCCGGCCATTCCTGCACGCACAACAGCGTGAGCAGCCCGGCAATTCCCAGGACGAAAATGAACAGCGTCCAACTGACGCGCGCCGCGATGGAATAATTGTAGCGCCGCGTCAGCGCCCACCCAATCCCCGCGCTGATGACAGCCCAGGCGAAACTGAGCGGATACCAATGATTACTAATGTTGTTACCGAATGCCGGATGCGCCGCCGGCGGCAAAAATGTCGTCGCCAGCTTATCCGGCCAGGAGGGAAGCTGCTCCGGTTGGCGCAAGGCGGGCAGATCGGCCGTCTTGGCCACGGTTTGACCCGGCCCGATCCACAGAACATGAACGGGCATCTTCCAGCCCGATTTCTCGTTCATCCCGGCATCCGGGTGAAACCAGACGCCGAAATTGGCCGTCGAACCATTGGTCGCCTCCAGAACTGAAATCTCAACGGTCGGATATTCAACATAGCCGTGCTGGTAAGGCACGGCAAAGAGCGTCCGGCCTTCGGAGTCGAGCAGGCAGACCGTTTTGCGCGTCGTGATGAGGAGGTTCTCACTTCGCATCCGATCATAACTGGATGGCGCCACAGCGTAGCCTCCGATTTCATCATCATTGGGCAGCGTGAAAATCGGCTTCAGCTCGCGGGCTTTGAAATCCGCCCGATAAACGGTTCTTGCTGTCGCCATGTATCTCCATGTTTCTTCGGAATCCGGCTGGAAGTAATAATACAAATCGTTGGGTTGGATGATGAATCCTTCGGATGTCAACGCGCCATCAGAGCCGCGCGGGTCCATGCTCCCTATGAACTTCCGGGTTCGACTGTCATACCCGAGTAACTTCCCGTGCCGATCCAAATACCAGATCGTTTTGTCCACAACCTTTTGGATGGCGAAAAAGTAACCGCGTCTTCCAACGGCATTCAGAGCCATGTTCCGGTCTCCGAGTTGTGTCCCCACGGAAGCGCCGTATGCCTGATGTTCGCTTAATTGTGCGCGGATCGTTTTCCCGCCGGTTGTGGCATCGGCCAGCGGATGCCCGTTCAAATCCACTGCCTCCACCGATTCATTGTCCCGGGTGGTCACCTTGTATATGACCCCGTCCCGGTTCATCTCATAATAGCTGTAAACAACCGGAGACGAATGGCCGGACAACGGATTCACAACCACATCCATCAGCAATGCGGCGCCTGCGCATAGAACTACGACGCAACCCCCGGCCATCGCAGCCGTCAGCGCCAGTCTTCCGGCCGCCGGATGGCCGCGATAACAGCCGCCGCTCTGGTACGCCCCCCAAACCGCCGTCGCCAAAATAACAACTGTAATCTCGATCACAATGAGTGATTGCCAGAATTCACGAAAGTAGAACGCGCTCAAACAGGCGATGAATGCCAGACCGAGACCCAAGCCGCGGATCCCATACCAGCGCGCCTGCCGCAAGCCGGTCAACCATCCCGCAAAATAAAACGCCACACCCGAGAGAAAAATGGATGCCAGCGGCAGGACCATCGCCCATTCAAAGGGCGCGGCAATGTGTCCGGGCGTCCGCACCACCGCCACCAAGACCGCCATCGGCAATCCCGCCCCAAACACATAGAGGCACAATCCGGCGATGGCTTTGCCCCGGAAAATTTCCGTCCGCGTGACCGGACGATGGATCAAGAACGCCCAAAGATCGCGATGCGCCTCGTTGCGGCTCTGCAGCCACCCGAGCACGGCGCCAAAGATGCCGCAGAAAAATGCCGCTTCTGGCTGCACGGAATTCGAAAGCAACGGTTGGAGGCCGTTGAAGAGTGCCGGCTGTGTTCCCAGCAGCAGGTTGTTTAGCAGGGTGATGCTATCCTGATATGCCTGCAGCAGCAGCAGCGAAAAAATCAGCAGGCCGATCAACGCCACTTTCAGATTCTCCCGCAGGTCTTTTTGTATCAGTGCTTTCATGCTTGCGCCTCCATTTCCGACAGAATGAATGTTTTCTCGCCGCGCTCGCCCAGGTAACTGATGAACGCGTCCTCCAATCCCAGCGGCACGGTTTCCATTTCCAAGGGCGAAAGCGCGCGGAGGATTTTTTCCGCCTCGCCGTTGTAATGCGCGCATGTTACGCGAAGCTCATTTTCCGTGCGGACCGCCTGGAGCAGGCCGGGAATTTTTGGCAGCGCCGGCGGCGCTCCGGCAAATCGCAGCCGCACCTGCCGCACGCTTTCCTGGAATGTCCCCAGCGGACAGCACGCGCGCAAAACGCTCTGATCCAGAACCGCGATGTAATCCGCCACCCGCTCGACATCGGAGATGTTGTGCGACGAGAAGAAAATCGTCCGGTCGGACTTGCGCGTCAAATAAATCATGGACTCGACCAGCGCCCGCCGCGCGACCGGGTCCAGTCCCAGGCCCGGATCGTCCAGCATCAACAACTCCGGTTCCGGCGCCAGCGTCAGCGCCAGACACAGCCCCGCCCGTTCGCCGCGCGACAAATCCTTCACCCGCGCCGCCGGTTTCAAGCCGAAATGGCCGCTGATCCCGTGAAAAATCCGGTCGTTCCACTTCGCGAAAAATTTGGATTGGAACCCGCCGCATTCCTTCACGCTCATCCAACTGTAAAGCTGGTGCTCCTCAGTCAAGTAACCAATGCGCGCCCGGATTTCCGGCGTCAATGCGCGGATGTCGCAGCCGAGGATGCTGCCCGAGCCGCGCGTGGGCTGGAGCAGCCCGGCGAGCATCCTTATCGTCGTCGTCTTGCCCGAGCCGTTGCGGCCCAGGAATGCGAAGACGCAGCCGCGCGGCACGTCCAGGTTCAGTTCATGCACGGCGGCCTTGGCGCCAAAATAGCGGGTCAAGCCGCGGGTTTGGATGACAGATTCTTCATGCATCGTTCCGGTCGCCTCCTTTCGGTTGTTTCCACTGGGCCAGTTTCTCCTCGAACGCCGCGCGCAATTCCTCGCGCGTAAAATCCAGAATCATCGCCTCGCCGATCAGCGCGTGGAGCAGCGGCTCCAGCCGCCGCCACCCTTCCGCGCGCGAATAGATTTTCCGCTTGCGCGTGATGAACACGCCCCGCCCCGCGCGCGATTCCAGCAGCCCCTCGCGCATCAAGTCCGCGTAAGCGCGCGCGACCGTGTTCGGGTTCACCACCAACTCCTCCGCCAGCGCCCGGACGCTCGGGAGCTGGTCGCCAACCGCCAGCCTGCCGCGCGTGACCGCCAGGCGCGCCTGGTCGGTGATCTGCTTGTAGATCGGCGTATCCGAGCCTGTATTGATGTTGAACGTCACAGCCATAATTCAGTGTATGAATACAATTAGCACACCAGGACGAATGCGTCAAGCGGTATTTGCAAAATATTTTAAACCGTGCCAGGTGGCGGTCTCCGCGCGGCGCGCGGGCTTGAAGATCATTGCGGGCTGGCAATTCGGATGGGAATGGATTATCTGTTGGAATTATGAGTGCGAAAGAGATTCTGTTGGAAGTGGCGGAAAAGCTGCCGCCGGATGCCACGCTCGTTGACGCCATTTACGAGTTGGAATTCCGGCAGGCAGTGGAGGAAGGCATTGCATCGCTGGATCGCGGCGAGCGCGTCCCTTTGGAAGAAGCCCGCCAACGCATCCCACAATGGATTTCAAAGTATTCCTCTCCGACGACGCCTTGAGCGATTTGGAGCGCATTGTCGCCTACATTGCGCCCCACAATCCCGTCGCCGCCGGCCAAATGGGCAATCACTTGCTCGATGCCGCGCTGTCTCTCCGCACCTTCCCCGAACGCGGTCGCATGGTCCCGGAATTTCGGCGGCCCGAGTTGCGTGAAATCATCTTCCGTTCGTATCGGATCATCTACCGGATAAATCACCCAGATAAGAGCTTGGAAATTGTGCGCTTCTGGCACGGAGCGCGCGGATTTCCGCACATTCCCGGAGGCGGATAATATTCACAGAATGCATCGTATTCCGCGTAAAAGGTAGCGCGAGAGGCTCCTGCCGAGGCGTTTTGGGCAGGTGTGGCTCCGCGGGAGCGTCGCCCTGTCGGGGGAAGTTCACGCGGGGCCGTAGTTGGGGGCGGCGGCGTTGGCAAGGCGGCGATAGCAGGTGCGCAGGACCAGGAGGGCCTTTTGGGGCTTGGTCAGCCGGATCGGATCGGGGCCGAAGACTTGGAAGCGGCGGTCTTCGAGTTTCTTGAGGAGACGCCAATAAACCGATCCCATGAGTTCCGCGGCGGCCATCGAGCGGCGGTCGGCGGCGGGAAGGGTCTGCCGGGCCAGGGCATAGTATTTCCTGGCTTCCACGGCCACGGCGGCGGCCAGGCGCTCGAAACGGTCTGAGTATTGGTGGCCCAGGATTTCTTCGGGGGCAACCTGGTGGCGCTGAAGTTCGGATTGGGGAAGGTAGATGCGGCCGCGTTCGGCGTCGGCACGGACGTCGCGGAGGATGTTGGTCAGTTGAAGGGCTTTGCCCAGGTGGATGGCGTAGTCGCGGCAGGCTGGGTCCTGGTAGCCGAAGATTTCGACGCTGAGGAGTCCGACGACGGAGGCGACGCGGTAACAGTATTGTTCGAGGTCCTGCCAGGTTTGGTAACGGGTGATGTCGAGGTCCATTTCGACGCCGCGAATGAGTTGGTCGAAGGAATCGAACGGGAGCCGGTAGCGGGCGATCACGGGCTGCAGTTCGCCGGCCAGGGGGAAGGTGACGGGGCGGCCTTCGCAGGCGCGGCGGACTTCTTCGCGCCAGGCAGCCAGGCGGGCGCGGCGGGCGGGAAGGGGTTCGGAAGGGTGGTCGGCAACGTCGTCCACCTGCCGGCAAAAGGCGTAGAGGACGGACATGGCGTCGCGCTTGGGCTTGGGCAGAAGGACGAAGGCGAGCGCGAGGTTGGAGGCGCTTTTGCGGGTAATGACTTTGCTTTGGGGGGTCATCAGGCCGCGGCGTCGTTGGCGGTTGGGGCGGGATTATCAGCGGCGGCGTCGAGGTTGATGTTGAGGCGCTGCATGCGGTAGCGGAGGGCGTGGCGGCTGATTTTTAATTGTTCGGAGGTCTTGGAAATGTTGAAGCGATTTTGTTCGAGGGTGTTGTTGATGAGCTGGCGCTCGAAGTCGGCCATCAGTTCGTCCAGCGAGTGGGCGCCGGTGACGGGGCTGGCCTCGGTTTTGCGGAGGCGGCCTTCGAGGTGGAAATCGGGGAGGCTGGAGGGCTGGATTTCCGGGGTGGATTCGAGAATGACGGCGCGCTCGATGACGTTGCGCAGTTCGCGGACGTTGCCGGGCCAGTGGTGGCCGAGAAGTTTGTGGCGCGAAAGGGGGGCGACGGCGTGAATGCGCTTGTTCATCAAGGTGTTGTAGTGGCGGAGGAAGTTCTCGGCCAGGAGGATGATGTCGCTGCCGCGTTCGCGCAAAGGACAGGGGCTGAGGGTGACGACGTTGAGGCGGTGGAAGAGGTCTTCGCGAAAATTGTTCTGGTGGATGGCTTCGATGATGTCGCGGTTGGTGGCGGCTATAAGGCGGACGTCCACCTTGAGTTCCTCGTTGCCGCCCACGCGGGTGAACGAGCCGTCTTCGAGAAAGCGCAGCAGTTTGGCCTGGAGCGAGCGGCTCATGTCGCCGATTTCATCCAGGAAGATGGTGCCGCCGCCGGCTTCCTCGACGCGGCCGAACTTCTGGCGGATGGCGCCGGTGAAGGCGCCTTTTTCGTGGCCGAAGAGTTCGCTTTCGAGAAGGGTTTCGGGGATGGCGGCGCAATTGATACGAATGTAGTTCTTTTGGCGGCGGAGGCTGAGGCTGTGAAGCGCGCCGGCGACGAGTTCCTTGCCCGTGCCGCTTTCGCCCAGGATGAGGACGGTGGCGTTGGTGGGGGCGACGTTTTGGATGAGGTTGCGCAGTTCGATCATCTTGGGGGATTCGCCGATGATCTGATCGAGTTGGTACACCTCGGTGGCGCGGGCGCGCAAGGCGGCGTTTTCGCGGACGAGGCGGTGGTGTTCGGCGCAGCGGGAGACGGCGTGGAGGAGTTCCTCCGGGGCGAACGGTTTGGCCAGGTAATCAATGGCGCCGGCTTTGATGGCCTCGACCGCCAGCTTTGGGGTGGCGTAGGCGGTGATCATGAGGAAGGGGATGTTGGGCCAGCGTTTGCAGGCCTGGGCCAGGAACTCGTAGCCGCTCATCTGGCCGAGGCGGGCGTCGGTGATGACCATGAGGAATTCCTGTTTCTCCAGCGCAGCGAGGGCTTCCTCGGCCGATTCGGTCATCACCACGTCGTAACCCTCTCCGTGAAGGATGGACTTCAAGGAAAGGCGCATGTTCTTTTCGTCGTCAATGACCAGGACAGGAGGAAGGGGCAGGCTCATGGGTTTAACCTCATTAAGATGCGGGACGGGAATTCCAGGGTGAAGCGGGTGCCCTTTCCCGGTTCGGAATGGACACTGACGGCGCCGCCGTACATTTCGGCGTTATGCTTGACAATGGCGAGGCCCAGCCCGGTGCCCTTGGCGCGGGTGGTGAAATAGGCCTCGAAGATCTTGTCCATCTTGTCGGGGGCAATGCCGGGGCCGTTGTCGGTGATGGTGATGATGATGGAATCGTGCTGGCCATAGCGGGTGGCGACTTCGATTTCGCCATGGCCGTTGAGGGCCTCGCGGGCGTTCTGCAGCAAATTGACCAGGACGCTGGAGAGGTGCTGCCGTTGCATGAGAATGGCGGGAAGATCGGAGGCGTAATAGCGTTTTATGCGAACATCGTACTTGGCGGCGGGGGGGAAGACTTGAAGGATGGCGTCGTCAATTTCGGCGGCGACTTCCAGGCGCTCGACGCGGCCCTCGGCCAGTTGGGCGTAGCCCATGAGCACGGTGAGAATCTGGTCGGCATGGCTGACTTCCTCGCGGATGATGGCGATTTGCTCCTCGACGCCGAATTCGCCCTCCTTGATGGCGCGTTCGAGGCAGAAAGCGGCGTTGGTGATGATCCCGAGGGGGTTTTTGACTTTGTGGGCGATCTCGGCGGCAAGGCGGCCGGCGGTGCGGAGACGTTCCTGGCGGACGGCGAATTCGGTGGCTTCGGCCTCGGCGCGCTTCTGTTTTTCGAAGAGGACCTGGATGCCGTAGCAACAGGCGGCCCAAATAACCAGGACGAGGACGCGCTCGTAGGGATTTTCCGTGCGCGTCTCCGAACCGCGGTCGCCCAGCACCAGTTCCTGGTGGAGGACCTTGCCCAGGAAAGCCACCGTCTTCTGCATGGAGTCAAGGCTGCCCGAAATGAGCCTCTGGTCCAGGATGCCGCCGGCCACGTAGCCCAGGGTCGCCAGCACGTTGAGCAGGAGTTGAGGCAGGGCCAGCGGGATGGCCAGGGCGTTGTGGAGGATCAGCACTGGAAACACCCAGTAAAGCGGGCTGTCGAACCCATCCACGATGAACGTCAGCACGGTCATCAACATCACGTCCAGAACGCCG
>Ga0182027_10011271_pt1 | contig 12660 bp, 8 predicted proteins | sample 712E1DmetaG_FD_121300 | JGI IMG/M metagenome (GOLD analysis project Ga0182027, IMG submission 121300) | Permafrost microbial communities from Stordalen Mire, Sweden - 712E1D metaG (Illumina Assembly) | ecosystem: Environmental > Terrestrial > Soil > Wetlands > Permafrost | place: Sweden...
ATCTCAAGTCTGGGAAGCCTTCGGGCCAATCCCGCCATGACTTGTGTAGGGTGCCTTCGGGCCCCGCCCTTTTGAGCAACTTTCCCTCTTTCTCTTTTCTCTTCCGGCTCGTCCGGGTTAGGACTATCGGGGTTGGATATAAACAATATAGTCGTTTTTCTTGATCGCATGTAATGTTTTGTAGAGATTTCTTGTACCCCAATTGAGCCAAGCCGAAAACTTACCGTGAAAAAGCAGTGAAACCATCATTTTGGAAAATTGAGCAGTTTTTCGTATTTATCATGAATTTTCATGAATCATATGAAATCAGATAATAACCCGCACTGTCAAGCGGATCATTATTCATTGTTCGGATCAGATGAAAAAAACGATAAACTCAATCTCAAGATATACAATCATTGGAGAAGATGGAAATAATGGACTGTTTTGCGGTCTATGATCCTAATACGTCTGTAGCATGGCTAGTTTCGTTGTACAATGGGGTATTGCCTTTTTGGTCCCCGTTTTTGGGAGTTAGGTATACGGGGATTTGATGGGTTTCAGACATCAGCAAGGTAAAAAACAAAGCTATTATTGAACAGTATCCAATCCACAAGAGGCCACGCTTCCCGCATGAATAATAATTTCAATGAAAAAGCCAACTTCATCTGGTCAGTTGCGGACCTGATCCGCGACGATTTCAAACGCAGCAAATATGCGGACGTGATCCTGCCGCTGACCGTCTTGCGGCGAATTGATTGTGTGCTTGAACCAACTAAGCCAGAAGTGCTCAAGCAACACACCCGCTTCAAAGGGCAACTGGCCAACCCGGACCCGATCCTGCGCAAAGCCTCCGGTTATGCTTTCTATAACATCTCACCCTACTCTTTCGAGCGCCTGTTGGAGGACCACTCCCACCTGGCGGATAATCTCAAGGCCTATATCAACGGTTTCAGCGAGAACATGCGCGAAGTGCTGGAGCGCTTCGACTTCCGTAATACGATTGCGAAGTTGGATGAGGCCGGGCTGCTGTTCCTTGTGCTGGAGCGCTTCAAGAACCTTGATCTGCATCCGGACGTGGTGGATAACCACGCCATGGGCACCATCTTCGAGGAACTGATCCGGCGCTTCAACGAGGCGCTGGATGAAAACCCCGGCGAGCACTTCACGCCGCGCGAGGTGGTGCGTCTGATGGTGGACCTGCTGCTGGCCCCCGAGAGCGATGCCCTGAGGCAAGATTACCGGGTCATCAAGGTGGCCGACCCGGCTTGCGGAACCGGCGGCATGCTGACGATTGCCAAAGAACGTCTGCTGACAACCAACCCCAAATTACAGATCTATATCTACGGACAGGAAGTCAACCCGGAAACATTTGCAGTCTGCAAATCAGACCTGTACATGAAGAGCGCGGATGGCAAGGATGCCGAGAACATCGCTTTCGGCAGCACGCTTTCGCATGACGCCCATCCAGGCGAAGGCTTCGATTACCAGCTTGCCAATCCGCCCTACGGCAAGGAATGGAAAAAGGATCAGGACGCTGTTGAGACGGAAGCCAGTAAACCGGGTGGGCGTTTTTCGGCCGGGCTGCCGCGCATCAGTGATGGGCAACTGCTCTTCCTGCAACACATGCTCAGCCATATGAATCCTACTGAAAGGAGCGGTGGGCGGGTGGCGATTGTTATGAATGGCTCGCCCCTGTTCACCGGTGATGCCGGTTCGGGGGAATCCGAGATACGGCGCTGGATTCTGGAGAACGATTGGCTGGAAGCCATTGTAGCCCTACCGGAGCAATTGTTCTACAACACAGGCATCGCCACCTATATCTGGGTTTTGAGCAACCGCAAAGAGCCGGACCGCCAGGGCAAAACGCAGTTGATCGATGCCACCGGCATCTGGACGTCCATGCGCAAAAGCCTGGGGGATAAACGCCGGGAGATATCCGAGGCTCAAATCAAGGAAATCGTGAACATTTATCTGGACCCTCACGAAAACGGGCGCACCAAATTTTTCGATACGACCGATTTCGGATACCGCAAGATCACAGTGGAACGCCCGCTGCGGCTAAATTTCCAGGTCAGCGTAGAACGGATTGCACGCTTAAACCAGCAAAGCGCATTTGCCGCCTTGGCGCAGTCGAAGAAGAAAGATGCGGCTATGCAGGCAGAAGAAGTGGCGGCTGGCCGCCGGCAGCAGGAAGCCATCCTGGCAGCATTGCGGTCAATGCCGGATACTTTGTACAAGGAACGTGCCGAATTTGAGCAGGTATTGGATTATGCTTTAAAGGATGCCTGGCCTAGCGCCGGGGACTCAAGTCCCCGGCTAAGTTCTTCAAAGTCCGCTGAATCGGACTCAAACCCGGCTCCCAGCCGCCTTCAGGCGGCTTCGGTGGAATTAGCCGGGGGATTCATCTCCCGGCGTGGAATGCCCGCGCACATGCGCAAAGCCATCCTGGCGGCGCTCTCGGAACGCGATGAGAGCGCCAGCATTTGCCTGGATCGGGAAGGCAATCCTGAACCAGACTCCGACCTGCGCGATACTGAGAATGTGCCGCTCGGCGAAAGTATTATGAGCTTTTTCGAGCGGGAAGTCCAGCCGCACGTGCCAGATGCCTGGATCAATGCCGCCTTGCGAGACCCGAAAGATGGCGAAGTGGGCCGGGTGGGTTATGAGATCAACTTCAACCGCTATTTTTACGAATACCAGCCGCCACGGCCATTGGATGAGATCGAGGCGAATATCAAAACGCTGGAAAAAGAGATAATGGATATGCTCAAGGAGGTCACAGAATGATGGCTGATATTATCCGCACAGACGCAAATGCTCGTAGTGTAAGTGAATTGCTTGAAAAGAAGAAATACCAGATTGATTACTACCAGCGTGAATACCGCTGGCAAACGAAACATGTCGAAGAATTAATGAATGATTTAACTGAAAAGTTTTTCAACTATTATGATGAGAGTCATATTCGTGAAAAAGATGGCGAAAAATACGGCCATTATTTTCTTGGTCCGATCATTCTAAGCCATAAAAACAGTGACATGTTTGTAGTGGATGGACAGCAGCGCCTGACTACACTTACTTTAATCTTGATTTACCTCCAGAATCTTCAAAAAGAAATACTAGTAGACAAGCCTGCAAAGCTTGAAGATTATATATTTGCAGAAGTGCGTGGCAAAAGGTCTTTCAATATTCAGGTTGATGATCGCTTGGATGTGATGAATTCGCTCTATAATGATCAGCCTTTTGACCCAGCTAATCAATCGGAGTCTGTCCAAAATATCATAGCTCGATATCATGATATTAAGTCACTTTTTCCAGTTGAATTGGAAACACAGCATGCGCTCCTAATGTTCGTTGATTGGATTTTATACAACGTTGACCTGGTTGAGATCGTTGCTTACTCAGACGAAGATGCTTATGTGATTTTTGAAACAATGAACGACCGAGGGTTGAACCTAAACCCAACAGATATGCTCAAAGGCTACTTACTATCAAATATCTCGGATGACAAGCAAAAAGAATTAGCAAATACTTTATGGAAAAAACGAATTTTGGAGTTGGTGCAATTAAGTAAAAAACTTGATGTCAAAAACGAAGAAATTGAGGCCTGCAAAACCTGGTTACGGGCCAAGCACGCCAAGTCCCTCCGCGAACGAAAACGCGGTTCCACTAACCAGGATTTTGAGCAAATCGGTTCCGCCTTTCACCGATGGGTAAAAGAAAATGATGATGAGCTGGGATTGAAGCAGAGTCCAGATTTTTACCAATTTATCCAAAGGGATTTTGAAAAATATACACGTTATTACATTTTCATGCGTGAGAAATCATTTAAATTTGACCCCCGTTTTGAATATATATACTACAACGCATATAACAATTTTACTCTTCAATATATCTTGGCACTCGCGCCAATCCGCCTTGAAGACGATGAAACGATAACCCATCAAAAAATCCGAGCGGTCACCATGTTCGTAGATATGTACATTGCCCGTAGAATGGTGAATTACCGTACATTAAGCTATTCATCCATTGTGTACACAATGTTCAACTTGATGAAGGAAATCCGAAATTTGGATCTGCCGGACTTAATTCAAACATTGAAGAAACAAATCACCGATATGTCTGAAACTTTTGCCGCCATTCAAGATTTTCGTTTGCATGGCATGAACAAGCGACAGGTACATTATCTCTTATCGAGAATGACGCATTACATTGAAAAAGGATCGGGAGCGGACAGCAATTTCCCTACCTATATGAACCGAAGTGAGCAGAAACAAGCCAAACGATTCGAGGTAGAACACATTTGGGCAGATAAGATTGAATATCATAAAGATGAGTTTAAGAAGGATGAACAAAAATTTCAGCGACAAAGAAACCAGTTTGGCGGCCTGGTACTTTTGCCCCAAGGTTTTAATCAAAGTTACGGAGCACTTTCTTATGAAGACAAACTGCCTCATTATTTTAGTCAGAACTTACTGGTGAAATCGCTTAATTCTAAATGTTACGAACACAACCCAAATTTTATGAATTATATTTCGATCAATGAGTTGCCATTTAAAGCGCATGAGCATTTCAAGGTCATTGATATGGAAGATAGGCAGGAACTCTATATTAAACTCGCCGAATTGATTTGGCATCCTTCCATGCTTGACACTATCCTGAAAGAATAGAAATGATTCACTAGACACCCTGTCCTTCCATTCGTGACCTAGGCTTGCCCTAGGTTGGACAGATTCTAATGCTTGGAAAATATTGAGCCAAATGAATGATAGCAAGAAGATTTCGAAAATATTAAGAATGAGGAAACAGAATGGCCAGAACCAATGATATATCACTAAGGGAAGTGAGTAACCAAGAAGTTACTAAAGCGGACTTGGCTTATGAACAGGCTATAAAAGAGTCCAATTTATTTCCACTGGGCAAATTCAAAATGGATAATGACTTTAATCAGGATCATACCATTAGCGCCTTGCTCGATTTCCCATCCATTCCACCCTTCGCAATAGATAGCGATACAGAGATTTTTATTAGGATTCGCGCTTATGAACTTCATAGAGGAAAATCAATCTCCCCTATTATGAAACTGCTCTTTAGATTTAACAGATTATTATATTCGATATTTCCTCAAGGTTTTAGCGCCATAATTCCTCTAACCTCTTTGGCAGAAACTGTCTGTTTACTTGATGATAAGACCCAGTCCGAGCTTTCAAATCATAGCCAGCAAATTCGGAAATGGAATGTTATGGCATTACCTATCTATGTGGCGGTTAAGCCAGGTTTTTGGATGTGTGTGGCTTATGCTATTCTTGTTATATTTTCCTTGATTATAGGAATTTCATCAAAAAATCTACCCCCTTTAGTCTCAGCCGGAATTATAGTTATCGCATTAGTTTTTATAGGTATTGTGTCCTTTGGATATTTAGTAGTCCCCACAAGGGTGATTGCTAGGCAATTGACTAATAAATATCAGGAAAGCATTTGCGTGCGCGAAATCATTTATTTATTGTTTGAGTTAAAAAATAATCAATTCAGTCTCAATAATGGAATTAGGCGCAATATTCAATATCGTCTTAGTCGACTGGCTCGGGAAACGCGCGGGCTGGCCAAACACATTTCCAGCCTGAGTAAGGATAACCAACAATGGCTGGATAACCACTTTGGTCAGATGGCTGCATACATTCTTGAACGCGAGCGTTGGCTTTTGGCCCCTATGCCCAATACTATGAATGAATTGGAAAGCGATCTCCAAAAATTGGCCAGCATATATATTAGCGGTAATTATGGCTCTTTCCAATGGGATTCATCTAATGTTGTACAATTAAAATCTGATAGCTGGTTGCTCCGGGCGCTGAAAGCTGCAGGCCGCGTGATTGCCTTTTTAATCCCCATCGGATTGATGATCTGGGTCCTTACCAACCCTACTATAATAACATTGCTTAACATTACTCCCAGCTTGATCACAATCTTGATGGTTGCTTGGATCTTGTTAGGGATCGATTCCGTTCTTAAACTTGGCGTTGTTTCCAATCTACTCAATCTTGCCAAAGGGATAAGGGATTTAAGCTGATGAGTTATTTCCCCTATCCATCCACCCGTGACTCCGGCCTGCCCTGGCTCGGACAGATTCCCGTGCATTGGGAAATTACCAATGTAAAACATGGCTATGATATTCGGCTTGGAAAAATGTTGCGCCCTGAACCGTCGGCATCTTCTGATACATTAGAACCCTACTTACGCGCAGCTAACATTCAATGGCAAGATGTGGACACAAACGATGTAAAGCAAATGTGGTTTTCTCCCTGGGAAAAACCGCTTTACGAACTGCAAGATGGTGATTTGATGGTTTGCGAAGGTGGAGATGTGGGTCGCGCTGCAATCTGGCAAGGTCAACTTGAGAAATGTTATATCCAAAATTCTGTACACAGGGTAAGAAGCAGGAAGGGCTTCATCAATAAGTTCCTGTATTACTGGCTTATTGGATTAAAAAATAATGGTTACATTGATTTACTTTGTAACAAGGCCACAATTGCGCATTTCACAGCAGAGAAATTTGCTGCTATTGAATTTTTAGCCCCTCCCCTCCCCGAGCAGCGGATTATCGCAGCCTTCCTTGACCGCCAGACTGCCAAAATTAACGCCCTGATCGCCAAGAAGGAGCGCCTGCTCGAACTGCTGGCCAAACAGCGATCTGCAATGATTAGTCAGGCTATAACGAAAGGTAATGCAATAAATAGTGTTCTAATAGATCGGTGCCCTGCACCGTGGTTATTCCCACTTCCATTGGGTTGGAAAAGGCAACAACTTAAATACAACTCTTTCACGAAAGGGCGCATCGGATACGAGAATTTACGGGCAGAAGAATATACCGATGAAGGACCTTATTTAGTTTCAAGCGCCCATTTCCGCGATGGAAAAATCCAGTGGGATAGATGCAACCACGTGACCAGAGAACGCTTTGAAATGGCTCCTGAAATCATCCTTCAAAAACACGACGTTTTATTCATGAAAGATGGAGCCGTGATGGGTAAATTAGCATATGTTGAAGAATTACCCGGTGAGGCTTGCCTGAATAGTCATATCTTGCTCATCCGCCCACAAAAAAAGAGTTATATCCCAAAGTTCCTGTTTTACGTATTAATGACTGATGTTTTTACCGCCTATATGGAGGAAGAACGTAAAGGAACAACCTTCTTTGGGTTCTCTGAACAATGTATGGGTAATTTTCCGATAAGTCTTCCGCCCATATCCGAACAAAAAGAAATCTGTAAATATATCGATGGCAAAACAAAACAATTAGATGATCTCGCTACTAAAATCGAAGCTGCCATCGAACGGCTGGGCGAGTACCGGTCGGCGCTGATCTCAGCTGCGGTGACGGGGAAGATAAAAGTAAATGATGATTGATGAAGGATGAATGCAGAAGAGAAAAATATTGTTGCCGAGCAGATTGATTGTGCTATACTGAAATTATGAGCGACCTGTACTCAGACACTCCTCCCAAGATGGAACGCATGCAAATCGAAATCATCCGGCGCATGCCGGCATGGAAGAAATTTGCCGTGCTGGATGGACTGAATGAGACCGTTAAAACCCTGGCTATGAGCGGCATCCTGCAACAGCATCCCACTGCCACCCCGCAAGAGGTCCGGCTTATCCTGGCAGAGCGCATGCTTGGCCCGGAATTGGCGCAAAAAGTGTATGGACATGCCAGGTGACTCTACTCGCGTCACTTTGCTGGTAACACAAACCCTGGAACGGCTCGGCATTCCATACGCGGTGGGCGGCTCGCTGGCAAGTTCCCTGCATGGCGTCATGCGATCCACTCTGGATGTGGACATTGTGGCGGATATGCGCCTCAAGCACATTCCGCCACTGGTAGAGGCGCTTTCAAAAGAATTCTATGCCGATGACGAGATGATGAAAGACGCCATCGACCATCAAAGCAGTTTCAACCTGATCCATTACGAAACCGCCTTCAAGGTGGATATATTCATCCGCAAAGCGCGTCCCTTCGATCAAATGCAACTGGAACGGCGTAGAACGGCAGTCATCGCAACCGACCCAGAACAAAGCATTTACGTCACCAGTCCCGAAGATGTCATCCTATCCAAACTCGAATGGTATCGCATGGGCGGCGAGGTTTCGGAAAGACAATGGCGGGACATTCTGGGCGTTCTAAAAACCAGGTCCGGCGAACTCGAGCTTGCCTACCTGGAAAAATGGGCAAAGGAATTGAAAGTTAGTGACCTGCTTGCACGCGCTTTGAAAGAATCATCCTAAACACTTTGCATCCCTGGGGTTTTGCGAGAGAATCATCCATGCCCGACATTTCCGAGAAAGACTTCGAAGAAACCATTGAGAGCCTGCTGCTGGCCGGCGGGCCGGACTCCCTCATCCAGGGCGAGGTTGCCATCCATGAAGCTGCCACGGCAGATGGAGAATATGTGCCGGGCGGCTTCCACAAACGTCTGCCCGTCGATTATGACAAGTCCCTGTGCCTGATCCCGCAAGACTTGTTCGATTTCCTCTACGTCACTCAACCGAAAGAGTGGGAAAAACTCAAAAAGAGCGTCTCCGGGGAGGCTCGTCAGGAATTCCTGGAGCGCCTGGGGAAAGAGATCAGCAGTCACGGCACGCTGCACGTGCTGCGGAAAGGCATCAAATTGCTGGGCTGCAAGTTCAAACTGGCCTATTTCCCGCCCGCCAGCGGCCTAAACCCCGAGACCCAGAAACTCTACGAGGGCAATCTCTTCAGCATCGTGCGCCAATTGAAATACAGCAAGCAGAACGAAAACAGCCTCGACCTGGCAGTGTTCCTGAACGGCCTGCCGCTCTTCACCGCCGAATTGAAGAACCCGCTGAATGGCCAGAGCGTCCAGAATGCCATCAGCCAATACCGCAATACGCGCGACCCGCATGAGCCGCTCTTCGCCTTCCGGCGCTGCCTGGCGCATTTCGCGGTCGATCCCGACCTGGTTTACTTCACCACCCACCTGATAGGCCCCAAAACCGAGTTCATGCCTTTCAACCGCGGCTACAACCTGGGCGCCGGCAACCCACCCTCCTGGAAGGGTTTCGCGACCGCCTACCTGTGGGAGCAACTGTGGGCGCGGGATAGTTTGTTGAACCTGTTGCAATACTTCGTGCACGAATACGAAGTGGAGGATGAGGATGGCCGCAAGACCGCGGAATGGAAGCTGATCTTTCCACGTTACCACCAACTGGATGCGGTGCGCCGTTTGATCAGGCATGCGCGTGAGAAGGGCACCGGCCAGCGCTACCTGATCCAGCACTCGGCTGGCAGTGGCAAGAGCAATTCCATCGCCTGGCTGGCGCACCAGTTGTCCGTTCTGCATAATGCCAAGGATGAGCGTGTATTTGATTCAGTGGTTGTGATTACAGACCGACGTGTGCTCGACCGGCAATTGCAGAACACCGTGCGCAGTTTCGAACAGACGCTTGGTACTGTGGAAACTATTACTGAGGATTCCCAGCAGCTAAAGACCGCCCTCGAACAAGGCAAGAACATCGTCGTCACCACCCTGCAGAAATTCCCGGTTATCAGCCAACAGGTACAGTCTTTGCCGGGCAGGCACTTCGGCGTTATCATCGATGAGGCGCATTCGTCGCAATCCGGCGAAGCCACCCGCCACCTGAACACCGTTCTGGCAGCGGGAAGTTTGGAAGAAGCCGAGCAGGTGGATACGCTGGGGGAGGAACAGGACGATCTGCAGGAACGCATCTTCGCGGATATCAAACGTCGCGGCCACCTGCCGCACGTCAGTTACTTCGCTTTCACTGCCACCCCAAAGGCCAAGACACTCGAACTGTTCGGCACGCCGGTCAAAGGGAACGGGTACGAACCATTCAGCCTGTATTCGATGAAACAGGCGATTGACGAACATTTCATCCTGGATGTGCTGGAGAATTACACCACCTACCAGGCTTATTGGAACCTGTTGAAGAAGATCAATGATGATCCGGCCTTCGACCGCCAGAAGGCCACCCGTATGCTGCTCTCTTTTGTGGATATGCACGAGCACACCATTGCCAAGAAGGTGGAAGTGATCGTGGAACACTTCGCCAACCAGGTGCTGGGTCGCATCGACGGGCAGGCCAAGGCCATGCTGGTGACGCGCTCGCGCCTGCACGCCGTGCGCTACAAGCAGGCCATCGACACCTACCTGAACGAACACCATCTACCCTTCAAGGCGCTGGTTGCGTTCTCCGGAACGGTCAAGGACAACGGCATCGAGTACACCGAAACCGGCATGAACGGCTTCCCCGAGCGGCAGACCGCCGGCACTTTCAAGCAGAAGCAGTACCGCCTGCTGGTGGTGGCCGAGAAATTCCAGACCGGCTATGACATGCCATTGCTGCATACCATGTATGTGGACAAGAAACTCAAGGGGCTGCATGCCGTCCAGACGCTCTCCCGACTGAACCGGGTCTATCCCGGCAAAACCGAGACCTTCGTGCTGGATTTTGCCAATGAGGCCGGAGACATCCAGAAAGCCTTCGAACCCTATTACGAACGCACCATCTTGAGCGAATCGACCGATCCCAACCTGCTGTACGATCTGCAAACCAGGCTGGAAGGTTTCCATCTCTTCACGATGGCTGAAGTGGATAAATTCGCCAATGTTTATTTCAACCCCAAAGGCACGCAGGATAAATTATATGGTGCCCTCCAGCCGGCCGTGGAGCGTTACAAAGAGATTGAAAAAGATGGCCAGTCTCAATTCCGCGCCACCCTGAGCGATTACACCCGCCTGTATTCGTTCCTTTCCCAGATCATTTCCTTCGTGGACCCCGACCTGGAGAAATTGTTTGTTTATGCGCGCCTGCTCGTGCGGCGTTTGCCGGTGGAACGCGAACGCCTGCCGCTGGAAATTCAGCAGGCGATTGACCTTGAATCCTACCGGCTGGAGAAGACCAGCGAGGGCTCCATCAAATTGACGCGCGGTAAAGGCGAGATCAAGCCCGAAAATCCGCTTACCTCGGGCATATTCACCACCGACCTAGAAGCGCTGTCCCGGATCATCCAGGAACTGAACCAGCGTTTCGGTACCGACTTCACAGAGGATGATCGCCTGATTATCAGTCAAATCGAAGAACGTTTATTCAATGATGAGCGCCTGGAACAGACCATTAGAGTCAATGCGCCCGAGAACGCCTTGCTGACTTTCCGCCAGGTGTTGGAAGACCTGCTGCAGGAAATGATCGATACGCATTTCAAGTTCTATAAGCAAGTGGATGCCAATCCTGAATTTGCGGAGACATTGACCAAATTCCTGTTTGATAGATACCGGTCATCGCTAGGTATGGCGGGTGGAGTTGGATGATCATTCAGAGAGATTTGTTTATGGATTGTGCCATTCATGAATCGGGGTAAGAGTCTTTTTCATTTGATAACCGTGGTGCTATATGAGCATAACTACAAAAGAACTCAAAGCCTTACTCCAAAAGTCAGGGAATCGATGTGCCTTTCCTGAATGCGGGGAATTGCTCCTTTATACCGATAAAGAGAATATTGATGAAAAAACAATCTTGAGCAATATTGCCCACATCGTAGCCCAAAGTGAGGATGGGCCAAGGGGAAAATATCCATTACCAATCACAGAAAGGGACAATGAAAGCAATCTCTTATTACTTTGCGAGAGACATCACAAGATTATCGATGATCAACCCCAAAGATATACAGTTGAACGGCTAAGACAATTCAAAGAAGATCATGAAAGAAAAATTGAAGATGCAACCGCAAGATTGATTACTAGAAAAACCGAAAGGCGAGAATGGTATAGAGAAACACTATATAGCACTCTTTTTGAAGTTGTAGAGATGCCTGCTCAGGTTTATTTTGCACCTTCAAAATTCTCTCAAACACAGGCCACTGAAATTCGTACAAAGATTGTTTCACCGAGAGATTCCTCTGAACTTTATCCTTATATCATCCGTGATGGGAATCTCTATACATTTCAAAATCTAAGATACGCTAGAGGTCCTTTTCAACATATAGTTGATCTGAATAAAACCAATTCCATTCGTTCTTACGATTTTTGGAATGATCCAGTTAAAAACCTTTGGTTCATTGAGTTACTCAATAGAAGTATCAATAAACTTACTGGGCGAAAAGGCTTGTTATGGGATAGGGAACATAAGCGATATTATTTTCAGCCTGATCAACCAGGTAAAGTAAAGGAGATTGAATATCGTCCCCTGAATCAAGCAAAATCTAAAAAACAGGTTGCGTGGCAACCCATTAGCCAGCTCACCCATCAACCGCGCCCCTACTGGTTGCATAGAGCGGTCAATATCAGATTTCATAAAGTCACCCCAACTCAATGGTGCGTAAGCGTTCGTCCTGAATTCAGAGTTACCAAGGATGGTGTTGAACCAATTGAATCTGAAAGGATCGGAGCAACGGTTACTCGTAAGAAAAGCAGGATGTTCAATTATGATCTCTTAGGAGAGGTGAATTTCTGGCGTGATTTCCTCTCCGATAGTGAACCTAGGATTATCCTAAATTTCGGAAAAGGGCAACATCTCATCATCTCCACCAGCAATTCTCAATTTGAAACTTAGGCATTTCTGTCTGGCTGTTGGCCAGGCGGGGTCGGGTGCCTGGAGATACATCAGAAAGTGGCGGGAGATGGGAACGCCGGTCGAAAGAGAACCCGC
>Ga0182027_10011273_pt1 | contig 12660 bp, 11 predicted proteins | sample 712E1DmetaG_FD_121300 | JGI IMG/M metagenome (GOLD analysis project Ga0182027, IMG submission 121300) | Permafrost microbial communities from Stordalen Mire, Sweden - 712E1D metaG (Illumina Assembly) | ecosystem: Environmental > Terrestrial > Soil > Wetlands > Permafrost | place: Sweden...
AACCCGACGATGCTGTGAATCTTCGTCGTTTCCAGCGCCTCGTCCAAAGTCAGCGGCGGCAGAATCGTCGGCAGCCGCTTGGCGAGCATGGATTTGCCGGTGCCCGGCGGGCCGATGAGCAACGCGTTGTGTCCGCCGGCGGCGGCAATTTCCAGGGCGCGCTTCACGTTTTCCTGGCCTTTGACTTCGGCGAAATCCAGGTCGTCGGCGTGCGCTTGATCGAATATTTTGGCAATGTCCACCTTCGCCGGCGCGATTTTGATTTCGCCTTCCAGAAAACTTGCCGCTTCGCGCAAATTTTGGACCGGGATGACCTGCAATCCTTCGACGACGGCAGCTTCAGCGGCATTTTCCGCCGGTACCAGCACGCCGATCTTGCCATCGGCGCGGGCGCGCAGCGCGACCGGCAGCACGCCCTTGCACGGACGCACTCCGCCTGTTGACAATTAACCAACGCACGATCCACCACCCCAGACCCACGGATTCCCTGCATTTCAGACAATTACGGCGCTACCCGGCCCACCCCAAAACCCTTGGTGAACACCTCCGCAAGAAGCGAATTGACCTCTCCTTATCCATGCCGCAACTCGCTCAATTGCTTGGGCTTGGATTCACCGCCACCGCCATTGAAAAATGGGAGAAGAACCAAAACTACCCCACCGAACCTTACCGTTCCCGAATTGTGGAGTGCCTCGGGTTCGACCCGGATTCCAAAAATTCAACAGGCGGGTCGCCTGTAGAGGATTTGCCGTAAGAAAGGACAGAGATTATTTTAGACGGTTAACGTGTTCAAACATCTCGCTCTTTTTACAGTGGCAAATCGGAAGAAAGACGGCCACTGCTTCTATACATGAACTTTTCGGCTCGGGCGGGCTAGCCTTCACCGGTGTTGCTCCGTCTATACGTCGGTTGTTGACCAATTTAGTAAAACAGGTTTATACCGTTCACGGTCACAACCCCGAAATTGTCCGGTTCGGATTTAGGGTGCTGAGATTGGCAATGTTTGATGGCCATCTCGCGAATCCAATTAAAGATCGGACAATTTTGGAAAAAGTCGCAGGATGCGCAGGATGGGGCGCGGTTCATATCCGTTGGTTCGCCGAATTGATTTGAGTTTTTTATGTCCATAGGGTTTTCGCGTTTAGATAAGCAGTTTTAAGACGGCAACTAGACATCGGAAGATCGATGTAATCCAGAACCACGACGAAGCGAAGAGACCTTGCAAGCCGACCCTTGGTATGCTTAAATTGTATCCGTAGGCAGTTAAGTGCTTCATATACAAGTGATTGCTTTCTGCTTGCACCAGGGGGATCGGATGTCAGTCCTTCTCCCCTGAGCCGGTTGCGCCAACTGCGCAACCGGTTTCTTTGTTTTTGGCGCCAATTTTTTCCTGTTAAATCACTCTGGCAATGCCAGCGGCAAACTCAGGCCAAAAACTCAGAATCATGATCAGCATGGATAAAAACCATGCTGAATCTGCATCTTTCAGAATAATAGTTGCAGTTGCGCGCAATTGCAATACATTTCTTTTTATTTTTTTGACAATAATTATTTTCCATTTTTTTCCACTAATCAATTTTTTAATTGCATTCTGCTATTTGGGGCGTACTGTTATTGCTTAATGAAGTCCAACAATCGTGCTGAGCATTTATGGGAAAAATAAAGGAAAAAGAGGCACCATTGGCCCAGATTCGCAAGCGATACCTCACCTTACAGGCCATGGCGAATGATCTGGCCAATTTCCCAGATTACAAGGACATCAGCCCCAGTACTATTTTCCGGTGGCTTAAGATTGAAGAGGACGGCAAGTCTCTGCCGCCACGTGCCCAAATGGCGATCCGAACGCTTGTTTCAACCCCTCCTCCCGTCCCATTGCGTGTGGCTTACCCCGTAGCACCGTCGAGCCTACCAATCATTTTACTTAAAGTGTTTCCTGAACACCAAACACCGCCGGTGCCACTCCCAGCGATCAATATTCAGACCATAGAAATTCCAACAGGACTTGAGGCGCTAAACAAATTAACCACCGGTGAGGCGGATGTTGCTGTCTGCTATCGTTATTCCCGTTCTGACAAGGAAACATCTAACCCCGCGTCACGCTGCGTCAGAATCTCAAGCTTTTGCAGACAGTTCGTCCACGGCTTGGGCATCAAATCAGACTTCCGTATATCTACCCGTCATCAACTCCGCACGACCCGCTTTGGCTACCCTCTCTCCAGCGGAATCGGCCTGTTTCTGGAAGATATCGTTCCCTTCGAGTCATTTGGAAATTATGCCCCAAAAGCGTTCGAGAATCCTGCTCAAGCTGCAAGAATGCTCATTGAAGGAAAGATCCACTATGTATTGGCCTTACAGCCAATATTAGCAAAAGTCAAAGCAGAGATGGATAATGAGTATCCAAAAGCGGTTCTCGAACCTTTCCCATCAAGCTTACTTCCGCCAGCGAACTTCGACCTTTTTGTCAATAAAGCGACACCAAACCCATCGGCTGTTTTGACGTTACTAGACAGCTTAAATAAGGTGATCAACAACCTCACCTTATTTCTCGACGAGCTTCCTGAGGCACAAAAATCATCTCTCGCACACGATCTTGGTTACCCAAATTTCGCGAAACTGAAGTCAATGGTACAGGTATCGTCAATTCCGAACGAAGCCCCTGGATGTGATTTTTCGCTCGACGCATTCCTCAATTTGGACGGGATTCTAACATTTTGGCGCCGAACAACGGCAGCCCGCTAATGAGCACTAAAACAACGGCGTGTCTTGTTTCTGCGATTATTGTTCTCGCAGTTGCACTGCAACATGGGTTAGCAACGGATTCACCGACTACTACATCTCGAATAACGCTGACCCTTGGCTTCCATCCTAACGTCGTGGTTGATCTTCCGCTTATCCGTGCCGTCGAGAATGGGGATTTTGCCCGGCAAGGTTTTGACGTGCGCTTTAAGCCATACGGGCGCCCAGACCTAATTCTCGCGGCCCTGAAATCGGGCGAAATTCAAGGGAGCCTTGGCATATCCCTTGAGCTTTTACTGAAACAAGCCTCCAGCGGGAGCTACCCCGCACGTGGTTATCTCGTGTGGTGCCTAAATGCCACACAAGGATTCGACGGGTTTGTTACGCGGGCGGACTTCAGCGGACGTGATGTGAATGCCTTACAAGGCAAGGCGATCGGCGTTTACCCTTCTCCCCAATTGCAGTTTTTTGTCTCCCGTATTCTACCGAATTGCACGATAAAAACATATAATCCAGATGTGCCATTTATCGGCTTGAACACGGGGGATGTGGTCGCGGTATTCGTGAAGGAACCTTTTATTTCTATTGCACGAACCAAGCCGGACAAATACCGCGTGCTCGAGGTAAACTCAATCAGCCAACATGTGTTTGGTGGTGCACTTGTCCCCGCCGCCTTATCTGTTTTGTCGTCAGAGTGGATAGAGGCCCACCCCAAGGAAGCCGCCAAGTTCGTCCGCCTAGCCCGCCAGGCATATCTTGAATATATCACAAAGCCTGACATCAACATGGTTCTAACGGAGCCAAGGTTAGGCGGGTTTACACCAGAAATTGCCGCCCAAGTGGTTGAGCCGGCGGCGTCCTTCCCGGAAGCGTTGAGCCGAGCTGATCTTCGCCGATATGCCACACTTCTCGAAGCTGGCGGTCTTATTTCCACCAACCTCTCGTTCGATAAATTGTTGTACGTTCCACCCGTTATTGAAATGCCATGAGCCTCATCCGCGTTAACCACCTTGCGAAAGCATTCAAAGGCTCAGATGGGCAGGTAAACCAAGTACTTCAGTCTGTCTCGTTTGAAGTAAAGGGACCCACAGTTATCGGCCTGCTTGGCCCAAACGGCGTCGGTAAAAGTGTCACCATGCGCCTCCTTGCGGCTCTTGATACCCCTGACAGCGGTTCTATTGAGATTGATGGAGAGCCACCAATAAACTGCCGGGTTGGATATGTCCCACCGACAAATCCCGTGTTCGGTTGGCGCCGCACGAAGGACGACATCGGCATTGGCATGGAAATGGTTGGCATCCCGCGCCGAGAGCGGCATACACATGTTGCGGCCTTGCTCCGCCGGTTTTCCATCGACCTGCCTCTTGACCAACGAACGCATGCCCTGAGTTCAGGTCAGCGTCAAATGGTGAACTTGGCCCGGGCGCTCGCCGGCCATGTCCCGCCCCCTTTGGTTATCTTGGATGAGCCTTGGGCGGCACTGTCTTCAGCAGTGCAGGAGGAATTCATCCGGCATCTGGAGTCCATTCGCAACACCATGGACACCGTCATTTTTCTGAGTTCACACCAGATTGATTCGGCGATCCTTGCCTGTGACTGGATTCTTCCGCTGCGGGAACGGCCGGTTTGTATCACGCAGGACGATTTGATTCCAGTGAACCTTCCGCGCCCGCGTCCCACCAATGTCCAGCAGACGGTGGAGTTTCTTGAGCTCTTGAAGCACATCGAGTCTGTCTTTCACGGTAGTGCGCCGCTTACTGTATGAAAACCCTGTTCAGTCCAAAAACTTGGTTGCCGGCTGCAGGAATCATAGGCTTGGTGCTTATTTGGCAGGCAACTGCTTGGTTCGTGTCGGATCCTTTGTTCCTTCCAAGCCCGCTCGCGACTACCCGGGCTGCGTGGCAATTGCTTGCGGAGGGGTACTGGCGTGACCTGCTGGCAACTTCCGCGCGTGCTCTGAGTGCGTGGATACTGGCGCTGGCGCTTGGCGTGCCGGTGGGGCTGCTTTTGGGGCTCTGGTCAGACTTGTACGATTCCTGCCGGGCAGTCCTAGCTTTCCTGCGCAGCCTCCCCTCGTATCTCCTTATAACCGTTTTTGTCGTCATGGGCCATAGCGGTGAGATCGCGCGTGTGGGTACGGTTATGCTTGCAAGCGCGTGGATCATCGCCGACGAATGCGCAGAGTCGCTCTGTACTTTGCCGCCCAGCCGCATTGACGTCTTGCGGGCGTTCCGCGCAAGTTCTTGGTTTATACTCACACGGGCACTGGTCTTTGAAGCGCTAGGCCGGACGATTATCCCGGCGGCGCGGACAACAATTGGCATCTGCTTTGTAGTAAGCACTGTGGTGGAGGCTTTGGCGGTCCCCACGTACGGGGTAGGTGCCCGCCTGTTGAACTTGTTTGCTGTGGCAAACATGGCCCCGGTTTTTGGCTTTCTCCTTCTCACAGGCTTGATGGGTGTCTTGCTCAACGCCATCGTCCATCGAAGTGCGCGCCTGCTCATCTTTTGGTCGTAGCTTGGCACCAACCAAGCGGTTGGCCAGGCATTAAATTCGAACTCCACATAAAACAATCAACTTACGCATCTCTGTTCACGCGGCGGATATTCAGGTTTATTTTTCACCCAAGCCCGATGAGAAACAATGGCGGATGTTGAGCGACCTGTTGTCGTTCGATTCTGGAGTTGATTTCCCAAAACCTTACAGGGATCGTTTGTTGGGTTTTACACAGTCAAAAAAGGCAGCATTTAAGCATTGACCGTGCTGGCGATAAAACCGTTCACCGCTGACAGCCCATTTATTATTCGGCTCACCTATCCCACAGCGGAAGATTTATCCCAATTGCCGATTGAACCTGAGGCTGCCAATCTTCATCTGGTAAGACGGGCCGAGATTTATAAAACCGGAGCGATTTTTGTTTGTTCCAAACGCCGATTGACGCTGATAAATTTCCAGCGCACATTTACCCCCGGCATGTCGCTATACTCGCAATGAAACAGAGGCCATTTGATAGAGCGGAACACGTTTATCGAAACGATGCATTCGCAGAGTTGGTCAAAGATGCCGTCAGGTTTTTTAACGGCACGCCCGTTCTTACTTTGCCACCGCCAGTTTCTTTTCTAGGACGGGGCGTTTATGCGATTTATTACACCGGCTCGAATCCGCTTTACGCACGATACGCAGAACTCAATCGCATGGCTTATGAGTTTCCGATTTACGTTGGCAAAGCCGTGCCGAAAGGTTGGAGACAATCTCGCGCTTCCGACAACCCGGAAAATCAATCGCGCGAACTTTGCAGCCGCCTGCGCCAACATCACAACAGCTTGAAGCTCGCTCCGAATCTCCAAGCCGATGATTTCAGGTGCCGGTTTGTAATTTTTGAACACACAGGCTCGGACATGATTAGCACCGTCGAAGCCGCCCTCATAAAACTCAACCGCCCGCTTTGGAACACCGCCGTTGATGGGTTTGGGAATCACGACCCCGGCAAGGGACGTTATGAACAAGCATGCTCTGATTGGGATGTGATTCATCCCGGAAGAAAGTGGGCTGACAAATGCAACGGCGTCCATAAAACTGAAGCTGTCATTTTGACGAAGATCAAAAACCATCACGCCACTCTTGGTAAATCGAAATGAAATCGCTTGAGTTATTTTCAGGGGCGGGCGGCTTGGCGAAAGGACTTGAACTCGCCGGTTTTCAACACAGCGCGTTTGTGGAATTCAACGAAGATGCCTGTTCGTCGCTGCGGCGGAACTTTGACCCCGAAAAAGTATTTGAAGGCAACATCCAGGATTTCGATTTCCAGCAACTTTCAGATATTGATGTCGTTGCCGGTGGGCCGCCATGCCAGCCGTTTTCTTTGGGAGGAAAGCACGGAGCAAACAATGACAGCCGCGATATGTTTCCCTACGCGATCAACGCGATTGACACACTGACTCCGAAGGCTTTTGTTTTTGAAAATGTCAAAGGGCTGCTCCGGGAATCATTCTCGGATTATTTCTGTTACATCATCCTTCAACTCACGTTCCCCGCCGCACATCCGGCCTTGAAGGCGACGTGGCAGGAACATTTCAAGTCCCTGAAAAAAATAAATTACGATCGTTACGATGGCATCAAATACAAGGTGAAGCACACTTTGGTGAACGCCGCTGATTATGGAGTCCCGCAATGTCGTGAGCGCGTTGTGATAGTCGGCATCCGATCTGACCTAGATGCCACTTGGGAGTTTCCGGCTGCCACCCATAGCGAAGAACGATTGTTGTGGGATAAATTCGTGACCGGTTCGTATTGGGACAACCACAAAATTCCGAAGGCGCAGCGTGCAACCTGTTTCAACGGATTGCAGGCGAGAGTAAAAAATCTGCGGAACACATTTGGTTTTTTTGAGCCGGAACTGAAACCGTGGCGCACCATTCGGGACGCTTTGAAAGGCGTTCCTGACCCGCGCACCAAGCATGGCATCCCCGACCATATCTTTCGCGACTTGGCAAGAACGTATCCAGGCCACACGGGAAGTGATTACGATTCCCCGGCGAAGACCTTGAAAGCCGGCGGCCACGGCGTGCCAGGTGGGGAAAACATGATTCGTTTTCACGATGGCTCGGTTCGTTATTTTACCGTGTTTGAGGGCAAACGAATCCAAACCTTTCCCGATGATTACCAGATCACAGGAGCATGGACTGAAGCCATGAGGCAAATTGGGAATGCTGTTCCTGTGGTACTGGGAGAAAAAATCGGGGGGATTTTGTTTCAGAAAATTGTCTCTGACGACAGGAGCAATCTTCGTTCACGAGCGTTCGCTGCCGTGTAGGATTTTTGAAAACACTCCGAGGATACGTGCCGTTGAAAATAACGCGTTGACAAAAACGGAGCGCAGAACCTTGAAAAGGAAAATGCAGAGTCAATGAATGAAGCAACACAAAGAAGAACATGCGCCACAACATTGCTCCGCTTTTGGCGGGGCGCTTTTAGGCCTTCACTTCTTCCTTTGCTTCATCTCGCCTTGGCTTTAATTTGTCCTGGACAATTCTGGACAATCGGCTTACGGTAGCTAAAAATGGCCATTAACCCAATATATGTTGACATTTTCGCAGGCTGTGGTGGCTTGAGCGTGGGGCTTCACCTCGCCGGATGGAAAGGGTTGTTCGCCATCGAGCGCAATCCCGATGCGTTTTCCACCCTGAAGGCCAATCTCATTGACGACAGAAAACATTTTGAATGGCCTGACTGGCTTCAACAAAAAGCGTGGAATATCCAAAAACTCCTGAAAGAAAAGTCGGAAAACCTTATTGGCTTGAAGGGCAAGGTTGATTTGGTCGTGGGCGGGCCACCGTGCCAGGGATTTTCCATGGCAGGTCGCAGAAAGGAATCGGACAAGCGGAATCAACTCGTCCATTCATACCTAAAATTTATTGAACTCGTCCAGCCGCGCGCAATTTTATTTGAGAACGTCCCTGGCTTTACGATGAAATTTAAGGCCAAGGAGGGCGATGGCATTGATTATTCACAGCTCGTGATTGAAGAACTGAAGAAACTTGGTTACGCGGACGCACATGGAGAAATTGTTGACATGGCTGACTACGGCGTCCCCCAGCGCCGCGAGCGTTTCATTGTCATAGCTACCCGCAACAATTTGACAAAAGGCATTTTTTCCAGTCTTGAAAATATTACAAAGGAATTTCTTTTGGCCAAGGGCATACCGAGCAAGAACACGGTAAGGGCGGCCCTTTCAGACCTCGAAAAACGGCACGGGATGATACCCTGCCCTGACAAAAAGGGATTTAAGTCTGGCATCACCGCCCGCCCCACAACCGGAATCCAAAGGCATCTTCGGACCGGGCAAAGAAAACCGTCGCCAAACAGTCATCGTTTCGTCAATCACACCGCCAAGGCAAAAAGGGTATTTGGAAAATTATTGGCCAGTGCGCCAAGGAACAAAACCATAGCCGGGGATAATCGCGCACGATACGGCTTGAAAAAGCGCAGCGTAAAGGTGCTCGATCCAAATGATGTAGCACCGACGGTGACCACCATACCCGATGATTTCATTCATTATTCAGAGCCGCGTGTAATGACGGTTCGCGAGTGCGCTCGCCTGCAATCTTTTCCTGATTGGTTTGAGTTCAAGGGCCCATACACAACCGGTGGAAAACGACGGGTTCACCAGACGCCACGCTACACACAAGTGGGAAACGCTGTTCCGCCTTTATTTGCGGAAATAATTGGTCTTGCTACAAGGAAGGCAATTCAAGATGTCTGACCTTAAATTCAGAATTAGTTCCGCGCTCAAGACCATCATCGGCAAGGAGCTTATTACTGACGATTTCATCGCTGTTTTTGAATTGGTAAAAAACTCATTTGATGCACAGGCCAAACGCGTTGACATCACCTTCGATTCTCTTGGAACCCAAGATGCAAAAATAATCATCCAAGACAATGGCGACGGCATGGATAAGGAAGACATCATTGGGAAATGGCTCTTTGTCGCTTATTCCGCCAAGAAGAAACAGCAAGATTATCGAAATAAGATTAACGCTGGACGTGTGTTTGCTGGTGCAAAAGGAATTGGCAGATTTTCTTGTGACAGCCTTGGAGAAAAGCTGCGTGTTTACACAAAAAAGAAAGGTGAGAAAGGTCCGTGGAATGTTCTGGATCTCAATTGGAGTCGTTTTGAAGTTGATCCTGAAAAGGAATTTCAAAACATCCCGGCACAACACACGACGCAAGGCAGCATTTCTTACGATTTGCGACATGGCACTGTTCTGGAGATAACAATATTGCGCAGCGAGGATTGGAATCGCGGCAAACTTTTGGAACTGCGACGTTCCTTGGAACGATTGGTAAATCCAAATCAGGAAAACGATGCTGATAATTTCCAAATTCACCTTCATTGCCCTACAGAGCGGTCTGAAGACGACCGCCTCAAAACTGAAGCGAAAAAGCGTGAGGAACAGATTGAGGCATGGCAATTGGTTAATGGGCCAATAAAGAATTTTGTTTTTGAAAGCCTCGACCTAAAAACCGCCCAAATCATGGTCGAGGTGGATTCAGATGGCAAAACGATAAAAACTCGTCTAATGGATCGTGGTTGTAGAATTTATGATCTGGTTGAAAAAAACCCTTACGAAAAAACGCTCCATGGCATTCGAATCCATCTCTTCGCCCTTAATTCTGCGGCGAAGAATACCTTCACCCGACGAATGGGTATGCGAGCATACGACTATGGCTCGGTGTTTCTTTACAAAAACGGATTTAGGATTCATCCATTTGGAGACCCTACCGATGATAAGCTTGGGATAGATCAACGGCATCAACAGGGAGTGTTTCGAACTTTGGGCACACGCGATCTATCCGGCAGGATTGAGATCAACGGACCAAATCCAGATTTTCAGGAAACTTCAAGCAGAGATGGCGGCCTGATTCAAAATAAAGCTTTTCATGACCTTGTAGAATTCTTTATCGATTTTGCGCTAAAGCGTCTTGAGACTTTTTTTATAGACATTGCGAGGTTTGGTGTTGGGAAAGGCGAGCTCCCTGATGCGAAAGCCATGTCAACAGGCGAGATTCAACGGGTCATTTTTGACATCATAACCAAGCTCACGCGGTCAAAAGAAGTCATAAAAGTAGATTACAATTCCGACTTCCTGAATATTCTTAAAAACAAGTCGGCAGAAAGTGTTTCAGCGTGGCTTGAAAGCATAAAGCGGATTGCAGCCGAACAAAATTCTCCTGCGTTGTCCAAGGAAATTCTAAAGGCAGAAAAGCAGCTTCAAAGGTTAGCGAAGGCAAAAGAAGAAGCAGAGGTCGGGGAAGCGCGGGAACGAGAGCGCGCAAAGGTGGCAGAAGAAAAAACACGGCAAGCTCAAGAAAGGCAAGCCGAGGCCGAGGAAGCCTCACGTCGGGCGGCGGTTGCAACCCAAGAAGCCGAGCGTGGAAAAAAACAACTAAACACCCAAAATGTTTTTTTGAAGTCTGTCCTTTCAAAAGATTTGGACCATGTTGTCTCACTTCATCACAGCATTGGGCAGGATGCTCTAACAATAGAGCAATACGTCCAAACCCTGCTTTCTCAATTGCGCGATGGGGCTTTACCAAGCCATGAACAATTGCGTGTTTCTTTGGAGCGCATCAGCATGGTGGCAAAGAAAATTAGTGCAATTAGTAGGTTTGCAACTCACGCCAATCACATAGCGGCTCAAGAAGAGGCAATGAGTGATCTGATTGAATATGTCCGCGAGTATTTGTTGAATGTTTATGGAGGTGTGATTGCCGATCCGCATCGGAACTACATCCCGATACGCTTTCAGCAACCAAACAGAACATCTTTTGTAACCAGATTTGCCCCAATAGACATCAGCATTGTGCTAGACAATTTACTCAGCAATGCTCGCAAGCATAAAACTAAAACAATTGACGTAACAATTACCGAATGCTCACCCGAAAGGCTTGTTATCAGCTTCGCAGATGATGGAGATGGCATACCCAAGCGAAACATTCCCCATTTATTTGAAATTGGTTTTACCACAACAGATGGCTCTGGCCTTGGCCTTCATCACATCCGCGAAATAATGACAGACATGGGCGGCTCCGTTGTGGCCAATCCGGACCGAAAACCAGGTGCTGAATTCATTCTAACTTTTCCAAAGAATGAAAACTGATTTCCAAATTCTTTGGGTGGATGACAATAAAGACTTCGTTGATTCTTTGGTAAACCCCTTAATTACATGGATGGAGGAATACGGTTTTTCGTTAGTGGTTTATTTACATAAGAGCGAGGCAGGTGTTGAAAATGATCTCAAAACAAAGGACATCGAGTTGATAGTTCTTGATTATAAACTTCGCGGAAATAAGAAAGGAGACGAAATAATCAAGAGCATCCGGGACAAGAATTACTACCAAGACATTGTTTTTTATTCGCAAGACGCAATCCCGGATGCGGTTTTCTCAAAGTCATTTGATGGTGTATTTCACACCGACCGGAAAGATGCGAAAGATTGTATCAAGGCCTTAATTGCTTTGAAGATTAAACGCGCTTCAGATTTAGCCACATTCCGGGGTTGGGTAGTAGCTGATTCGATTGAATTGGAGAGTGTTTTGGGTCGCGTCCTCTCAAAATGTTTCAAAGCACAAAAGGAGGTTTTTAAAAAGTGCGTATTAGCCCATGAAGGGCTTTTCGATTTTTACAAAACCCACATGGTGCTCAATAGTCTGTTACACGATAGGATGGAAGATCTCAAAAAGGCTGGAGATGCGGCATCCCTCCCGAAAGTTCAGGCCTGCAAGAAAATACTCGATGCGTTTCCGGACGAAATTATCCATATAAGAAATGCTCTCGCGCATCAAGTGGCCGAGGATGATGAAGCCGGACACAAGAAGATTAAGGTCAAAGGAAAAGGAAAGGAATTCCTTAACACTCCTGAAAATCTAATTAAAATCCGCAAGGACTTGAAAAAACATCGCGACAATCTTCTCGAACTAGAGGCCATTCTGTGAGCCTGATTTTTAATGGACTTCCTGACAAAAGAAAAAAGGTCGTTGTTAATGTCCACAATTCGCGGGCACGGTAACAAGAACACGGAACTAGCACTGGTAAAATTATTTCGCCGCAATAAAGTCACCGGCTGGCGACGGAATCAAAAAATCTTTGGCAAACCGGATTTCGTTTTCTGCAAATTCAAACTCGCCGTTTTCGTGGACGGTTGTTTCTGGCACGGTTGCCCCAAACACTCCAGACAACCAAAAAGTAACCGCACGTTCTGGCGGCGCAAATTTTCTGCGAATAAAAAACGTGATCTGCTCGTGTCGCGGGCGCTGCGTCGGGCTGGTTGGCGTGTGCTGCGTAGTTGCGAACATAATCTCTCTCGTCCCGACAGATGCATTTCCAGAATCCAACGGACACTTGAAGTGCAGGTCAAATAAAAA
>Ga0182027_10011274_pt1 | contig 12658 bp, 12 predicted proteins | sample 712E1DmetaG_FD_121300 | JGI IMG/M metagenome (GOLD analysis project Ga0182027, IMG submission 121300) | Permafrost microbial communities from Stordalen Mire, Sweden - 712E1D metaG (Illumina Assembly) | ecosystem: Environmental > Terrestrial > Soil > Wetlands > Permafrost | place: Sweden...
AACAGCCATTGTTAGACTAGCCCAGAAAGCACGCGCGACAGGAATACATCTAATTCTTGCGACACAAAGGCCATCGGTCAATGTATTGACTGGACTTATAAAAGCCAACATTCCAGGTAGAATCGGCATGAGTGTGACCACTAGAATTGATTCCCAGGTTATACTTGATCAGATAGGTGCTGAATCACTGTTGGGGAAGGGCGATATGTTGTTCAAAGACCCTGCTGTGAAGGACTTTTCGAGAATTCAGGCTATGTGGGTAGCCCCCGATGAGATTTTACGAGTAGTAGAGTATATAAAATTAAAAGTTCCGGAAGTCAGTTATGCCCCAGAAATAACAGAGGCAAGACCCGATGATAAAGCTAAGATAGCAAAAGGTATGATGAATGGTGGAATAGAAGATAATCAATTTGCGAATGCGGTGAGAGTAGTGGTTAATGCACAAAAGGGTTCCACGTCGTTAATTCAAAGGAAGCTTTCATTAGGCTATAATAGAGCTGCAAGATTGTTAGACAAAATGGAAGAATTAGGTGTCGTTGGAACGGAGAATGGAAGTAAGCCAAGAGATGTTTTTATTGCCGATTCAGAAGAGTTTTTAAAGAAGTTATCAGAAGGAGCTATCGGAAGCGTGACTCAGGATTAATAGCTATATTCCCACACATTCAGAGTTGAAAAATTTGGCATATATCCACAATAAATTTCCGTGTGAAATATTATGATCAAACGTATAGGAAATAAATAATTAATTACCACCATCGAACCATTGGGATATATAGTTACTTTTTGCCTAAACCTCGGCTTATCTGTATTTGCTTTTCTGCTATTGCGTTATAGCAGTAAAGAAATCATCGTTATGTAATAATAATTTAAGGATTGATCATTAAAATCTTAGTATTGATAGTAAATATATGGTTGTTAAAATAAACAGCATAACTATTATTGGACTTGAAATAAGACCGATTGTTGTAGAGGTTGATGTATCGCCAGGATTATTTGACTTTACAATAGTTGGTATGCCGTCCAAAGTAATTCTGGAATCAAAAAAGAGGATATATGCAGCTATTCAGAACTCGGGTTTTAGGATGCCATCAAGCCATATTACAGTTAATCTTGCTCCAGCGGATATTCCGAAAGCCTCGACAGGTTTCGATTTACCCATCGCTGTGGGTATATTGGCTGCAACCTCCCAAATAAATATTAAATTAACTGACAAAGTTTTTTGGGGAGAATTATCATTGAATGGAGAGATGCAATACACTAACGGTGTTTTGGCTATAGCGATGGATGAACTACAGAAGCAGGGTAAGTATCTGATTATACCTAGAATTAACGCAAAAGAAGCGTTAATAGTCGGCATGCAAGAAATTATACCCATCGGACATTTAAGAGACATCCCCGCATTACTTGCGGTGAAAAATATTTATTCCAAGAAAAGCTCATACAAAAGAAATATTCAAATTAAACGGATTCCTGATTTGCAAATAATAAACAATAAAAGATTGATAAGGGCAATCATGCTATCTGTTCTAGGAAGGCTAAATATAATTTTAATTGGTCCAGCTGGAGCAGGGAAGACTTTTATACTAAAGGTTATTGAAAATATAATAAATCCATTACCAGACAGGTATTTCTACGAAGTCAATAAAATTTATAGTATCGCTGGATTAATTAAAGATCATTTTATCGATTATCCGCCATTCAGATACATTCACCATACCATTACCCAGGCGGCATTTATAGGTGGCGGTAGTAAGTTCCGAATAGGAGAAATATGCCTTGCTCATGGCGGATTTCTGTTTATGGATGAATTTAATTTATTCGATAAAAATATTATTGAATTACTGAGGCAACCGTTGCAAGATAAGTTCATTAACATCCAAAGAGGTCAATACTCCTTCAATATTCCGTGCGATTTTACGTTACTTGCGTCCATGAATCCTTGCAAATGTGGGAATTACGGATCAATTGATAAGCAGTGCGCTTGTTCTAATTATGAAATACAAAAATATTGGAGGCGGCTAAGCAGACCAATATTAGATCGAATTGATATGCAAATCTTTGTCCAGCAGGAACAATCAAAAGGCGCCAAATTAATTTCTTTGCTGGAAATCAAAAGGCAAATTGATGCGGCACAAGAATTCTCAAGTAATAATCCAGACAAAAAAGTTAATAAACAGGCAAGAAAATTATTGGAAAGTTCATCAATTAACCTTGGACTAAGCTTAAGAGGTGCAAATAAACTTCTAAATATAGCAAAGGCTATATCCGATCTTGATCAATGTGACGAGGTAAAGGAAGATCAAGTTGCTGAAGCAATAACTTTTAGGACTAATATAAATATTTAGTAAATGGTTAAATTATTGGAGGATAATCGCCGTATTCATCGTAATATTTATCAAGCGCATTGCGACGCCAGATATTTTTTGGATCCTGGATATATTTTATAAATAGAATGCCTTTTAAATGATCCATCTCATGTTGGATTTCGTGTGCCAAAAAATCCCGACCGATCAGATGTTTGACTTCACCTTTGAGGTTGTTGTAGGTAATTATGACATAATTGGGTCGTTCAACAGGGCCAAATAATGAATCCCCGCCTATCCCTATACTTAAGCAACCTTCCCAGTAATTTGATTTTTTATCTGAGAGATGGGTAATCTTTGGATTTATCATTACCTCCCAGAGATCGTGTTTGCCAACGGTTATATTTTCGTCGGTTTCGAGATCTATGCGGCGGCAGACGCAAACAGATAATAAAGACCCTATTTGTGGAGCTGCCAAGCCAGCTGTAATTATCTTGTTTGCGTCTGCCGTATCAACAAGATTATTTACAAGTTGTTTTAATTCATTTGATTTGAAATCGGCAATATCTGTCGTTTTTTTTTCGAGTACCGGGTTACCGATTTGTAATATTTCTTTTACCATGATTAATTTTATCATCAAATCCCATATTTATCTAACGCCCATCGTTGTTATAATGAGTCTTATAATGTAAAATCAGGCCATAGTTATGAATATAATGAATGTACTTTTTATTGGAGATATAAGTGGAGGATTAGGGCGTAAGATGATCAAGGAGACGCTTCCCAGTCTTAGAAAATCAAAACAAATAGATTTCGTCATTGCTAATTGCGAAAATGCTGCACACGGAAGGGGCGTTACTCGTGCTATTCTGACTGAGTTACAGGCATATGGTATCGATTTCTTTACAGCAGGGGATCATATTTGGGATCAGAAAGAATTTCTTAATGATTTATATGACAATTCTTTACCTATAGTCAGATTCTATAATTATGAAGGAGGCGATTCTGTCCCAGGGAAGCCCTATTCAATAATTGAGTTTGATAATCAAAAAATTATAGTAGCTACATTTTCGGGTATGAGTTTCATGAAATATACCCCTCAGAATCCATTTTGGGCGGCAGATAGGTTCTTCGGTGAGCTTAATAAGCAGAAATTGAATAAAAATAACTCGATGATTCTGATTGATTTTCACGGAGAATCGACAGCGGAAAAACTCAGTTTCGCTGAATACGTTAAAGATAAAGCCTCAGCTGTGGTTGGTACTCATACGCATGTTGGGACAATAGATTCAGAAATTAAGGGTGATTTAGCTTATGTCACAGATGTTGGTATGGTTGGACCGCTCGATTCATCATTATGGGTTGAATTCGAATCCGCAATTCACAACTTCAAATATCCATTCAGGAAACCATTCGCTATGAAGGAAGAGGGGCGGAAAGTCTTCAACTCTGTATTAATCGAATTTAATCCATTACCTCAAAAAATTGAAAGAATAGATAAGATTTATTGAATATAACATGTATATAAATCAGATCTGGCGTATATTTCCAGTAAAACATGGGTTCAATTAAAATATACTTCATTCAAACAAAACAAAACAAAAATAGAGTGTCATAGCCGCATTCAGAGTCTGGATTGTTCTATCTTAAGTCTAGGCGCGGTATCTTCTAGATCTATGAATAGTAATGCCAGACAAACAAACACGTGAGAAACTTTGTCAGACAAGCAAATACTTGACTTTTCCTTTGAAATGCATCACTATTGTTAGTAATAAGCATCGTTAGATAATGAAAACGGGCTTCTAAAAGGAAAGGAGGTGTTTTCAAATGAACAAAGCAACATTAGTAGATTATATTGCCAGCAAAACTGGTATCACTAAGAAGGCCGCTGCTGATGCAGTTGAGGCTTATGTTTCTGCTGTTATGTCAACAGTTAAGAAAGGTGATACAGTAACTCTAACTGGATTTGGTACATACAAATCAATTAAGAGAAAAGCGAGAAATGGCAGAAATCCTAAGACAAATGCAGCAATCAAAATTCCTGCAAGGACAGTACCAGTCTTCAGACCTGGAAAGGCATTTAAGGATATGGTTAAGTAATTAATTAATCATGCCAGGAAGTCTAAAGACTAAATTCAAAACCCCCTTGATAAAGAAGGGGGTTTTCTTTTATAAATAATAGAGACTTGTGACCGTTCCTTGTCGCAAACAAATAGTGTAAAATTGTGTCCATGAAAAGAAAAATAACCTTTTTGTTTTTGTCGATGTTTTTGATGTCCCTGTCGGCATGGATGCTAGAGATTTTTTGGGTGATTCATGCATTAAATGATCATATCCTTTTGGCTTGGGTTTTCACAATTGTTGTTGCAACAAGGATATTGATGATAGTAATTAATAAATTTCCGTTGAAATCAGTAAATTTCTACGGGAAATATATTTTCGGTTTATCGGCAGCATTTGTAATAATATTGATCACAACCAAACTTGATATAAACACATACTTTTTGTTACTTGTGTTTTTGGGAGAATGCTTCGTTGTCTTCAAGAATGATGGAAATAAACAAGTAGTCAGTGAATTGTTATCAACAGATAATAGTAACTCAGACGAAATTAAATTTAATATTGTAACGAATGTCATTTATTGGCTTACAATGGTAATTGCTGCTTTGATAATAATAATTTACGCAAATCACGGCCTACTAGAAAGCATTTTTGCCCCGATAGCGGTTATGGTAGGTTTGGCGATGGTACTTTTGTATTATCCATTTTCACATAATTATTCAAAAGGAATTATCAAACAGGCCCAATCAAAGTTTGATATCGAGGAAATAATCTCGAGAATTAGTGTAAATGATTTATGGAAACTATCAAATGCATTGATAATATTTATGTTTTACGTTTCATTGATATTTATTAAACTGGGTGCGGGTCTTACCGCTGCCTTAGCCGCTTTGCTAGGGATAATAATCATGGTTGTCCGCATTTTTGTTAAACATGAAAACTTCGACGTCGAAAACGAAATATCATGGCCGCTAATTGTCGGCTACACAGTTCTAGCGATAGCCTTGTTTGTAGTATAATCTGGAATAATTTTCAAAAATATTTTCATAATTTGTAAATAAATGAAATCATTTGATTTGAAAAAGGCTGTCAGCATTATTAAAAATGGCGGACTTGTAGTATATCCAACGGAAACCTGCTATGGAGTTGGCGTATTAGCATCTAATGAAGCCGCAGTTAAAAAACTATTAAGTTATAAAAAGCGTCCTGAAGGAAAAGCAATTTCAATTGCGGTTAATAGTGCTGAAATGGCTTATAAATATGTGGAAATCAACAAAGAGGCTAGGGCAATTTACGAAAAATTTCTACCGGGTCCTGTGACTGTAGTATCAAAAAGCAAGGGAAAAGTTGTCAAAGAACTGGAAGCTGAGGATGGAACTTTAGGCGTACGTTTTCCGGATTATAAATTGGCCCTCGAATTCATTTCAAAAGTTGGTGAACCAATAACCGCAACATCAGCTAACAGCAGCGGTAAGAAAACTCCTTATTCAATCTCGGATATCAAGAAAAATGTATCTAAAAGGCAGTGGGATATGATTGATTATATAATTGATGTCGGTGAATTGCCGCGTAATCCGCCATCAACCGTGATCAACACGACTAAAACCGATATGCAAGTTTTGCGGAGGGGGGAGGTATTTTTTAAAACCAAAGGGGTCACAAGCGTGATCAATTCTGAAGATGAAATGATTGAAAAGGGGAGTGAACTTATTAAGAAATATAAAAATCTTTTAGCGGAAAAATGTATTATGGTAATGTTCAATGCTGATCTTGGGGCAGGGAAGACGCATTTCACAAAAGGAATGGCGAAAGAGCTTGGTATAAAAGAGATTGTCAAATCACCGACATATTCTCTGATTAAGGAGTATCAATACCGGATTCCTGGAACCGAAAACAAGACCGGAAACCTTATTCATATTGATGCATGGAGACTTGAAAATGTGGATGAGCTTGATTCGTTGAAAATTGACGAATATTTAAAGTCTGGGAATATCATAGCAGTTGAGTGGGCTGGCGCTACTGAAAAATATTTTGATAAGATTAAATCAAAGAAAGATTTGATTGCGCTTTCGATTGAAATTCAGCACAAGTCTAGAAATTCAAGGGAACTGACGATATATGAAGCAAATTAAAAAAAATTACTACATACTTGGAATTGATACTTCATGCGACGAGACTTCCGCAGCGATAACCTGCGACACCAAAGTTTTGTCGAATGTTATTTCTTCGCAGGTTGAGCTGCATAATAAATTTGGGGGTGTTGTTCCAATGATAGCAAAAAGAGAACATCAAGCGAGGATAGAACCTGTAATCGAGGAGGCGTTCAAAAGGGCGTCTATAAATGTTGGCAAAAATATCACATGGAATGATATTGATGCGGTTGCTGTTACATACGGTCCGGGACTGGCGATTGCATTAGAAGTGGGATTGCTAAAAGCAAAAGAATTGGCAAAGAAATACGATAAAAAATTTATAGCCGTCAATCACATGGAAGGGCATTTATGGTCAGCGGTTGCGCAAAATAGTAGCGGAAATATTGGACTTGATTGGCGTACAATAAAATTTCCAGTTTTGGGTTTATTAGTATCAGGTGGGCACACAGAATTAGCTTTGGTAAAAGATTTTGGCGAATATCAAATTATTGGAGAAACACTTGATGATGCAGTTGGTGAGGCTTATGACAAAGTCGCAAGAATGCTGGGGTTGGGTTATCCAGGAGGAGCTGTCTTGACGGAGTTTGCCAAAAAAGGGAAGTATGATAGTTATAAGTTGCCTGTGCCGCTACAAAATCAGGACACTTTGAACATGAGCTACTCAGGCCTCAAAACGGCCGTGTATTATTTGGTCAAGGATTTAGAACAGGATCATGAGAAGTTATCAAAGCAGGAGATTTACGACATTGCGGCCAGTTTTGAGGCCTCAGCAATTAAAGCGCTAACAATAAAGCTAGAGTTGTCAATAAAAAAATATAAAGTTAAAAGTTTGTTTGTTGGCGGTGGTGTGACGGCAAGCGTAAAAGTGAGAAACGAAATTAGGAAAACATGCCGGAAATTTGGCGTTATATGCCACTTTCCTAGCCTCAAGAATATACATATGGACAACGGAGCAATGATAGCTGTCGCGGGTTATTTTAGAGCAATAAAGGGAAAATCTGATAAACTGACAATAGACCGCAATCCTAGAGCAGATCTAGGTAGGCCGTAAATAATAATTTACCGCATTAGACACTGGGTTAGTTGAGCGGTTTTTGTCCAGCCACATTCTCCGTTCGATTGAACTTTGCATTCAGCACCCTTATAACAAGCGTTTTTGTTTGACCATATACATGAGCTGACAAGCTGAGCTGAACTATCAGCGCAAATCTCATTACTACAACCTGTAATCACGCATTTTTTCCCTGAACCGAGTAAATTATTCAAAGAGCCTGATGCGTATAAAATAACCCCGATCAATGCTAGACCTATCAATGCCAATAAAATTATTAAGATTTTTTTCTTTAATACCATTTCAATCATTTTTGAACCCAATTTAAAATAAAGTATATGCTTTTTATTGGTTAATGTTAACCCTATTTGGTTTCGGGTATAATCAAATATTATGATAACCCAAAAAATTATTAAGGCAACAACAAAATTTGCATCATCACAAATGATCGAATATCCGATGTTAAGTAAGTTTCATTTTGATTTGGCCAACAATATAGGGCAGCAGATAGCTTTAAAAGTAAATGCAAATAAAAAGATCGTCCTTATGGGGACAATGTTAATGGATGTTGAGATAGGCCGGGCAATGAAATTAAGCAGATTGGCCGATCATATCAATATGGGCGTAGAAACATCAAAAAAATTTTTATCTCAGTTTAAAAATCTTTCGGAAGATGAAATTAAATTGATACTCGGCTGTATTAATCAGCATCATGGCTCAAAGAAATTCGGCTCATTGGAGGCAGAAGTGGTTTGTAATGCTGACTGCTATAGATTTGCATCTGTGAGAGGAATGATTGGAGGGCTTCTTTCGCAAAAATCAAAAAGTTCTTGGGAAGATCAAATTAAGCTTTTTGATATGAAGGCAGATGAAAAATTCAATGCATTAACTTTTGATTTTTGCAAAAAAGAATTAGAACCCCAGTACAAAGTCATTAAGGAGTTCATAAGACTTAGCTTTGTGAAATAACAATCGTCAAATTTCAGCCTTGGTTTATAACTTCAGCCCCGACATACTCTTTCAAAACTTCAGGTACTTTCAGCGATCCATCCAACTGCTGATAATGCTCCATGATTGCAATCAAGAGTCTGTCGGTTGCACCAGTATCGTTAAGCGTATAAGCAAAAGTCTTTTGCCCATCATCTCCTTGAGATTTGATATTGAATCTTCTGGTCTGGAAATCCGTGGTTATACTATCCGACATGGTTTCCATCCATTTACCTTCTGAAGCCAGCCATACTTCGATATCGTATTTCTTAGCGGCAGCAGCATATCCGAGGTCTCCAGTACACATATTGATCACGTGATAAGGAATTTTTAAAGTCTGAAGAAGCCACTCGTTTATCCCGAGTAAATATTCATGCATTTTTCGGGCTTCATCCAAATCGGGCTTGATTACCATATCCATTTCAAGCTTCTTGAATTGGTGAACCCTTTTCATCCCACGTATATCTTTTCCCCACGATCCTGCTTCAGATCTGAAACATGGCGTGTTCGCAAAAACTTTTACTGGTAAATTTTTTTCAGGAATTATCCTGTCGGAAAAATACGCGAATAGAGGTGGTTCCGATGAGCCAACTAGATAAAGCTGATTGTCATCTTCAACGTATTTTGTCTCGATTTTGTATATTTGGTCTTCATCAGCCGGAAATTGGCTTGAGCCATACAGGGCGGGACCTTTCACCAGAATTGGAACTTCCATAGGCGTAAAACCTTCCGAAAGTAGCTTCTTTGTTAAAATATCGAATATCCCATACATCATCAATGCTCCAGCACCTTTCAAATAATAAAATCTGCTTCCGGAAACTTTTGCCCCGACTTCCAAATCAAGGATATCCAGCTTTTTTCCCAATTCCCAATGCGGAATTGGTTTAAAATCACCGTCAGACATAGATCCAAATAAGTCCATCTTTTGATCAGCCTTACCAACTTCGGAGACATATCCCAGTTTTGGCGACCAAGCCTTTATCTCGACGTTCTCAGTTTCGTTTCTGCCGATTGGAACCTCATCCAGTTTTAGGTTGGGAATCCAGTCCATTATAGATTTCCATTCGGTTTGAATCTTATTGAGATCATCTTCGAGTTGACCAATCTGAGTCTTAAGTCCGCGCGCTTGCTCAATTAATTTTGAATCATGATTTTTTTGAAGTTCATGGGAAAACTTATTCCTCTCGGCACGCGCATTATCTACTTTGGTTTGCATATCCACGCGCTGTTTGTCGAGTTCCAACAAACGATCGATATCCGCCTTTTTTGGATCAAACCTGCGGTTTAGAATGTTTTGCTTTATCGCGTCTTTATTATCTTTGATGAATTGTATATTCAGCATTTTTTAAAAAGATTAAGAAATAAATGTAACAAAAAGTCCTTGCTAATAAAAACTGCTAAGTTTTCATTAGTAAGGACTCCAGGATAACTTTAGAGTGGTGCCACCTTTATTTATGCTTTTGGTTATATTCAATTATATGAAGATTACTCTTCTAGGGCTTTCTCATCAGTCTGGTTCGCGTACATTTTTTTGTCTTGAGCCGTTTTCTGTTTAGAAGAGCTTTACTTGTATATTATCAAATATAATGAAAGATAGTCAATGAGATAACCCCATGATTTCGGTAAAAAGTTGTGTGAGTAACAAACCGGAGGCTTGCAGCCTCCGGTAATATTTCTTATAGATTTCAAAATTTATATAGCACTCTTGTTGCAACATTCCTTACCCGAGGAGCACGTTCCATCAACAACTGTTCCAGTACATGTACCCGAATTAACACAAGTTTGAGTACACTTTGAAGGCGCCCTTGTAGGTGTTGATTTTGTCGGTTGTGGCTGATTACCTTTACATTTTGCATTATTTATATCAACTTGAACACAATTAAAGTTGGGTGATTGACATGTTGTTACATAATACCACCCCAAATGCAACTCACCGTCGCCAGACCCATGTATCTGCCCACATTTATAAATAGTATTACCTGTGAAGCATTTAGTATATCCTTCAGAATTATTATTACAAGACCAAGTATTAAGACCGGAGCCTGTATTAGGCAGAATATCCACATTATCTGTTTGCATATATGCATCTATTTGGTCGTGCTGGATTGATGATATTGAGGATACCACGTCTGAAATTTTCTGTTGTTGTAGGTATAAATAATAGTCAAACCCAAGTGTCCCACCTATCCCTAGTAGAGCAACAACCAGAAGTAACAACCTCACCTTACCCATTGAGAGCAAAATAATAAATAATCTGTCATCAAAATACCTTGGCCATCATATTTTGTCAATATTGCGATTATCACAAATGTGCCACAGCCTATTTTATTTGAATGAATTATTTATTAAAATTAAGCGAAAAGAGTAGCTCCTATATCTTGGATTTCCTCCTTGAGAGCTTGATAAAGAGGAATATCAAATTGTATCTGATTGACCTCGCAGGAAGGCACGTCTTTGATTTTGGGGGTATTTCGATATGCGGGATTTAGAACTATTTCCTGTTTTGCGTTCTTTCTAATGCAATAATATGCCAACCCGCGTTCTCTTCGAAGTAAGTTGTAATCAGCGATTCCTTCTTTTCGATAAACCCGAACGAATACAACAGGGATTTCATCTGTGTTGATGAAAGTATAAAAGTAACCATTTGGAATAGTCAGCTTTTCGCCTTTTTTGAGTTTGACCAATAAACCTTCTTCGACGTAAGTTTCGAAATCATAAGTGTCACACTTGATTTTGTTTTTCTGCATTATAATCGTCAAAACTCCGTATTGAACTTCGATAATGCAGCTGAGCTTATGGGAATCACAAGCAGAATCATTGTAAATGTGTGTTTTAACAAATTCAATTCCAAGCAAACCCGCAGGAAGTAGCATCAAGTCATAAGAAATGTCAGAATCAGCAATATTTTGATCCTCTTCTGAAAAGACCTTTTTATAAACGTCATAAACATCCTCTGGATAACTTAGAGATTTGTTGAGTAGAGAAGGTAGGATGCTGCTGAGTTTCACTCTATCGAAACTTGATTGCCTTACGTTATTGCCGCAAATTATTTTGTGAGAATCAAGATCCACGCTAATGTCTAGGCTACATGAATCTTGTATACTGAACATATTTTCAACTACTAATTTGAGTGTATGAAACTATTATATGGTCAACAAACACAATGTGTCAAATGAATAAATGGATCCATTTATCAGTGGCTGAAAGTCAAGGATTAATGAAAAATATGTGATTAAAAGAAGCCGAAACCACTTTTTTTGTCCTTAATCTCGTGAAGATTCTCCCAAAGAGCCTTTTGCTCTTTCGTGAGTTTTTGAGGAATTTTGACTAAAATTTTTAAGTAATGATCGCCTATGCCTGATCCTTTAAAACGAGGGGCTCCTTTGCCAGCAAATTTAAGTATTGTTTCCGGTTGAGTACCCGCCGGAATCTTAACTTTTTCTTTGCCTCTGACGGTTAAAATTTCCGCTTCTGTACCTAAAGCAGCTTCTGTTGCGTCAATTGATATATCTGAATAAATATCATCTCCCCGTTTTTCTAAGTCTGGGTGCTCTTCAACTTCGATGTTGATATAAAGATCGCCATAAGGCCCGCCTTTACTACCAGCGTTACCATTGCCGTTAAAACGCAACGTCACACCGTCAGGAATTCCCTGCGGTATTTTGATGTTAAAGTCTGAAGTCACGTCTATAAAGCCTTTTCCTTCGCATACATCACATTTTTCTTTAATAACTGATCCAGTCCCATTACATTCTGTGCAAGGAGCAACGGTTTGAAAATTGCCTAAAATTGTTTGTTGAACACGTCGGACTTGACCCGAACCTTTGCAAGTACGACAGGTTTCGACGCTGGTGCCGTTTTTGGCTCCAGTGCCTTTACAGGTGTCACAGATTATCCTTCTTTTGTACCTTATGGTGTTCTCAGCGCCAAAAACAGCCTGTTCAAATGGTACTTTTAAATTAAATTCCAAATCTTCGCCACGACGTTTACCATTACCTCCCCGCCTATTGCCAGCGCCATACGAAGATCCTCCAGCCGAAAACCCTCCAAAATTTCCTCCAAAAAACTGTTCAAAGATATCGTTGATTGAGCCAAAATCAGAT
>Ga0182027_10011275_pt1 | contig 12657 bp, 10 predicted proteins | sample 712E1DmetaG_FD_121300 | JGI IMG/M metagenome (GOLD analysis project Ga0182027, IMG submission 121300) | Permafrost microbial communities from Stordalen Mire, Sweden - 712E1D metaG (Illumina Assembly) | ecosystem: Environmental > Terrestrial > Soil > Wetlands > Permafrost | place: Sweden...
AATCCCAGGAACTTGGCTGGTCTCCTCGCGGAGCGTTCTGGGGGCGGTTTTGCCAGTAGCCCGGATGTGCCGGCTCGCGCGCTCGGCCCGAGGATCATCGACAGTCTGCACGCAGGCTGTCGAGTAGAACGTGAAACATCCGGGCTAGTTGTTTGCCCTTCAAGCTGTTCAACAATTGGAGTCTGCGTTTCCTTCTAAACGCGCCACGGAAATCTTCAAATCGCCGGTGAATTGCAGCAGGGAACTCACGAAAGAGGAAATCTCGGTCCAAAGAGTCTTCTTATTGCGGTCAGTCCGGCACTTATTCTTGGCAGTGCAAGCTTGGCGTGCAACTTCGCAAATCCCCATCTAAACATTTTCATTGAGGGATATCGCTCTCTGAGTCTGCGTGCAGTCTCGTTATCTCCAATACTGGCGCGGGTAAGCGCCTCGGACAACGCCCCGTAAGCAAGGTAGCGCTCCAAGAGGGCCTGGTATGGGGCTGGGCAGCGTGCACGTATGGGATTGGGATCCGTCAACGTGGGAAGGAGCGGGCGTTTCCTTCTCAATTCGTGCCAATTGACCTTTCCCTGCTGCGTATGATGGAGATTTAACTCTGAGTCTTCACTGTGATACCAGGCAAGCGGTGTTGGATCTCGGAAAATGCTATAGTGCAACAATATTTGGATCCATAGATAGACATCTTCGCCAAAAAGGCACTTATTTTCGTAGAATCCCCCCAATTCTTCTATCGGTCTCTTCTGGCACATAGTAGCTGGGCCGATTGAATAGGAAGCCCAGCTCATGACCTCTAAATCAGCATTCGCAGGCATCCTCCATACTCCGTGCGGAATCCGTATTGTGCACGGGAGGGTATCGCGCTCTCTATTGGGTCCGATAAGGCGATCGGAGGCCGACAGCGCGCAGGTGGGGTTTCTCTTGAGATTTGCGAGACCCCGTTCCACGAACTCGGGCAGGATTTCATCATCGGCATCAAGGAAAACCACGTACGGGGCGGTGCTTTGTCGGAGACCGTGATTTCGCGCTGCTCCCGGCCCAGCATTCGCCTGCCGAATAACCCGCAAGCGCGGATCTCCAATGGCCTCAATGGCATGCAAGCTGCCGTCGGTGGATCCGTCATCCACAACCACGATTTCAAAGTCTTGGACGGTCTGACTCAAGACGGAATTCAAAGCGCGGCTTATGAAAGCCGCCTTGTTGTAGAGCGGAATGATGACGCTGATTTCAGGCACAGGAGTTGTCCTAAGACCTTAAGGTTGCAAGGCGGGGTGGGGAAAAGCGGATGTCACGACATTAACGAAGGGCGCCGGCGACAGCACAACCTTCAGGACCGTTCATTCCCCAATCGGTACATCTCATTGGTGTTTCGTTTGCCGTGGTATCGATTGGGAGGCCTCACGGTCATAATGTTTAGTCAACGCCACACCGCCAAGATTCTGCTCAAAACGCTCGTACGACCAGGGAAACTCACGATCCAACAAGGCGGTACGGGCAACGGCTTCGATCGGCTCCGGGCTGTCGTCATCAAAAACGTAGAGCCAGGCATCCTTCATCGGCTGCCCGGCGACCGACGCGAGGGTCCTCGCGAGAAACCGCGATTTATAGGCCGGGATAACGATCGCTAATTCTCTGTTCATTTCGCAAATTTTAACGACTGCCACCGATGCCCCTTATCAGATGTAGAGCCGGCCGACGCCACGGCTTTGGCAAAGGCCTGGCCGAATAGGAAGCAAGTGCGCACCCGTGAGTCGCCTAGGGTCCATCTACGCAGTGAGCGGCCGCCACTCCTGATCGAGCCGTGATCGCGGAATGCGCCAGAATCCCGTCGCAGAATCGTCGATCCCGGCAAAAAGATAGATTTCCGCGTCGCGCAAGACAACCGAACACGCGTAAACAATGGAAGCCGAAGTGCTATGCCAAGCTCGGACTAAAGGACGCGCGCTAACCATCGTTGGCAATAGCGACTTTTTGTCGATCAAGAGAGCCCAGAATACATACTGTTTGTTTGGATAGACCTGATGAACGATGTGAAGAAAGTGAAGGTCGTCATAATCGACCGGATTCACACTATTGCGAATCGGACAGTTGGTTGCGGCGAATGGAAACCGCACCGGCTCTTGGATCACTGTCTTAAAGATCATTTCCGGCCATTGCGTTGCGCGCAACACTTGGTACGGAGAGGTCGAATAAACGAGATATAGGTCAGTATTGTGAGCAAAGAAGACCCAGTTCTTTTCAACCGTACAGCGCGCCCGATCCAATTGGGGAAATCCAAGAAAATGGAGTTCGTTGGCGCACAGATCGACACGAGAGATACCAACTCGGACACGCAATGATTGCATCTGCAGCGGACGATTGCGACCCGGCGGGCGATCTTGGATTGTTACGACGGAATGATTAGTGAATAACTGATCTTGGTGACGAAACAACCGGAAATCCTCGGGTCTGGTTCCTTCCATCTGTGGTTGGTCGGACCACGAAAGCGCGGCAACTGCGTCCACGGCGTGATCTTCGGAGAGCGTTATCAGAGTCGGCCGGCAGGCTGATAGGAAAATCGACTCATTCTGTTTCTGGGTTATCCAAGGCGTGCTTTCTCCGCGGCAAAGCAAAAGCGTTCCTCGGCCGTTAGAAACCGCACCGGGGTTAAAGATCCCGGCGGGGAAGCCGAAGCTTCCGCGGCCGGCGAGAAGATTGAATTGTTCGAGCTGCGCGACGGGAGCGCTCAAATATGCCAGGGCTTCGGCGGTCCGATGGAGACGCTGATGAGCTTCAGAATCGAGCCGAGTCAAGGCACTTGCCGGTTCGAATGCCAAGATGACACGTTGCAGGGGAGCGTTCAGAAGGCCAGGCCGCGCGTAGTCCAGTACGTCGTACAAGCGAAAACCGTGGTTTTCGAGAAATCGCGCCAACCGGCAGAGATCCCCCGTTCCGCACCAGAAGAAACCTAGGGTGCATCGGAGCATTATCATCTGCGCTCGAAGGACCCAGGGCGCGTGGGCGACCAGCCGTGCGAGGTCAAAAGTCTCCGCGTCGATCTCTACGACGAAATTCTTATTGACGAGATTCGATGGCGGTGCCGGTGGCCCAGAGATCAATATAGATGGCGCCGCTAGTGAGGACTGAAATGCGACCATTTCCGCCGGAAAGGCGCTTAAGACCTGGAACTGGATCTCCGCTTCGTTATCGAAAGAAAACCAAGCGTCCGGTCGCAATCCCAGACGGGGAAGACAACGCAGAAATTCCTCAAACGTGGGCGGTAACGCCGGATGAATGCGAAGCAGCAGGTAACCCCGCTTCGCAAGAAGACTGCGAAGAAAACGGGAAAGGAAGTGCATGGCGGTTGGTCCTGGCTGGCAACTGAAGATCAGGGTACCGAATTGATGCCCAGGGCTCTGATTTCGGTGTGGTTTAAATTGGTTCTTCAGAAAATCGTGTGGGTTTGAGCGGATGGGAGATGGAGGCTGAGGCTTAGTTTGCCGCAGAAGAAGAGGATCCGGACGCGGTGTTGGCAAAACGGCGGATGCCGCAGGCATCGGCTTTGATGGCCTGGATGCGGGAGTTGAAGCGCTCGGTCGGAGCATTGGTGATCGGATGCACGAAGTAATTGAGCAGGCCAAGCAGATGCTCCTTGAGGTCAGAGCCATCCAACTCAACTTCCCGCCGCCTCGATTCATTCCTTCCGAGCAAAGCTAAACCGTTGTCCAGCCCGAACCCTTCGCCGCGAGTCTGGAAGCGAGCGGCGCTTCCGGCCCCTTCTTCACCTTACCGCCCATCAGAATCCGCAAATAGCCGTTTTGAAGCATGCCGCCAATCAAATGCGTATCTTTTGTCAAAGAGATACGGCTTCGGCTCGCGAGCGTCCAAGAAAGGGGCCTGTTGCCTGACGCATTTAGCATGTCAGGCTCCCTTCTGCCGAAGGGCGCTCGAGCCTAGGCGAAGAAGGCCAGAAGCACAAATTTGCGGACAAAGTCCTATTGCGTGTCGGCTCTCAACGCGCTTGGATTTCGGTCCTCGCGTTGGCCGGCGGCTGCGTCGTCCCAACACCTGGCGGCTCGATCCCGTGAACATAGCGATATCCCGCCGGAATCTGGTCGTAAGACGGAGTACCGACGTTGGTCGGATCGAACGCAGGCCACGTCAGGCTGCCGAAGAACGCCGGCTTGCTCGTGCGATAGAGTGAGTTGGCCAGCGTTTGGCCGGACAGGGTTTCACTGGCAGGAATTTGAGCGTCCTTGTAGTTGTAGTTCCCCTTGATGGTTGCAGTTGCAGCAACGTCTAAGTCGATCTCCTGAAACCCGCCCGTACCGCCCGTGTAGGTTCCGGCCACATACGCAGCCCAATCGGCCCACGGGGCGCTGTTGATGAGCGAAGCCGTGCCTGAGTATTCATCGTTGCCGATGTTGGGGTAGCCGAGAATGTAGTAGGACGAGTAAGGGGAAGTGGAATCGAACGCCTTGTACTGCTTTCCAGTCATCCCGAGAATGTTCCCCACGATATTGTGGTTTCGCCCAAACCGCTTCATGTGCAGCGGAGGTTCGCTATCGAGTCCACCGCGAGTTGCGCCCGGAGAAACCCCGTGAAGCCAGTTCCGGTAGATGGTCTGCTCGGATGACCCGCCGAAATAGCCGTCATCTTCAACCATACAGGAAATATTCCCCTCGATAAGATTGTAGCTGTTGTGTGCCCCGTGGTTGATGTTGATCGACTGCCCAAACCCGCCGCCGATGGTCGTGTCCTCCATGAAGTTGGCGGCGAAGACGTTGCCGGAACAACCATAGTTCAACATGAAGTGCGTTGAGGCTTGATAGAAGATATTGTCCTCAATCAGCGAGTCCGACGTCTGCTCCACGATCAGATGGGAGTGACTAGGCCCGGAGCCGTTCAGGTGGTCAAAGTAGCAGTGGCGAACTTCGAAGTTGCTGCACGCGAGCACGTAGAGTTCGTAATTGTAAGAGTTTACAAAGTGGACATTCTTAACCCAAGACTGGGTTACGTCCTCCAGCCAGATCGTAAAACTGGCCGTAGATCCAACTGAGTCAATTTTCAGGTCTTCAATCCCGATGCCCGTCGCCACCACGTTGTAGGCCATGGGATGCGCCTGCGGACTAAGGCCGCTTTGCAGCGTCCAAAGAAGCCCACGGGAAATTGTCACTTGGTTGGCCCCCGTGTTGACGTTGGTAATCCTGACCGTCTGCGCATGCACCCTCCAAGTGGACAAATCATGGTTGGTGTCGAGGATCGGTCTCGTTAGATCGAGCTGCTCATCAATGCGTAACTGTTGCCCAACGGTGAGACCGGTCACGTTGGCGAGCGTCAGCACAGTGCTTCCGGCGGTGAGGCCGTTGGTGATTGCAACCCCGCCACCCCAGTCAGTAGACCACCCCAGGACGAAAGTATTCGCGCTGCCAGAAGCGTTTATTACGGTCGTGTCACCAGCCCCCCGAATGGTGAAATTGTTCTTCCCGCTCTTGGTAATCCCCCCCGTCATTTTGTAGGTTCCGGCAGGAAGATAGACAACGTGCCCATCGTTAAAAGCGACAGCCGCATCAATGGCAGAAGAAATGGCACTCGTGCAATCGTTCGCCCCCGTCTTATCCGCATTATAGGGCGACTTCGTGACATCTATCAGGGTATTCCGGTTTGTCGGAATGCCCCCGGTGACGCCGACGCTGACACCGGGCGTCCAACTGGTCAGTCGGCTGGCGGGGATGAGTTCGGCCCGCAGGCATACGGCCGGGAGCGAGAGGACAGCGGTCGTGAGGAGAAATCGGAAGAACTTCATGGGGGCGACGATAGTTGATGCCGGTAAATTGGCAATAGGGGCTTCACCTAAAGAACGGCGTTTGACTGAAAGTTGATGGCTGTTCACGCCAAATTCATGGCCATTGACCCAATTTTTACGAATGAAGTTCCTTCGAATCGCAGGCGGCGGAACGGAAAAGCGGGAAATCGGGAAGGAGCGGGAAAGCGGGAAACCGTTGCGACCGTTGCGTGAGGCAGTCTCTTGTGCCTCTTGAGCCTTATGTGGCTATACCTTCCGAGGTGTCTTTTGCAGGAGCCCGCAGAGCGAGCTCCTTTGCGACCGTTGCGTGAGGGGTATTATCTCCGTCCACTTCTGTCGCGGAGTTATTTCGTTCCGGCTTTAGTTGGTGACAGCAGACCACTCTCCACCAACCGCTTCGCGAGGTCGGCCGAAAAAGCCTCTGCGCCGTCTGCGTTGAGGTGCTGCGAATTGTAGAAATTGCCCCGGCTCTGGCAGATGGGTGAATCGCTGTAGTCCCACAGCGGGACCTGGAAACGTTCGGCGATCTCTCTGAACTTGGCGAACACCTCGCCCCGGTTCCGCTCCAATGCCTGCATCTCAGAGTATTCGGGTGAATAAACAAAAAGAACCTGGATCCCTTGGTCACGGCAAACCCTCGCCAATTCCTCGAGATCACGGATACCTTGAGGCTCAATCTCAAAGCCAACACCGTTTGGGTTATTCTGCCGATATTTCTCGAAGTCCCCGGTCCAGGGAGTATGCCGCGGTAGGAATCCGAGAAAGTGGTCTTCTTTGGGTTGGTACCCAACAAATCCCTTCAGTCCCAAGATCCAGGTGAAGCGCATGTCTTCCACCAGGTATCCATAAAGGGGGAGGTATTTCCACTTCCAGGCTTCCGGATAAACCCGGCGGACGCCCGCATAGATCGCCTCCTGATCAAGGTACGGCAAGTACTGGGCCGGGTCGTAGATTTCATGGGAGGTCAAGAATGAGAAAAGGTCGAGGTTATGCACCACCAGCCGGGGCTGGGTATTGTGCGCCAAGTAGGCCTTGAGGTAGGCCAGTTGCATGTCGGTTTGGGATCCATTTCGGCCGATATTGAATGCAGTATGGCCACTGATCTTTTGGATTACCCGGCAATCGTAGTGAGTCAGCGCGCGGGAAGAGCCGCTGATGACGATTTCTGCGTTGACCCGGCCGGTCATGACTCGGTTGGAAACTCCGAAATCGGAGGTCCTGATTCGGCGAAGCCCAAAGTTGATCATCGCGCTCGCTGCGAACGCTACCAGCGCGACAAAACAGAAGAAACCTATGATCCGGCCCAATCCCGGCCAGTGCCTGGGATGAAGCAGCTTATCCGGACCATTCGGGGCCGTTTCCAGCGGCTTCCCGGACAACGCCTCCTGCCATCCGCCCGGCGTTGGTCCCGCTAACTCCTGGCGGAATGCGCGCCCGAGTCTTTCTCCTTCTTCTTGTGGCGGTGAGGACATCAGAACTGAAAGTAGATAAACTGCGTCTTGCGGTAGATGCCAAACATTAGGACCGCCATGACGAAGCTGGCGTACAGCGCCCATCGCGGCGTCATCGGCAGCCGGCCCAGGACCGATGGGATCGAGACCTTGCCCTGCAACAGCTGGCCGATCTCGAGCACCATGATGCCCGCGACAGCCGCGGGAAGCTGACGCAACAGGAACTGTTCCGTCCCGATCCGCCCGAAATCCCACCCGCTGGCGAAATGGGTCATCACGTACCAGGCATCCGCTATGGTTTTGGCCCGGAAAATGATCCAGCCGATACAGGTCAAAACAAAGGTGGTCCCCACCATCGTCGCTTTTCGCAGCAGCGTCTCTTCGTTCAATCCGACCAGACCAAACGCGCGGTCTCGGAGGCCTTTTGTCGCCACTCCCATCACGAGATAGAAACCGTTCAGCGCACCCCAGATCACATAGGTCCAGTTGGCTCCATGCCACAGGCCGCTAACCGCAAACGTGACCATAAGGTTGAAGAACCAGCGACTTTTCACAACCCGGCTGCCGCCCATCGAAATGTAGACGTAATCCCTGAACCAGGTGGAGAGCGAGATGTGCCAGCGGTGCCAGAATTCGGAAATCGACCGCGAATAGTAAGGGGTGTCGAAATTCTCCATCAGCCGGAACCCGAGGACCCGGGCGGTGCCGATGGCGATGTCTGAATAGCCGGAGAAATCACAGTAGATCTGGTAGGCAAAAAACACCGTGGCCAGGGTCAATTGCAGGCCGTTGAAATTCTTCGGCGCGGCATAAACGTCATTTACATAGAGGGCGAGCCGATCGGCGACGACCAGCTTCTTGAAAAGTCCCCACGCCATGCGCTTCAGGCCGCTGGTCACCCGCTCGTAGTCGAAGACGTGGTGTTCCCAGAACTGATGCAGCAGGTGCTGGGGCCGCTCGATGGGACCCGCCACCAGTTGCGGAAAGAACATGACGTAAGTGGCATAGGTGATGAAATGCGGTTCCGCCTTCTGTTTGCCCCGGTAGACTTCCACGACGTAGCTCAGACTCTGAAACGTATGGAAGGACAGACCGATGGGCAGGATGATCTTCAATACCTGCATCGGAGGGTGCAGACCCAGCAGACCAGCCAAGCCGTTGATATTGCTGGTAAAGAACCCGAAATACTTGAACACAAACAGCACGGCACAGGTGGAGATGATGCTCATCCACAAGAGCCATGCCCTCGCCTTTCCATGAACTCGCTCCAGGTAGATCCCGGCGACGTAATCAATCAGGATAGTGACGAACAGGATGAAAATATAGACCGGAATGAACGCCATGTAGAACACACAGCTCGATACCAGCAGCCACAGCACGCGGTGACGCTGCGGCAACAGGAAGTAGATTCCCACGACTAGCGGGAAGAAGACGGCAAACTCGAGGGAGTTGAAAAGCATGTCGCCAGTGACTCGAAATCACTCAATCAGTTAGCCACGAAAGAACGCAAGGAACTCAAAGAGTACGTACATGGATTGAGTATGATCCATCGTGGTTTATAAACTGAATCGAGCGGAAAATCGGTACGAACGCGGACGTAGAGGTGCGGGCGATCGTTTCGCTCGTTGCCAGCGGGGCAATTCAGCGATGCAGTTTCACGCAAAGACCGCTTGATAGGCGCGATTGAACGTCACCGATTTCCTCCGAAGGCGGTCGACCGCCTGGACAACCAGCCAGGTGAGCACGGTCGTCGCGATCAATGCGATCAGCAGGCGGTCGGTGGGCAGATCGAGGCGGCGCAATCCCCGGACGAGCGCCTGTAGTAGCGCGATTTGGACGATGTAGGCCAGCAGGGAGTATTTGCCCAGGAGAATGATCGGGACCTGGACCTTCCCGCGTTCCCCCGCCTTGACGCCGACAGCGTAAAAAAGAAGGAGGGTGAGGCACACCCCAACGATGTTCAGGGCATAGATCGGATACCAATAGCTGATCGCGATCAAGTAGGCGAGGTTGGCGATCAGTATGGGCGCCAGATGGACGGCGAGGCCCTCGATCCGACGCAATGGAATGAAACCCACAACCATGCCCAGCAAACCCATGCTTAATAGATCCAGGTTGGACACCAAAAGGCCTTGATAAGCCAGGATCAGACACAACACAATGGTGCCGCCGGAAACCGCGTGCAAGAAGTAGCGATGGATGCGGCAGCCTTTCAAAAGAACCGCGGACAGCAACAGCAAGTAGCTGATTGGGAGGAGTACTTCAAATACGGCCGCCCGCTCCTCGCCCGTGAGAAAGATCGAATCAAGATGGTCGAAAAAGAAATCCAGACCCAACTGGCGTTGGTTGTAGTTGATGCTGAAGAGGGCGTGCACGACCAGATTCAGCCCAATGAAAATCGCCATGAGCTTCACGCCCCGGACGAAAAGCCGTCGATGCATGCGTGAATCGGCAATGTCATACCGCGCCAGGTAGACGTTGGTGATCAAGAAACCGGCGATGAAGATGAAAGACGGAGGCAGGAAATGCAGATACTTGAGGATGTCCCGGTCGTGATGAAAGTAATTGAAACTATGATAAAGCACCATGCATAGCACGAGAGCCCCCTTTGCAAAATCCAGGGCCGTGTTGCGCTCGCGCGAGGAGGATGAGGCATCGCGCGGCGGCGCGGATGGATTCTGGCTTCCGGGTGAACCCGGCCCGGACGCCGCCGGAGTACTTGAGATCTTCGGGGGACTCATGGAACGATCATTCACGGGGGATTCACAACGCAGCGGGTTCTGGGGTGGCGGCTATCGATTGGTATCCTTGGCGTCCTTGGCGACCTTTGCGTGAGGCGAAAGAACGTCAGATTTCCTCACGCTAAGGGCGCAATGGTCGCAAAGGTAAAGCTCCTTGTCTGCCCTGAGCCCATCCGAAGGGGCGACTTTTGCGTGAGGTCCAAGAACTGCAATTCAACCGCGCTGGGTTCATCGACGGTTCGCGTTGCGGGATTCGATAACCTGCCACGCGCGGTAGACCGGCAGGACCTCCGCCCCTGATTTGACCGCATGGTGGATAATGTTCTCAAAGAGTCCAGGGGTGCAGCCAAACTGAGTTGGCTGGTCACACACGTCATGGGTTGCAAGAATCAGCCAGCCGCCGGCGCGAACCGTCGCATCAATGACCGTTTTGATTGCCTTCGGGTGGTCACGACTTTGCTCCAGGAAGAAAGCAGACAGATAATTCAAGTCGACCGTACCCGCGTTAAACGTCTGCCCGCCGCCCCGGCAACAGGCGAAATGTCTCGCGCACCGCCGCTTGGTCTCCGGGCGCGGGTAGCTGATCGGATAGGAAAGCGTGCGGAATGCGGCCCCTGGAAGCAGTTGACCCAATGCGCCGGCGTTGCGGACCACGGACGCTTCGAAGGCGGCCGGACTGGTCTCCCAGGCAGGGCAGTGGTCAAAGGTGTGGCAACCGAACTCATGACCACGTTGCAGGACCTGCGGCAGATCCTCCGGGTGGAAAACCTCACCAGTGGGCGTCATTTGTTTCATCAGCCCTATCGAGGCGTAATAGGTACCGGCCAGGCCATAGCGTTCCAGAATAGCGCCGCCAGTGAAAAGAGCGGATCGTGGGAAATCGTCGAAGGTAAATGAGACGATGGAGCGGCCCGGCGGCAGCGTGAACCGGCGCCGGGCGAGCCATTTTGCCGCGCGGCGCTGCCAGGCCCGCTGCATCCGGCCCCAGAGACGAAAACCATTCATGATTAAAACCGCCAATCACGCCAATTTTCGCTAAACCGCAATGACCGTGCGTGGCCGCATGAGATATAGGAGGCACATAAACGAAGCCGCCAAATCCACATTCTCATGTGCTTTTTGTGCCTTATGTGGCCAAGAGAACACTCCGCGGCCCTGCCTTGAGAAAGTTCTTTTTTTGCCACAAGAGGCGCAAAATGCGCATAAAGAGTTCCCGGGAATCTGGAGGCTCTCATGCCTCGTGAGCCTCATGTGGCCGAACGCTCCTGGGTCTATCCTCTGATCCTTGACGGATCTTGTTACCGCATCACCTCGCGGTGCCCGGTCATTCCTCTTTCGTTTTAAGGCTTCGATATTCCATCGCCGCCCCCGCGGCGGCCGGCCAGACGCGCGTCGGACCCAACCGCTGGCTCTCTGCCAACATCCGACGCCTGGTCCGCACTTCCCAAGCCAGGGCGAGTTTGCGCCACAGCCAGCGGCCCCGCTCGCGCCAGGAGGCCTCCATCAGATGCACTCCATAGCTTCCGAATTGATGCGAGGTCCGTGCGTCACACACGTCGGCCGGAAACAGCACGGTCACATCTTTGGCCGACGCCGAATTCTCCACCATTGTGCGCGTCACGAGGCCCGGCCCGGTCGAGTTTAAGACATAGAATTCCGAGCGAAACGGCCGTGGGATGTCCGCCATCATCGGCTGCAGCCAGGCTGGATCTTTCTGGGCCCGAACGCAGTTTTCAATGACCTCCGCCAGGAACGGATGCCCCGGCGCCGCCCCAAAGGCATAGTTCCCGATTTCCCAATCCATGCCATATTGCCGGCGGAGAAAGCGGCTGAGCGTCAATTCCTCGAAAGGGAAAACGCAGGTATGCTTGAGCAATCCCGCCGCGCTTTCGGAGAGAAAAACGTCGAGGTCGAAATAGAAGCCGCCGAGGCGGAAAACTGCCAGGTAGCGAAAGAAGTCGATGTGCTGGATCGGACGGGGGAATGCATTGAACACCGCTTGATACTGCGGGAACTCCCGCGCGACGAAGCGCCGGATGTCCTCATCATCAAAAAAAAGGTATTCCCAATCAGGATGAAGCAGCTTCAAGTTCACTGCTGCCGCCCGAGCCAGCAAAGGCAGATCGCGGCTTTTGGCCGTTTGAATGATCCGCTGAGGTATGTTTGCCGCTGCGCTCATATCGATCGCATTGGTGACGCGGCGGGTTCATCGGCTTCAGCGTCGAACGGCCTGGCGGCTGGAGCGTTCGTCAGCGTTGCGCCGATTCCGTGCACCGCCCTTTCCGGCCGCGCATGGCCGATAGCCGCCAGCAAAAAGAGAAAACCGAGCGGGGTCATGCAAGCGAAGTTGGTTTCGGAGAAGTTGGCGACGAGCGTTGCGATGAAGATGGCGAAGCGCACGACCGCGTAATCGCCGCCCCCGGCGAGGGCTTTGTCGATCCGCAGGCCAGTCGCAAAAAGCATCACGGCCAGCAACGTCACACCGATGAATCCGCCGGCGAGATAGATTTCCAGATAGCCGTTGTGCGCGGAGGAAGAGACCCAGTTGGGAAGGATCGCCCGATAGTGTGGGTCGTCCCAAAAGCTCATGAAGCCGGTTCCGAAAAACGGATCGGTGTGAACATTGAGCAGCTCACGCCAGACGTCGGTTCGGCCGGTGAACGTCATGTCTCGGCCCATGCTC
>Ga0182027_10011276_pt1 | contig 12655 bp, 8 predicted proteins | sample 712E1DmetaG_FD_121300 | JGI IMG/M metagenome (GOLD analysis project Ga0182027, IMG submission 121300) | Permafrost microbial communities from Stordalen Mire, Sweden - 712E1D metaG (Illumina Assembly) | ecosystem: Environmental > Terrestrial > Soil > Wetlands > Permafrost | place: Sweden...
AAAGTTCTCGACCTGGCCTTCAGCAGCGGACGTGACCTGTTCCTCCGCCTGAAAACGGTACAGCAAGGCGGCCTGGACGGCCAGCGGCTGGCCATCCGCATTGACGCTGAACGACAACCTTTCGGGAGGGGTCTTGTCCAGGCGCAGGTTGATCACCAGGCGCGCTCTGAAAGCCCCTTGCCGCCACTGCCAAACTGCCAGGACCACCGCCAGCAGCGCCGCCAGGCCGATCAGGACCTGTTCGAGCGGATTTTTCCAGGCCAGGGTACCGTAAAGGAGCATAACGGCCAGGTAGAACAGGCACACAATCCATAAAACAAGTGGTTTCCCCAGCCAACCATCCAACCGGCCCGCAAGCAGATCGCTCTTGCGGCGGCTGGCAGCCAGGATCAGCATGGGGAAGATGCCCGCCGCCAGCGGTAAAGCTACGGCGGCAAACCAGAACAGGCCGCTGAAAGAGGCATTCCCACAGGCAAACCAGAAAATGAAATAGAAAAATATCATCACGCTGGGAATAATCCCGATCCAGAAACGGCGGCGGCGGGTGGCTACCAGGCGACCATGGAGCCACTGGCTGGCCTGGTGAAACAGGGCCAGCGAAAACTGGAACGAGCCAAAGCCCAACGTTAACAGGACATACAGGCACCCCAACAGGCTAACCGGGACTCCTACTTGCCTTGCCAGGGGCGTAATCACTGTACCGGCCGAAATGCCCAGGCTGCTCAAATTCTCCGGCCCCAGGGCGTGATCAACTCCCAAGACCCACAGGCAGTAGACCAGCATGGCAGTCAGCACGGCCGCCGCCAGCCCGCGCCTCAGCGCTGTGCCCGAAGCGGCCGAGGGGTCGCCGATGAGCGCCAGGCGCGCCGCCCCGCCCACCGCTATATGCCCAAAATAGGCGCTCAGTACCACCCCGCACAGCAGGCTGAGCGCTGAAAGGTCCAATGGGCGCCACGCGCTGGAGCTGGTCAGGCCGGAAGCCGGGTGGCCCAGGGCCAACCCCGCCAGAGCCAGGAGCAGTGCCAGGTTGGCCGCCCCGCCGATCAATACCACGGCCAGGCCGGGTCCTGCCGGCTCGCCCCTCAAAAAGTAGAGCGTCAGGGCCAGCAGCACGCATGCGAAGACCAGCGGCGGAAGGCCGGTCGCCCCAGCCAGGGTGGTCGACAGCCCGGTGTAGCAGGCCAGCAGCAGCATCACCGTCATCCCAAACAGGGCCAGGTTTACAATGGTTACCCCGCCGCGCCCCAGGTAATCCGCCGCCAGGCGCCCGATCCCACCCGGGGCCGCGCCAAAGCGCACGTGTGCATTGCGCACGGCCGCCTCGCCCAAGGCCAGGATGGTCAGCAGGCTGGCCAGGCCCGCCACCAGCAGGATCACCACCCCAACCAGCGGCCCTGCCCCAGTCAGCACAAAAGGCAGGGCCAGGGCGGCTGGCCCGAGCATGGCCGCCAGGGTGAGTAAATAAGCCAGCCAAAAGGGCGGCAGGTTTTCCAGGCGGGCAGCCAGGCGCTCCCACAGCCAGTGCAAGCGCTCGGAGGGGCTCAGCCGGGTAGCGTAAATGGCCGAGAGCGGCTGCCCGTACAGGCGCTGGTAGGCCTGCTGGACGGCAGACCGGTCGAGCCCCAGCGCCGCCCGCAGGTGAGGGACCTGCTCGGCAGTATAGTGATATGCTTCGCCAAGAAGGTGCGCCAGGGCCGCATTTACCTCAACGTCGGTGGGCGCCAGGCTGGCCCACTCGGCGGAATAGCGCTCGATTTCCTGGATGGTAGGCTGGACTGGTAGGGCGCCGCCCTCTTCAAAAGCCTGCAAAAAGGCGTGCTGGCGGGTTTCTGCGACCTTATCGGGAAGGTAAGGTGAGACAGCCAGGCGGGTTTCGCTGGCGCGCCGGGCCGAGCGCCCCTGGATGGCAAACAGCGTGGATTCGGCGCGGCGCAGGGCCAGCGCGCTGGGAGCGTGGGATTGATCTGGTTTTTCGGCCACCTTACAGTCATTATAAGCTTTACCGCCTGGGAATCAATTCCCAGGCTGATCAAAAAAACCAAACCCGCTGAAGCGGGTTATAAGGCTCATAGAACCTGCTTTAGCAGGTTTGAGGGTTTTTCAGCCTGGGAATTGATTCCCAGGCTGTTTCGGAAGTAACTTGAATCCCCGTCTTGACACTCGAAGTATAATTATCCATATAGTTAGAAATTTTTTACCAATCGAATAATCAAGAAAACGGGAGCAAGCTATGAGCAATATGAGTAACCCACCTGGCCCTGTGCCTGTGTCGGCTGCGCCGGTCGAGCGCATCCAGTGCCAGTGGTGCCAGAGCATGAACGAGAAAACGGCCCTATCATGCCGGACGTGCGGCGCTCCGTTGGATATTCGCAACCTGGTCAGCGAATCGGGATGGCGCGAGGCCCCGCGCATCAAAGATATGACCGAGATCCATTTCGCCAACAGCACCTGTCAGGTGGAAGGCGAGATCGTGCCGGTGGCCGAGATCAACCTGGCGCAGGGCGATACGGTCTATTTCGAACACCACGTCATGCTGTGGAAAGACCCACGCGTGTCGATGACGGTGATGCAGATGCCGGGCGGGATGAAGCGCGCCCTGGCCGGCATGCCCTTCCTGGTCAGCATTGCCGGCGGGCCGGGGCGCGTCGCCTTCTCACGCGACGCCACAGGTGAACTGGTGATCCTGCCCCTGCACCCGGGCATGGAGCTGGACGTGCGCGAGCACGCCTTCCTGCTGGCTTCGAGCCACATCGCCTATTCATACATACGCATCAAGGGCCTGCGCAACATCCTTTTCGGCGGGCAGGGCATGTTTATGGACCGCTTTGTCACCTCTAATGTACCCGGGCTGCTGATCCTGCACGGCTATGGCAACGTCTTCGAGCGCACGCTGAAACCGGGCGAGATAATTTTAATCGAGCCGGGCGCCTTCCTGTATAAAGACTCCACGGTTACTATGGACGTCGAGATGCAGCAGCTTACCACCGGCCTGTTTGGCGGTACGGCGATGAGCCTGGCCAAGATGACCGGGCCGGGGCGGGTCGGCATCCAATCCATGTACGTGCACCACAATACGGAATAGGAGGCTGCCCATGACCGGATATCCTCCAACAACCCCACGGCCCACTGCGCCGGCGGCGCCGAGCGGGCCAGCCCGCAGCAATACCTGCGCATGGTGCGGCACCGTGACCGATGGCACGCCTTTAAGCTGCCCACACTGCGGCGCCAGCATGGACGTGCGCAGCACGGTTACCGAATCTGGCTGGACTGAAGCGCCGGGACAGCACGACATGGCGCGCATTCAGTTTGGCAATTCTACCGTGCAGATCGAAGGCGCCTACGTGCCGGTAATCGACGTAAACTTAACCGCCCAGGACAGCGTCTACTTTCCTCACCACGTGCTGCTGTGGAAAGAGCCGCAGACGAAAGTGACCACCATGTCGCTCAAAGGTGCCTGGAAGCGCATGATGGCCGGCATGCCGGTGGTGATGACCCAGGCTCAGGGGCCCGGGCGGATCGCCTTTTCACGCGATGCTCCAGGCGAGATGATGGCGCTGCCGATCCAGCCCGGCCATTCGGTGGACGTGCGCGAGCACATTTTCGTGGTGGCGAGCGGGACGACGGCCTACGATTGGTTCCAGACCAACGTGTGGTTCACCACCAAGAACGGCGACGAGACCGAGACGCACTATCCGCTGGGTATGTATATGGACCGTTTCCGCGCCCAGAATACCCCCGGCCTGGTGATCGTACACGGAGCGGGGAATGTGTTCGTGCGCACCCTCGGCCCCGGCGAGTCGATCCTGGTTAAACCCACGGCCATCTTATTCAAAGATAGCACTGTGCAGATGCAACTGCACATGGAAACCCCCAAGAGCAATTTCGGTCTGTTAAGCTTCTTTACGCTGCGCTATATGTGGCTGAAACTGTCTGGGCCGGGGCGGGTGGCAGTCCAGTCGGCCTTCGAGCCGGTCGAAGACGACGGGCGGGCCATCACCAGCACCTCGCCGACTACGCAGAGCAGGTGGTAAGGCTCAATTAGAAAAATTCACTTTTTTAGATGTAAATGCGTAGCATTTACATCTAAAAAAGTGATTCCCCGATTTTAAGGTCACTTATACGGCGCATCGTCAATCGTACCGCACCTGTCCGGCGTCCAGGTATAAGTTGTTGCTCCTGAAGCGGGCGAATTGATCGTCATCGGGAACCACCAATGCTTATCGGGTCCACACGGCGGGCTGTTGTCCTTGTCGACGCGTGCTTTGATCACCCCATCTTTCCAGACCATGGCCGAGACGTTGTTATTATCCAACTGGTTTTCCAACCCAGAAGCGATATCATCCGAGATGCCCACCTGGTATGTGCCCGGGTACATGGGCGCAGCCGAGTCGGACAGGCGGTTGTGGATAGCAATCGTTTGAGAAAACATATCCTGGCTCATAAAACGCGCATACGGGAAAGTGACCATAGAACCGTCGGGAGCCGTGTCCGGGTAGTCCGGAGGGGTTTTATGGAAATACGGGCTGACCAGGTATTGGGCGGAGGGAGAGGCCTCCGGCAGCCAGACCGCCAGGTAAGGCGCATGGTTTAGCGCTTCACCCACCACAGTAAAGTTGGCCGACTTGGGAGGCAGATAGGCAACGATACGTTGCACAAATAAACCGGGGGATAAGAGAAAAGAACCATCTGCATAGGTATAGCCATAATCCCCGACAAAGGCGGCCTGCGCGGAAGCTGTGAAATTGCTGGCGCTGACCTTAGCATAGTACCGGCAGGGCGAAACGGGGCAAAACACATTGAGCACGTCCACATAATCGGGGTTCGCCACGGCCGTGTAGTTGAGCGGGTCGAAAATTGGAACAGCCGGGACTGACCCGGAACCTACCTGGCTTGAGGTAGAGGCCGTGTAGACTGTCACAGCCGCCCCCGGCACAGGCATCGTCGTAATCGCATTTCTGACACTTAAACGGATGGCGCCCCGGTCCATGGCCCTGGCCAGGTTGGGCAGAGTCATACTGGCCATACTTGGAGTGGTATCCGGCCAGCACTTGCCATCGAACGTGCTGCCATTGCCCGTGGCCTGCAAACGCTTCTTGATATCCAGGTTCGTATCGGTAGGCAGGTAACCCCAGGTGCGGGCTGCCTCCCCCGCCACAAACGCCGCCGCTTCCGCAGTACTGCTCATACTATCGTAATGCGGGTTGGTGCCGTTTTTCTGCAGGTAGAAAGGATTATTCCAGGGGGTGGTGGACAGGATGTTCACCCCAGGGGCCGCCATGGTGATCCATGAGCCATAGTTGGAAAAAGGCGCCCGGCAGCTGTAATTAAGGCCGTCGAGGGTGGACTGGCCGGTGGCGGCCACAGAGATCACCCCGCCCGCGAAGGGATAGGCAGATTGCGTAAAAGCCGCCGGATAAAAAAGATCGGGGCCACTATCATCTGCGTCGCCAGCTTCCGCCACCACCAGCTTGCCTTTGGTGGTAATCGCATAAAGCACGGCATCCTGCAAAGTCTGCGACCATGGCCCGGCCCAACCCACGTAGACGATATCAGCATGCTCGGCGCAATAGCGGATGCCCTGGGCAATGTCAAAAAGCATGCCGAACCCGTTGGCATCCAGCACTTTCACCGCCACCACCTTGCCGGTGGATACGCCGGCGATGCCCTCGTTGTTATTCGAAATGGCAGTAATGATTCCGGCCACGTGAGTGCCGCGCCCGTTATCGTCCATCGGATCGGTATTGTCGCTGACGAAGTTGTAGCCCTTGAGGATGTGAGCGGCCAGGTCCTTATGCGTGTAATCCACCCCGCTGCCCAGCTCACACACAGTTTTGCTGGCGGTGGTGTTTTTCCAGACAATTTCGGCGTCTATCATGGCCCAGCCGACATTGGCCCACAGGCCGGGATCATTGGGATAGACCGGGTTGCCAGTCGCCGCGCTTGCCGCAAACGCCTGCGCCAGCGGCGGAGTGGCCGCGGCCGGCCCGGGGCCGCCGGCCAGTTGGATGTCCTGGTAGATATAGTTGGGCTCGACGTAGCGCACCCCTTTCATCCTTTTGATCAAAGCGGCCAAGGCGCGTATATTCTTCCCTGCGCCAATATCCAACAAGGTGATGCCCTGGCTGTCTGTTTTCACAACTTTGGCCCCAACTGCCTGGGCCAGCACGGCAGCCTGGTAGCCAGCCGTACCCTGGGATACGCCAGGCGCAAACCCCACGATCAACTGCCCGTCTGCATAGTGAGAGTCCCCGCCTGCACGGGCCGCTGGGTTAAGCCTGGCCGCCTGGGCGGGTGAAAAACCAGACCCGCAGGTGACGATTAAGATAGCTAACAAAACCGCATAACCTATGCGTTTCTTCATCGTGTCCTCTCCTTAAATAGATAAACTATGGGTAACTACTCTCCGAAATTTGATATTTTACGGGGTCATGACCCCGTAAAATATCAAATTTCGGTAGTATTCTCATCTTGACTGAGCAGTTACAAATACGGCTGAAATCAAATTAACGACACAGCTTAATGGGACTGCGATGGATAGGTTCAGCATGGTGCACCACCTCCTTTTCGTCTCACTAAAGACCAGATCGACTGTAGAGGAACCGGCAACTTTCTGAATATCCGCCTAAATTTTCAAAATCGGTAAAAAAGTCGCAATATTATCCCCATCTACTACCTGTAAAAACCTGTTCCCAAAGAAACGGATTCACGTTTTTATTATACTCAGGCCCCGGAAAATTACAATCCAGGCATTGGCAGGCCTGAACCCTGGCGATTTTCGATTAATGTTTGACTTCTTCATCCATCATCACAACTGGCGACTCTTTCGTCGGAATAAAACGGCCAAACATACGCTCATTACTATAGGAGCCTGTGTTATACAAAAGATACATTGAATGATCCGGCACAATCACAATATGATGACGCCACAGGTTTACCCCTTCGCCCGCTTTCAAGGCTTGCTCAGGAATGTCATTAATCCATTCGATGGGTTCTTCCATAGCCTGCCACCCCTTGATGGGGAAGTCTTCTGGTGTATAGGCCCACCCACCCAGACTGGGTGCAGGTTCACGCATGGTGGGCTCTTTATTAATGGAAGCAGGTGGAGTTGGGCTTGCATTGAGGATGCCATACCAACCCCCTTGAACTGCCGGGAAGATTTGCAATCCCCCTACATAACCGGCTGTCCAATGAATTGAATTGGGAGATGGCCGGACCGTTTTTCCTAATTTTTGTGCAGTTCTTTCGCCAGGCCGTAGAACTGCAACGGCGTTGCTTGCCCCATAAGGGGAATTAGGTTGATCGGATTGCGGATGAAGCGGGTAACCCATATAGTATATGAGAATTTCCTTTTGCTGTTCAAACCAATAGGCTGAGACTGCATCTACATGGTACCCATCAAACGCATATTCGTCACCCACATCGACAATCGGCTCGTGGATCACCTGCCAGGGACCATCCAGAGAATCAGCCATTGCCCCCTGAATCACTTTGTGGGGTCCACGCCAGGATACAGTAAAAAGCCAATATTTTCCATCCACCCTGACAGCCTGATTTGGATGGTGTGGATCCATTAATATCCAGGGTTTATGGGTATTTCCGAACAAATCACCCGGGTTGGAATAAATCAACGGGCCTTGTTTTTGCCAGACTCCTGCTCCAATTCCGCCGCTGGAAATAGCATGCGCATCGCAATTGATTTCTTTTCCACCTTCATGGTTTTGAGCAAAGTAAAACATATGGTAACACGCGCGTTCATTATCCCAAACGATACAGGGATCGCCGGTTACACTTGAATCGAAATCGCCAGGTTTGCCTCGCTCCATAACCTGGCCCAGGCGCTCCCACGCTGTTGCAGGTTTAGAGATTGCAGTAATTTTGATAGGTTTCATTGATTTCCTCCACGCGCCTTCATTTCTAAAAAAGCCTTATTCTTTGACCGCCCCAACCACAACACTGGACATAAATTTATCTTGAAAAACAATAAACACGATCAGGATGGGCAGGGTTGCCAAAGTGGCCCCGGCCATGATGGTTCCCCAAACTGGTAAAAACCCAACAATTGGGTCAACCATCTGAGGCAGGACGACCATGATGGGTTGAACCGCAGCTTTTGTCGCAACCAGAACCGGCCAGGTATACGCATTCCAGACACTCAAAAATTGCAAAATTGCATACGCTCCCAAAACCGGCGAACTCACCGGAAGCATTATTTTTATAAAAGTTTCGAAATGCCCGGCGCCATCCACCCGTGCAGCCTCCAGGATTTCATTGGGGATCCCAATCATATATTGACGAATGAAGAAAAGCCCGAGCACGGGGGTGATGGTGGGAAGGATTTGAATTTGAAGGGTATTAATCCAATGCAGCCTGGCAAATAAAATATATTGGCCTGGAATGATAATTTCTGGAGGAATCATGAATGTTGCTAATAGCAGCGCAAAAAGGGCATTTCTACCCCAGAATCGATATTTTGCAAAAGCATAGGCAGCCATAGCGCAAAGGAAAACTGCGACAACCGTACTAATCAGGGAAATGATGATGGCGTTAATCAGATTGATCCACAACCCATTGTGGTACTGAAAAATTTTCCCATAACTTTCAAGAGTCCATCGAATGGGTAAGCCAGCCGGATTGACGTACATTTCTTGATCAGATTTAAAAGAATTTATAACCATAATGATCATCGGGTAAATGGATAATATTCCGACACCGATAAGAACCAGGTATGTCAACACTTTTGAAACGATATTCGACCATCTGGGTTTTGAATTTGATTCTGATAATTTTCTAATTGAAGCAGTCACGATTATTTATCCTCTTCCTGTTGAAACAGGCGGAATTGAAACCATGAAATAGCAGCGATGAGTATAAACAAGGACCATCCCGTTGCCGCAGCCATACCAAATCGCGCCGACCGGATGTTTTCAATGACTAAATTTACGACTGGAGCGACCTCAACTGAAGCAAGCGCTCCAGCTTTTCCTACAAGCACATTTGGTTCAGCGAACAGACGCATGGTAACAATTCCATCGACTACAAAAGCAAACAGTAAAGAACTCCGCATCAAAGGAATAGTCACGTAAGCCAGACGCTGCCATACCGAGACTCCATCAATCGTAGCTGCTTCCATTACTTCCGGGTTAATGGAGGTAAGTCCAGCCAGGAATATGACAAACCAATAGCCCAGGCCTCGCCATATCAGTAAAGCAACGATTACCCAACGCGCCAGGTTCATGTCGGTTAACCAGGGAATTTCAGTACCCAGGATTCGGTTAAGGATCCCATATTGAGTTCCAAAGAAATTCTGAAAGACCAGGGCCGCTACCACGGTGGCGATAATCTGTGGCATAAATATCAATGGTTTAAATATGTTTTTAAATCTGACCAGTTTGGAATTTACCAAAACAGCTAATCCAAAAGCAACCACCATCATTGGAACGGCGTGTGCAAACCAATAGAACACCGTATTCCAGATTTCAGTCCAAAATACCGGGTATTCAAGCACTGCCAGATAATTTCCTAACCCCACCCATGTGCTTGCACCATATCCGGCATAACGGAAGAAACTAAGGTAAAGAGAATAAAACGCAGGCCCAAGAAATAGGCCTAAAAAGAAAATCAAAAATGGAGAAATAAACAGGTATGGAACGAGAGAATCTCCCCTCATCTTCTTGCGTAATTTATTTTGACTTTTAATGCCGGTCTTGTCAGCGCTCATGGATATTGTCACAGTCATAGAAAACACCTCAACCGATGCCCGGCCTGGCTGTGTTGACCAGGCCGGGCATCCAATTTAAACAATCATTGTGCTAGGCAGGGAAAACCGGTTAAATCTTATATGGGTTCCCAATTTGGGATTGCATATCCGTTTGAGTGCCTTCAAGAGCCTGCGCGAGGGTTTCCTTTCCGGCGATATAAGCTTCTGTATGGTGCTGTAAAATCGGCAGCTCGGCAGAAAATGACATATCATATGGGAACACTTTGACATGCTTCATGGACTCGAAGATTGTATTCATGAAGTCCTTACCGTAATAATTGATTGGGGCAACTGCCCAATCCGAATCTTTCATATCAGCAGGTTTTTGCATGGTCGGGATTTGTTTTAGCAATGCATCCTGCCCACTCTGTGTGACGGGGGCTAAACCGGTTAATTGCCACCAGGCCACAGCGCCTTCAGGTTTAAGCCAGAAATCACTGCAAAATTCAAAAGCAGCATCCATATTCTTGGAGAAACTTGAAATACCTTCGATTGATCCGCCCGCTTCACTTCCCTCACGCATAAAGTCAGGCCAAAGTGCAAGGCCCCATTTGTCTTTCTGATCTGGAGCGAATTGCGGAATGAAGGATGTCATCCAGGAACCAATTAAGAAACTGCCGATCTTACCCGCCGCAACTGCTGGCTGCCAATCCGAACTCCAATCATCAGTTTTATAAGCAATCCCCACATCAATAATTTGTTTCATCCAATCCATCATGGTTGAGACATGCGCGTTATCCTTAACCAGCCATTTACCAGTCTCGTCGGCAAAACTAACATCATCCCAGGTGGAAAGAATTTCGGCATACCAGTAGGCGGCGGGTTGCGAGCTAAGATTCATAATATAGCTATCCGGGTTTTTTTCGTGAAAACCCTTTCCCGCAGCAATCAGGTCATCAAAGGTCTTAATCGCTGCCGGATCAATTCCGGCATTTTGGAACAAATCTTTGCGATAGTACCACACCTTACTTTTAACCTGGGACGGGATAGCGACGATTTTGCCCTTATAGGATGCTACTTTGAGGGCCCCAGGCACCAGGTCAGCCAAAAAGGGCTTCATTTTTTCTGATAGGTCAGGTAAAAGGCCCCGGGCAGCAAATTCTGGAACGGCGCTAAGATTAGCTTCGAAGATATCCGGCAACTCTTCTCCGCCAGCTGCCATGGCAACGCGCAACTGCTGATACATGTCCGCGTCTTGTGCTCCGCCTGAAACAGCTTTGATTGTCAACCATTTGGCCGTATCAGGATATGTTTTTCCAAAAGTTTGGATAAAAGGCGTGAAACGATCCGCCCCTCCCCAACTTTCCCAGGTGATGGTGGTAGCCTGTTGGGCTGCTACTGGAGCTGCTGTAGCAGCAGGCAGTGCGGTCGGTGCGGATGCGGCAGCCGCCTGGGTCGCAGGGACAGCCGTCGGTTGCGCTGCAGGTAGTGAAGTGGCTGTTTCTACGGCTTTGGGCGCACAGGCAGCCAGAATGGCTGCACCTGCTCCCAATGCCGATAAGCGTACAAATTCTCGCCGGTTGATCTTTTTATCAAGCTTCTTCATGGTGATTTCTCCTTTTCAATTCATGGTTGAGGACATTTATTTTGAAATATTTCTTTGGTTAATGAAAATGGCCGTATTAGATCGCTTCACCTCCTGATATGTTTTTCATTAATCAAAATACCTCTAAAGGGAATAGTTGGATTTTGTCGCGATTTATATGCAAGCCGCCGCGCTACTTTTGCGCGGAATAAGATGTCCATGCACCATAATTCGAGCATGATCGCCTGTCTCTTTTTCGATTTCGTCCAGCAGGGCGTTCATCATATCCGAACCTAACTTGAGCCGATCTATGTGAAAAGAAGTCAATGAGGGTGATTGCCTGGAGGCTTCAGGAATATCATCAAAACCAACCACTGAAATATCTTTAGGAACCTGCAAATTCAGATCTCTACATGCCTGCAAAATACCCAGAGCGACGACATCGTTATACCCAACCAAAGCCGTAATAGTTCTGTTTTCCTTGAGCAAATCTTTTGCCGCCTGGCAGGCATTATCCACGGTTACCAGATCGATCGATGCCGTTTTTACGCTGTGCGAGCTGCCCGCATCTTGAAATGATTTAATCAACCCGATTTGCCGGGATTGGGCATTATTACTTTTCGACCATCCCCCTTCAACATAACCAATCTGACAGTGACCTAAAGAGAGCAAATGCTCACCAATCTGGAGCCCCCCATAATATTCATCGATAGTAAAAGTAGTTGCTTCCGGGATAGAGTTCGGAGTCAGAATGACAGTGCAATGGCCCTTTGCCGCACTCATCAAGCCATCTTTATCCAACCGGCTGCCGGCGATGATCAAACCATCGACCTGGCGTTGGCTGAGCAAATCCACATATTTCAATTCCAGGGTAGGCTCACGATTTGCATTGCATAAAAAGACATTATAGCCACGCTCGCTGGCTGCATTCTCGGCTCCAAGAATTATTTCCGGGAAAAATGGGTCGGTAATATCAGGAATAATGACGCCGATGGCCTGGGTTCTCCCAGTGATCAAACCGCGGGCTAACTGGTTGGGCCGGTATCCGAGTTGATTAATGGCATCCAGGATCCGGATTCTGGTTTCCTCCCCGATTTCACCCTGGTTATTAACCACCCGCGAAACTGTTTTGATTGAAACACCTGTTAGATTGGCCACGTCTTTGAGAGTAACTTTCATGATGTCACCTGCTTTTATTGTTTTTTCCTCTGTCAACGATAACGTCAACGTTGACGTTATCGTTGACATTAGTTTACGGCATATTTTTTACTTTGTCAATAGGGTCTTTTGACATTTGGGTTTTGAGATGTTCGAGCCGGCGTAGCCGGCTCGAACATCTCAAAAAATCATTTTATTTAATACAATACCTTCGC
>Ga0182027_10011277_pt1 | contig 12654 bp, 6 predicted proteins | sample 712E1DmetaG_FD_121300 | JGI IMG/M metagenome (GOLD analysis project Ga0182027, IMG submission 121300) | Permafrost microbial communities from Stordalen Mire, Sweden - 712E1D metaG (Illumina Assembly) | ecosystem: Environmental > Terrestrial > Soil > Wetlands > Permafrost | place: Sweden...
GAAAGGCAGGGATCGAAAGATCCGGCGATTCCGCCGGACGGCTTTCGGACATTAACATTCAAATCAACCGCAACAAACTCCCGACAACTATGAAAAGCATACTTTTGACATTCAACAGCCCGGTTGGCGCCGGCGCGATCCTGCTCCTCTGCGCGGCCTGCGTGGGCGCGCGCGGCCAGACCTTCGACCAACTGGCCATGACCCCGCAGATGGGCTGGAACAGTTGGAACAAGTTCCAAGGCCGGGTGAGCGAGCAATTGATCCGCGAAACCGCCGACGCCATGGCGACCAACGGCATGAAAGCGGCGGGCTACCAATACGTCAACATTGATGATACCTGGGAGGCGATGCAGCGCGACGCGGAAGGGAATATTCTGACCGATCCGACGCGGTTTCCATCGGGCATCAAAGCGCTGGCCGACTATGTCCATTCCAAGGGCCTGAAGCTGGGCATCTACTCGGATGCGGGCACCAAGACTTGCGCCGGCCGGCCCGGCAGCCTGAACCATGAAGAGCAGGACGCCAAGTCCTACGCGTCCTGGGGTGTGGATTATCTCAAATACGACTGGTGCAACACGCAGGGCCTGCAAGCCCCCGCCGCCTACAAGAAGATGAGCGACGCCCTCCGCGCCACCGGACGGCCCATCCTTTTCAGCCTGTGCGAATGGGGCGGCAGCAAGCCGTGGACCTGGGCCAAAGGCGTCGGACAGTCCTGGCGGACGACCGGCGACATCCGCGCCAGTTTCAGCAGCGTGTTGAACATCCTCAACTCCCAGGCGGCCTTGCGCAAGTATTCCGGTCCCGGCCATTGGAATGATCCCGACATGCTGGAAGTGGGCAACGGCATGTCCCCCTCCGAGGACCGCGCGCACTTCACGATGTGGTGCATGCTGGACGCGCCTTTGATTTCCGGCAACGATCTGCGCAGCATGAACCCGCAAACGCTGAAAATCCTGACGGACAAGGACGTCCTGGCGCTGAACCAGGATCCCCTTGGGATTCAGGCCTTGAAGTATTCGTCCAACGCCGGCGTGGAAATCTGGTTCAAGCCTCTGGCCCAGGATGCCTGGGCCCTATGTTTCCTGAACCGCAACACCGACCCGCAGAAGGTCGCCTTCAACTGGAACAGCGAAAAGGTATTGGACGACATCTCCAACCGCGATGCCAGTTTCACCACCATCACCTACCGCATCCGCGATCTGTGGCAGAAGCAGGACCTCGGCACGACCAAGACCCCGTTGAGCGCCGAGGTGCAGGGCCACGACGTGCTGCTGGTCCGCCTCGACAAAATCTAGCCAGTGATTCCCGGTAGGGCGGTGCTGCCGCGCCGCCCAAAAATCCGGCAGATAATCCAACGAGATTTTCAACGCGAGAATCAAAAACCACCGCCCCTGAGAAAGATGCCTCCATGAACAATTCAAAATATACCCTAACCCGCATATTTCATATCCTTGGTGGAACATCGCACACCCTGAATGGTAGGGCGGCGCTGCCGCGCCGCCCTGAATTAGGGCGAAGCAGCAGCTTCGCCCTACCAGACTATGAAATATCCGGGCTAAAGTCCGCCGTCTTGGCGGCCCTTCTTTGCTGCCTGTCGCTCAGTTTGCCTTCCCCGGCCCGGGCCGATCAATCCGTGGATCTTAAGGGCGATGCCGGCGGCAAGCGGTTCGACGGCATCGGCGCGGTGAGCGGCGGCGGCGCCACTTCCGTTTTGCTCAAAGATTATCCCGAGCCGCAGCGCAGCCAGATTCTGGACTTGCTTTTCAAACCCAAGTTCGGCGGGTCCATGAGCACTCTCCTGGTCGAAGTGCCCGGTGACGGAAACTCCACGCAAGGCTCCGAGTTAAGCCACATGCACGCCAAAGACGACCTGAACTACAGCCGCGGCTACGAATGGTGGCTGATGAGCGAGGCCAGGAAAAGAAATCCGGCCCTCACCCTCGACGCGTGCGCCTGGGGCTGCCCGGCCTGGGTGGGCAACGGCAATTTCTGGTCGCAAGACATGTGCGACTATTACACCAAATGGATTCAGGGCCTCAAATCCGTCTATGGCCTGGACCTGGATGCCATCGGTTGCCGGAATGAAAAGGGCGACAGTCTGGATTTTGTAAAGAAGTTCCGCGCCACGCTCGATGCCGCCGGCCTGCAAAAAGTCAGAATCCACGGCTTCGACAATTATCAGGCGACCAAATTCGATTTCGTCCGCCGAATGAGCACAGACGAACAGTTGAAGAATGCCGTGGCCATCTTCAGCGCCCACACCATGGCGACCTCGCCCACGCCCGCCGACGTGCGGCAGATCTCCGACACGTTGAACAAGCCCATCTGGAACACCGAAGAGCATGTGTACAAGGAGGGATTCGATTGCGAAATCAGCATCGTCCAGGCCTTCAACCAGAACTACATCGTCAGCGGCGTGACCAAGATCCTCTGCTGGTATCTGGTCGGCTCGGTCTATCCGATGGAGCCTTATCCCGAAACCCCGGCCTCGCTGATGGCCAATTCGCCCTGGAGCGGCCATTACGCCCCGCGCCTGGCCCTGTGGGGATACGCCCACTACGGCCAATTTTCGGAAGTCGGCTGGCAATATCTCAATGGCGCTTGCGGAAAGCTCGATGGCGGCGGCACTTATGTCACCCTCAAATCGCCGGGCGCGGATTACAGCATCATCGCCGAAACCAAAGGCGCCCGCGCGGCGCAGAAGGTGACCTTCAACATCAGCGGCGGTCTTTCCACCGGCGATCTCTGCGTCTGGCGCAGCAATGAACGGGAGCAGTTTGTCAAGCTGGACGACATCGCCTACCCCATTAAGCACTTGGGCGAGGGGACATTCACCATCACGCTGGATCCCAACTCGATCTATTCCATCTCCACCACGGCGGGGCAGCAAAAAGGCTCGTTCGAGAACGTCCCCTCCGAGAAACCGTTCCCATTTCCGTATTACGAAACCTTTGATGAATACAAGCAACCGAAGCAATTCGGCTATCTGCCCCACTACACGGCGGACATCGCCAGCGCTTTTGAAATCGCCGAGCGCCCGGACAAGACCGGAATGTGCCTGCGCCAGGTCGTGGCCAAGCGGCCCCAAAGCTGGGCGCCCGAATGGCTCCCTTACACCATCATCGGCGACCGCGACTGGACGGATTACGAAGTCAGCGCCGACATCAGCCTGGAAGACGGCGGTTCCGCCGGTGTGATGGGGCGCGTCAACAGCGTCGGCACCGGCTACGGCTGCGTTGCCAAGGGCTACTACCTGCGTCTGGATGCGGACGGAACCTGCTCGCTATACCTGGCGGGCCAGTCGAGCGGCCGCGGCGCGGTGGCGCAGCCTGCCGTGGGAGCGCAACTTGCCACAGGCAAGACCGCCAATGCCGCCGCCAGTCCATGGCACAACTTGAAGCTCCAAATGTCCGGCCCCAACCTCACCGGCTTCGTGGACGGCGTCCAGGTGGTGTCCGCCACCAACAGCGTTTGCGCCAAAGGCATGGCGGGGCTGATCGCCGGCAATAATCCCAACGCCCGGAACGCCGCGCTCTATGACAACTTGCTGATCAATGCAGTCGGAGCGCCCGCGCCCAAGCCGACCGTATTTTCGGCGAGTCAAACACCGATGTACAAACCGTGATTGGGTCCGCCGCCAAGACCTGAGATTATGGCCAAAATTCTTGCCATCCTGGTAATCGCGGCAATCATCGAAGCCGTGGGCGTGGTGATTCTCAGCGGCGGCCTCAAGCAGATCCAGGGCGCCCGGCAGATCACCGTTTCCGAAATCGCCCGCGTCCTCAAGGACGGCTGCACCAATGGGAAAGTCCTTCTGGGCACGGCGCTGGAGGCGGTTTTTTACGGGTTTCTGCTTTACATGCTATCCCGCAACGACGTGAGCTTTATATGGCCGCTCACATCGCTGGGGTTCATCATCACCACGCTGGCGGCGATATTCATTCTGGGCGAACGGGTTTCCGGCGCGCGATGGGCCGGGGTGATGCTCATCGCCGCGGGCGTGTGCCTCATCAGCTACAGCGAATCTGTCAAGCCTAAACAAAATCCGCCGCCGCCGCCGCCGGCCGTAGCGGCCCCGCGCGCGGATGCGGGCCAAGGTGGCGTGCCGGGCTAACCTGCGTTAATCGCGCTTGGCCCCCAGCAGTTCCGCCAGCGCCGCCCCCAGCCGCCGGGATGCCTCCATCGTCTGCTGCTGGAATGCCATCACCCGGCCAATCCGGCCCGGCCGGCTCAACACCGCCCATATCAATTTCGGGTAATGTATCCGGTCCTCCGGCGTCATCAACGCGTTGAAGTCCAACGGCAAATCCTGCCCGGCGTCGTCCGAGATCACCCGGATGGTCGCGCTGGGAATTTTCTGCTCGAGGCAGATATTGCGGATGACGCTGGATTCCATCTCCACCGCGTCCGCCCCGGTGGATCGCCAAAGGGCGGCCTTCTCCCCGGCGGTGATTGCGACGCGGCGATGACAGTAAAAGGCCGCCCGCACGGCGCCGGCCTGGTCCAATTGCGGTCCGAAGCCCGCGTTGAAATCCTCCTCATAGACAATGGTCCCAAATTTGAGTTTGGGATTCAACCCGCCGGCGAACCCGGACGTGATCACCCGTTTGGGCTGCACCAGGGCGATGGCGTTGCGGATGCCTTCCACCGCATTGCGCCGGCCCATGCCCGTCATCCACACCTGATAAAGCGGGGGGCGCGCGGCCTGGCTGGCGGCATCGCGCGTATGGAGCTGATACCGCGGTTGGAGCCGATAGACCATCTGATCCATGAAAAACCGCGCCTCCTCCTTCACCGCGAAGCAGACGAGCAACTCGACCGGCCTGGGCGCCAGCTTTCCAATCGGCCCGCATCCTTTGTGAATCTTGACCATGGCGATTGCGTTCTCCGGCGGTTTTACTTGACGCCACCCAGCCGCTCCTTCCAAATTTTATAGAGCAGCGCGGTGGCCTGCACGTCGCGCAGGCAATACTCGGCGATCTCGCGAAACCGTTTTTCCGCCAGCATTCCGTTGATGTCGTTCCCGGTCACGCCCTGGCTCTTGGGCGACTGGATGCCGAAGGCCTTGCAATAAAAATCCAGGTTAAACCGCCGCGCCGCGCCGTCCCTTCCGCTCACCCCGTAAAACGTCAACTGTTCGATCAAGTCGCAATGCGGGTCCACTTGAAACCGGTATCCGAGCCACCCTTTCTGCGTGACGGGCACGTTCAAAATGGCCGAGCGCAAATAAACAAACGGCACGTCAAATCCGCGTCCGTTGAACGTCACTATCGAATCGTAATGTTGGGCCAGATCCCAGAATTCCCCCAGCAACTGGCCCTCGTCCGCGCACGCGGTGAATTCCACCGCTCCCGCCTCCGCGCCCGGCTCCTCGCAATCCTCCGCCACAAACAGCACCTTGCCCCGGCCGCTTTCCGCGTTGAGCATCGCGATGCAGACCACCTGCGCGGTGAACGGCCAGAGATTGAACTGGCGCAGAATTTCCTCCTGCCGCTTTTGGCGCGCCTCCGGGTCGGCCAGATTCAGGGCGTCCCGCAAGAGATACTCCTGCTGCGCGGCGTCAAATTGCGCCAGCGGCAGCGCCGCGGTTTCGATGTCAAACACTAATTTCGCCACAGCGGCCAGAGTAGCCGCAACCCGAAGCGGAAGCCAGCGGGAACTTGGAGGACCGGAACAGAATTGCAATCGGGGGACAACCGTTTCTGTCTCTTAATCCTAATCGTAACTGTTCAGGTAGGGACGCCTCGCCGAGGCGTCCGGAGAATGGTTTGAACAGGAGAAAACAGAGAAAACGGAGTTTATTTAGAGATTGTCGCTTTCCGTTCTCTGTTTCCTCCGTTTGCTCCTGTTCTAAAAATCGTAAGATCTGCAGCCCTCAGACCGCAATTTTCCCCTCGAACACAAAATCCGCCGGGCCGGTCAGGCGGACATTCGCGAATTGCCCGTCCTTCCTTTCAAAACTCACTTCCAGCCAATCCCCGCCCCGCACCTGCACCCGCACCGGCGAAGCCAGATGATGCAATTCGGCGGAAATCAAGGCGGCGGCCGTCACCCCCGTGCCGCAGGCCAGCGTCTCGCCTTCCACGCCCCGCTCGTAAGTCCGCACGCGCAGCGCGCCGCCGCCGCGCAACTCCACAAAATTGACATTCGTGCCGCGCGGCGCGAACTGGGCGTGGCCCCGGATTTCCGCGCCGAGCGATGCCACCATCGCCTGGTCGGCGTCCGGCACATAGATCACCGCGTGAGGCACCCCGGTGTCCACGCTGTGAAACGTGATATTTCCGCCGCGCACCGCAATGGCCTGATGAAGCCGCAAATCCTTGGGCGGCGTCAGGCTGGCAGTTACCCGTTCGCCCTGGAAACTGGCCGAGATGATTCCGGCGCGCGTTTCAAACGTGATGTCGTTTTTCGCGCCGGTCAACTGTCGCACGAAGCGGGCAAAACAACGCGCGCCGTTGCCGCACATTTCCGCGCTGCCGCCGTCGCTGTTGTAAAAATCCCAGGCCCAGTCCGCGCGTCCGGAAGCGCACGGCAGCAGCAGGATCAGCCCGTCGGCCCCGGCGCCGGCGTGGCGGTCGCAAATCCGGGCGATCTGGCGGCTGTCCAGCTTCAGTTTTCGGGCGCGGTTGTCAATCAAAACAAAGTCATTCCCCGCGCCATTCATCTTGGTGAATTCAACCAGCATGAACAACCCATACCAGTTGCACCCGCCAACTTCAACCCTCCAACCCGGACATTTCACACTTTTGGCTCCGGATCGCCGATATTCAATCGGCTTTCACCCTCTCCGCGAGCGTCAAGCCGGCTGGTCACTATTCAGGTAGGGACGCCTCGCCGAGGCGTCCGGGGCGGGCGATCCATTGCGCCGCTGGACGCGGCGCGGACAGCGCGGCGCGCTGTCCCTACCTGAATAGTTACGCCGGCTGCAAGCAGGCGCTCCAGAATGTCAGCATTTCAGGCGGAGCACGAAATTTTCGGTTTAACCCTTCAAAATTCACTACTCTCCCCGCCCGGCCTTGACAAAAATTAGAGCCTATGATTAAATAGTCAGCGTGAGGCACGAAGCCACAGTCAACGGGCGCATCCGGGATCCGCCCGGTGAAATTGCGGATTGGGGATTTGGGATTGCCGATGACGGCAGGGTCCCGCTTCATGGGGATCGAGCCGTGACTTGATTGCGGATTGCGGATTGTTGAACAGGAGAAAACAGAGGCAACGGAGAAGGAGACAATGGACTCTTCATCTCTGTTCTCTCTGTGATCTCCTGTTCAAAATCACTCATTCCCTCAATTGCAGATTGCAAATGGCGGACGGGGGGACGGGCACTTCTGATTTCCGCTTTCCGCTTTCCCAATTTCTGCTTCCTGCTTTTCTTCCGCTCACGGCACCCTGGCCCGGTAAAAGCGCCACGCAAAATTCGTCCAGCGCGGATCGCAAAAGTAAAACGGATTGCCGTCGCCGCAGGTGTTGGTAAACAGCGGCGTCCAATGCACCAGATCCGCCGAGCCATCCACCACGATAGTCTGCCCGAACGCGCCGCTGAGGTTGAACCCAAACTGGTTGGTCAAAAAACCGCAATATCCATCGCCAGCCACAATCTGCGGCGCGGTTGTCGGGATGGTGACGGTGAGCGCCGCCACCGCGCTGGTCACGCTGCCATAAGGGCTTGAGACGACAACCGAATAGCTGCCGGCATTGCCCGCAAGCACGTTGCTCAACGTGAGCGTTGGATACCCGGCATAGAGCAATACCTTGCGGATGCGCTGGTTGGATCCGTCAACAAAATACAGGTTGCCAGCGGCATCGAAGGTCAGGCCGAAAGGATCATGCAGGCTGGCGTTGGTGGCGGCGCCGCCATCGCCGGAATAACTTCCAGAAGCAGGGTAGCTCGGGCCGTGCCCTGCCACGGTGCTGATGAAGCCGTTGGTATCCACTTTACGGACGCGGTTGTTATAATCGTCAGCAATATAAAGGTCGCCGAAGGCATCCAAAACTGGCTGGAGGGGGTGATACAGGCTTGCATTGGTGGCCGCGCCGCCGTCCCCGGAATAGTTTGTGTTCCCATTGCCCGCCACAGTGGTGATGATGCCGTTGGTGTCCACCTTGCGGATGCGGTTATTGCTAGTGTCAGCAATATAAAGGTTGCCGTCGGCATCTAAAGCGAGTCCAATGGGTTGATGCAGGCTGGCGTTGGCAGCCGGGCCGCCGTCGCCGGAATACCCCGCACTGTTCGTGCCCGCCACAGTGGTGATGATGCCGTTGGTGTCCACCTTGCGGATGCGGTGATTGGAAGTGTCGGCAATATACAGGTTGCCTGTGGCGTCCAAAGCGACTGCATCGGGGTAGCTTATCTGGGCGCTCGTGGCAGCTCCGCTATCGCCGGAATATCCCGCCCTGTTCGTGCCCGCCACAGTGGTGATGATGCCGTTTGTCTCCACTTTGCGAATGCGGGAATTGAGCATGTCCGCGATATACAGCCTGCCGCAAGCATCTACGGTGACGCCCATCGGCAAATTGAGGCACGCATTGGTTGCCGGGCCGCCATCGCCGGAATAAGTTCCAGGAGCAGGATAGGTTGGGCCGCGGCCCGCCACGGTGGTAATGATGCCGTTGGTGTCCACCTTGCGGATCCGGTTATTGTATTCGTCAACAACATACAGGTTCCCGACAGCATCCATGTCCAACCCCATGGGAAAGTTCAGGCTGGCGTTGGTGGCAGGGCCGCCGTCTCCACTATAGGTTGCGGTGCCATTGCCCGCCACGGTGCTGATGATGTTGTTCGGGAGATTAGTGCCGTCGAACTGCCATTGGTAGCTCGCCGGGCCGGGACCGGCCACTGTGGCGCTGAGGCTCACATTGCTTCCTGCCAAAACCGTCAGGCCGCCCGGCGGCACTGAGGACGGAAAAACAATCGTCAGCGTGGCAACCTGGCTGGTCGCGCTGCCCCAGGCATTGGTCACCACAACCGTGTAATTGCCGGGATCGTTCGTGGAAACGGCGGGAAGCGTGAGCGCGTTGTTCGTGCCGCTTTGGACCAGGTTGGTCCCGGCCAAGTAAAACAAATACCCAAACGGTCCCGAACCGGCGACTGCCACCGAAAACGTGGGACTGCTCCCTGCCGGCACCAACTGGCTGGCTGGCTGGCCGGTGATGATCGGCGGCGCTTGCACGGTCAGGGTTGCAACGGCGCCGGTCACGCTGCCATAGGCATTGGAGATGACGACGGCGTAGCTGCCGGCATTGTAGGCGCTCACATTGGAGAGAGAAAGGGTAGGCAAACCGGAGAACAGGACCTTGCGGATGCGACTGTTTATATTGTCCGCAATGTACAGGTTGCCCATGGCGTCGAAAGCCATTCCCCAGGGGCCGTTCAGTTTGGCGTTCAAGGCCGCGCCGCCATCGCCGGAATACCCGGCGCTGTTGGTTCCTGCCACGGTGGTAATGATCCCATTGGTATCCACCTTGCGGATGCGGTTGGTGCCTTTGTCTGCGATATACAGATCACCCGAGGCATCCATGACAACCCGGACGGGCGCGGCGAGTTCGGCGTTCACGGCCGCGCCGCCATCCCCCGCGTACCCTGAGATGTTCGTCCCCGCCACCGTGGTGATAATCCCGTTGGTGCCAACCTTGCGAATGCGGGAGTTGCCAGTGTCCGCAATATACAGATCACCCGAGGCATCCAGGGCCACCCCGGAGGGCTGCGACAGTTTGGCGCTCACGGCCGCGCCGCCGTCTCCGGAGTACCCCGCGCTGTTCGTCCCCGCAAAAGTGGTAATGATCCCGTTGGTATCCACCTTGCGAATACGGACGTTGAAGTGATCTGCAATATACAGGTTGCCCAACGAATCCACTGCTACGTCCTCTGGAGCATTTAGGCTGGCATTGATGGCCGCGCCGCCATCTCCGGAATACCCCGTGCTGTTCGTCCCCGCAAAAGTGGTAATGATGCCGTTGGTGGCCACCTTGCGAATGCGGCCGTTGGAGGCGTCGGCAATATACACATTGCCATTGGCATCCAAGGCCACAGCATTGGGACTGTTTAAGCTGGCCTTGATAGCCGCGCCGCCGTCCCCGGAATAACCGCTGGAGTTCGTTCCCGCGATAGTTGTAATGATGCCGTTCGTATCCACCTTGCGGATGCGGCTGTTGCCATTGTCCGCAATATACATGTTACCAGCGGCATCGAAGGCCACGCCCGCGGGATAGCCCAGGGTGGCGTTGCCGGCTGCGACGCCATCCCCCGAATATCCCACGCCGTTCGTCCCCGCCACGGTCGTGATGATGGCATTGGTGTTCGGCAGAGTGGTCCCGTTGAACTGCCATTGGTAGCTGAACGGCCCGGTGCCGCCCGCCGTGACGCTCAAGGTGACATTGGTTCCCGGCAACACGGTCTGGGTGGTCGATTGAGAAGTCACTGCGGGCGGAGCCTGAACCCTCAGCGTGGCAAGCTGGCTTGTCGCACTGCCCCAGGCGTTGGTGACCACAACCGTATAATTGCCTGCATTGGTCGCGGAAACGGCGGGGAACGAAAGCGCATAATTCGTGCCGTTCTGAACCAAATTGGTGCCGGCAACGTACCACAAATATGCAAGAGTCCCGGAGCCAACGGCTGTCACCGAGAGAACCGCAGCGCCTCCGCCCGCCACTGTCTGGCTGGCCGGCGGGACGATAATGGCTGGCGGCGCTTGAACCACCAGAGTGGCCACCGCGCTGGTCACGCTGCCACCGGCGTTGGTGACGACGACCGTGTAGCTGCCCGCGTTGTAGGCGCTTACGTTGTTCAGCGGCAGGGTGGGAGAACCGGCAAATTCAACCTCGCGGATGCGGTTGTTGCCAGAGTCAGCGATATACAGGTTGCCAATGGCGTCCAAAGCCACTCCGTACGGACGATAAAGCATGGCGTTGGTGGCCGTGCCGCCGTCTCCTGAATACCCCAAGTTGTTCGTGCCAGCCACAGTGGTAATGACGCCGTTGGTGTCCACCTTTCGGATGCGATAATTGTAAGTGTCCCCAATATAGAGATTGCGCGCGGCATCCAGGGCCACTCCTTCGGGCCCGCATAGGTTGGCCTGGGTGGCCGGGCCCCCATCGCCCCCATACCGCGCGATGTTCGTTCCTGCAACGGTGCTAATGTTGCCGTTGGTGTCCACCTTGCGGATGCGGCTGTTATGGTAATCAGCGATATACACATTGCCAACCGCATCCAGCGCCACGCCAGAAGGACAGTACAATTCGGTGTTGATGGCCGCGCCGCCATCCCCGGAAAATCCAGGGATGCCCGTTCCCGCCACGGTGGTGATAATGCCATTGGTGCCAACCATGCGTATCCGGTTGTTGCCAAAGTCCGCAATATATAGGTTACCCATTGCGTCGAAAGCCACGCCAGAGGGACCGTTTAGTTTGGCGTTCACGGCCGCGCCGCTGTCTCCAGAATAGCCTTGACTGTTCGTGCCCGCAATAGTCGTAATGATGCCATTGGTGTCCACCTCGCGAATGCGATTATTGGCTGCGTCGGCAATGTACAGGTTGCCCGCCGCGTCGAAGGCCACGCCGGAGGGGGCATAAAGTTGGGCGTTGATGGCCGCGCCACCGTCCCCGGAAAACCCCGAGCTGTTCGTTCCCGCCACCGTCGCAATCATGCCGTTGGTGTCCACCTTGCGGATGCGCTGATTGGAAGTGTCGGCAATATACAGGTTGCCCCCTGCATCGAAGGCCGCCCCCCCGGGATTAGACAGGGTGGCCTGGATGGCCGCGCCGCCATCACCCGAATATCCCGCGATGTTTGTACCCGCCACGGTGGTGATGATGAAATTAGTGTTCGGAAGATTCGCGCCGTTGAGTTGCCATTGGTAGCTGAATGGGCCGGAGCCACTTACCGCGACACTGAGCGTCGCACTGGTTCCCATCGCATTCGTCTGGCTGGCGGGTTGGGTGGTGATGGTGGGGGCGGTCTGGGCGGGGAGGTGCAGGGCACAACAGATCCAGGCGGCGGCTGCCAAAGGGAGCCACTTCAGCACGGACATTTTCATTTTCATCGCAATTCGTTCTCCTTCCTCAAATCAAGGCCGGTTTCCTGTCCCGGAGCAAATCTAATGATGGATGATTATGGACACTTGTTGCCCGCCCCCTCAAGCTATTTCCGACAGCCATTTCCGACAAGGGTGCAGGACAAAATTCTTCGTGTCTTTGGTAGGGCGTCCCGATTCTGAATCGGGAGCCGCCCAAGAATTCAGGGCAGAGCGGCAGCTCTGCCCTACCGAAAAGGCGAAGAATTCTGTCCTGCACCCCCCCCCGCATTCCTTTTGCCATCATTTTTCCGTTGACAACGGGCGCATATTTGCTAAATTGGATTGAGTGATGAGGGCAGCACAGTTGCAATGCGGGAGCCGGCTCCCCCTTTTGGAGCGGGCACGGTTTGCGCAGAGCAAAGCGGCGGCGGGCTGCTTTGCGCCCATGGCCCGCCGGTTCCGGGGCGGGCGGGCAGCCGCGCCGAACCGCCAGTCCACCCCTTTGCAAATCCCCGCCGATCCGGCAGGCTTTCACTTTCCGAATGCCGCCTCGGGTGATCCATCCAACCCCAAAAACCCGCTTCAATTAAGGCCAGGATTAAGGTCAAAGTTGAGGCTAATTAAGGTTAATTAAGGCTAATTA